>Ga0364894_10002_pt1 | contig 179808 bp, 127 predicted proteins | sample ExccelJu500001D4_FD_206942 | JGI IMG/M metagenome (GOLD analysis project Ga0364894, IMG submission 206942) | Enriched cells from Trout Bog Lake Hypolimnion, Wisconsin, USA - BchlTB.July16.5000.01.D4 | ecosystem: Environmental > Aquatic > Freshwater > Lake > Hypolimnion/Profundal zone | place...
TATGGATGACGAAAATAGTGATTTTTTGAATGATAGTGGTTATGAGTAATTGAGATCAAAAATCGTAACTCAATTTAATGATTGACAAATGAGATTTATTGTTATGCTTGCAGATATAGATTATTCATCAGATAATAGTAATTTAAGGCGCGATATAATCCAATATTCCGAATCATAGGGAAACAGGAGTACCAACAATAACTGCCAATAAAAATGCACCTGAAGGTGTCTCTGAATTACCCCTGATGTTGCAGAATCATGAAAGTAAAACAAGTTATATAAACCACATAATCTGATAGTTATAAAACGATAAAGTATAAAAAATGGAAAGAAGATCATTTATTCAAAGAACAGCTGTTGGATCGGTTGCTTTAGCTGCCGGATTACCTTATAAATCGACGGCACAAACCAGAAGATTAAAAATCGGGCTTATCGGGTGTGGCTGGTACGGAATGGTTGATATCAACGCAGCGCTTAAAGTCGGTGGAGTTGAGGTCATTGCTCTTTGCGATGTGGATAGCGAACACCTTAAAAGCAGTGCCGATGAAATTGAAAAACTTCAGGGGAGCAGACCCAAAGAGTTTAAACACTACCAGGAGTTGCTTGATGTAAAGGGATTGGAAGCTCTTTTTATAGGAACACCTCCCCATTGGCATGCGCTTCAGTTTATTGCCGCATGCAAAAAGGGTCTGGATATCTACTGCGAGAAACCGATCTGCTATGATGTCAGCGAGGGTATTGCCATGATGAAGGCTGCCGAAACGGCCGGAAATATTGTACAGATTGGTTTTCAGAGAAGACAGAACAATGCGTTTAAGAAAACAAAGGAGCTTATCGAGAACGGCACTACCGGAAAGATACACCAGGTAGCCGCACAGATTCATTTCCGCCTGACTCCGGCAGACTCGACCATACAAGCTCCACCGGCGTCGCTTGACTGGGAAGAGTGGTGCGGGCCTGCCCCAAAACTCGATTACAGGCCAAGCATAGGACATAAAACCTGGAGACTCGAAAAGGCGTATGGAAACGGACATCTCGTAGACTGGGGTATCCACCACATCGATATCGTCCGGAAAACATTAAATCTGGGAATGCCTGTTTCATTCAGCACGATTGGAGACTTAAAAGTTTTTAATGGAAAAATAACAACGCCTGACACCCTGAATGCAATAATGAATTTCGAACAGTGTTCGCTGATCTGGCAACACAGACTTTGGGGGACCGGCGATATTAATGAACAGTATAATAATGGGGTGTTTTTTTACGGTGAAAAGGCGACAATTTTCACCTCTGAGAATAAAGTTATTATATTTCCTGCCGGGAGTAATCAAAAACAGGAAGAAATGAGTATTCCAACCCCCGATATGCGGGAAAAACACGTAAGTGATTTTTTAAATGCGGTTAAAGCCAAGGATAAGAGTTTGTTGAGTTGCACCATTCAGGATGCTTTCCAGTCAACTGCCACAGTGCAGCTGGCGATGAATTCTTACTACACGAAAAGCGACATCAAATGGGATGCAGTAAAAAGAGTGATCATTGATAATAAAGAGGCTTCAAAATTGCTCGCAAGGCCTTACCGGGATAACTATAAAAGACCAAGCTAAATCAAAATAATTTATGAAAATAAACGCTCTCCGGCTCAGACCACTCTGGTGAATAAAATCATATTGAAAATGAAACAATTAAATCGAATCCTGGCATTATCCGGACTGGTTTTGGGTCTTGCCTGGCCGGGTAATATTTTCGCTCAGGCAAATTCTTCATCAATTAAAGCTGTTGCTGGTCCTGACGTGGATGTAACCAATATTAATTATGTAAGTAACCGTAAACCGCTCCGGCCACTCCGTTTCATCAAACTTCCGGTTACAGCCATAAAGCCTGCCGGATGGCTCAGGAAATACCTTGAATTACAGCGTGACGGACTCACCGGACACCTGGGAGAGATCAGCGCCTGGCTCGATAAGAAAGACAATGCATGGCTTAAAACCGACGGACAAAACGGTTGGGAGGAGGTTCCCTACTGGCTTAAAGGATATGGAGATCTTGCATATATCCTGAATGATCCCCAAATGATTGCCGAAACGAAGGTGTGGCTTGAGGGGGTATTTAAAAGTCAGCAGCCTGACGGTTACTTTGGACCAACAACGATCCGGAAAGGTAAGAAAGATTTGTGGGCCAATATGATCATGCTTTGGGCACTGCAATCGTATTATGAGTATTCGGAAGATTCCAGGGTGATCTCCCTGATGACGAATTATTTCAGGTGGGAGTCAACGGTGGCGGATGCCGGTTTTTTGAAGGATTTCTGGGAGAATAGCCGTGGCGGGGATAACCTGTTCAGTGTTTACTGGCTTTACAACATAACCGGTGATCCTTTTCTACTCGAGCTTGGGAATAAGATTCACCGAAATACCGCCAACTGGATGGATGAATCGACGCTCCCCAACTGGCATAATGTGAATATAGCGCAGTGCTTCAGGGAGCCGGCTACCTATTATATGCAGACCGGTGACCCGGCAATGATACAAGCCTCCTATAATGCCTTCAACCTGGTACGCCGGGCATTCGGACAGGTTCCGGGCGGAATGTTTGGGGCCGACGAGAATGCGCGACTGGGTTATATCGATCCGCGCCAGGGGACTGAAACCTGCGGATTTGTCGAGCAAATGTCTTCTGATGAAATAATGCTCCGCATCACTGGGGACCCGTTTTGGGCGGAACATGCCGAAGAGGTCGCCTTTAATTCCTATCCTGCGGCGGTGATGCCCGATTTCAGAGGGCTGCGATATATTACCTGCCCGAATGAGGTGGTGAGCGATTCAAAGGATCACAGTCCCGGGATTCAGAATTCAGGTCCTTTTCTGGCGATGAACCCCTTCAGCAGTCGTTGCTGTCAGCACAACCATTCCCAGGGCTGGCCGTACTATGTGGAGCATCTGGCCTTGGCAACTCCCGATAACGGCGTTGCATTCGCGCTGTACGGGGCCTGTACGGCAAATCTGAAAGTTGCCGGCAGCATCCCGATTACAATGAATGAAGAGACCAATTACCCCTTTGAAGAGCAGGTTCGCTTTTCGGTAAATACAACCGGTAAAGTCGAATTTCCCCTCTATTTGCGGATCCCTTCATGGTGCCATAGGGCGAAAATTAAAATTAATGGGGTTGCTCAGGCAGTAAAACCCTTAACAGGAAAATATGTTCAAATTAAGCGTGAATGGAGTGATGGCGATAAGGTTGTGCTCGAACTGCCGATGGAGCTTTCGCTGAAACAGTGGGAGCTGAATAAAAACAGTGTTTCGGTGAATTACGGCCCGCTGACCATGTCGCTTAAAATAAAAGAACGTTACGAAAAACTCGATAGCAAGAGAACGGCAATAGGTGATTCAAAATGGCAGGAAGGGGCTGACGCCACGAAGTGGCCGACCTTTGAGATTTATCCCGAAACACCCTGGAATTATGCCCTTCAAATAAACAAACAAAGTCTTCAGCAAAGTCTTAAAGTTGTCAGGAAACCTTGGAGCAGTGATGATTTCCCTTTTGCCTCCGGATCTGTCCCAATTGAAATCCACGCCAAAGGAGTGCGGATTCCGTCCTGGAAAATCGACAAGCATGGTCTATGCGGGGTCTTGCCTTATGAAAAGGCCTTAAAGGAGAATAAAACAGAGGAGATCATTTTGATTCCGATGGGAGCGGCACGACTTAGGATCTCGTCCTTCCCGGTAGCGGAGAAATGACGGCGAGAGGGAGAGATGATATTCAGAAGTTTAATGATTGTTGTAGGGTGGTTCCAAACCATCTGTACCGGTCATCGATCCCGGTTGCTGAATTGAAAGTCAAGGAAATCAACTGGTTTGTAACAGTGACGAACAATTCGATTTTTCTTTACCCTGAAATCCGGATTGAGCCTGATTTTAGTATCCAATTAACTGAAGGCAAACTATAATAAAATGATTTAAGTTTAACTAAATAAATAGCTGTGAAAATTCTAAATGCGATCCTTCTGTTTTTTCTTGTGCCGTGTGCACTTTATTCAGAAACAAACGAGTATAGGGAAATTAAAACCAAAAATCTCAAATGTGAATATCTTATAAATCCTGTCGGCATTGACGTTCAGACTCCGCGGCTCAGCTGGAAACTGGCGGCTGCAAATGATCAGGTCTTTAATCAGAAGCAGCAGGCGTATCAGATCCTGGTTGCCACCTCTCCCGAAAAACTATCCGAAGAGAAAGCCGACCTTTGGAACAGCGGGAAAGTCACTTCCGATGAGACAACCCAGCTGGCTTACAACGGTATTCCATTGTCCAGCGAGCAGAAGTGTTTCTGGGTCGTTAAAGTATGGGATAACCAAAACGATTCCACCCCCTGGAGCGAGGTCTCTTTCTGGAGTATGGGGCTGCTGAAGAAAACAGACTGGAAGGGGAAATGGATAGGCGATCAGCCCGATTTGGTGCAGGAAGCCTATAAAGCGAATCTTGAGAGCTATGATCCGGCGGGAAAGACCGTATTGAAGAACGTGAGACCTGTACCGCCCGCTTCACCCATGTTGCGAAGAAAATTCACAGTGAAATCTGCAGTAAAGTCTGCATTTTTATATGCTTCTGCATTAGGATATTATGAAATCAGCCTGAATGGAAATAAAGTAGGCGATCAGGTGTTGGCGCCCGAATGGACCGATTTCAGCAAGCGTGTTCAATACCAAAGTTATGATGTGACCCAAAGTCTTAAGATCGGCAAGAATGTGCTCTCCTCACTTTTGGGGGATGGCTGGTATATGGGTATGCTCGGCCCTACAAAATGGCATAAGGATTACCCGCGCAGGGGTGTCTACGGGAATGACCGCCGCCTGATGGCTCAGTTGGTAATTAACTATGCGGATGGAACTAACGACATTGTAGCCACGGATGGTTACTGGAAGATTAACAACAAGGGATTTATCATTTCAGCCGATAACTTCCTGGGGGAGCAGATCGATGCTCAAAAAATCCCTGAGAATTGGAAGCAGGTCGATTTTAATGATTCCTCATGGGATAATGTATATGTTGATTCCGATGCGGATAAAAATCTCGAGGCTCAGAAAAATGAACCTGTTCGGATTTATAAATACCTGCCGCCCGTGAAAATTTCATCCTTTGGAGATAAGTATATTGTCGATTTTGGGCAAAGTCTTACAGGTTGGACCCGTTTTAAGGTCAAAGGAGCCAAAGGAACCAGGATAAAAATTCGTCATGGTGAGATGCTTGATGACGACGGCTCGCTGTACACCAAAAATCTGGCTGCAGCCATTCAGAATGATGATTATATCCTGTCAGGAGGTCAGGATGAATTTGAGCCCTGCTTCACCTATCACGGGTTCAGATATATCGAGATTTCCGGCTTAACTGGTGCTCCTGATCCGCAATCGATCATCGCTTGCGCCCTCTCATCCGATCCTGAGGTAACCGGCTCGTTTGAATGCTCAAACCCAAAGTTAAACCAGCTCGCGAAGAATATTCTCTGGACCCAGCGCGATAATATGACCAGTATCCCCACCGATTGTCCGCAGCGTGATGAGCGGATGGGTTGGATGGGGGACGCCCAGGTCTTCTGTCAGAACAGCATGTTTAACATGGATATGGCCGCTTTTTACACCAAATGGGTCAAGGATATCCGTGATGCGCAATCCTCCAGAGGCGCTTTTCCCGATATTACTCCCCATCCGAATAAACCCGATATCCGTTTTAGCAATGCACCTGCCTGGGGCGATGCCGGGGTGATTGTACCCTGGAGAATGTACCAGAATTATGGGGATAAAGTGGTTCTGAAAAACCATTATGCAGCCATGAAACGGTATCTTGACAATATCCGGAAACAGAATCCAAATGGCTTGTGGCTGAATGATATTGGAAACAAATATGGTGACTGGCTGAATGCGAATTCAATCATCGCCGAGGGGTACAATAAAACCAGGGGAGAGATTCCCAAAGACGTTTTTGCAACCGCCTTTTATGCCAATTCTGTCAGACTCTTTTCGCAGATGGCCACTGTCCTGGGGAATAAAAAGGATGCTAAAAGATATGGCAGATTATATGAAAATATCCGGAAGAAGTTTAACAAAGCCTACGTCGATAAGGATGGCGGAATTAAGGGGAATACCCAATCTGCTTATGCGTTGGCTCTGAACTTTGAATTGCTTCCCCAAAACAAACGGATACCGGCATTTAATCACCTGATCAAATGTATCGAAGAGTACGACTATCGCATCTCGACGGGGTTTATGACCACCATCATGATGATGAAGGAGCTTGTAAAATATGGCAGAACCGACATTGCCTACCGTTTTCTCGAGTCAGAACGACTACCTTCCTGGATTTATTCCATTAATCAGGGCGCCACAACGATCTGGGAACGTTGGGACGGGTATGTCAAAGGGCGAGGATTTCAGGATGCTGGGATGAACTCATTCTGCCATTATTCCATCGGGGCAGTGGGGGAGTGGATGTACCGGAATATCCTGGGGATAAATCCCGATGATGCACAACCCGGGTACAGCCATTTCGCGATCCATCCCCGTCCGGGAGGTACCCTGACCTGGGCAAAAGGATCATACAACTCTATTCACGGACTTATAGCCTCAGAATGGAGGATGGAGAACGGGGTTTTTATCCTGAATGTGGAAATTCCGGTAAACACTTCAGCTACGGTTATTCTTCCAATAGATACTAAAGAAGGCATTTCCCTTAATTCAAAACCTGTTCCTGCTTCTTTAATCAATATCAAATACTCCAATTCTCAGGAAACAGGCCTGGAACTGGGATCAGGGAAATATCGCTTTGAAATAAGGAAATAAATTTTAACTGGTATCTTTTAGTGATCGTTTCACTTTGAGTGAAGCTATCACTAAAAGATACCAGTTGGAATAGCTGTAATTTACTATTGGCTGGTTAAGAAGGTATTATTTCCATGCAATAGCTGATTTATTATTATGACCTGAAAATATTGAAAATGAAAAAAATCGTATTCTTCCTGTTTTGCATTTTACTGTTTAGTGCGGGGTATGGTAACCAATATGACCGCCTAAGTGGTTCTTCTGAAATGCACGATAACTTAAGTACGGCAAAATCGTCCCCGCATGTTAGTACTCCTAAGTCTCGTTCCTCATTTTCGAAAAGCAGATCACGAACGCCCAAAGGTACTTCAACCAGGAGATCTGCAAAAAGAATAAGGAATTCTTCATCTTATTCTTTACGGAAATCCCAGAGTAAAAGTTCCTCTCAATCGGGCATTGCAAGAGATAAAAATGGAAAGATTAAACGGAGCACTACTGAAAAACATGCTTTTATGAAACAATCAGGGTTTCCCAAGGGGCGCCCTGGGTATGTTGTTGATCATATTGTCCCTCTAAAAAAAGGGGGGTGTGATTGTCCTGCCAATATGCAGTGGCAAACGATTCAAGCAGCAAAAGCGAAGGATAAATGGGAATAGAAATAAATCAATTTAAAAATGAAATGATGTTAAAGTCAAAATCATTAAATTAAAAATATTAATTTGGTCGCTGATACTACCTCTAACGTATGCTTTGACAAAAATAATAAGATTAAATTAATTAAATAAAATGAAAAAATTGAAATTTTTAGTTGTATTTCTTTTATTATCAGCACTTACCGCACAATTTACGTTTGCGCAGGACTGGCCAAATTTACAGCGCTTTAAAGCCGAAAATGCAAACCAGGTTTTGCCTACGCCGAATGAGAAGCGCGTTGTGTTTATGGGGAACTCAATTACTGAAGGGTGGGTGAACCTGCATCCTCAGTTTTTCACAGGGAAATTTTACCTGAATCGTGGGATTAGCGGACAGACCACACCTCAGATGCTACTTCGGTTTAGAGCGGATGTGATTAAACTCAAACCGAAAGTGGTTGTTATCCTGGCCGGCACAAACGATATAGCCGGAAATACAGGCCCTTCCACACTCGAAATGATCGAGGATAATATCATTTCAATGGCACAATTGGCCAAAGCGAATGATATCAAGGTTATCCTGTGTTCCGTTCTGCCGGTCTACGATTATCCGTGGAAGCGCGGACTTGAGCCAGCCGGAAAGATCATTGCCCTGAATAAGATGATAAAAGCTTATGCAGATAAAAGTGGCTCTGTTTACCTCGATTTTTTCTCTGCGATGGTCGATGACCGCAATGGCCTGAAAAGCGAATACTCAAAAGACGGCGTTCATCCCAATGACGCAGGATATAATGTCATGGAACCACTTACCGAGGTGGCAATCGAAAAGGCTTTCGGGAATATTCTTCCTGTCCACCATCCAAAGAAGCCGGTCAGTCATAAAAAACATAAATAACCCGGCTGTACAGTAACCAGGAAGTACCTTCAGAAGAGATTTTGGGATTAGAGATCGTTTCAAACTGCTTGAAACGGTCTCTAATCCCATTTTTTATAGGTATGAACGAATACCCGCGTCATTAAATACTGATGATCAGCCAGATCTAACTTTTTAATTTTTTTTTCGTAAATTTAAACAAAGATTATTGTTGTTTCCTGACCAGTAAGTTAAAAACTTAATCCTAAATCGACATAGGATGACACAGCGAAAGAAAAAGCCAAGTGGCCATCAACTTGAAGCGATCGCTAAGGCGCATCACAAAAATGAGTTCCTCAGGAAGTTCAGGCATTTTATTAACAATTGCTGTGGCAGGGATATCTACTCCCTTATCCCTGTTAAATACCAGAACGCAATCTATCTGTTGCGCTGCCATTCGTTATCCATTGTCCCTGCGGCCGGAGATAAAGTGCCGATTCAACTTTTGACCTTTCAAAAACGTGTATTGTCCGATTTTTTGAAGAAAGAGCGTCTTGAGATTACACAATACCGGCAAACCTTAAGCTTTGATGACTTTCTTACCATTGGGCTGACTGCATTTTACCTGCCGGCTAGAATCAATGAGGTTGATTTCCCGAATGCATCCGAAGTAAAGTCGGCACTTCTTGAACATTGTCATGACGAAGATTATATCCGGCAATTCTGGCTGCGACTGCGGGCATTTTTCGATACGCTGATATGGGTGGCCAGCGATCTTGGGGACTTTCTGTGTTGGTTAAACTATGAAATAAAACCCACCGTGAATGGAAAATTGGGACTAAACAATATTGCTGAAATTCATATTGTTGTTCCTGAAACCATCCGGATCAAGGCCGATGGCAAAACACGCTCCGCAATTCGGTTATGCTGGGCCAGGTCATTTGCAGGGGTAAATTTGACAACTTTAAAGCCCTCATTGCTGGGAATCGAAACTGGTTTATCGGATGAACCAATGCCGGTTTATATTCAGTCTCATGTCCTGCGACGACTCCTTGAGCGGATTGATTCGATAAGACCAGGTGTAGCCCAGTACAATATGTATGCCTCTTTCAATGAGCCTAAAGTTTATTTCGATTGCTATCATAACCTGATGATCGAGTACCGGATTTTTGAAACCAAAGCGGGTTATTTCAGAATCGATGTGATCGATGGTAAAGTTTTGGTGAGGACTTTTCTGTTTCTTACCCAAAGCAGCACTCCTGAAGGGCAATTATTGGCTAAAAACACAGGTCTCCAAAAGTTGGATACCTCATATCTTTCCATGGACAGACTTAGTAGTTTTATGTCAGCGGAAGTGATCAATAATGTCCAATTACGGGAAATATTTCAGAATGCCGGATGTCAAAGCCTGTTTGAATTGTACGAAAAGGTAAATGGATTAGCGATAAAACATCCGCCTCACTCCCTGTGTCGTCTGGTGCTTGATTATTTGGGCTATAATAATGTACCGGTCTCTGAGGAGGAATTTATTTAGCGGGATCTTCAATTTAAGTGAAATAATTACTAAAAATCAAAATACCCGCTGATAATCAACGGGTATTTCATTTTTTAGTGCCCAGAACAAGACTCGAACTTGCACAACCTTGCGGTCACTAGTCCCTGAAACTAGCGTGTCTACCAATTTCACCATCTGGGCGTGAATTGAGGTGCAAATATAGACCGATTTTAAGAATACCCAAAGAGAATCAATAAAAAGTTAAAATGAAAAGTGAAAAATGCAAATTTCAAATGGGAAAGTTCTGATTTGAATAACAATTCATAATCTGACTTCAAATTGGCACATTAGCGCATGAGCAAATTCTTTCATTTCAAATTCACTTTAAGAAAGTCATCAAACATCGTGTAGAGATGCATGGTAGTATTCCCGCCGCGCAGATTGTGATTCCTGTTGGCATATGCCATCATCTGAAACTGCACTCCCGCCTGTACCATTGCTTCAGCAAATTCTACCGTATTCTGATAATGTACATTGTCATCGGCAGTCCCGTGAACAAGCAGCAGCTTCCCTTTGATCCCGGAAGCCAGCTTAATGGGCGAATTGTCATCATACCCTTCCGGATTCTGGCTTGGAAGCCCCATGTACCGTTCGCTGTAAACCGTATCGTAAAAACGCTGGTTGGTTACGGGTGCGACCGAAATTCCGGCTCTGTATACGTCACCCCCTTTGGCCAGACAGAGTGCAGACATAAAACCTCCATAGCTCCAGCCCCAGATTCCAATTTTCTTCCCATCGACAAAAGAGAGGCCGGCGAGATATTTGGCCGCTTCAATCTGGTCATCCGATTCATATTTTCCGAGCTGACCGTAAGTGCATTTCCGGAAATCCTCACCTCGGGCTCCTGTTCCCCTTGGGTCGACACAAACCACCAGATAACCGTTTTGCGCAAGGTAGTTATCCCATCCAATCCCGAATTTGTCAAGTACCTCCTGCGAATTGGGGCCGCTGTACTGGGTCATTAATACCGGATATTTAGTTGCCGCGCTAAAATCAAGGGGCTTTATCATCCATCCGTTTAGCTCTGTCCCTTCCGTGGTTTTAAAGGTGAAAAACTCCTTCAGGGGAATTTTTCTTTCAGCTACAGTAGCTTTTAATTCATCATTCTCTTTTAGTATCCTGACCATTTTCCCTGAAATTTCATGCAAGGTGACCACTAACGGGGTGGTAAGATTCGAGAAATTATTAACGAAATATTTAAAGCTGCTGCTGAATTCTGCGTTGTTGGTGCCCGCCAGTGCTGATAGCTTCTGCGTTTTGAGTGTTATTTTTTTCTTCTGGTCAAGGGTTACTCCATAAACTTCACGCTGCATAGGAGAAACAGCCGCAGCCTGGTAGTAGAATGTCTTTCTTTCGGGGTCATATCCATAGAATTTGAGGACGTCAAATTTTCCGGAGGTAAGCTGGGTGACCTTTACCCCGCTGTTATCGTACAGGTAAAGGTGTTTGTAGCCATCCTGTTCACTTAAAATAACAAAACTCCTGTCATCGGGTAAGAACTGAAAGTTATCGAGGTAATCGGTTTCGATATACCGTTTATTTTTCTCGGTATAGATCAGCCGTGTGTCGCCACTGTGTGAATTGGCATAAAAAAGATCGAGTTTGTTTTGTAACCGGTTCATTTTGAATATTCCCAGATTACTTCCTCCATATGTCCATAGAATTTTAGGAATGTAATGATCAGTTTCAGTTCCAAGATCCATTTGGATATTTTGTCCGGCCTTGATGTCGTATACCCAGACGCTGACGATCGAATTCTTTTCTCCCGCCTTGGGATACTTAAACCGGTATTCTCCGGGATAGGTGCTGAATTCCGGATGGGTCGGATTGCGGCCGTTATAAACCGGAAACCCGTAAGTGGGCACCTGCTCTTCATTAAATTTAATATAGGCAACCTGCTTGCTGTCAGGCGACCATTCGAACGCCTTATTAAATTCAAATTCCTCTTCATAGACCCAGTCAGGAACACCATTGATCATTTTATTCACCTCCCCATCGATGGTCATCTGCCGCTCTGTACCAAACCGCAAACTCTTAACAAAAAGGTTATTATTCCTCACAAAGGCGACTCTTTCCCCATCTGGGGAGAAAGTGGCGACCTGCTGCCTTCCCGGTGCCAGACGGGTCAACTCTTTGGTTACGAAGTTATAAACAAAGTAAACTGCTGTAAACGATCTGCGGTAGATCTGTTTTCTGTTGGTGAGTAACATAATTTTTGTTTCATCGCTGCTGAACACATACTCACTGGCAGAGGTGAGTGAATCATTTTTAAGTGATTGTATATCAAGGATTACACCCGATTTCTCTCCGGTTTTATAATTATACTTTACAATTTCCCTCCCGCCATTTTCCAGAGTGGTATAGCTCAGTCCGTCTTTTGTGGAGGCTAATCCGGTAACGGCGGATTCCCGGAAACTTCTTTTAAGGAAAAGGTCCTCGAGTGTGATTTGCTGTGCCTGTAAATGACTTAAACAGGCTGACATTAGAAACAAAACCAGAATAATCCTGCGCATAATAAAAAGGTGTAAAAAATGTTTTAATCCTCAAAAATATTAAAAAATGGGGAGTCCTGCCAAAATTATTTCACCCATACCCAAAATATGTCGATTAAACTTCCCGATATTTTTGAAGAACAGGCAGAGAATCGTTAATTTTGCACCTTCGAAAAAATATTGGTGATGATAAAAATTACACTTCCTGATAACTCTGTACGTGGATTCGATCAGGGGATTACAGGACTCGGAATTGCTGAGGCGATCAGCAGCAGGCTTGCGAAGGAGGTCCTTTCGATCTCTGTGAACGGCGAGGTGAGGGATCTTGCCCGGACAATCGACACGGATGCGTCGATCAAACTGCATTTGTGGGACGACCGCGAAGGACAGGAGACATTCTGGCACTCTTCAGCCCACCTGATGGCCGAGGCCATTGAATTTTTCTATCCCGGAACCAAGTTTGGTATCGGTCCTACAGTGGATAACGGATTTTATTATGATATTGACCTTCCGGAAGGGAAGGTGTTGAGCGATAAGGATCTTGCCCAGATTGAGCAAAAAGTACTCGAGCTGGCCAGATTGAAATCTGAAATCGTGAGGAGCGAGATCTCCAAAGCCGATGCCCTTGAACTGTTTTCAGGGAAGGGTGATCCGTATAAGATTGAGCTGATAACCGACCTCACCGATGGAACCATAACCCTTTATAAACAAGGGAATTTCACCGATCTCTGCCGTGGTCCCCACTTACCAAACACCGGCTTTATCAAGGCTGTCAAGCTTACAAATATTGCAGGTGCTTATTGGCGCGGGAACGAAAAAAACAAAATGCTGACCAGGGTTTACGGGATTACCTTTCCGAAGCAGAAACTGCTCGAAGAGTATCTTGTTTTGCTCGAAGAGGCAAAAAAACGGGATCACCGTAAAATCGGGAAAGAGATGGAGCTGTTCCATTTTTCACCTGCAGTCGGGATGGGTCTTCCGCTCTGGCTGCCGAAAGGGGCTACCTTGCGCGACCAGCTCGAGAAGTTTCTGAGAAAAGTACAGAAGAAATTTGGATACGAGCAGGTGATCACCCCTCATATAGCAGATGTTGCACTCTATAAAACTTCAGGACATTTCCAGAAATATGGGAAAGATTCGTTTCAGCCTATTCGCACTCCCAACGAGGGGGAAGAGTATCTGCTTAAACCGATGAACTGTCCTCACCATTGCGAGATTTATAAATTCAAACCCCGCTCATACAAAGATCTGCCGGTTCGCATGGCCGAGTTCGGGACTGTTTATCGATACGAGCAAAGTGGTGAACTTCATGGACTTACCCGTGTAAGGAGCTTTACTCAGGATGATGCACATATCTTTTGTCGTCCCGACCAGTTGAAAGAGGAGTTTTTGAAAGTGATCGACATCATATTTATTATTTTCCGGGCACTCGACTTCAAGGAATACTCTGCCCAGATCTCACTTCGTGATCCGAATAACAAGGAAAAATATATTGGCTCCGACGAAAACTGGGAGAAAGCGGAAAATGCGATTATTGAGGCATGTGCCGAAAAAGAATTGAAAACGGTTACCGAACTTGGGGAAGCCGCTTTTTACGGACCGAAACTAGACTTTATGATCAAGGATGCGCTGGGTCGTAAATGGCAGCTTGGAACCATTCAGGTTGACTATAATCTTCCGGAACGTTTTGGTCTTGAGTATATTGGTGCGGATGACAAACGCCATCGTCCGGTGATGATTCACCGGGCACCGTTTGGGTCAATGGAACGTTTTTGTGCTGTGCTTATCGAACATACAGCAGGTAAATTCCCGCTTTGGCTCACCCCCGAACAGGTTGTTGTATTACCAATCAGTGAAAAGTATAACGAATATGCGCAAAAAGTTTCAAATCAATTAAATATTTCCGATATTCGCGCCGGAATTGACGACCGCAACGAAAAAATCGGCAGAAAAATCAGGGATAATGAGATCAAGCGTATTCCGTATTTGCTGATTGTCGGCGAAAAGGAGTTTGAAAACAATACCGTAGCCGTGCGACGTCAGGGAGAGGGAGATCAGGGATCCATGACCATAGATGAGTTTAGCGAGTTTATTGGCAAAGAGGTCTCAGAGCAGTTGGCGGATGCCTGGAAATAGTCGTGAATTAATTAATTAATAGGAGGATATAGCCATAGCAGTTATAAGAGGCAATGGGCCAAGGGGTCCCAAAGAAGAAGAGAAATCACCATTTCGGGTAAATCATCAGATTCGTGTTCCTGAAGTTAGGTTGGTGGGTGAGAATATTGAAAACCCCGGGGTTTTCAGGATTCAGGATGCCCTGCGCCGAGCGGACGAATTGGAACTTGACCTGGTGGAAATTTCACCAAATGCCGAGCCACCTGTTTGCAGGATTACCGATTTTCAGAAGTTCCTCTACGAACAGAAGAAAAAACAGAAAGAGTTAAAAGCCAAGGCTTCCAAGATCATTGTCAAGGAGATTCGCTTTGGTCCAAATACGGATGATCATGATTATAACTTTAAATTAAAACACGCCGAGAAATTTCTTCAGGAGGGCGCTAAAGTAAAAGCTTACGTGTTTTTTAAAGGGAGATCGATCTTATATAATGAGCAAGGGGAAATTCTGCTGCTCCGTTTCGCCAATGCGTTGGAAGAGGTGGGAAAAGTGGAACAGCTGCCAAAGCTCGAAGGAAAGAGAATGACAATATTTATTTCGCCTAAAAAGAAAAAATAATTTAATACTTTGGACAGAGATGCCTAAAATGAAATCGAACGCCGGGGCTAAGAAACGTTTCATTCTTACCGGTTCAGGAAAGATTAAAAGGAAACATGCTTATAAGAGTCATATTCTGACCAAGAAAAGCACCAAACGTAAGCGTAATCTTACCAAATGGGGCTTGGTAGCCGATGTGGATACAAACCACGTCAAGAGGCTTCTTGCAATGAGATAATATTCTCTTTTAACGAGTTATAGTTAGGTTTAACCGGGCAATGTGCTCACTAAGATTCCTGTAAAAAGGAACGCCATTTGTCCTAAAACAAAAAAAAATGCCAAGATCAGTAAATCATGTAGCATCAAAAGCGCGAAGGAAAAAATTGCTGCTACTTACCAGAGGTTACTTTGGTTCGCGTAAAAATGTCTGGACGGTTGCCAAAAACACATACGAAAAAGGATTAGGGTATGCGTACCGTGACAGAAAAGTTAAAAAAAGGTTGTTCCGTGCATTATGGATCCAGCGTATCAACGCCGCAGTCCGCACCGAAGGCCTCTCTTACTCACAGTTTATGGGTAAACTCAAGAGTGCTCAAATCGAAATTAACCGTAAGGTTCTGGCCGATCTGGCAATGAACAATCCCGCTGCTTTCAGCGCTATTGTTAATAAGGTAAAGTAATTTGAAAAGTTAGGCGAAATAAATTTTCAGATAGAAAAGGAGCTCTTTGGGGCTCCTTTTTCATTGGGGCAAACCGGGCGGGGCGATGCGGGTCAGGCGATTTAGAAAACTATTATCATTTAGGTTGATTGAACCTGCAACTGATCAATTAATTATTTTTCAACAGGTTATTTATCCCAGTAGTGTCCCCTTGCAGAAATAATAAATACGGTGACAATTTGGTTGTTAATCTGATAAATGATGTGGTTTTTCTTGTCAATCTGTCTTGACCAAAGTTCTGAAAGGTTATATTTTAATAGTTCCGGCGAACCAATCCCTGAATATGGGTGTTGTGAAAGTTCAATCAAAATCCGTTCAATTCTTTTTAAGGCAATAATCTGTCCTGACCTTTGCCAATCACGCAGATGATTCTTAGCCGTATTTGTGAGTACTATTTTATATCTTCCCATAGGTTGTCAGGATTGATATAGGTTATCTTTCCTTCCTCAACATCTCTTAAGCCATTTTCCAAAGCGTCAATATTATCTCGATTATTTTAATTTTTTTTCGTATCTTTAAAAAAAGAGAATTAAAGATTATGAGCTTCGAAGAACAAACTTTACGGATCGAAACATTAATCTGGTTGATTGACTGCAATAAAACCGGAACTGCTCAGGTTATGGCTAAAAGACTAGGAGTCTCACGCAGGACAGTCTTTAATGACCTTGATTTTCTCAAAGGAAAGGGATACACGATTTCTTACAGTCACAGTGCCGACAGTTACCTTTTCGAGGAAAAACATGAGAAATCCGGATTATTCAGGTCATAGTATGACTTTGCAAAATACATTGTTGGGGGAGAGTGGTTTTGTTTTTGTTTTGAAAAACGTCGCTTTCTATTTTTAACCAAAACGATCCGTTAAAAAACCTGCTGTTATTTGTCTTAATCATGCTGGGATTTGCCTGTTTAGACTTTTATTTCCAGCGGGATTTCAAGGCTGATCGCTTTTCTTAATGAAGGCATTTTTGAGTCGGTAACTAAAATAGTTCAAGCTATGAGACCTATTTATTTAGCAATTAAATGGTTGGCGGTAATACTGTTATTTTCTTTAATCTATCGCCACTTAAAATATGGAGAAGGGTCACGAATAGAGTATTTTTTGATGACCTATCTTACCATAGTCTTTCTGGTGGATTTTGTCAGGCGGAAAAAAACAAATTAAATATTAATCTCAAAGAAGAATAACAAACAACAGAATTGTATAAAGACACTTAGGATTGCAGTTATATTGTTGATTATTATTGTTTTAATGCTTTCATTTTTTGATATTGTGACGAATAGGATTATCCTCTCATTGTCCTATTTTCTGTTGGCCATTATTTTGATCAGCTTAACTCTCAAGCAAAAGAAGAAATAATCTTGATTTTTTCCAGGAGTGCAATCTAGCTGCACTCCGTTAGTTTATCTTGCGCTTCAATCTAATACATAACTCTTATGAATACAAAACTCAGGATGCCATTATTCTATGTGGCAGTGTTTCTTGTGGCCACCTTTTCTGCCAGAGGGCAGGCCGATTCCTTCGATTCCGATATTATGAAGATGCAGCAGGTGAATGGTTCCAATGCCTCTGCCAATGCCTTATTCCCGCGTATTATTGCTCAGCTCAAACAATCCAAACCAGATACTTCTGATGCGCAGTGGGCCGCGCTTAAGATGGATGTTTTTGATGTTGAGGTGGCCTCGCTCAATGAACAGCTAATTCCGGTATTTAAGAAGTATTATACCCAGGAGGAGGTGAAGACAATTATTTCATTCTATGAGACATCAGTAGGGAAGAAGATGGCAGAAACAACCCCCAAGATGATGATGGAGCAGATGCAGCTCACCCAAACCTGGGCGATGGGACTGATGGGCAAGATGCAGACCTACCTCGATAAACAGCCTAAGGATAATGTGCCTCCGGGGATAAAGAGACCAGAGTGAGTAAAGTAGGACATAAATGTTTTTAATGATAGATTTTGTCTGAGAATAATTGAAGACAATGGAACCAACCTTATTCAAGGAGCTATTCAACTTAAAGCTTCTTTAGGCCTAAGTAAAAAATTGAGCAGCCTTTACGAAATCCAATCGGGAACAAAGTATTCAGTGAAAACTTTGTTTGGTTCGGGTTTTCTGGGTAAGGTGAAATTAAAAACTTGGAAAAATTGCTTCATGTAAAAACTTGGTTAAAGATTAAAAATATTATGAAATTAAAGTTCCGTAGTGCACTAAAGGGATAAAGTAAGCTTCAGATAATGAATATAATGTGTCGTTTGAGTAGGTATTGAATTAAATATAAAATATATGAGTGCTATTTTTACAAAGGTGCCTGAGAAGAGCTTGACAGAGTCACCGAAGTGTCATGAAAACAAAGAAAGGAGGAAAACATGAGAACCAACACGAGAGTGTATAGGAGAAAAATTCCTCCATAGCTCAAAAATCAACCAATTGAGCGGACAAATACGTTTGAAGCGTATTGACATATGAGCAATTTTAATCGCGGATTCAGACTAATTTGGCAATAATTGAATGATTTTGCTCGTATACCGGATTATTTCCGGGTCAAAAAATCTAATTTAGATGTTTAAGCATCAGATTATATGTCACACTTTTAAAATGTCAATTATGAATAATTGTCCAAAATGCATGAATAAAATTCCCTTAAAGAAATATTTTTTCGTGTCAAATTTCAGAAATATTAGATGTCCTTCGTGCGATGTCGAATTAATTTCTGATAAAATAGCGTTGAGTGTAATTGGTGGTATTTCAGGTTTTGGTGCGGCATTAACAGTCGGCATAGCTTCTGTTATATATTATCTTACTGACAAAGCTTATTTTACTGAAATTTTACTAATAACCATATTTTTAGAAATTTCGATTTTTCTGGCATCTGTATTGATTACTAGAAACGTATTAAAATTCACTTTTAAATAAATTTCCCATGAAAAAGATAAAACTATTGGCTCTAATGTTTATTGTTGCAATCACATTGACAATTTCTAGTTTTAAAATGAAGGAATCCGATTCTCAAAAGATTGGCGTAGGCATTACTTACCTTATAGCTGAAAAGGGGGCAAGCAATGGTACACAAGCAGGATTGGGTGTAGGATTGGCACTCCAGAGTGCAGTGCAGGGGTTAATGTGGGGAGCAGTTTTTGGTGGACCTGTGGGTGCAGCTGTTGGGTTTGGATGGTCGCTGTAGTTAAAGAATAATCAACTTTGCCTTATAAAAAGAGTGCTTTATTAAGGAAAGTGCTCTTTTTATATTAATTATATTGAAACTTATAGAAATATTGTCTTAAATTATGCTTGTACCTAAAATACTAAATAATTATACAACTAAAATCTTTCTTTTATTCATGGCGTTGTGGTTTGCTTGTTTTTGTCTAGGCTTGTTCATTGATTTAGACACCATGCCAGTAAATAATCAAGAAAAGAATATTCTCCATACTAATACTTCAGAGGTATTTTTTTTATTGTTTAAAAATAATATTAGTATAGTCCTATTTAATACAATTGGTTTAGCATCCTTTGGAATTTCCTGCTTTGTAAGTATTATAATTAATGGTTATTCTTTTGGCCTATTAATTTCGAACTCGTTAAAGACAAACCTTCCTATATATCTGTTGTTAAAGAATACACTTCCTCATGGGATATTTGAATTATTCGGTTTATGGATTTCCGCTACTGCTGGTTTTCATGGCACTTTGTTGTTTGGCAAAGTCTTAAGAAGTAAACTTATTTCAGAAGTTGAGATAAGCACTTATCTAAAGCTAGTTGCTATTTCTTTGTTCCTTACAATATTGTCTGTTTTTATTGAGACTTATTACACTATAGCTCATTTCTTATGAAAAGAGAAGATTACTTGCGTTTATTTATATCTCTTTCAATAGTAGTTTTAACTGCTGTTATTTCTGCCCTGATTAAGTATGATATTGGGAAACAATTTCCAATGCAAAATTACGCTGTTCGTTTTTCCGTAGCATTAAATAGCGCAAATGCTATTATGACATTCCTGTCAATTATCTGTTTTTATTTCATTTTACCAGCATTATCACATCTTATGGCAATACTTTTTGACGGTAACTTAGGAATTAAGAATTTATTATTACATACAGGATTTGGCTTTTTACCACTATTGATTAATACGACATTTTTGTATTTATTTCTTGATGCTATTTTTGGGGATTATTTAGTACTATATGAAAACAATACTGATATCATTAAAATATCTGCATTACTAGCGAATGATCCATACATATTGATGTTTAAATATTTGAATATAGCTGCTCAGATTTTCATTTTAGTATGGATTGTTTATGGTTTAAAAAAATACTATTGCTTATCTTATGTTGAATCTCTTTTGTCAGTGTTGGTACCTATTGCTATGGTATATTGTTTCTGTTATTTGTTTTGATATGTAAATTTCATAAAATTATAGTTGAGCCGTCAGTGGGATAAAAATCTTGTGATTATTTAGTCTATCAAGAATGTGTAAACAAAGAAAATCAACAAGGTGTATTGCAATTGTGAAATGCAATTGCCAAAAATATCTTTTTGGTTACCAATGGTTTAAAGGGAGAGCCTGATCCTTTTAAAGCCATATTCAAACAAAATGGAATCATGATGAACTTATTCTTTTAAGAAACTTTTCAACTCATTATTTTATTAACTTGTAACTAGTGAATAATCAAGATAACAGATATTTTATTTATTACTACGATTCCGTTTGGAGCGCATTATTTATTATTTTATCGTTTTGTTGTTTCGAGTCAATCGGCTTGATTTTAGGGATTGTGGCTCTTTTATTCTTATGGCTTAAGTTATCCAAAGGGATCAAACATCAGTTTCATACCCTCGATTTTGTTGTTTTAGGCTTACTGTCGGTAGAGATTGTCTCAGGGCTTATAAATAATCAGGGCATGTATGCCAAAACCGATCTGTTTGGCTTGTTTTACAATACGTTGGTTTATTTTATCCTTCGGATTTTTCTTCGGAAGGATAAACAGGAAATTCTGTTCACGAACATTCTTGCCGGGTTTGTTCTTCTTTTAGCTGTATTAACGATTAGCTCGTTTTATTTCTTTAAGTTTAGTATCGAATACGACGGTTTTACTGATCTTGCCAATTTTAAAAACATTTATACCCCTCTTGGGCTTTTGCTAAACGACTGGGCTACTATTGTCCTTTTATCCTCCTTGTTTGTATTGTTGACATTAACCCGGTCACGTTATAATTCACCATGGTTCTGGGTACTAATTGCAGGGTTGGGATCAGTTTTGTTGAACATTGTATTTTCATTTTCAAGAGGAGCTTACCTTTCAGTATCGCTGGGTTTGCTGGTTTACTTTGGGTTGGGTATTCTCTTACGGGTAGTGAAGTTTAAGCTGTGGTTGCTTTCCTTCGCGGGATTGGTGCTGCTTATAACCTTAACGGCATTGCCCGTAAAAAAAGAATTTATAACCACTATGGGTTTGTCAGGTACTACATCGCAAGTCCGGAGTACTTCAGGGAGGATCGAGTTATGGAAGGCTGCTTACGAGATTATCTGTAAAGAACCCTTAGCAGGTGTAGGTAATGCACAGTTTTCATTGCGTGCCAATCCGTATCTGGCCAATCGCGAGGATGCTATGTTTACCGGCAGGGCAACCAACTCCTACCTTCAGCTTTTGGTTGAACAAGGGATTATTGGGTTTATTCCCTGGGCTGTTTTTATTTGGATGTTGCTAATTATCTTATTCGGATTTCTCCGAAAGAGGCATGCAAAGAGTTTGCCCGCCTTAATATCATTTGCAGTTTTTATAGCGGTTTTATTTCGCGAGCTTAGTTTCTCTACTTTTTTCGAAAAATACCAAATGCAATTGTTGTTCTTTGTATTGGTAGCCTTTATTGTGAATTGGGATAAAGCAGGAAACAAAGGGTATTCGCTGCCACGCTTTGCCCTGCCTGTTTTCCTCTCGATAATATATCTTGTTTTGGCCGGTTTTCAGGTTCCCTATAAGATCGCTGCAAAAAAGAATGATACGTTTCTTGAAAAATACCAAGAGGGAAATTACAGTGGCGCGTTGGAAGCCATCAATAAAGCTATCAGCTTTGACCCGCTAAATCCTTTACTAAATGCCAATAAAGGGCTTTTATTGAATACTATTCAAGCAAAAGACACCACCACTAAAGGAAGCAAATGTGAGTCTTTGGCTTATTACCGAATGACAGTTAGCTATTCACCTTATGATCCTTATCTGCATCATAATTTGGCGTGGTTATATTTTAACGATGGTAAACCAGACAGCGCTGATATTCATTTTTGTAAGGCTTGCGAACTGTCGGCTAATACTGCGCTATTTCATGTGAGCAAGGGTTTGTTTCAGGAAAAAACCCGGACTGCGGATTTTGGATTGACCGAATTTAAGAAAGCTATCCGTTTATCGCCCGATATTTTGGATTCTGAATTTGCAAAGGATTTAGAAGCTAAAAATCAGGAATTGTTCAGAAATATGCTCAATGATTTGACAAAAAGATTGTTGCTAAAGATAAAAGCCGATGATAGCCCAATCATAATAAGCCGCCTGGCAAAGATTTTTCTGAATATAGGCGATACCGTCAGAGCAATGCAGCTTTTTGAACAGGCTAGCACACATTTGCCCAATTTAGATCGTCCGTGGTATTACCGTGGAATTGTAAAGCTGTCACAAAACGACACCACTACTTTTTTACAATACCTGAACAGGGCAATTTTGCTCGATCCTCAGGATTCCCGCTACCCATTGGCAATGGGCGATTATTACTATTTGCGGAATCAGAAAAGGGATGCTATTTATTATTACAAAAATGCCCTATTCAATCGTGCCAACCTTTATACCCAACATGCAATAATCGTTTCGAAATGGTACGGTTATAAGACGTTGCCGAATAATGTTCTACCAGTTGATCTACTCCAATGGATAAGTCCAAGTTTTGATAAGACAACTGTTTGTAACCGCCTGATTAAATTATACAATGAACTTGGACAAAAAAGAGAAAGCAATCTGATAGAGAGATATCAGAATAATTCGATCTCTGTTTGGCCTTTATTCAAAGAACTGAATAAGAAGGTAATCAATTAGTTGCCAGCATAGCAAATTATCAAATAAATCTCAGTAATGAACCTCTTGAATAAATTAGTTTTCCCTGTTTTACTAATTGCGATTATTGCTTTGATTGTTTGGCGAAACACTAAACATTCGGCCGTTACTGAGCCGGAAATCAAAGACCGGCTGGAATATGCGTTGCAACTGGCAGGAAACAACTGCACTGAACTAGAGAAGGTTCTGGCACATTATAAAAGTGATTCATTAAAATATAAGGCTGTTGTTTTCCTCATTGAGAATATGCCTGCTTATGTCAGCGAAGAGTGGGGGGCTTTCAGACAAAGTCAGAAGGATACTGGGTTTTCGCTGAAAGCGTTTAAAAACAGCTCAGAAGCTATTCGGGTAATGGATTCATTGCAAATCAGTTTTTCTCTGACAGATATAAAAACAGATATAAATGAGGTTAAATCGGTTTTTCTGATTAGCAATATTGATAAAGCCTTCGGTTTATGGAATCAGCCTTGGGGCAGACATCTGTCATTCGGTGATTTTTGTGAATTCCTGCTGCCATACCGGGTTGATCGGGAAAAATTGGAAGATTTTCGTGTTTATTTAGATTTGCGCTACGACAACCTGTTTCGGGAGGCAAAGAAATGCTCCACAGCGTTTGATGCTACTAGTCTGGTAAATATGCGGTTATTGACTGATGTTCGCTGGCGATCTCAGATGGCACTTTATCCTGGCAAGTTTACTGCAAAAGAGACAGATCGGATGGGTATAGGCGATTGCGGCCATCTTTCTGATTATGGACTAAAAGTGTACCGAAGCCTTGGGATTCCGATTGCTAACGATTTTGTAACGGCATGGGGCGACAACGATGGGGCACATTCATGGACCGCAGTAAAACTATCTGGAATGGAGATACCATTTGTGGCTTGTGATGTGCAGCCCGGTGAATTTTCGTTTTATTACCGGCCTGCAAAAGTGTGGCGCAAAACCTTCGCCTCACAGCAATCAAAATTGTTTCATTATAAATCTGAAAAGCAAGAAGTTCCTCCGCCGCTTGACGATCTGCATTCGATTGATGTTACTGCGTTATATTATAAAACTATTGATATTGATGTCGAATTAAAGGAGAAACCACCCAATGGTAATAATTGCGCTTTCCTGTGTGTGTATAACTGCGACCAATGGGTTCCGGTTGACTGGGGCAAAATAATTAATAAACAAAAAATGGTTCGTCTCAGCAATATTAACGACAGTTTGCTCTATTGTATGATGTATTACGATTGGATGAAGCTGAGACCTGCAAGTTATCCATTCTTTCCTTATTCCGAATCAATGATAAAATACTTTATTCCTGATAAAGATAAGTTGGTTAGTTTTAAGTACATCATTAAATCTAAAAAAATAAATCAGCCATATGACCTGTTTGTTTGGGATGGTGAATGGGCAATAATTGCAACAGAGATTCCAAAGAGCGAAGGCGCAACATCTGTAATTGATTTTAATGATATTCCATCGGCCGGATTGTATAAGGTAAATGATGGATTACGTCCATTTTGGGTAGGCAGCGGGCAAATTTACCGAAGTGAAAAAGGTAAACCGTTTGGAATAAAACGGTTAAAATGTATCCGTCCGACCAACCCATCTTGATTCCCTTTCTCTGACGATGTAGCTTTGCATCAAAAAAGTTATGAAAGAAGGATCAAAGTAATCGGCCATGTTTGATCTGGCCAAGAAGTGGCAGAAAAGTGGGAAGAGTCAAAAGAAGTTCAGTTCTGAGAATAACGTCAAGTTTCATGCATTCAGTTATTGGGTTAAGCAATACCGGCAGTCAAAGAGTCCTGATCCCGGTTTTGCCTCCGTTACTTTGACACCTGAGCCGGAACCTGTCTTTTCTAATCCGAAAATTGAGATAGAACTTGCCGGCGGCATTTTTGTCCGGATATTTTAACAGGCCATGTTATTTGGAATATCAGGAAGTACCCGTTTTTTTCTCTACTGCCTTCCGGCTGACATGCGCAAAGGGTTCAATGGACTTGGCGGACTGGCAACCAACAAGCTTGGTCGAAATCCACTCTCTGGTGATATCTTTATTTTCGTTAACAGGCCGCGGACAATGATCAAGATTTTGATTTGGGATCAGACCGGATTTGCGATCTATCACAAGCGGCTCGAGCAGGGACCTTTTGAGATGTTACTGATCGAAAAAACATAAAATTTAGTAGAAATCAGCCCGCAAAAACTGATGCTGATTCTGGTGGAAGTATCTTAACATAATCACAGAATTAAAAAAAATCCAATTTCTAAAACAGATTTCACAAATCAAGATATTGAAAAACGTAATGATGATATCATTGGTGGATTTATCGAGTTTCTAAAAGACAATGAATTAATTTAATAGCATTCTGTAACCTAAAAAAATGGACAAGTATACCACAGAGAACAGCAAACTATCTGTAATTAGGGTTTCAGTGCTTTGTTGACAGAAAATTGAAATTTTGAAAAGCAACTATCCATAGGAAGTTCATCAGGAAATTCCTGTCCTGCGTGTATTTGCGAAACGTAGGACTTCATATTTTGCGCAATCCTGGTTTTCCTCAAATAACACCAATACAATAATTCGTGCTATGAATTGAAAGCCTCCATTTAAGATGAGCGAAAGATTTCAGGACAAATATCGAATCCCATCTGCCCGGTTGCGAAATTGGGATTATGGATGGAACGGTCACTATTTTATTACCATCTGCACTGAAGGGCACTATCCTTATTTTGGGGTAATCGAAAACAAGAAGATGGTATTTTCTGAAATTGGAATATTGGTCCGGACTGAATGGGACAAATCATTTGGGTTGCGGCCGGGATTGTATTGCGATGCCTATGTGATTATGCCAAACCATATTCACGCTATTTTGCGGATTGATAATGATGATTTTGGCGGTTTTGTAGAGACGCACAGCTGTGCGTCTTTACGTGACAACGATGATGCGTCTACGGATATAAACGATGATTTTGGTGATTTCGGTGGTTTTGCAGAGACGCACAGCGGTGCGTCTCTACCTAATAATATTGACATATTTTGTGATTTTGAGACGCACAGCGATGCGTCTTTACAGGCGAACAAATCCAAATTCGGTGTGGCCAGGCGATCACCAAAATCGATTTCATCGTTTGTTGCCTGTTTTAAATCGATGGTAACCATGAATGCACGGAAAAAAAATTCCGGTTTTGGATGGCAGACCCGGTTTCACGATCATATTATTCGAAACGATGAAGAATACCAGCGAATTGACAACTATATCGAAAACAATCCGGCCAATTGGGGAGAGGATAAATATTTTAAATAATGATTGTAGAGACGCACAGCTGTGCGTCTCAATTAATAAATATATCATTGTTATTCCGAAAATACGCACAGCTGTGCGTCTCTGATTGAAATCAACAAATTACGTTTTAGATCCACCGTTTAGGGTGTCAGTCAAACAATGGTTAATAAAATGATTTTGAGACGCACAGCTGTGCGTCTCTACAAAACAAAATCACCCCACCGCCCCCTCAATCAGCGCCTTTGCCAGATTGAACTGGATAACCTCCGCATCAAAAAACAACCGTTGGAATTCCGGTTTCCTATAAATAATAATGTAAATTTTATTTTTTTGCATTCATTCAACTTATAGCCAGATTGTAAATGATAATAGTCATATATTTGGCTTCGAAAATTAAATATAATTTTATGAAAGGTTTTCGTTCATGGTTGACTTATGCAATATTGACCACCGTATTCTGGGGTCTTTGGGGTGCGTTTAGTTCAACCCCTGAAAAAGCAGGATTTCCCGGCACTTTAATTTATGTTGCCTGGGCCATAAGTATGCTAATTCCTGCACTTGCTGCTTTTTACCGGCTAAACTGGAAGTTGGAATATAATACCAAAGCTATTGTACTTGGATGTGTTATTGGTCTTACCGGAGCAGGCGGGCAGTTAGCCCTGCTTACACGGGCCCTTACGGAAGGCCCTGCCCATCTGATCTTCCCGATCATCTCGCTGAGCCCGATCATTACCATCATTTTGTCTTTCCTGTTTTTAAAGGAAAAGGTGGATAACCGCGGTTTATGGGGTATTGCCCTGGCGATTGTTGCCCTGCCGCTTCTTTCTCTTTCACCACCTTCGGGGTCCGGATCTGGATTAATTTGGCTTTTTTATGCACTGATCATTATGGCAGCCTGGGGATTTCAGGCATTCGTGATGAAATTTGCCAACGAAAGTATGCGGGCCGAGAGCATTTTCATTTATATGACTATTACGGGGTTGCTGTTAGTCCCAATTCCGCTTTATATGACCGATTTTTCGGCGGTTATTAACACCGGGTTCAGCGGAATGTATCTGGCATTTCTGATACAGTTGCTCAATTCACTTGGGGCGCTATTCATTGTTTATGCCTTCAGGTATGGGAAAGCGGTAATAGTCAGTCCGCTGACCAATGCCGTAGCGCCGGTAATTACGATTATTCTTTCCCTGATCCTTTATCAAACCATGCCTTCAATGTTTGTGGGGGTTGGAATGCTGCTTGCAATTATCTCTACTTTCCTACTTTCAAAGGAATAATTTTTTAATCGCGTCTGTTGGTGCGGCAGGCACAGCCTGTCGGTAAAAAAGAGGTTACCCGGTTTCTTTCGTCCCTGACGGGACGATCCTTCTCTACGCTTGTTCCCATTTCTACCGACCTATAATCCCTGACGGGATTGTTGATTGTGCGCTTGCTTCTGTCGACCGATGATCCCTAACGAGATTGAAACCTTTGGTTGGTTATTATTGAATAATGAAATGGCAAACTTTTCGGTCTGATTGTGGGATTATTTCATCCAGTTATTGGTTCTCATCCACTGAAACAAAGGTTTCATCCACTCCTCGGTTGGTATAGAGAGCACAAAGCCATGGTTTCCCTTGGGGTAAATATGCATCTCTGCCGGGACGTTATGATGCCTTAAGGCCTCATAAAAAGCTATACTGTTGTCGATATCCACAACTTTGTCATCTCCGGTATGAGTTAAGTAGGTCGGAGGTGTCTGGTCGGTTACCTGAAGTTCGTTGGAGAAGAACTCTATTTTTTCGGCTGTCGGATTTTCTCCCAGTAAATTCTTTCTCGAGCCGGTGTGGGTCAGTTTATCGGTCATTGAGATAACGGGATAGACCAGTATCATGAAATCGGGGCGAATGCTGATGTGCTCTTCATTGGGAATCAAACAGCCATTAAAATGTGTTCCTTCGGATGATGCCAGATGTCCTCCGGCAGAGAAGCCCATAATACCGATCATCCCCGGATTAATATTCCATTCTGCGGCCCGCTGCCGGACCACTTTAACCGCTTGCTGTGCATCCTGCAAAGGACCTAGCGATTTATCGGGCATGATAGAATCGGAGGGTAACCTGTATTTTAAAATAAATGCCGCTGTGCCGTGATTTATAAATGTCCTGGCAATATTTAGTCCTTCGAGCCGGTAGCTTTCCATGCCGTAGCCACCTCCAGGACATATTACAACGGCAGAACCGTTTGCCTGTTCTTTTGCGGGAAGATAGATTTCAAGGGTTGGTTGTGAAATACTCCTATAACCGCCAAACTGGCCATCCCAATTCAGGGTAATCTCTTTCATCGGATACGAACGGGAGTTGGGTATGTCACCGTTGTATAAAGCGATTATTTTCTGGGCGTTTACGTTGCATGCGATTGCTACGAAGAAAAAAAACGGGAAAAGGGATTTGTTATTCATCTTGATAAAATATTTAAATCAAATTTATCATTTTTTATGGCAAAAAAAACCGTTGTAAATTAAGTATTTACAACGGTTAATTTTATCTGTCGGGGTGGCCAGACTCGAACTGACGACCTCCTGGTCCCAAACCAGGCATACTACCAAACTGTACTACACCCCGAAATGCCACAAAATAAGGTATCTTTAAAGTAATCGGTCAAATAATGGACCGCTTTTTTCAACCTGACAAAAGAACGAATATTCCTATGCGGAGAGAGGGGGATTCGAACCCCCGACACGGTTGCCCGTGCGGCAGTTTAGCAAACTGCTGGTTTCAGCCACTCACCCATCTCTCCTTATTTTTGGGTGGTGCAAATGTAGGAATCATTTTCACTTGGGCAAAATAAAAACGAAAAAAAAACGAATAAAAATCAACTTGTCTGCATTATTTTCTCAAACCATTCATTCTCAAGATCTCCCACAGAAATAAATAATAGATTAAAAATATCCCAGTATTTATTGGAAATTGGTTAAATCATCAGTAATTTAGTGGTGGAATTTAAAGCAGACGTTCTTTCAAATTAAAGATATTACCGTGTTAATTCGTACGATTGGTAAACTCAACATTTCCATTTAACTGAGAACGCTTTTGACCGCTAAAACAGGCCTTATTCCTTCGGGAAGCAGCATTGCTGCCATTGGAAGTTTGATCAGTCAGGCACTCAAATCCTGTATTTTCGGGGTTTTACTCAACGCGAATTAATGCGGTTTTTTTTTGTTTTGTAAAGATCAAGCCTTTCCGGGAAAGTCTTCAGAGCGGTTATTTTCATGGCGAAATAGCGAATTGGGCTGCTTCGACAAGGATTAGCCGGATTTTCCGGCAGATTAAGAGCAGCTGCAGATGAATCAAGAGCCAGTCCGGAACAATCAAATCCAATTGTTCCGATTACAAAAATGAAATTTTGAGAGGTAATAAATCGTATATAAACGATAAGGCAGCACTAATTATGACCCTTCTGCTGTTGCTCCTTCCCTGCATTACCCTGGTTGGTCAGAAAGGGAGTAAAGTGGCAGTTAGTCCGAAGGTCATTACAGAGCCCCTTTTGGGGAAGGAATCCGAACGGGTTGAAGTAACTGACCAGCGATTGCGAGGCGCCGTATTTTACCTTGTAAGCGGTCATGGAGGGCCTGATCCGGGAGCGATGGGGAAGATAGGGGTCAATATACTTTGTGAGGATGAATATGCCTATGATGTGACTTTGCGATTTGGACGGGAGCTTATCCGGCATGAGGCAAAAGTCTATTTCATAATCCGCGATCCCCATGACGGAATCAGGGATGAACTTTACCTGCAAAGCAGTACTGATGAAGTTTGTTATCCTGATCAGGTGATTCCCCGAAATCAGGTAAAGCGGCTGAAGCAACGGGTCGATGTGATTAATACCCTATACAGTCATGAGCAACAAGGGAGGTACAAGCGGTGTATTGAGCTGCATGTGGATGCCCGGGAGACACGAAAAAATATCGATCTTTTCTTTTATCATCATCAGGGGAGTACCGATGGTGAGCGGTTAGCCGTGACCATGAGAAATGCTATCGAGCGGAAATACCAGCTTAAACAGCCGGGAAGAGGCTATAATGGCGATGTCTCTTCCCGCAAGCTTTACATGCTTGAAAAGACTATCCCGACGGCAGTTTTCATTGAGCTTGGAAATATTAACCATATCCGTGACCAGCAGCGGTTAATCTATCAAAATAACCGGCAGGCCCTGGCAAATTGGTTATGTGAAGGGGTGATTGCAGATTTTCAGTTGCAGAAATAGTGGTTATTCAGAGTCCTGAAACCGGTCAAGATCGCGCCGGTCTTTTTTGGTGGGGCGCCCTGTTCCCCGATCCCGGTCAAATGAACTCATGAGTTGTCTGATCTCAAGAATTTTGAGTTCTTCCGGCGGTGTTATATCCAGCACGAATTCATGAGCCAGTTTGGCGCCAACCCGTTTTCCGGTGATGGCAACCACCTTGTAAGAATAGGTTATCGGATTTTTGCGCACTTTGACGATATCTCCCGGTTTAGGGACCCTTGATGGCTTTACCGATACTCCGTCAATGGTCACACGCCCCTTCTTGCACTCTTCAGTGGCAAGTGTCCTGGTCTTAAACAGCCGTACTGCCCAAAGCCATTTGTCGATGCGTACCGGTTCTTCCATGGGTTGAAGAAATGAAATAAAGGTTTAACTAATAAAATAATTGGGAAACAACAATACACAACAGGGTTTTTTATGGAGGGGGCCTAAAGACCTGCCAGCCTAATGCCTAATAGTCTCTTAATCCCTGTTGTACTTAGTCATTACCTGGTTTGCTTCCATGGTAACGAAGGCCTTAATGATTTCGGAACACCGTTCCATTTTTGAATTGACAATGGTCTCCTCTTCAGCTGTCCAGCGACCCAGTACATGATCGACCTGACGTCCCCGCTGGAAATCGCTCCCTATACCGAATCTTAGTCTTACGTAATCCTGACTGCCCAGGATCTGGTGGATACTTTTTAGTCCGTTATGCCCCGCATCGCTCCCCTTTAGCCGCAAGCGCAGTTTTCCTACCGGGAGGGAGAGATCATCGACCAGGATTAGCACTTTATCCAGCTCAATTTTTTCCTTCTGCATCCAATATTGGACGGAACGGCCGCTCAGGTTCATGAACGTATTGGGTTTTAGAAGGATAAGTGTCCTTCCGGCATGCTTCATCTCAGCAATTGCTCCGTAACGCTTTTCGCTAAAAGAAATATTGGATGCCCTTGCGAGGGCATCCAATATCCAAAATCCTATGTTGTGACGGGTATTTTCGTATTCATCCCCGATATTTCCAAGACCAACAATCAGGTACTTCATCCGAAGATAATTAGTTTTTAATACTCGCTGAGCCTGGGGAAAACACCCTAATCAGCAGAGTTTTAAAAGGTGACTGTTTTATTTCTTTTTACCACTGGCAGCTGAAGTATCAGCCATCGCTGCACGGGCTGCACGGGTTACCACGACGGTAGCTACCGGAACCGATTTTGCATTTAATATCTCAATGCCAGGAACTTTAACGTCTCCAACCCTGATGCTTTCACTCAATCCAAGATCGGTAACATCGATAATGATTTCATCCGGGAAATCTCTGGAAAAACCTTTTGCCTTCAAGGTACGAAGGTTCGATTTTAAACGCCCCCCTTGTTGGATACCTTTGGCATAACCATCGAGGCGAACAGGAATCTGTAACTTAACAGGTACATTTTCGCGTATTTCCAAAAAGTCAATGTGAAGAAGCTTGTCTGTAACAGGATGAAACTGAAGAGCCTGCATAAAGGCGTTATAAACCGTACCATCGATGTCGATTTCGGTTTGGTAAACCTTCGGGGTGTAAATCAGTTTGCGGAATTCGTTTTCGTGGGCCTGAAAATGGATAACTTTGTCGCCTCCATAAACCACGCATGGCACTAAATCACTAGCTCTCAGATGTTTGGAATCTTTTTTGCCAACCGACTGACGAGCAGTACCTTTAATTTGAAATGTTTTCATTTGTTTTAAAAAATTAACTGTTGTGTAACTAAGTGTTTACTCAGATCTCCCTCCCAGAGGCAAGGGTTCCGCATCACACCATCAAAGGTATGCTGTAAAACAGGGCGCAAAGATAACAAATCTTAGATAAATGCAGTGCTGATTGATTTATTTTCGTAAACCTTCTGAATTACATCTGCAAATAAGGGGGCACACGATATGACCGTTATTTTATCGGATTTCCGTTTTAGTGGAATCGAGTCAGTTACGAGCACCTCGTCTATATATGAATCTTCAATTCGCTCAAAGGCAGGTCCCGAAAGAACGGCATGGGTTACAAAGGCGCGGACTGAATTTGCCCCTTTGGATCGCATCAGATCGGCTGCTTTGGTGATTGTACCTGCGGTATCGATAATGTCATCGACGATGATTACATCTTTCCCTTCCACATCACCGATAAGCGTCATAGAGTCAATTTGATTTGCCTTGCTGCGCGATTTATGACAAATAACGAGGTCTGTTTTCAAGTGTTTTGCAAAAACATTTGCCCTTTTGGTTCCGCCCACATCGGGGGAGGCCACCACGATGTCTCTTAGACCCATCTGCTGGATGTAGGGGATGAACAGCGCCACAGCGCTTAAATGGTCAACAGGCACATCGAAGAATCCCTGTATCTGATCGGCGTGAAGATCCATCGTGATCAAACGGTCGATGCCCCCTTTGGACAACATATCGGCGACCACCTTTGCCCCAATGGAGACCCGTGGTCTATCCTTGCGGTCCTGACGGGCAAAGCCGAAATAGGGCATCACGGCGATTACCTTGTAGGCAGATGCCCTTTTGGCCGCATCGATCATAAATAGTAACTCCAAAAGATTATCTGCCGGAGGAAAGGTTGATTGTACAATAAAGGTAAATGAACCCCTGATGGTCTCCTCATAACACGGCTCAAATTCTCCGTCAGAAAAACGGGGACAAGAGGCTTTGCCTAATGCGATTCCAGCGTTTTCCGCTATTTTCTCGGCCAGATATTTTGATTCTGTGCCGGTAAAGATCTTGATACTACCATAGGACATAACTAGAGATTTACTTTTTTGAATTTATAATACTCACCTTAACTGTGAGCAAAAGTATATATATTGAATCAACAACAGTACTGAATGTGAATCTTTTTTTTGAGCTCAGCGTCTACTGAAATTTTCAAAGCCCTCGATGTCAGATCGGTCTGATCTGAGGATCAGGATTTATGATCTGATCGATGAACTCCAGCAGCGGATCCCTGCCTAGTTTGGTGCCCGATGAGGTAATGAAATTTGGGGGCAGTTCTTCCCACCTCTTTAGCATCTCAGTTTTGTATTCTGCAATATTTTTATCCAGCTGACGGCGCGAAAGCTTGTCGGCCTTTGTAAAAACCATTGCAAACGGAATTTCATTTTGTCCTAAATAGTTCATAAATTCGAGATCATTCGCCTGAGGTTTGTGACGCGAATCAATCAAGGCAAAAACGCAGTAGAGATTCTCTCTGATTGTCAGATATTTCCGAATAAATGAGAGCCATTGTTCGCGGGAGGAACGGCCCACTTTGGCATAACCATAACCGGGTAAGTCGACCAGAAACCATTGATCATTAATGTTGAAGTGGTTAATCAGTCTTGTTTTTCCCGGTGCTGTTGAAACCTTGGCCAGATCCCCGTAACCGGTAAGCATGTTAATCAACGATGATTTGCCCACATTTGACCTTCCCACAAAGGCAAACTCCGGTAAATCGGTGATGGGACATTGCACCGGATCGGTGTTGCTGATTACAAATTCCGCTTTTTTAATGATCATTCATCATGTTTTGAAACTTATTGGCTGAAGCGTTCACCATCAGCTAAATCTTAAAAAGACTGGATATCCGGACTTATTTGAGATAAACCTCCAGCAGCTTCGCGCTCTCTCCGGAGTTGACCGATAATCCAAAATTACTGATCAGCGCCGGCACAAGGACCGAATCTCCTTTCACAACCGCAAGGCTTTGACCTTCCCAGTTAATGGCACAGTTTCCTTCGAGACAGGTATATATCACAAAGGTATCAAGTTCCGCAAAATCACGCTCGACATTTGCCGTCAATGGTAAAATATTGGTTGTGAAATAGGAACATTCGACGAGTTTCACCGATTGGTTGTTGATGGCCTGATATTCGGTCCGGTAATTGGACTCCTGGCGGTATTCGATCGCATCGACAGCCAGGTCGGTATGCAGTTCGCGGCCATGACCATCGCTATCCACCCGGTTAAAGTCGTATATCCGGTAGGTAACATCGGAGGTTTGCTGGATCTCGGCGACGACGATCCCCTTGCCAATTGCGTGGACACGGCCGGCCGGCATAAAGAACACGTCACCCGCTTTGACCTCCTCGTAATTGAGAATCTCCTCCAGCTGACCGTTCTTAAAATAATTAAGATATTCGGCCTTATCGAGTTTTCGGTTAAATCCTGCAATCAGTCTGGCTCCGGGATCAGCCTGAACCACATACCACATCTCCGTTTTTCCGAATGAATCATGCCTTTCGGCTGCGAGCTCGTCATTTGGATGTACCTGGATCGAAAGATCGTCGTTGGCATCGATGAACTTTATCAGAAGCGGAAATTCTTCTCCGAATTTTTCATAGACTTTTTCACCCACCAGATCACCCATATACACTTCAATCAATTCTTCCAGGTTATTCCCCTTCAGAAAGCCATTGGACACAACGGATATATCATTCTGAACCCCTGAGATCTCCCACGATTCACCACAATTGGGTAACTCAGGAAACTGTTTGTTCAGTAATTCGTGCAATTTATTTCCACCCCAGATTTTATCCTTACAGATAGGGGTAAATTTCAGCGGATAGAGATTATTCATTAGCAATTTTGTTTTAAAATTCGAAGTCAACGGCAGCTTTCTCTGTGGTGTTTGCCTTGATTAATTCAATCACCTTGAGGTGTTCGGGGTGAATCCGGTAAATTTCCAGATCGCCGAGAGATTCAAAATGTGTGATCAGCCCGATATCCCAGGAGGCTGAATTAAGTTCGTAATTTTCACCCACCTGGATAAACTTAATTTCTGAAATCCTATCCTGGAGGGTAAGCAGGGCTCTCTTTATTTTGCTCCTCACTACCGCCTTCAGATCTTCGTTTTCAAACTCTTTTAATTTAAAAAGGACAATATGATTAATCATAAACCAATAATTTAATTCGGTTACAAAACTAACACTTTATACCCAAAGTTAGTTTAAAAAAGGGGGTAGACGACCAAAGAAGGTTTAGATTGACAAAATAAATCACTAACTTTGAATATCAGTTTAACCCGGGGATAATGTATTATTATAAAATATATCCGGGGCTTATTTACGGGTTTAAATTTAGATTAACTTGTTTATTTATAGGTTTTTGATTCTCAGGTAACGCTCATCATTTTAATCATCTCTTTGCGGAATGAAAGTTTGTGAGGGTTTCGTTTCTATCAGATTGTCTAATCAACACTATATTAACTCTTTATTTACATGCTAATTATTGGAATAGCCGGAGGCACAGGATCAGGGAAAACAACAGTGGTTAAGAAGATTATCAGCCGATTAAATATTGGCGATGTTGCGGTAATTTCGCAGGATGCCTATTATCGGGACAATAGTCACCTGTCACTCGACGAGCGGCAGAAAATTAATTTCGACCACCCCGATAGTATCGAATTTGAGTTGCTTATTGATAATGTAAAAAGACTCAGAAATGGAGAACAGGTGCACCAGCCAATCTATTCTTACCTGACCTGCACAAGGTCAGAAGAGACCGTTGTCATAAAACCGCAAAAGGTGATTATTGTAGAGGGAATCTTGTGCCTCCAGCCTGAGGAGCTGCGGAAGATGATGGACATCAGTATATTCGTGGACTGTGAGGCGGATGTGAGGTTATCGCGGGTGATCAGGCGGGATATCATAGAGCGGGGGAGGGATATCATCAAAGTCCTTCAGCGTTATGAAGATACGGTAAGACCGAGCCATATTCAGTTTATCGAACCCACCAAGCGGTTTGCCGATATTATTGTTCCCGAAGGTGGCAACAACAAAGTAGCAATCGACATAATCACGCAATATATCAAAAAACATCTGCACGACACAAACCATGCAATTTAAACGGCGATGCTTGACAAACTTTTACCGGAGCATGTTTTATTTATCGATATTGAAACTGTTCCACAGTACCAGGATCTGACAGATGCCCCTGAAAATATTCAGAAGCTATGGACTAAGAAGGCCGGGCAGATCGGTAAAGAGGGGGAAACGGCTGAAAGTCTGTATAATAGGGCAGGAATCTATGCCGAATTCGGGAAAATCGTATGCATCTCAGCCGGGAAGATTTTCCGGAAAGGGAAAGAGCGTGCCTATCGTGTGAAGTCCTATGCGGGTGACGACGAGAAGGCTGTTCTTGAGGAGTTTTCGTTAATGCTCACCTCGTTTATGTCCAATCCGATGCACAAGTTGTGCGCCCATAACGGGCAGGAGTTTGATTTCCCGTATATTGCCCGAAGAATGTTGATCCATGGATTACCCCTTCCTTCGGTTCTGGACATTGCCGGGGCAAAGCCATGGGAAGTGAAGGAGTTAATGCTTGACACGCTTCAATTGTGGAAATTTGGCGATTATAAACACTATACCTCGTTGGAATTGCTTTGTGCAGTTTTCAATATTCCGACACCCAAAGATGATATTGATGGAAGCCAGGTAGGAAGTGTTTACTATAATGACTCAGATATCCAGCGAATTGCGCGTTACTGCGAGAAAGACACCTTTGCCATTGCCCAATTGCTGCTCAGGTTTAAAGGTGAACCATTAATCAGCCAGGATAACTACGAAATAGCAGGGGTGGCCGAATAGTCTGCTCGTTGTTCCAATGGTTTTTATATTTTTGCACCATAAAAATATAAAGTCAGTCAGATGCCAACAGTAGTAAGCGGAATTCGTTCAACAGGAAACCTCCACCTGGGGAATTATTTTGGAGCGGTCAAGAATTTTATTGAAATGCAGAATGAACACCAGACTTTCTTTTTCATTGCAGATTTTCATTCACTGACGACCCATCCTACTCCGGCAGATCTTCATACAAACGTAAAACAGGTACTGGCCGAATACCTTGCCTGCGGCATCGATCCTGAAAAGGCAACCATTTTTATTCAGAGTGATGTGCCGGAGATTCCTGAACTTTATCTGCTGCTCAATATGAATGCCTATTTAGGCGAACTGGAAAGAACCACCTCTTTCAAGGATAAGGCCCGCCAGCAACCCGAGAATGTCAATGCCGGTTTACTTACCTACCCGGTTCTTATGGCAGCCGATATTATTATCCATAAAGCCAATCTGGTCCCGGTAGGGAAAGATCAGGAACAAAACCTGGAGATGGCCCGCACTTTTGCCCGAAGATTCAACCGGATTTACAATGTTGAGACATTTCCAATACCCCGGGCTTATACCTTTGAAGGGAAAGATATGGTAAAAATTCCGGGACTTGACGGTTCGGGAAAGATGGGTAAATCGGAAGGGAATGCCATTGCACTGGCGGAATCCCCGGCAAGCATCCGGAAAAAGGTGATGCGGGCGATTACCGATGAAGGACCAACTGAGATGAATCAGAAAAAGCCCGAAGTAATTCAGAATCTTTTCACGCTGATGGAGGTGGTTTCAGCTCCCGATGTGGTGAGTCATTTTGATTCTGCTTACAGCAACTGCACCATTCGGTATGGCGATCTGAAGAAACAGCTTGCCGAGGATATCATTAATTTTACCAATCCGATCAGAATCCGCATCGAGGAGATCTCCAGGGATAACGAATACCTCTCGAAAGTGGCAAAGAACGGGGCTGAAAAAGCCCGTGCTTCAGCCGCTCAGACACTGGAAGAAGTCCGTAAGATCATCGGATTCAGAAAGTTCTACTAATCGCCAGCAAATGCCGCTAATCATTATTCTTGCAGGAATACTCCTTCTTTTTGTTCTGATTAGCCTGTTTAAGATCAGCGCCTTCATCTCACTGCTGGCAACCTCATTTGCAGTGGGCCTGCTGAACCGTATGGAGCCGGGGACTATTCTTCATTCCATCAGTTCCGGACTTGGAGAAACGATGGGAAGCCTGGCCCTTATCATTGTTTTCGGGGCAATGCTGGGGAAACTTCTCGAAGAGAGTGGGGCCGCTTACCAGATTACCAACCGACTGGTTGACCTGTTTGGGTTACGCCGGATCCAGATTGCGATTATGATCACCGGATTTCTGGTTGGACTGCCAATGATCTATAATGCCGGATTTTTGGTGCTGATACCTTTGATTTATGCCCTTTCCGCATCCACAAAGTTGCCGCTGATCTATCTCGGATTACCTATGTGTGCGGCACTTTCAGTCACTCACGGGTTCCTCCCGCCGCATCCGGCCCCAACCTCCATTGCATTTTTGTTCCATGCAGATTTAAACAAGACCCTGCTGTACGGAATTATTGTTACCATACCAACCATACTTATTGCCGGTCCTTGGTTGTCAAGGTTTTACACCAAATGGAATCTTATACCACCTACGGGTCTGTTTTCAGCCCGTCAATTTTCCAAAGAGGAGCTCCCTTCAGTTTCTGCAAGTTTAATCACCGCATTAAGTCCGATTATTCTTATGCTATCGGGAGCTGTTATTCAAATGGCTGTTCCTGAGGCTTACGGTGAAAACAAACTTTTAAAGTTTATAAGTGACCCAACAATAGCACTTTTCACTGCCGTTGTCCTGGGGGTTTATCTTTTTGGAATCCGGAGAAACCGGAAGATGTCGGAGGTGATGAAGAGTCTATCCGATTCCACGGCAAGTGTAGCCATGATTTTGCTGATCATCGCTTCAGGCGGCGCTTTTAAGCAAGTGCTTATCGACAGCGGTACAGCAGATTATATTAAACTGATTGCCGGAGGATTCCACCTTTCCCCAATACTTCTGACCTGGTGTGTTGCAGCGCTGATCCGTTTTTCAATAGGCTCTGCGACAGTCTCCTGCATCACTGCTGCCGGGTTGACTATGCCTCTTATGGCAGGCACAGGGGTTTCCCCGGAACTGATGGTGATTGCCACAGGCGCCGGAAGCCTGATGTTCTCCCATTTTAATGATATCGGATTCTGGATGTTCCGGGAATATTTCGGAGCTACCGTTAAGCAGACATTTTTGGTCTGGACTGTTATGGAGACTCTGATAGGTGTTCTCGGATTGCTGGGGGCTTTAATATTGAGTCATTTAATCTGAAGTGTCATCAACCAGGGTAATTAGTGATAGCTTAGATCAAAGTGAGGCTATCATTAATCTATCTTTCCATCGCCTCCCTTTTTAATTCAGCAGGCATCTTCTCAATGGCATACCGGAGTGCGGTTCTGGGCATCTGTGCTTTATTGGCAAGCACATAGTTGAAAATTTCATTTTGATGTTTTTGACTGGCAACTTTAAGCATCCATCCGTACCCTTTCTGAACCATATCATCCTGATCCAAAAGTAAAAGATCGGAAATTTCAAGGATATCTTTCAGAAATTTCCCCTGGCGTGCCGGGATTATCAGCGATACAGCAGAGGCCCGGCGTATCCATCGGTTATTGGATTGGGTCCACCTTTTCAATTCTGTAAGATACTCTGGATACATTTCAATGAATTTACCAACGGTGTGGTTGCAGAAGGTATCGCAGGAGGCCCAGTTATTCACTTTCTCATCGATCCATTTCTCGAAGACCTTAAGATCAGTCGGCTCAAATACCTTATTCATATTGTAGGACCAGTTGCAGGCGATGATGGACTCTTCGATATAGCCTGAATCCCATAATTCATCACACAATCCGAATATTTCGGCTTTGGGCAATCCCCTGATGGATTTAAAATGTTCCTTGCCGATAGCTCCAACAGTTGAACTCTTGATTCCATAGCATTTGACCCCCTCCCTGAAAAAGTGCTGGGTACTTTTTTGAAGCTGTTCGTTGCTGTTTTTGGACAGATCGTGGCGGATATTTTCGATGTTTGAGCTCATATAATGTTTTTTATAGCGACAGCCTCACTCAAAGCAAGGCTATCACTGCATCAAATATAACAAAAGTAATAACCCTGCACGCGCTATTATTCGATCAATTTTCAATACTTTTAACATGCCAAATCCAACAACAAAACATTATGAAATCATACCAATTCAGGATCTTCCTCTTTTTCTCTTTTGCCGTTTTATTTTCCGGTTGCTTTCTTTTTAAGAAGGAGGCTCCAAAGGCGACACCCTATCCTGAATGGGTGAAAAATAGTGTAATTTATGAGATTAACACCCGGCAATATTCACCCGAAGGAACGTTCAAAGCCCTGGAGGCTGATCTGCCGCGGATTAAAGGTTTGGGGATTGATATCCTCTGGTTTATGCCAATTTATCCGATAGGAGAGGAGGGGCGCAAAGTTCCGGAAGGGGCCAAAACCAGTCTGGGAAGTTATTATTCGATCCGCGATTATGAGGCGATCAATCCGGAATTCGGGAATGCCACTGATTTTAAAAGTCTTGTAACAACGGCTCATCAAATGGGGTTTAAGGTGATTCTGGATTGGGTTGCCAACCATACTGCCCGGGATAATCACTGGATCACCCAACATCCCGACTGGTATAAAAAAGACAAAAAAGGTAATATTGCAACTCCGTATGACTGGACTGACTGTGCCCAACTCGATTACAGCAGCAAGGCAATGCGCAAGGCAATGGTCGGTTCGATGAAGTTCTGGGTAACTGATTTTGATATAGATGGTTTCAGATGTGACATGGCCGGCCTGGTTCCGACCGATTTCTGGGAAGATGCCCGGATGGAACTTCAGCGAGTTAAACCGCTTTTTATGCTTGCCGAAAATGAAGATAAACCGGAAATGTGCAGGATTGCCTTTGACTCCGGCTATGGGTGGGAGATGCATCATCTTATGGCGGATGTCGCCCAGGGAAAAAAGAGAGTCAGCGAAATCCCCGGATTGCAGTCACGAATCGATTCAATCCTGCCGGAAAGAGCCTTCAAATTGAATTTTATAACCAATCATGATGAAAACTCATGGAATGGCACGGCTAAAGAAAAATTCGGCAACGGCGAAAACTGTTGTGCGGTTCTCACGTTTACCCTTCCTGGAATGGCATTGATTTATAACGGACAAGAGGCCGGAATGACCAAACGGCTCCGTTTTTTCGCCAAAGACACCATCAATTGGAGCGACACAAGGCTTGGTCCCTTCTACCAAAAAATGACCGCTCTGAAACACCGGAATCAGGCGATTTGGAACCCACCCTACGGCGGAAAGCTGGTTCAGCTTCCAAATTCAGCACCCGGGAAAGTAATTTCATTCCTGAGAACCTCGGGAAATGCCCGGGTAATGGTTTTGATCAATATGAGCGGAGATACCATTACATCAAATATTACCAGTAACATGGCCGATGGTAAATACATTAATATCCTGAATAAAAACAAGATCCGGATCGATTCCGATAATCGCACCTGCTATTTTGAGCCTTGGGAATATATTGTATTGGAAGGGGAGTAAGAAATGACGGGGAGACGGAGTGACTAAGAGACGGAATGACGGGGTGGATAAGTGTCTAGTCCTGAAATAGGTTTACAGAAAAAGTAAACTAAAATCAGGTTGAGTCAATTATCCTCAAAATGATTGAGTCAGATAAATAGTATTATCGAGGTATTCCAATAAAATTTTTCGTATATTCGGATAATAATATCGGAAGTCAAATACAAATCAGGATGAAGATTAGATCACATAAAGATTTAGATGTTTACAAGTTAGCATTTGAATCGGCAATGGATATATTCGATATGTCAAAACAATTTCCCATTGAAGAAAAATACGCATTGACTGATCAGGTTCGGAGATCCTCAAGATCCGTATGTTCTAATCTGGCTGAATCATTTAGAAAACGAAAATACCCAAAAGCTTTTGTATCAAAACTCTCTGATTCAGAAGGAGAGGCAGCGGAGACCCAAACATGGCTTGAATTTTCTTTAGAATGCAAATACATTGAAGTTCAGACTTATAATAAGCTAATTGAAAAATACGACAATATAATTGGCAAATTAGTCAATATGTCACTCCATCCGGATAATTGGTCGTTTTGACTTGTCCCTCCGTCTCTCCGTCCCTCTGTCCCTCTGTCCATCTGTCACTCCGTCTTTCCATCCCTAAGTCTCTACATCCCTCTATCACTCCCTCCAAAACCTACTTCAGAAACTTCTCCCTGCGCTGAAGATTGGTAAGTCCGCCTAAAAAGAAAATAACACTGGATATGGAAAGGAACAAGCGGTTTTTCTGGGAAACCTGTGCCCAGATCATCTCATTCATTTTATCAGGAATTGAATAGGGGTTATGGAATACATTCCACTGTGTTTTGGAGAGGGCGTCGCTGAACATCAGCAGCAGAACTCCAATGATGATCATCACGACAGCCGTTCCGTTGCCGTTTTTAACCATCGTGGAGACTAAGAAGGCGAGGCATCCCAGGAACAGGATCGGGAACATCAGTTGCCATGACATCTCAAAAACCGGGAAAGGGATCAACCCGTAATAACCGATCCAGCAAAAGAGGTACAGGAAAAACCAGGTCAATAAAAAGATCATCACCAAACGTACCATCCATACTTTGTAGCGGTAATCGGGAATCCCGAAGAGGATCTCCAGGATCCTGGTGTCTGCATCGCTTTGAATTCCAAAGACTGTCGGGTAAAAAACAAGAAGAATTCCCGGGAAGAAAAGTATGGCATATACCGAAGCCGAGTCATATCCGGGAGTATTGTATACGACATTAATAGAAAGCAGTATAAAAAACAGCAGCGCGGCAAGGACGAACCAGATAAACCTTCCCGCAAAAATAATTTTGAGATTGTAACGGGCCATTTTATAAATCAGATCGGCCCAGAAATAGAGACGGCTCTGTTTGGAAAATATCTTTACTGAATTATCCATCTTACTGTATTAACTATGATTAACCATTTTTACTATTAACAGGTTACCCCTTCGGGATTTCTATGACCACCTCTCGCACTGTCATACCGTATATCCATCTGAATTAACAAAGGAAATACGTTGAAATAAAATGGAAATAAGGTCTCCCTCGGTCTTTCCCTCATTCAATCCCCACTTTGCTTCCTCTCATTTTACCTTAATTCCCTTCAAAAGGCACAGATAGGCTTCCTCGAGCACCGGTTTTACGGGAATCGCATTTTCAGCGGGTTTTTCAGCTGAAAGGAACCGGAGTCTAATATTTTCTCCGTCACGCATGTGATGGACCACCCGGTCTTTTGCAGGGAACGCATCAAAATCGCGGGCCGGAATCGTATATTGCCAGACGAGCCCTTCAGCGAGCTTAACCATATTGGCTGGATTCCCGGCGTAGTGTAGCTGACCCCGGTTAACAACAGCGACCTGGTTACAAGAACTTGAAATATCTTCGATGATATGGGTAGAGAAAATGACCACCCTTTCACGGCTCAATTCAACCAACAGGTTTCTGAATCTTATCCTTTCACGCGGATCAAGACCGGCGGTCGGTTCGTCGACCACCAGTATTCTTGGAAGGTGCAGCAAAATCTGCGCTATCCCGATGCGTTGTTTCATACCTCCGGAAAATCCCCCGATCTTATCATCCTTGCGATCCCAAAGGTGTACCGAAGACAACACATATTCGATACGTGTGGCGCGTTCAGCCGGATCGGTCAGTCCTTTCAGAATTCCCTGATAATCGAGGAACTCATAAGCTGACATATTCTCGTATGATCCGAATTCCTGAGGAAGATAGCCGATAAGTCCCTGCAATTCCTCCCTTTTTTCCTGGGTATCAATACCATTGATCCAAACCTTACCATAGCTTTGCTCATAGATTCCGCAAATTACCCGCATCATGGTAGATTTACCGGCCCCGTTGGGACCCAGTAAGCCGATCATGCCGGTCTCGATCTCGAGCGATACCCCCTTGAGCGCCTTGAAGGCATCACGTTTGCGACCAATCACGGGCATCTGCTCAACCAATTTGAAAAAGAGTCGTCTTGAACCGGCAAAGCGCCCCTGAAGCCGTTCAATATTGATCTTTTTGTTATAAAGCATATGGGCTGTCATCTGAACAGACAGGGCGAAATACCACAACAGACCGATCATAATTACCGATCCGGTCGATTTCCAGGCTACATGAAAGAGAATCAGGAAAATCAGAGGAAAGATCCAGTAAATGAATGAGTAACCCCATTCTGCTATTTTTACTGGCCATTTTAGATGATCACGTTCTGCTTTATAACTGAGATAGTGTTGCACTGGTCCCCACAGATAGATCGATAGGAAAAAGATAAAGTGGGCCAGAATGAACATATAAAGTCCGTTGTTCAGATAGCCAAAGGTAAAGTAGCACAGGAATCCCAGTATTGGCAACTCCCACACAAAGTCATCGAAGTCCTTCAAATGATGGTAATACTTGATTTGACCTGCGCGCTCGCGGATATTCCGGTTACCAATCCACTCACGCTGGAAGCGGCTTCCCCAATCGTATATTTTTACCAGGTTCTGCACTGTAATGTGGATAGGTTCATTGGGATCAATAACCGTATCTTTGGCTTTGCGCAAGCTATTCATGATAAACCAGGTGGAGCCCGGAATGACCAGGATGATGGCGATCAGGTCAAGCATCTGCCAGAGGAAGGCATCGACTCTGATGTAAATAAAGTATATGCCAGCCACCAGGAGGATTAACTGGATTATTCTGATTTTCAGAGATAATCCTTTCATCCATCGGACCGCATTTTCAAGACCAAAATAGAATGTGGGAATAAAGATCAGGGTCAGTAAAGTACTCATACTTAATCCACCGATAACGGTAATGGCAAAAGGTGCGCCGATTGCCCCTACATATTCGTTATCCCCCATCGCCAGCGGAAACATGGCAACTACAGTAACAATGGCGGTAATTAAGATTGGACGTATCCGCGACATCCCGGCAAGAATCAGGGCCCGTTCAGTCCGGAAGCCCCTCTTTCGGAGGATGTTGGTATAATCGATCAGGATAATTCCGTTATTGACCACGATTCCGATTAATATGATAAACCCGATCAGTGTATTGGCACTAAAGAGGGTGTTTCCCGTGAGTATCAGCGCCACAAAGGAACCGATCGCGGCAAGAGGTATGGAGAACATCAGGACAAACGGGGTGGTCAATGATTCAAAAACGGAGGCAAGGATCATAAATATGAGGATAAACGCCGCCAGGATCAGAAAGTAAAAATCCTTCAGTTCATCCTCTTCATGAATCACCTGAACAGCAACACCCGCAGGTAATTTATAACTTTCAACCACCCTGTCGACCTCCTGCCGGTAGGTAGTCAGCAGATCTTTTGAGTCCTGGGCTGCAGCGACAAAAGAGTAGGTTACCTCGATCTGTTTTTCGCGGTTAACCCTGGTAATGTTTGCAGCACCTGAAGAGTAAACGATCTCGCTGATGCTTTGAAGCTCGTGTAATCCCCCTTTGGTATCGGGAACTGCAAGGGTGCGCAGATCATAAATGGTGCGTGGTTTCTTTTGCTGCTCAAGGGTGGTCCCCAGTTTGGGCATCTCCTTGATGATGATGTCATATTCGTCTGTTCCCTGTTTAAACTTGATATTAGTGTTTGTCTCTTTGCTGAACGAGTTGAGCTCGCCCGAAATACTTGCCAGCGAGATGTCATTCTCATTCATCGCGAGGGGATGGAACCGCAGGTGAACTTCAGGCCGGTTGTCCGAATAACTGACCCTCACCCGGTTCATCGATTCGAGTGATTCGAGAAAATACTGAAGGTCGCCTGCAACATTTTTCATGACATCAAAATCCTGACCCTTGATCAGGATCCGTTCCTGATTTGATCCGATGCCCAGTAATTTCATCATATTGCCGGTTCCACCGGAGCTCTGTCGTGCACCGCTGCCGCCGCCGCCTGAACCGGAGGTCGTTTCGGATGCATCTGCGATATCAATTACCGCTCCCGGGATATTTTCGACCCGTCTCTTAACATCTTCCCGGATCTGGGCGATGGTTCTGTTCCTGATTTTTTTGAAATTTTCCTTGAGCAGCACATTAACCGTGGCGCTCTCCAATTGCATATTACTGGTAATATCCTCCTTCTCGGGAATGGTATCAATGCGGCTTTCGATCTGAGCCACAATCTTATCCGTAGACTGAATGGTGGAGCCTACGGGCATGGTGACACTTATCCGGAAGGCATTTGTTTCAACCTGGGTAAGATTATTCATGCTCACCGCAAGACAGAGAAAGATCGTGACAAAGAAGAAAATCAACACCCCTACAATGGTTTGTGCCGGCTTTCGTAACGAGTATTTCATCAGCATCACATATGCCTGAACCAGCTTATTTCGTGTTGAAACAACATTAAAGCTCAGGTTATTGCTGTTTTTTCGCTTAAGAAATGAAAAGGCCATCATCGGAACCAGCAAGACCGCAACCAGCAAGGAAATGGAGAGTGTTGAAATAATGGAGACACCCACATTCTTTCCGATCAGTGTGATCAGGAAATTACTGGAAAAGATAAACGGAAGAAAAACTGTTACCGTACAAAGGGTTGAAGCAAAAACCGATCGCCAAACCTCGGTGGTCCCCTGAACAACCGATTCGCGCGGAGACTTTCCGAGTCCCCGCAGCCGGTAAATATTCTCCAGCACAACCACACTGTTATCGAGCAGCATCCCTACTGCCAGCGCCATTCCCACCAGGGTGAGGCTGTTAATGGAGATATTGGCTCCGAAGAATACATTGAACGCGGTTAATACTGAAATTGGAATGGCCAGGGCAATGATTGAAACCAACTGAAAATTCTTTAGAAATATCCAGAGCACCACGATGGCCAAAATCCCACCGATTAGTGCAAGCTCACCAATCTGATTCAGATTCTTTTCCATGGTTTCGGCGGCATTGTTCTGCACTTTAATCTGGATATCCTTTGAGGCGAGGGTCTCATTAAGCTTGGCAATGGCTGCCAGGGTATTATGAGACAATTTGATCAGGTTCGACTGGGCATCATTGACCATGGTAATCGAAACGGCACTTTTCCCGTTAACCCTCGAATAGGAGGTCTCCTCCTTTGTTCCAAAATAGACTTTTGCAACATCTTTAAGGAGTATGGGACCTGTGGCAATCACCAGGTTCCCAATTTCATTGAGGTCATCAAATTCAGAGGTAACCTGGACGAAATATTCCTTATTGGCCTCGTACACGTTTCCGGCAAACGCCCGGGCCTTGTAATTCTGGGTAATTTTATTCCGGATGGTTGCAGCGGTAATGTGATAGGCCTGACACACATCCATGTCGAGCTGAATCTCGACCGATTTCTCATGCCCTCCAAAAACATTCACCCCGGCAATGCCATCGATATTTCCCAATTCCGTTTTGATTTTGAGATCGGTAATATTACGGACACGGTCAACATTGCCACCCCCAAGAACCTGCAGCTGCATGAACTGGTTATTCATCTGGTTCAGGTCAACCTTCACTACCGTTATCTTAAACTGTTCAGGAAGTGTCGCCTTGATTTCATCGACCTTCTCCTGAACTTTCAGATAGGTATATTTAAAATTGATGTTCTTGTTGAATTCAACCATGATTGAACCCTGACGCGATTCGGCGGTCGATTCCATGTTCTGGATACCCTGAAGTGTTCCGATAGCCCCTTCCAGGGGGACAATCGCCTGACTCTCCATGTATTTGGGGTCAACTTCAAGCTGACTGGTGATCTGCACGTAAAGCATCGGAAGTTCTGCATTGGGAAACAGCTCCATGGAGAGATTTTTCCATGAAAAATACCCCATCAGGCTTAAGCCCAGGAAGAGCATGCTGATCAGAACCTTTCTGTTGATTATAAAATTCACTCGAATAAATTTAGATTAACATACTTATAGATTCTTGATTCTCGCGGAATCCTCATAGCTTTTATTCATACTTTTTTTGTGTATGACCCTCCATGATGGTTTATCCGTTTATAATTTGTTTCGCCAATTGTATGGTTATTCGTCCTGTTTCATCGGTTTGTTGCTGGTCATCAGATCGTAAACGCACGGAATCACCAGAAGTGTCAGTAATGTACTGGTAACCATCCCTCCAATAACCGCATAAGCCATAGGTGAACGCAGGGAGGTGCTGGCTCCAAATCCGAATGTCAATGGTAATAAAGCAATAATGGTAATGATACTGGTCATCAGAATCGGTCTTAACCGCTGCTGACTCCCCAGTGAAATGGCCAGTCGTTTTTCCATGCCGGTCATTCTTAGCTGGTTGATCCGGTCAATGAGTATGATCGAATCGTTTACCGCGATTCCACCGAGCATGATAATTCCGATCAGTGCCATCATATTGAATGTCTGACCAAGAATAAAAAAGAGGAGAATCGTTCCCACGATAGCAAAAGGTATCGTTAACATGACGATCAGCGGGTGGATCAACGACTCAAACTGGCTTGCCATAACCATATATACCAGTACGATAGAGAGCAATAGTGCAAATCGGAGATTACTCATCGATTCCTGTCGTTTTTGTTCTTCACCGGCTACTTTAATCGAATAATCGGCCGGAAGGATGATCGGTCCGATTTTGGCCTGAACATCAGCGATAACCTTATCCAGCGCCTTATTTTTGTCGAGTTCAGCCATGACTTTCCCGATACGGCTTTGATTGCGCCTGTATATTTCTGTCGGGGCTACCGTTTGATCAATTTTGGCAACCTCATAAAGTCTGATTACTGAAGTGCCATTTTTAATAATCATATCTCCAAGTGCGGCCACCCCAATCTTTGGAACATAAATGGTAATATCTCTCAGTTCACCCTCTTTATCCATTTGCCCGGCGTTTTCCCCTTTTAATTTTGCGGTAACCTGGGTTACGATATCGTTAACAGCAAGCGAATAGGATCCGGCCCTGAACCGGTCGACCATGACATTGATCTCGGGATATCCCCCCTCCATATTGGTCTGAATGTTATATAATCCCGGAATATCTTTAACGGAGGCTTCAACCTGCTTGGTGATTTTTTTTATGACATCAAGGTCGGCCCCGCGAACCTCGACAACAACAGGGGCATCCTGCGTTCCAAGGATACTTTGCAATGCCGTTTCATCCTGGGTAAAAGTGACCTGGAACTGCGGGTTTTGGGCATACCATTTGGCAATTGCCTCTGTTACCTGCGATGCTGCATATTTCCCATTCGGTTTGAGAATAACTTTTACCTGGGCAGTATTTTCACCTTCATAAACGGCTGTCGCCGAGGTTGTGGTGCCGGTGGATGGGCCGATTCTGGAATAAACCGATTGAACTTCATCGCCCAACAGCTCCTTAACCATTTTTTCCAGGGAACTTATCGCTTTGGATGTCCGTTGAAGTGAGGTTCCTTCCGCCATTTTTACATTGATGGTGAACTCTTTACTATCGCTTTTTGGCATAAATTCCGAACCGATATACGGGACCAGCAGAAAAGATAACCCCATCAGGACCAATGAAATGATAGTAATTAACCACCGGTGTGGGAGGAGCCGGGAAATGAAATTTCCGTAGCCGGCAAATTTAGCCCCTTTAGGCGCCTGCATCCCTTTTTTCTTGAAGAACTGGTGGTAAAGCATCGGGATCAGGAATATCGCGACAAAAAGGGAAGAGAAGTGTGAAAATGCCACTGTCCAGGCCTGATCCTTGAACAATTCTCCGGATGCACCGTGTATGTAAACAATCGGTAAAAATACGACTATTGAGGTCAGCGTTGAGGAGGTGATGGCCCCGCCCACCTCGGCAGTCCCAACGATAGCTGCTTCCTTGGCCGACATCCCAAGTTCATGATTCCTGAAAATATTCTCCATCACGACAATGGCATTGTCGACCAGCATCCCGGCTCCAAGGGCAAGTCCTCCGAGGGTCATAATGTTTAATGACAGATGATTGAAGTACATTAAGTTGAAGGTGGCAATGATGGATATGGGAATTGCCAGACTCACAATAAGGGTCGTCCCAATCTTGCGTAGAAAAATAAATAGGATCAGGATGGCCAGGATGACTCCGATAATCATGGTGTTTTGTACTTCATCGATGGCTGTCCGGATGAAAGTGCCCTGGTTGGTAACCATGGTAAACTTATATCCCGGAAGCGCCTTGGTAATATTTACAAGCGCTTTCTGGATATCTTCAACAGCCTTGACGGTATTGTAACGGGTCTCTTTAAAGATCGATAAGGCCAGGCACCGCACCCCGTTTATCCGGACAATATTCACCGGTTCTTTGTTTGAAAAGCTGACGGAAGCAACGTCCCGCAGGTAAGTGGCCGATTTTTCTGCCGTTGTGCTCCCTGCTACCGGCGAGGTATACCCGATAATCAGTTTCTCGAAATCTTCCTTCTGCTGAAGCAGACTCACCCCCTTGACTACATACTGAAGCCCGGTTTCGGTGATAGTACCCCCCGAGATACTCTTGTTGTATGCCTGAATCTTTTGGGAGAGCTGATCCACCGTGATATTAAATGATTCGAGCTTGTAGGGATCGGTATCGATCCGGACTTCATTCTCTTCAACCCCTGAGAGTTCAACATCTGCAATTCCCTCCAGACGGACCAGTTCGTTGCGGACATAATTTGTCGCTACTTTGCGCAGCTCGTTCATGTCAGTTATCGTCTCGTGCGAAAGTCCGACAATCACCACGGGCTGGGTATTGGGATCGAGCTGCGTGATGGTCAGGGCATCAATAAGTGTATTTTGGGAGAAGCTTGTCAGCGCTTTCTGAAGATCCAGAAAAGCTTCGTCCATATCTTTATTCCACGCATATTCGACCGTGACCTGAGCCGATCCTGTCCGCGAAATGGACGAAACTTCATTGACGCCATTCTGACGGATGGCTACCGCCTCGATCTTCTCGATAAACATCTTTTCCATCTCCTCAGGTGGCCGCTCACCCGATTTGATCTCCACGAAAATACGCGGAGAGGTCAGGTCAGGGAAAAGGTCAATCCCTAATTTCTGGTAAGAGATCACTCCTAGGAGCAAAATCCCCATGATAGCCATTAATACGGTTACAGGATAATTGACTGCAAAAGAAGTCAGTTTTTTCACTCGAATAAATTTAGATTAACTTAATTAATTAACTTGTTGATCCCGGGAATCTGTATTCAGGCTTTTAGGCTATTAGGCTTTAGACTATTAGGGTCAGACCAAAGAATCTTTTAGACAAACGTATATTTGGTTCAGTCAAAAAGGCCTAACAGCCTACAGTCTAACCGCCTTACTGATTAATAATCTTTACCTTAGAGTTATTTCGGAGTGTTTCAAAACCTTTGGTGACCACCCGCTCATTCTTTTTTAATCCCTCAATCACTTCGAGGGAAGTTTCGTTTTCGAGTCCGGTGGTGATGATTCGTTCGCGGGCTACCCCTTTTTCGACGATGTAAATGGTTTTTCCACGGTTGCCCGAAACAACAATCTCCTTTGAGATGACTATAGCACTGTCGCGTCTGGCCACCTCGATATCGGCTTTCACAAACATCCCCGGGCGAAGTTTTAAGGCTGGGTTGTCAATCACCAATCTCCCTTTAAACGTGCGGGTTTCGGTGCTCACTACCGGCGAAAGTTCATTGATCTTCGCTTTAAGGGTGTCCTTAGGCAAGGTATAGTTGGTAATGGCCACATCCTGTCCAACATGAATCGTTGTAATGTTTTTTTCCGGCAGGTTGATCTCCATCAGTAATTTACTGTAATCCATCAAGGTAACGGCGGCTGCGCCAAGGATCACGCGGGTTCCGTTGGTGACTTGCGGCAAATCGACAATGGCACCCCGAAAAGGGGATATGATCTGCATCTTTGCCAGCTGAATTTTCGCGTTCTCATAATCGGTATTTGCCGTGGCCTGGGCGACCTCCGAGTTTTTCATCTCGCGAAGGGTGACGCCCCCTTTTTCGTAGAGCGATTTCTGTTTTTGAAATTCGAGTCCGGAGATGTCGAGGTTCAGTTTTTTTGTCTTGATGGCAATGGTATTTTCGGTTTCAGGATTTTCAAGCCGAATAATAACCTGCCCCTTCTCAACAATATCGCCTAATTTGAAATCATTTCCGGTCTTGGGATTTTTGACTAAAAAATAGATCCCGGCCATCTCCGTATTCAGGGTGGTCACACTGGCAGCAGTTGCAGTTCCGGTAGTACTGATAAATTGAACAATTGGTTTTTTCACCACATCGGATACCGATACCGGGATAGCAAGTTCGTTATTGACCTGGTTTCCCTGATTTCCGCATGATGCCATAAACAAGATAAAAACCAACCCTAACCAGGGAGCCAATTTGTTTAATTGCATCAGGCGATTTAATGAATTTGTCAGATCCTGAACCGGTGAAATAAATCGTTTTGAATGATTTCCATGCCTGAGCGTGCTTTTTTTAAATGCTTGATTCATAGTAGGCTGTTTCTTTTGTTAATGATATTGTCTTGAAAGAATTTATTCTGAAGCTTGACGGGCAAAACTGGATTTTGCTTTTGACCCGCGTAGGAAGATTTTATGGAAGTTTCATCTTTCCTGCCTTATACTCCTTGACGAACTTTTCGGGAATTACAGGCTGGTTCGTGCTGAAATCGTAAAGCGATACGATTTTCAGGTTGAGCAGGGCGATTTTATAATTAATCAGCGATTGTGCATAGGCCATTTTCTTGGTCGAAAGCTGTTGTTGAAACAGGTTTAAATCCATACTCGTAAGATCGCCGTTCTTGTAACGCTCGAGGTTAATATCATAAGTTAGCTGCGAGTTTTTTTGATTCTGAAATGCCAGTTCGATCTGATTTTTCAGATTTCCCAAACTTCTGACTGCCTGCCGGATATCTAGCTTAATCTGGGTTTCCTGGACCGAAAGGCTGAGTTCCTGGGTTTTAATGACTGCCTCCTGTGATCTTATTTTCGCTTTCCGTTGGCCCCAGTCGAAGATGGGAATATTGAAGCCCAGCGTGTAGCGCGGGCTTTGGGTAGGCTTATCGTATACCTTTGCCAAAGTTGGGTCATCACCCGCCAAACCGATTGAAAGGTTCATCGATCCGTTGAATTCATTGAACGATTTCACCACGATCATGTCTAATTTGGAGGTTTCGATGTTGATCTTTCGTTGTCGTAATTCCATTCTGCTGGCTAAACCATGTTCGAGCGCCTTCTTGCCGTCAATCTCAATAGGGTTTACCACCACATCGGCCATTACGGTGATATCGGCAAAAATATCCATCCCGATATACTGCTTGAAAATATCCTTGGCATTCTCCAGGTCAACACGGCCAGATGCAACCGCTGATTTTGACGTAGCAAGATTCACCTCTGCCTGGTAGAGCTCTTCTTTGGCAGTAAGACCTGCATCGACTTTATTTTTAATGATTTCGTAGCTCTTTTCAGTGTTTGCCAATTCCTCCTGGTTGATAGTCAGGCTCATCTGCGCCATATAGACATTATAAAAATACTGTGACACACTCATTTCAAGGGTCATCCGTTGAATGGCGTAGCTCAGCATCGCATTTTCATTGTCGTATTCCACATTCTTTATGGCCATTTTCGTCCTGTTGTACGTAAATAACGGCTGGGTAAGACTTAGGTTGAGGTTATTGAAAAATGCTTTATTCTCATTGGTAACTCCCTGAGCATTTGAGAGGTTTGACTGCCAACCGAACTGATTTACCAATGATATCACCCCGTCGGTTAACGGAATTGGCTGGGCAACGGTGAAGGTTCCGGATGGGGCAAAACTCCGGTTGGTATACCATTGTGAAAACCGGGTATCGAATTGGCGGCTGTTGCTGTAAGCGATCGGGTTTACACTCAGCGAGAACTGTGATTTTAACGCTGCCAGCTGGGCATTCAGCGTTTCGGTGGTCCGCTGAAGGTTGTATAACGAACTCTGTAAACTTGGGCTCCCCTTTTCGGCATACTGCAATGCCTGTTCAAGCGTCAGAATCGGTTGTGCTTTCACCTGAATCAGTGCGAGGAATAATGACATCATCAGGAAAAATTTCTGTTTCTTCATCGGATATAAGGTTCTGTTAATTTAATTTAACGAGTTTAACGGCATCAGCATAGATGGTGTTGGCTTTGGATAAATTGGAGAGTTCGATTTTGACGGAATCGGGTGACAAGTGGTATGATCCGATCTCCATCCATCCTCCATCGTTGTTCTTCATACTCACAACCTGGTGATCCTGGCCGTCATCGTGAAAAACGGTGAAATGATAGTCCTCTTCATTGTTGTTATCACCACCCCAGCCTCCCCTGATCTTGGGGATGTAGGCAAATACTTTATAATATCCGGGCGCTTTAACCGGTACATTCCAGGTGGCTTTCCGGTTTCCGGAACCACCTTTCAGGTAATAGGCCGACCGGATCTGTTTCCCGTAAAACTGTTCATTGGTAGTCAGGGTCCATTCGACCGGCTGATTCCAGAATACGAGTCCTTTGTATTTAAGGAGTTTATTTTTTCTGAGGTTTATGGAAATGCTCCGCGGTGGACCATTTGATGTTCCGGAAGCAATCTCAGATGGAATAAAGATCCGTTGAATCAGGCTGGTGCTTTTTGGCTGGCTCAGTTTAAATCCGGGATCTTCATTATCCAGGATGATTTCATTGGGTTCGATCCCCTCGGTATAAGCGATAAGTTCTTCGGCCTCTGTTACCTGCAATTTCTCGTCAATCTCGATTTTGCCAAACTGCTGAGTGATGCTTGAGGGGATGTTGTGGGAGGCAAATGTATTGACTGTTATTGATCTGGGCTCACGATTAAACAGGTAGGTGATCCTTTTTGAGACTTTGCCAGCTATGAGCACAGTTTTTTCAATATTATCATCAGCACCGCCTCCTCCGCCGCGCATCCGGAAACCGCCTCCACCGCGCTGGTTACTTCCCATGCGGAAGCTCACAGAGACAGCGCCAGATACATTTTCGGTATTTGTGATCACAAAGGAGACCATCGTCTTAATCTGATCGTCCTTTTTTAGTTTCATCGTGTTGATTCGGGTAACAATATAGCCGGGAAGCGCATTGGAATTATACCAGTCGGGAAGGTATTGATCCAAATCAAGCTTAAATGAACTCTTTAATTGCTCATTCAGGATATCGATAGAGTAGGATTCAAATCGCCTGGATTCCAGAAATTTGTGGATGAACTCTTCAAACTGATCGGGACCGACAGCCCCTTTCATCAGGGCAAAGAGAAACCCGCTTTTGGTCAGAATCACATTGCTTATCACATCAGGATCAATCTGATTATCGAGGATTTCGGCAAATGAGGCATCCTGCAGGGCAATATTTCCCTTCTCATTTTCGGATAATCCTGCAAGATTTCGCATGAACGGATTTGTGGTTTCGGTGGCAGCTTTCGACAAATAAGATTCTACAGCTCTGTTTATAATTGGATATCTTTCCGATTTTATGTGGGTAATAAAAGTGTAATAATTGGGGAAGATGAAATATGGATTAATCTCCTCCTGAGTAGGGGCAGAGGCGCCGAAATGGATCCCTGGCCCTCCGCCACCGCGTTGGGGTGTCGTCTTGCTGCTTAGAAGTGTCTCATTCACAAAGCGCTTCAGATAATTTTCTTCATTTTCCCGGGGAGTGGTTGTCTGGTTATCCCGGTTTCCGAACCGCTCATTCATCCGTTTGGATTCGGCGAAATTCGCACTTGACAGTTTGAAACCACCTTCGGGCAGATACACCGTTTCAGGTTGTACCTGTTCTCCCGCTCCGCTCCAGACATGATCAAATGAGCAAAACTGAACGGGAATCTCCACTAAATTCAACCGCTCATAGGGATAGGTAAAACGTACCTTTGCCTCCCAGGTCTTCCGAAGATCGCGGATAACCGGCTTGATTGAATCCCTCAGAACTTTAAAATAGGGGTCAAATGTATTATGGCCGGCCAGAAAATTCAGGGTATAGGTGATGCCATCCACATTCACCGAACGGGAGAGATACCTGCCGACAGCGACCGACATCTGAGGTATCCTGTGTTCCGGGGCAAAATCAAAAGTTCCGTTTCCTTCATCGGTCAGCTTACCCTGGGAAATTGCTTTTAATCCGTTCCTGGTTTTTACCTTAAGGTGGAATTCTGAAAATTGCATCGTCTGCCATTTCAAACCCTTGGTGGAATAGGTGATCCCTGCCGTTGGATACCAGCGTGTCTCTGGGGTGAGGAGCAAATAGTCGGGTTTAATAAAGGCATGTTTCTTGTCCGCAATCCCATTTCCCCGTTTGAGCCACAATTCCAGCCTGTCGCGGTTCATGTCCAGGTAACAAAACGTCTCATCGATTGCACCGTCATAAGAGACTTTGATATTCAGATCGCCCCCTTTTTGAAGTGGGGAATCGGGCGTGATTTTGATCAGCTGCAACTCGCGGCTGAATTTTGCGCCACTGACCGATCTTACTGTAAGACCCGGGTTAAGGGTGAGGATGAATTCATTAAGCGGCTCATTATTCGGATTCGTGAGGGTCAGAGTGGCTTCACCACGGATCCCTTCACCCGAATGGTCAAGAACCAGGTCGCACTTTTTTACCTCAACAACCGGGCTGGCTGCATATTTATTATTCAATTCCAGCATTTGGCTGCGATGGTTATCGCTGAGATTAATCTTTTGGATGTATTTAACCCCTAATCCAATGCCTATCGACAAAAAAATGACGCTGAAAACCATTGTTACCCTCCTTACAAATGGCGACTGCGGAAGCCGCTGCAACAAAAGGATGGTTAATCCAATAAAACCAAGTCCCAGAAAAAGATAGATCCCGCGATGGATCAGAATGTCATTCAGGAAACCAAAGCCGACAAAATCGGAAAAAGTCATTGGCAGGTGAAATGCCATGTAATCAAACAGATAGTGATAGATATTCTGAAGATAGAACAATGTGGCAGCGATATAACCCAACAGAATAACAAATGTCACTGCTTGATTTTTAATCACAGACATTAGAAAAAAGGAGAAGCCGAGAATGAAAATCAGGGTTGGAAGGCTGATCAGCAGGAAATAGTATAAATAGGGAGCGGGCGAGAATTGGTTGTAGGGTGAGGCGATGTTAAATATTGCAACCATTCCCAGTGCAACCAGATTCAGCATGAAAAAGACCCAGATATTTCCGATGGTTTTCCCGATAACATAGTCGGTGTTGGTCATCGACCGCATGTAAATGACCTCTGTTGTATCGAGTTTCTTATCCCGTTTGAGAAAATCGGAGGCCAGGAAAACAGCAATAATAGCCTGAGCAACATTTATAATATACAGATTGATGAAGGGAATCATCGATGGAAGCGCCACCATATCGCCGTTTGGCCAGCCAATACCTGTCTGGGTCCCCAGGTTGTAAAGAAAAACAAACAGGAGCGCCAGAATGGAGAAGATCCGGAAAAACCAGCTTCGGAACAAGGTCTTTGACTCGTATTTGGAGACTGTCAGTATATTGTGAATTGCCTTCATAAGTTAGCAGTTGATATGCATTAAATTAAATCCAATTCGGAATATTGGAAACTGACAAGATCAGATCTCATGCCAGTGCTGATTGAGCTCATTTTCCATAAAATTCACATAGGCATGTTCCAGGTTGGGTTCAATCTGTTCTCCCTTATAGCCGTTAATATGTTTTGAGACCACCTGTACTTCCCAGCCCTCCTCCGATGGAATGGAGGAGATAATCGGGTATTTATCCTGGATCTCCTGATATTCGGTATCGGTGGCGGTAATCCTCCAGACATTATTGCGAGCCTGATTGATCAGCATTTCGGGCGACCCCTTGAAAGCCAGGGTTCCCTTGTTCATCAGGGCCATGTCGGTGCAGGTACTTGAGATATCGCCCACAATATGGGTTGAAAGTATAATTACCACATCGCGTTCACTGATCCGGGTGAGCAGATTCCTGAACCTGATGCGCTCCTCGGGATCAAGCCCGGTGGTGGGTTCATCGACAATGATGATCTGCGGATCACCGATCAGGGCCTGGGCAATGCCAAGCCGCCGCTTCATGCCGCCAGAAAGATTATTGGCAAAACGGTTCCTCGCCTCAAAAAGCCCCACCTCTTCAAGCATTTTCTCAACAGCATCCTTGCGTTGGGAAGACTGGTTCATTCCAGATAACCTGGCAATGTAATCCAGAAATTCATAGGTGCGTAGTTTGGCAAAAAACCGGAAATCCTGAGGTAAATACCCAAGCATCGTCCGGACCTCCTTGCGGTTCTTCTGTAAATCCAGCCCGTTAACCAGCACCTGACCCGATGAAGGTTTTGCCAGTGTAACCAGAATTCGCATCAGGGTCGATTTGCCTGCCCCATTCGGTCCCAACAGACCAAACATCCCATTTTCAATGGTCATGGTCACATCCTTTAAAGCGTGATTTCCGTTGGGATAAACCTTATTCAGCCCGTTGATCTCGATCTTCAATCTATAAGGGTATTAGTGGTTGAGAATGAATTTGATTATTTGAATATAGTTTTGACTTCCCCGGGATAAAAAGGTTTAATTCGTTTGTCTAAAGATATGATAAATTTTTATTCAAAAAATTAACCAAAGACGATTGAGGTACACAGAGGTTCACGGAGAAAAATTTACTCCGTGAACCTCCGTGTACTCCGTGCTGTAGTTAAAAAGTAACCTGCCCTATTCGTATCAGTAATCACTAATATTGATCTTGCTTGTACCATCCTTTTTAAGCCAGATCTCCTGTGGCTGTCTGGCCTGAATTCTGGAACTGTCAGATATAGAGCCAAACAGCTTCTGTGAAATCGTTTCAAGATTGGCCTCCGAGCGCCCGAGTGCGATTTCTACCGTATCGGCGTAAAAGGGGTTGGTATTTACTTCTGAATGGTTATTTGCCACAATTTTAAGCAACCGGATGTGAGATTTAATCTTCTCATCCTGGTTAAACCGTAACGCACTTTGATTCAATTCCGCTGAAAGAACACCGGAGTTAAAATGCTCAACGGCTAAATCGGCCATTCTCAAAAGAATACTTCGTAACGAATCTCCCGTATGGATCCGGATTGAAACATTGTTATGGCTTGTCTTCCCGAAGTCAGAAATCCTTAAGGTATCCTCTTTCAAGGTGAAATTCACTTTCGGAGCGATGGAATCTTTCAGACTGGTAACCTCCAGGAAGGTCGAATCGTTTTTAACCAGGGTAACATTGATGCTGTTGGTGATATAAAGCACTTTGAAAAATTTCAGTTCATGCTTTTTCACCTTAAAATCGGCGGCGATTTCACTTTCCCGCCGGCCATTTAAACGCAGGTCAATCACCATGGCCAGAATCACGACTGCGATGGCACTTAGGAGAGATACTAATATAATTTTACTGGTTTTCATGAGGAGTTGAATTAATTGGGGATTCGAAATAGGGTTTTAGTTCTTCGAACGCGATGTCCAGGATTCTGGTCTGTTTCACGATCAGCGGCAGGTCGGTGTCGAAGAACTCCTGCCGTTTCCACTGGCGGATAATACCGATCGCATCCATGCTCACATAATAACCTACCCCCCGTTTATTGTCTATGATTCCGCGGGTCTGCAATTCGCTGTAGGTGCGCATCACCGTATTGGGATTGACCCCCATCTCGGTCGCCAGATCGCGGACAGACGGGATCTTCTCTCCAGGGGGATACTTCCCCTCCATCACCTTCTCCGAGATGCTGTCGGCTATCTGGAGAAAGATTCCTTTGGTATTTTTAAATTCCATAATCAGGCCTCCTTCTCTTTTAAGCTGAACCACGCGATGGCTAAAAAAGTTACATTGATAATAACCATTCCTATTCCCATGAGTTTGATGACCGTTTGACCGTCTTTGAAGAAAATCAAATTTTTCCCTACAGGACGCAATCCATCAAGATTTAGGCTCTTATTTAATACATATGCAAACAGGATATAGCCCATAGCAACAATAGAGAATGTAAGTAAAGTTTTCAAAAGTGGCACTTTTGAAAAATGGCTTGCACCCGTAAACAGGGCAATAAAACCAAATAAGATCCCTTGAATTGTTAAGTTAGTTGCCCAAAACTCAAATTTTCCATCCTTTACGATTACCAATAATCCATCATAAAAGGAAAACTTATAATTGGTTAATTTTGGATAGAAGGAATGAACCAGCGCCCCTTCGAGGTTTGCGACGATCCAAAATATCAGCGGCATCAGGATTATAAACGCTACGATCCTGGAGAGGATTTCAAAGACAAATTTTTCACTGTTTGTTGCCGGAAGCATCAGATAGGCCATGCTCTTCTCCTTTGAACGAAAGTACGGAAATGAAGAAGTTGAATAGGCAATTCCCAAACCTATGAATGCGGGGATAAAAGTGCTCAGGTAATCCGTATTACTCCAGTTACTAAAATTCTTTGTCGACTGTGAAAAGATAAATAAAATAAACAAGCTACCTGAAAATGCCAGTAAGCCTAAGGGGAAACGCCGCTTATTAATGATCAGTTTTTGTTTGAATAATAACATCAACCGCTGAAACGAAAATGAATTTGTTGTTTGCATAGCTTTATCCGATTTTATGGCCATTGGTTATGGCGTTAAAAAGTAATTCGATATCGACTTCCGTCTCAGCATGTCCGTTGGGCATCATTAAGCGGAAACCGCCGGGTATAGCCTCGCTGTAAATAACCCCTTCCGCATCCCTGGAGGTTTCTGAGACGAAACACACCTTTTGGGAAATCTCCGCGATGGTATGCTGGAAAATTATTTCTCCGTTATCCAGAATGATGATTTTATCAATCAGATTTTCAACATCTTTAACCTGATGGGTTGAAATGATAACCAGTTGGTCCTGGTCGAGTGAGCCAGCAAGGATTTTCCGGAACAGCGCCTTTGACGGGATATCCAGCCCATTGGTAGGCTCATCCAGTACGAGGAGCCGGCAACGGGTTGCCAGGGCAAAGGCAATCAGAAATTTCTTTTTCTGCCCGTGGGAGAGGCGTTGCAAATTGCGCTCCTTGCCCAGGTCAAATTCGATAAGGATCCGGCTCAAAAGCTGTGGATCGAACCGGGGATAAAACGGGGTATACGCTTTCAGGTAATCGAAGATGGTGATCGCCGGAAAATAGAACTCCTCGGGCACCATAAAAACATCGTTCAAAAACGAAACTTCCCGTTTTCGCGGTGTATGGTTCATCACCGAGAGTTCCCCCGCCACCGGATGAAGAAGTCCCGTAAGGAGTTTAAGCAGGCTGGTTTTGCCGGCGCCATTCTTTCCGAGCAGTCCGGTAATGCTGCCGGACCCGAGATCCGCGGTGAGGCTGGTGAAGAGCGCCTGTTGCCGCGGATACGCAAAATGAAGGTCTTTAATCTGAATCATATTTTGCAGTTTTAATGTTTTAGTGTACTACGTAACTAACACAGTGCAAATATAAAACTATTTGATTCAGATTTCCAAATTATTTTGAAAGAAAAATAAAAATTTCTAATAAAAGGAATCCAAATTACTTAAAACCATTAAACCTGGTTCGCCTGCATTCCCGCGGGTTGATTTTTATATCTTTGCAATCGACAACCTGCCTTAAAAAATTAACCATGGACAATCTGTACCCGATCACCCCATTAAAGAAGCCTAATTTCTTTCAGAGGCTGTTCAAAATAACCCCGAAAGAAAACGCGATTATTGAGATTAATAATCTGCTGGGAAGCAGGCCGCTGGACACTATTGAAGTTGATGAGATTGAGGTGATTGCGGCCAGGTATAAAGTCAATCTTCACCGGAAATTCAACTCCCGGTTAATGGCTCTTTATCAACGTTATTTACAGCGGTGCCTGTCGGATAATAACCTTTCAGAGGATGAACTTAACGCGCTAAATTCGCTCAAGCATCTTTTAGCCTTGTCTGATAATGAGGTTACTGAACTTCATAACAAGCTGGCCTCGGATATTTACCGGAAATCATACGAGACGGCCATCAGTGACGGCAAGCTTGAAAAATCAACGGAGGATCTCATTGATGCGCTTCAGCAAAACATAAGACTGCCCGAAGAAATTGCCCGAAAAATATCGGACGAGAGCCGTAATCATTTCATGGATATGCAGCTGAAGAAGATCGTTGCCGACAGAAGAGTGTCGCCCGAGGAGTGGAGTGAATTTACCCAGATTGCCAGAAACCTGAATGTGACAGTTCAGTTTGATGATGCGACGAAACAGCAACTCGAAAAATTCAAGCATTATTGGTTGATTGAAAAGGGGGAGCTTCCGGTTCTGGAGGTCAACATTAATTTACCAAAGAGTGAACAATGTTATTTTACCACGGAAGCTATCTGGCTTGAGAATCGTACAGTGACGCAGCGGATTAATTACGGGGGGCCAGCGCTCCGGATAAAAATAATGAAGGGGGTATATTACAGGGCCGGAAGTGTAGGGGTACAACGGATTACCTCTGAGCAACTTCAGGAGATAGACAATGGGACGCTCTATATCACCAATAAACGGATCATATTTACCGGGAACAAAAAGAATTCAAATATACTGCTCAGCAAAGTATTGTCTGTCACCCCTTACAGCGACGGGGTGGGGATTGAAAAAGATACGGGAAAGAGTCCGATACTCCGGGTTTCGGGTAATGCCGATATCCTGGCAATGATGCTGGGGCGCGTAATTAATGATTTGTAGCCGGCTTGAAGATTGGACCGGAGGTGCGATGATCAGGATTATTGATACTCCATTCCTTAAAGGATTGTTCAAGTGTCTGTAAAAAGAACCCGGGTGGCTGCGCCCCTGATACCGCATATTTTCGGTTAAACACGAAGAAGGGGACTCCCCGGACTCCGATGTTTTGAGCCTCCTGAATGTCAAGTTTCACCTTGTAGGCGTACTCATCGCTTTCAATCGCCGCGATAATTTCTTCATCTGTTAATCCGATATCTGTACCTAATTCAACAAGCGTTTCAAGCCTGCCAAAGTCTTTCCCTTCGGTGAAGTAGGCGCGGAAAAGGCGTTCCTCAACCTGGTCGCCCAACCCTTTATCCTTGGCTAATTGAATCATCTTATGAGCGTCGAACGAATTGGCAACAATCGCATTTTCAAAATTATAGGTAAGCCCGGCCTCTTTGGCAGTTTGGATAAGCCCTTTGTGCATATTCACCGATTGTTCGTAGCTCATCCCTTTTTTGTCGGCCAGGTATTGATAGACAGTCACTTTCTTGTCAGAGGAGGGAGGAATGGTCGGATCCAGCTGGAAGCTGCGCCACTCAATCTCAATGTGACTGCTGCCGGAAAACTGTTTAAGCGCGGATTCGTAGTTCCGCTTTCCGATGTAACAGAAGGGGCACATGATATCGCTCCAAACTTCAACCTTCATTTTTGGCGGTTCAGCCATCACCAGATTATCTTTATTAAATGCCTCCATGTCATTTTCGCTTTTTCAATCTAACAATTGATGGGTTCATATTGTTTGGCGATAGATATCCTGCATAACCAGTCCGGCCAGAGTGAAACCATAAATTGCAGTAATGTGTGCGATCGTTCCGTTAATCACCGCTTTCTGGCTGCACCATTCATGGTTGTCCAGTTCGGGGTCACCTACGCCGTTTTTAATTTTGGGACAAAGGCATTGTGCCGTTCCGCATGACGATCCGGACCCACGGTTTTCAAGAACCTCTTCACTGTAGACACACAGGAAAGGTTTTGCAGGGAGGTCGCCTTTTCGAATATATTTCCTGATTTTTGATCCGAAGGGGCACCCCTGCACTTTCCAGAATTCGGCAACCCGGATTTGTGTTGGGTCAATTTTAAGCGAAGCTCCCATCGACGAAAAAAGGACCCCTTTGCATCTTGTTGCCATCCGGATCAGGTGGACCTTATTCCCAAGGCTGTCTATGGCATCAATGATATAATCATACGATTCCAGGTTAAACTCTTCATGGTTCTCCTTGCTGTAGATCTTCTGCAAAGTTGTGATCTGCGCATCCGGATTGATCTCAAGCAGCCTTTTTTTTAAGGCTTCGGTTTTGACCTCTCCGACAGTATTCACCGTAGCATGAAGCTGCCTGTTGATATTGGTTATGCAAACCCTGTCGGAATCGACGATAGTCAGGAAATGAATACCCGACCGGATAAGACTTTCGGCGCACCAGCTCCCAACGCCTCCAATCCCCAGGATAATCACCTTTTTGCCGGCAATCTCGTCCATTTTCTCCTTGCCGAATAATAGCTCAGTGCGTTGAAATATCCCTTTTTTTGTCCTCATCTGTACGTTGATTTGAGTTTATGATTTTCCGGCATGATTATTCTCCGGCACGATATTGAAGTTTTTAAAGGCTGCAAAATGCCTGAAATAAGCAAATTGCAGCCTTTAAAGTTGCTGATCCTAAATCGTGTACGCCACTATTTCCAAAGAAGGAGAGATGGTATTTCGATTGAGTTCCGGAATTTGGTATTGAATTCCTTATGCTTTAACATGATGACCTTTGAGTGCATAAAACAGGATAAATGCAAACAGCGGGATTGGAACAAAGAACCCTATTGACATCGAATGAAAGGTGTCAGAGATATATCCCATAAACGGCGGGAATACTGCCCCTCCAACAATGGCCATAACAATAAAGGAGGCCCCTTTTTTGGTCTGCGGTCCCAGGTCTTTAATGCCCAGTGCAAAGATTGTCGGGAACATGATTGACATCAGGAAGAAAACAGCATAGAGGGAAATCAGTGAGAGCCATCCCATATTCATGCTCACAACCGGAAGCAGCAGAATGCATAATCCTGAATACAATGCCAGTATCCTGGCTGGTTTGTAGAAACTCATAATGTAACTGCCAGACATACGGCCAATCATAAAAAGGGCAAAACCAATGGAGAGAAAATAGGGTCCGTTTGCAACGTCGAATCTCGGTGATTGATGTTCATCGGTGACAAAATTGATCAGGTAGCTGAAAACGCCGGTTTGGGCAGCCACATAACAGAATTGAGCAGCAACACCCATGACGAAATGGGACTGTTTCATCAACGGTTTGTGAAAGGTTGGTTTATCCGTAACCTCAGATTCCGCTATACCATGGGCAAGACCAACCTCCTCTTCAGTTATTTCTGGCAGCGGAAGGCGCAAGAAGATTATTGCGACGATCAGTACAACCAGTCCGATCAGTGCAAATGGAAGTATCATGGAAGTCAGTTTCTCTCCCGGGGCTGCCCCATGATCTCCGTAAATGTATAACCCAATGAGGGGGCCGATAACCCAGGCTAAGCCATTGAATGACTGTGAGAAGTTTATACGTTGAGCTGCCGAATCCTTGCTTCCAAGTTTGGTGGTGTATGGATTTGCTGCTGTTTCCAGGGTTGCCAGACCGCATCCCAGGATAAAAAGGCAGGAAAGAAATATCCAGAACGATTCAAATGAGGTTGTTCCGGCAATTAAAAAGGCTCCGGTTGCAAAAAGGGAGAGGCCGAAAACGATCCCTTTCTTGTACCCAAATCGGCGCATAAATAAACCTGCAGGTATGGCCATTCCGAAGTAGGCTCCGTAAAGCGCAAACTGAATAAGGCTTGATTCCGATTTTTTCAAATGCAAGATTTGCTGAAAATGTTTATCGAGCGTGTCAATCATCCCATGGGCTATTCCCCAGAGGAAAAAAAGGAAAGTAATAAAAATAAACGGTAACAGGAATTCCTTAGTGGTTAGACTGTGTTTTTTAGCCATTAGTTGTTTTTTTATTTGGTTAACTGCCTTTACGAATATCAGCGCGTAAAAATAGCAGTTAATTTTAAGTAAGGGGTAAATAGCACCCCTGATTTATAAATTATCGCAGTTTTTACGGTTTTATTTTCATGGCCGGGGCACTGCTCATCTGATTTTCTCGGAATTTCTTTTTAATATTGACAAATCTTATCCCTTGAGGGAATTTATAACATTTAGCTCAACAGGCAGCTATTCCGGCAGCTGTTGCGGTTGGCGGGAAAACAAATTTAAACAGGCTGATATACAAATAATTAAATGAAAATCTGAATGAATAAAGTTACAAAGAATCCGGTATCGGTATTGGCAGAAAGGGTTACATCGATCGATTTTTTCAGGGGATTTACCATGTTTCTCCTGATCGGCGAAAGCACCCGGCTGTTTGGTCATATCAATTCGATTGAAGGGAGTGGCATCGCGAAATTTTTTGGTATGGAACTCAGCCATCACGAATGGCATGGACTGCACTTCTGGGACCTGATTCAGCCTTTCTTTATGTTCATTGTCGGAGTCGCGATCCCATATGCTGTTGCAAACAGAATAAGGCAAGGGGATTCTCACAAACAAATATTGCATCACGCCATTAAACGTTCCTTGCTTCTGCTATTTTTGGGATGGGCCCTGTATAGCGTCGGGCCCGGCCAAATTGTCTTCCGGTTTCAGGACGTTTTGGCTCAATTGTCAGTAACATACCTGGTTGCGTTTCTGATTATGCGGAGAAGTTTCGCCTTTCAGTTAATTTTCACCCTGGTAATTCTGTTGTTGACCGATCTTGCCTACCGGTTCTTTCCTGTCGACGGATTTAATCACCCGTGGGTAGCTTATCAAAATCTTGGAGCATGGGTAAATATCCAGATTGAGGGTGTACCCAAGCCAAGTGTCTGGGCCTCTATAAATGCCATCCCGACAATCGCACATACCGTCTGGGGCGTTTTATTCGGACAACTCCTGATGAGTGACCGTCCGGCACGAAAAAAGATTCAGCTTATGCTGATTGCCGGTATAGCCGCCTTAATGATTGGTTTCTCCCTTGATTTGCTGGATATTACTCCGATTATCAAGAAGATAGCCACTTCTTCATTCGTATTTGCCAGCGGCGGGTGGGCGATTCTTGCTCTTTGCCTCTCCTACTGGCTTATTGATGTGAAGAAGTTGTTTACCCGTGGCTCAAAATTTTTCACCATCGTTGGGATGAACTGTATTTTTATCTACCTCTTTTTTGAACTCCGGGGCGCCGAAATGGTAGGCAGAATATTCGTCCCATTCACCAAATTGCTGTTTTCATGGAATGGTATCCTGACCGTTGATATTATGACAAGTCTTTGCACCTGGGGGGCATTGTGGTATATCTGTTACTGGTTATACAAAAACCGGATTTTCATTAAAATCTGAGAATAACGAAAGAAACCTACTGAATTCCAGTAGGTTTCTTTCGTTATTAGTAACACCAATGTATGACAAGGCAACATAATGGAATCAGATATTAAAGGAGAAGATTTCTTCGTCTGTAACAATCATCCCGGCTCCAACCGTTTCGAAGGAATTTTCATCGATCAGTATCAGGCTGCCGGTGATACGATTTTCACAATAATCATCATATTTCAATGGTTTGAGTGTCTTAATCGTGATATGGGCAATGTCGTTCATCAAAACACTTTGTACATCCGTAATATTTTCAAGGGTATTGATATTCACCTTGTAACGGATGTCTGTAATAATTGCCTGGGTTTCATCGGTGGTATGCTGAATGATATATTTTGCGCCAAGGGTTAACGGTTTTGCGTTCAGCCAGCAAATCTGCAGGGAGATTGTCGAGCTGTATTTTGGATATTTCTTGTTGAGTCTTACCAGCATATCTCCCCGTTTAATATCTGTATTCCCGTCAAGGCTAAGTGTAACCGATTGTGGTGTAAATGCTTCCGAAAGATTTGCGGGACCCTCACTGATCGCCGTAATCGTTGATAACCTGTTGGATGGCAGGGCAAGAACGATATCTCCAACGCGGAAAACTCCCCCTGAGATCCGTCCTGCAAATCCTTTGTAATTCGGGTGGTGCTCATTCTGTGACTCGATAACATATTGAACCGGGAAACGGGGTGGTATTTCGTTGTCAATCTGATGAACGGGAATACTCTCAAGGAGGTTCAGGATTGTCTTTCCGGTATACCATGGTGTATGCCGTGATGCATCGACCACATTATCGCCGTTTTTAGCGGAGATCGGGATGAAATGAATTTTTTTGAGTTTAAGTACCTTAGCTATCTCCTCAAATTCATGCTGAATCGTATTATAAACCTCTTCTGAAAAGTCGACAAGGTCCATTTTGTTGATCGCAAGGATCACATTTGGAATTTGAAGTAAGGAAGCGATATAGGAGTGCCTTTTGGTCTGCTCTACAATTCCGTTGCGTGCATCAATCAGGATGATGGCCACATCTGCGGTCGATGCACCGGTCACCATATTCCGGGTATATTCGATATGTCCGGGGGTGTCGGCGATGATAAATTTACGCTTTGGAGTGGCAAAGTAACGGTAGGCTACATCGATGGTAATCCCCTGTTCCCGTTCCGCCCGAAGCCCGTCGGTAAGCAAAGCGAGGTTAATTTCTTCATTTCCCAGTCGGTTACTTGCTTCCTGAACAGCCAGCAGCTGGTCTTCAAAAATCGATTTGCTGTCATAAAGCAGTCTCCCGATCAGAGTGCTTTTCCCGTCATCAACACTTCCGGCAGTGCTAAAACGGAGCAGTTCCATATCCAAAAAACCTGTAAGACTTTGGCCTCCCTCTTCTGCCGGAGAGGGGGAATGAAATGTTTTTATGCCGGATGTATTGATTTGTTGTAACATGTTTTTGTATTTTATAGCAGTAAATGTTTGATATACAGATATATGGGTCGGTTCGTTAAAAATAGCCTTCCTTTTTACGGTCTTCCATAGCGGCCTCAGATCGTTTGTCATCCGAGCGCCCGCCACGCTCGGTAACGCGTGAGCCTGCAATTTCTGATATGATCTCTTCGAGCGTATTGGCTGTTGAAAGGGTAAGTCCGGTGCAGGTGATATCGCCAATGGTGCGGCACCTGACCCTCTTAACGACAACCTGCTCGGTAGGTCTGCGCGGAATGGCCGGTAAGGCAGCATAAATGCTTCCGTCACGCTCAAAAACTTCCCGTTTATGGGTGTAATAAAGCGATGGCAATTCGATGTTTTCCTGAAGGATATATTGCCATACGTCCATTTCGGTCCAGTTACTGATCGGGAAGACTCTGAAATGTTCCCCCTCTTTTTTCTTTCCGTTGAAGATATTCCATAATTCCGGACGCTGATTTTTGGGATTCCACTGGCCAAATTCGTCGCGGTGTGAAAAGAACCGTTCTTTGGCACGGGCTTTCTCCTCATCCCGGCGCGCGCCGCCCAAGGCAGCGTCAAATTTGTATTTTTCAAGTGTATCCAGTAAGGTCACCGTTTGCAGGTTGTTCCGACTCGCATTGAATCCTTTTTCTTCATAAACACGGCCCTGACGGATTGACTCCTCCACGGAACCTACAATCAATGTTGCACCCAGCCTTTTTACCAGTTCATCGCGATAGACGAGGGTTTCCGCGAAGTTGTGCCCGGTATCGATATGCACAAAAGGAAACGGGATAGCCGCCGGGTAAAAGGCCTTGTAGGCCAGGTGGGCCATGACAATCGAATCCTTCCCTCCGGAAAAAAGCAGCGATGGTCGACCGAATTGTGCTGCCACCTCACGTAAAATGAAGATCGATTCTGATTCCAGTTCCTTCAGATGGGTTAATTTTTTAGGTGCCATATTTAAAACTTATTTCGTAGTATTTTCCGTTTTTTCGACTTCTGACCCTGTGTCATTGGCCGTACTATTTAACAGCACGAAATAACTGGAATCTGATCGCTTACAAAATCCCCTTTAAAAGGTAATTTTACTACCATGTTTATGGTATCAGGCTTGTTATCCCCCACTACATCCCTTTCAGGTTGCCGCCGTCCTTAAGCCGAGGAATGACCAAGCAATCTGTAAAACATAGCATTAATCCAATGTCTTGAGATGCGTCCAAAACAGTTTATGGTAGGAATTTAACAAGGTTGAAGCCTGAAATCACCCGAAAAACAACTATAAATGGGTACAAAAAATACAGAATTATAGGTATTGCCCTAAATACCCGATTTACTGATTTTTGCATTATTAATATCAGATTATGCTTATTGCATTTATACAACTTTGTTTGCCGTTATCTGTTTATAAGTGTGGACATAAAATTGAAATATGATAAAGTTCGTTTCAGGAATATTTTTGATCCTTTTCATTTCGCTCGCCTCCAATCTTGGTGCACAGAATCATCCGTCATCACCTCCCTTAAAGGAACTGCTTAAACAGGCTGTGGCAAATTATCCGCTGCTCAGGTCCAAAGGGTATGAAGTTCAGGCAGCTGAAAAGGGGGTAAATGCGAGTAAAAGAACCCTGGTTCCATCACTGGACGCTGCATATCAGGCTAACTTTGCCACTTACAACAACATTATCGGGATGGCGTCTCCCACCTTCCTGATCCCGATCAGCGGACCACCTTCATCCGGTAATAATTATTCCGGTGTTTTTGGCAGCAGCGCAGGTATGGTCCTGAACTGGCAACCGGTGACTTTTGGTCAGCGGGGTGCACAGATCGGTTTTTCAAAAGCCGCACTTCAGCGATCCTCCGCAGACGCTCAGAACGAAATTTTCCAGCATAAGGTCAGGGTTATCAATGGCTATCTCGATCTTCTTGTCTCCATTGAACTGGTTAAAGTATACGAAAATAATTATTCCCGGACAGAGGCTAATCTAAAGACAATCAAATCATTGGTTGTAAGCGGAATAAAACCAGGAGTCGATACGGCGATGTACAGGGCAGAAATCTCGAGGGCGAAGATCGATCTTCTGAACTTTCGAAAATACAGGGAGCAAATGCAGATTAATCTCTCTCAGTTTCTTGCTTCGGAAAAACCGGTTGAGGTGAGTGACAGCAGTTATTTCACCCGTTTGCCTCAAATTACCCTTTCGTCCGATTCTGTAACACATCCGTTGCTTGCACTGTTTGACTCCAATATCGGTCTCACCAGGGCGAAGCTCAAAATGTTGAATAAAAGCCTGCTGCCAACGCTCGGTTTCTGGGGAACGACTTATGCCAGAGGCTCCGGAATCCATAATGACGGAGCCGTAAACTCACCCGACGGCCTGGCTTTTCAGCGATACAATTATGGCATCGGACTGCAGCTAAGTCTCCCTTTATTGCAGGCTGTGCGGATTAATCCGCAGTTGCAGCAGCAGGAATTGCTCGTAAAATCGGGTGAAGAGAAATTAAAGGATGTTTCCCTTCAGTTGCAGAAGCAGCTTGAAATGGCGAATACCACCTTGATCAACGATCTTGCAGCCGCACGGGAAAACCCAATTCTTGTTCAGTCATCCGATTTTTCTTACAGGGCGGTACTTTCAAGGTATCAGTCGGGACTGGTTAATTATGCCGACCTGATTCAGGCTCAGTATCTGCTGATCAAGGCCGAGTCGGAGAATAAACTGGCATCTATCAATGCCTGGAAAGCCCTGCTTTCGAAGGCAGCGGTGAAAGGGGATTTAAATTTATTTCTAAATCAGGTCAATTAATATGAATATCATAAAAGGGGCGCTCCAAAAGCCAATAACTGTAACAGTCTCTGTAATTGCAATCCTGTTTTTTTCCGTGATGGCAATCAGAAGTATGAAAGTTGATATCTTTCCCAAAATGGGCTTGCCGACCATCTATATTGCCCAGCCTTACGGTGGGTTGTCTCCTGAGCAGATGGAGGGATTTATCACTTCGTATTACGAATACCATTTGTTGTATGTAACCGGGGTGAAATTTGTCGAGTCGAAATCGATCCAGGGGGCGGCAATCATCAAAATTGTTTTTCATGAAGGGACAGATCTGAGCCAGGCTATGGGTGAAGTGGTTGGCTATGTCAACCGTTCGAAGGCATTCATGCCGCCGGGCACCGTCCCGCCGTTCATTACCCGTTTTGATGCAGGAAGTGTGGCTGTGGGGCAGCTTGTCTTTACCTCTGAGACCAAAACACTTGGCGAGATCCAGGATCTTGCCCTTTTTAAGGTGAGACCAATGTTTTCAACCTTGCCCGGAGTCTCGGCTCCACCGCCATTTGGGGGGAATCAGAAAACAGTGATTATCAAGGTTAATCCGGACAAAGTCAGGGATTACAATTTGTCAGCTGACGATATCGTACAGGCGCTGGCAAAATCGAATGTCATCTCACCTGCAGGAAATATCAGGGTAGGGGATGAGACGTTCATTACCACGCAGAATGCTGTTGTGGAAAATATTAAGGAATTGGAAAATATTCCCCTTAAATTGGGAGCAGGACCTTCGGTCTATGTAAAGGATGTGGCTGATGTTCAATTGGGTGCTGATGTTACGACAGGTTACGCCCTGATTAATGGAAAACGATCAGTCTACATTCCGGTTACCAAACGGTCAGACGCCGCCACTTGGGAAGTTGTAAAACGGGTCAAGGCTGCGCTGCCCGACATGCAGGCCGCTGTTCCGGATGACATCAGAATTTCGTATGAGTTTGACCAGTCGGGCTATGTGATCAATTCGTTAAAGAGCCTGATTTTTGAAGGGGGAGTGGGAGCCCTGTTAACCGGGTTAATGGTTTTTTTCTTTTTGGGTGATCGCAGAAGTTCACTGATTGTAATCCTTACCATTCCGCTTTCGATCCTGTCTGCTGTGGTTTTCCTGAATGCATTCGGGCAAACCATCAATATCATGACCTTGGGTGGTTTGGCTTTGGCCATTGGGATCCTCGTGGATGAAGCAACGGTGACCATAGAGAACATCCATCACCATTCCGAGATGGGGAAATCGAAACCAAGGGCAATCCTCGATGCCTCGCTCGAAATTGCTGTGCCTAAGTTGCTGATCCTTTTGTGTATCCTGTCTGTATTTGTCCCGGCATTCTTTATGACCGGCATTCCTGCATCGATGTTTTACCCGATGTCGCTCGCAGTTGGCCTGGCTATGATCTCCTCCTTCCTGCTGTCACAAACCTTCGTCCCCGTTGCCTCCAACTGGATTTTGAAGGATAAAATCAAGGTTTCAGGAAACGATAAATTTGATGGGTTCAAATTGAACTATAAAAACTGGATTCACCGGATTTCAGGGAAATCCGGGATATTTACCACTTTTTTTATCCTGCTCTCATTAGTCTTACTCGTTTTATTGTTTTCAGTTACCGGAACTGATATTTTCCCGCGGGTTGATGCCGGACAGACTCAGCTTAGGTTGCGCCTGCCAACGGGTACCCGGGTTGAACGCACCGAAGATGCTACCCGGAAAATATTAGGCATTGCAGACAGCATAACCAGTGGTCAGGTTGAAATCAGTTCTGCCTTCGTCGGTACCCAGCCATCGAGCTATCCGGTTAATTTGATCCATTTGTGGACAAGCGGACCCAATGAAGCTGTGATTAAAATCAATCTGAAAAAGAACGCTGATATTTCCACAGACCAATTCAGGGAACAGATGCGTAAGGCGGTTTCAGTTTATCTTCCAAAGGCAAGGATCTCGTTTGAACCCGGCAATCTTGCCGATCAGGTTCTCAATATGGGTTCCACAAATCCCATCGAAATTGCAGTGTTAGGCAAAAATCTCGCCCAGTCAAAACAGATTGCCGAAAAGCTGAACACTAAATTGCACTCAATTGATTTTCTGCGCGACGTTCAAATTGCTACCCCTCTTGATTATCCCACGATAAAAATGGATATCAACCGGGTAAAAGCGGGTCAGGTTGGGCTGACTGTTGAGCAAATTAACAAATCAACCGTCACAGCCACTTCGTCAAGCCGGTTTACCCAGCCCAATTACTGGCTGGATAAGCTGACTGGCACAGCCTACCAGGTTCAGGTCGAATATCCACAGTATAAAATGAATTCACCGGAACAAATGGAACTGATTCCAGTTTTGGGAACCACCGGAAATCCGGTCTACCTGCGGGATGTTGGAACCTGGAAGCAAACCACCTCTGTCGGTGAATACGACCGCATCAATCAGCAACGATATATCACCATTACCGCAAACATCCAGGATAAGGATCTGGGCACAGCCATTAAAGCGGTTAATAAGTCGATTGCTTCATTGGGTGAACTGCCCAAAGGGACTAAAATCAACGTGCGGGGTCAGGCGGAGTTGCTTGGTCTGACCATGGATGAATTGCAGTCGGGTTTGTTTGTGGCAATTGTAGTGATATTTATGCTTCTGGCAATCAGCTTTCAATCGTTCCGGTTGTCGCTGGTTATTCTTTCAATTATTCCGGCAGTGATCGCCGGATCGTTGTTATTCCTGCTTCTGACCGGAAAAACATTGAATATACAGTCATACATGGGAATAATCATGGCTGTAGGGGTGGCGATTTCGAACGCGATCCTCTACATCACCAATGCTCAGAAATATAAAAAACAAAATAACCCGCAGGCCTATTTAATCGGGGCGAATAACCGTTTAAGGCCGATCTTGATGACCAGTCTGGCCATGATCGCCGGGATGATTCCAATGGCAATAGGATTAGGCGAAGTGGGAGAGCAAACGGCTCCTCTCGGAATTGCGGTCATTGGTGGGCTAATATTTTCAGCCATAAGCACCCTGGTCTATTTGCCGCTGATGTATTCCCGCACGATGGGTCATCTCACTTACGAGAATCCATCCCTCGATCCGGATGACCAAAACAGCCGATTTTTTATCGCATCCAATTAAATATCAATTAATAAAAATATAACTCATGAGAATCTCAATTATAACAATCTCTGTAGGGTTGGCAGTTGGCAGTTTTATTTCCGGTTGTTCCCCTTCGGCTAAAAACAGCGACGGTAAAATTCTAAAAGTCGATTCAGTCTCCGTATTTACCCTAAAAAAGAGTGCAGTAAACAAGAAGCTAACATTTCCGGCAGAGCTGACTCCTCTCGAACGGGCTGAAATATACGCCAAGGTAAATGGCTATGTTAAGGAGATTAAAGTCGACATCGGAGATCGGGTAAGGAAAGGACAAGTCATGGCCGTGCTGGATGCCCCTGAGATTGTATCCAATTACGCCCAGGCAAATTCGGAGTTGCAAACTGCAAAGTCAAAATACCTCGCTGGTCTCGATATTTATAAACGGATTCTTAATGCTTCGAAAGTAGAAGGGACCATAGCTGCCGGAGAACTGGAAAGGGCTAAAAATCAGATGCTGGCAGACAGTTCAACGGTTGAAGCGGCTAAATCAAGGCTGCATGTTGGCGCTCAGCTTAAGGATTATTTGACAATTATTGCCCCGTTCAATGGCATCGTAACCCAACGGAATGTTGACCTGGGAACCTTAACCGGTTCGGGGAATTCAAAACCGTTACTCGTTGTTGAGGATGTGAGTAGTTTACGGTTGAGGCTGCCGATCCCGGAAACTTATTCAGCAGCGATTCCTGATACTTCGGTGATTGAATTTTCAGTCGAAGCAGCTCCGGGGAAGATTTTTACGGCGACTTTATCGCGCAAATCGGGCTCCATAAATCTTTCAAACCGTACTGAAACGTGGGAGTATATCTACCTCAATAACGAAGATCACCTGAAATCGGGTATGTTTGCTAATGCGAGCCTGAAAATGGGCCGCGGGGAATTGTCATTCCTGGTCCCCGCTGCCGCCATTGTCACGAATCTTGAAAGACGTTTTGTAATCCGCCTCACGGATGGAAAGGCTGAATGGATTGACGTGAAGAACGGCTTCAGTCAGAATGACAAGATTGAGATTTTTGGCTCACTTCATGAAGGGGATTTGCTCCTGTCAGCGGCAAGTGATGAAATTAAACCGGGTGCAAAGCTGGTTGCCAAACTGAACCGTAACTGATAGGTTTAATTAAGAAACTGTTTTAATTTAATTTTCAGTCCCGTCAGGGATTAGATATGGGTAGAAAACAATTAAATATTGAATATTTCGTCCCGTACGAGATATTTTGTCACAAATTACCCTCCTACCCATATTTAATGCCGATGGCACAATCTTAAGAAAAAGAATTTCTCCCGAATAAAAACGAACCTTAAAATTTAAACAGTTTCCAAATATTAATTGTCTTTCCTGTTTATTTTTAAAATATATTGAATCGATATGATATTCAGTAGATTAATGTTCCATGAATTGTTCTGTAATAAATACCTGATGAAGTGCCATCCAGCTTTTGAGATGGCACTTCTTACGTCTGAACCTACTGTTTTCAACGTCATTCTACCTCTGCCGAAACTGCTTACTGCCTGGTATTCCAGCGCTAAAAGAGATCCTTTTAGTGAAAAAACAAGAAAAATCATTAAAAAACACCTATAAGTAGGTATATAAAATACAGAATTATAGGTATTGCCCTGTTGGAACCGGTTCCCGATCTTTGTAATATCAATTAAAGGATTATCCAATGGCAAAAACGAACAGTAGCAGTCAACTCAGCATTATCAGGATGATGCAGTGCAAATCAGACAAGACATTTAATTGCCTTTTCATCTCCGGCTCATTGATTTTCAGCCATTCCATGAGATTCACCGGCAGCTTGGTTTAACCCCCAAAGTATAAATTTTAACTGCAGATTATTAATTAATTAATCCCCGGCCGTGAATTTTTAGATATAATCTACATAAACCCGATAGACTTAAAAGAGATATTTTTACTTGCCACACAAATCATTGTTATATAATTTAAATTATCAGTTATGAAACGACCATTTTCATCCAAATACGCCAACTCTTTTCCGGATTTTTCCGCACGGATTTTTAAATCGGGATTCAATTCCCCATTACTAAAAACCAGGGTTATGGTGTTATTCTTCCTGTTTGCCTTCACTGCAAAAGGGCAGGAAACAATTACCGTCACCGGGACAAAGTTCACCTATCCGCTTATTGAAAAATGGATAGCCGAATACAGTAAAATAAATTCGGGGGTAAAAATTAGGCTGGTGCAAAAACCAACCGGAAGTCAGACAGCAGATTTGACTATTATTGCCCACCAACCTGCCAACGAAGAATTAAACGGAGATCATGATATTATCTATACCGCAAGGTATGCTTTGCTTCCGGCAACAAACCTCAATAACTCAATTCTCGCGAATGCACCCAAAAAAGGGTTGAATAAAAAGGAGATAGATAAACTTTTCTTCGAAGTGATCAACTATGACGATGAGGCAAAGATTGAAAAATCGAAGTTTTCAGCAACCATCTATTCGCGTGAGAATCAGGCGTGTTCTTCAGTCGCTTTAGCCGGATATTTTGGGCATATGTCATCGGAGATCAGAGGTAAAAAAGTGTTAGGCGATGATATCTACCTGCTGACTGCGATTAAAAAGGATTCGATTGGTCTGACTTATAATAATCTGGGATATTTATTTGATCTTAATTCCCGGAAGCTCAAGGATGGTTTGGCTCTGCTGCCGCTTGATTTGAAAAAGGATTTAAGAGACCTGCTTACGGGCGATCTGGATCAGGTTATAGCAGATTTGGAAAGGAACAGAATTGAAACAGTTCCGGTTGAGAAGATTGGTTTTATCTATTCTCAAAAAGATGAGCGCAGGGAAATTTCAGATTTCCTGAGGTGGGTGCTGGCAGAAGGTCAGAAATTCAATCACCAGGAGGGGTTCCTGAATCTGGATAAAGAGGTCCTGGCAGAGCAAACGAGCCGGTTGCGTGAAAAATTCTTAACCTTAAAATAAATTCTATAAGTATAATCAAAGCGAGCATCCCTCTTCTCCGTCGCCAAACTGATTGAGGAATAGCTCGCTAAAATTCAAAATTCCATGACAAAATTACCTTTATTTAGGGGAAACTACAAAAAGTTTCCCGGCTATTTCACGCGCAAATTTGGGATCTTCTCCTTTTTTGCAGTTTTCCTTAACCTTACGGTACTTGCACAACAGATTGAGATCAAGGGTAAGATTCTTGATGAGGGTTCAAAACTTACCGTAATCGGAGCTACCATAAAACTCAAAGGACAGCCGGGGGGGGGCAATAACCAATGTCGACGGTGATTTCCGGCTCAACGTCAAATCTCTTCCGGTCACTTTACTTGTTTCAAACATTGGTTATAAATATCAGGAAATTGATGTTTATGAGGCTGATCCAATCACCATATTTCTGGCAGAAGACCTGAACAGGCTAAATACGCTGGTGGTTATCGGGTATGGTACCCAGAAAAGAAGTGATGTTACCGGTTCTGTGGCCAATGTATCCTCAGATCTGCTTACCCAGCCAACAGCTTCATTCGATAATTTGCTTCACGGGACTGTCTCGGGGGTTGTGGCAACCCAGAGTTCAAGTGCGCCGGGTAGTACTTCCAGCATTCGCATCCGTGGCGGTAACTCGGTAAATTTTGGGAACGATCCGTTGTATGTTATTGACGGATTTATCATTTACAACAATAATGATCTGGTTAATACCGGCGCGGGCAACGGGGTAAGTGTAAATGCCCTGTCGACCATTAATCCAAGTGATATTGAGTCAATTGACATATTAAAAGATGCTTCTGCTACGGCCATCTATGGTTCCCGGGGTGCCAATGGCGTTGTCATTATTACAACCAGAAGGGGTAAGAAAGGGGCCAATGAAGTGAACTATAGCGGCTATGTTGGCACCCAGGCCATTGCGAAAAAAATCTCATTACTGAATGGCTCTCAATGGGATGCACTTCAGAATGACATTTACACCAGTGTCTCTCCGGCAAGTCGTACAGGTCTGAATAACTTCACTGCGGCGCAGATTGCTGCAGATGGTAAAGGAGCCGACTGGCAGGGAGCTGCATTAAAGAGTGCGACAACCCAAAATCATGAGATTTCGATAACCGGAGGGGATGATAAATCGCGTTACCTGATTTCAGGGAATTATTTTGATCAGCAGGGTACGGTGGTGAATACCGGTTTTCAGCGCATTTCCGGTCGTATCAACTATGAAAAGGATGTTTCCAAGAAATTTAAAGTTAATTCGAATGTGTTCATCAGTAAATCCACGGAAGATAAATTAACGGGTAGCGCCTATAACGGGATCAACTTTAGCGGGGCATTCCCGACCTTGTTACTCACCTCTCCGCGGACGCCTGTTTTCAATGCTGATGGAAGTTACAATGTAAAGACCAACAGTTATTTAGCGACTGCAACAAATCCATTGGAAGATATTCTTGCAACAACAAACCGTACCTATTTATCGAGGGTACTGGCAAATTTTTCAGGTGAGTACAAATTACTTCACGATTTAACCTTGAAGGTAACGGGCGGAACCGATTTGATCAATACAAAACAGGATTACTATGCCCCTTCAACAACCGGATCTCCGGCTGGTCCATCGCTTTCCACCAACGGGATTTCTGTCAATGGTTACGCCTCAGTGGGTTCAGGACAGGTTTATTCGTGGCTGAACGAAAACACCTTAACTTATGACCATTCATTCCAGGAAAAACACTTTTTAAATATTCTTGGAGGATATACCACACAATATTCACAAGGCGAGTCAGCGGTATCAAATGCCCAGTCTTTTCCCAATGACATCTCAACCTTTAACAATCTGGCATCCGGAACTGCTGTAACCGGCGCTTCCTCGGCCTTTGTCAGAACCATGAATTCATACCTCGGACGGGTTAGCTATTCATACCTTCATAAGTACAATGTTACCGTATCTGAACGTGCTGACGGTGCATCATCGCTGGGCGCCAACAAAAAATGGGGATATTTTCCGGCTATTGGTTTGTCATGGAATGTAGGTTCAGAAGATTATCTGAAAAAATTTGATAAAACAATTAGCGATCTGAAAATCAGGCTTTCAGCAGGGCGGACCGGCAACTCAGAAGTCCCTTCTTATAGTTCATTGCAATTGTTAGGTGCTACAAGTTACTTTTTTAACAATACCTTAAGTACAGGTTTGGCTCCGACTCAATTGGCAAACAACAATCTGGGATGGGAAACCACATCACAGTATGATGGAGGTATTGATGTGGGATTTCTGAAAAACAGAATCAACTTTATCTTCGATGCCTATTATAAAAAGACCAGTAATCTGTTATTGAATGTCCCATTACCACTTTACACCGGTTACCAGTCTGAGTTGGAAAACGTTGGAAGTGTTGAAAATAAAGGTCTTGAATTGACTTTAAATACAGAGAATATCAAGACTCATAACTTTTCGTGGAAATCCACTCTGGTTTTTGCAACAAATGCAAATAAGATTCTTAGTCTTGGAGCCTCTACCAACAGTTATTTTCCTCTTGCTCCGACCGGCCAGGTTTCTCCCGTGATTGTCCAGGTGGGCCTTCCCGTTGGAACCTTTTGGGGATATTCCACCAAAGGATTGTTGACAGCTGCAGATATTTCATCCAATTATCCTTTGTTAACCGGGGTCTCCCAGATCGTGGGTGACCAGAAATATGTTCCGTTACATTCAGGAGAAACACAGATCACAACGGCCGACAAACATAATCTTGGAAGTGCTCAGGCTAAATTTACAGGCAGTTTCTCGAATACGATTACCTGGAAAAAATTTGATTTAGCCTTTTTCTTCCAGGGTTCATACGGGAACAAGATCTTTAACCTCTTGCAACAGCAGTTGGAGATCCCCAAAGAAACATCAAACTCCTCAGCCACATTATTAAACAGATATAGTGCAACCAATCCTTCCGGAACTTTGCCGAGAGCTACGAATGCGCCTGTGGCACAGGTTATTGACCGTTATATTGAAGATGGTTCCTATATCCGGCTGAAAAATATTTCGTTGGGTTACACCTTGCCTTCAAGCACATTATCGCAGTTACATGTCAAGCGCCTAAGGGTATATGTGTCAGCTCAAAACCTGCTCACATTAACCAGATACACCGGAACTGATCCTGAAGCAAGTTTCTATACCGGTGATAATACCAAGCAGGGAATAGACTATGGGGTATACCCAAGCAGCAAAAGCTACCTTGTCGGCTTGAATGTATCATTTTAATAATTAGCTATTTAATGGCATAAAAAATATAAAATAATGAAAAAAATATCCATATTCATAATCCTGGGAGGAATTGCGCTTGTTTCCTGTAACAAACTCGATGAGAATCCGGTTTCAAGCATATCCGCGAACCAGTTTTATAAAACACAGGCAGATGCCGTTTCTGCAGTAACAGCCGTTTACAGCACATTGGACAGTGATCCGGCGGCCGATTTTCCAATCTATGGACGTAACCTGAATCTTTTAACCGGTAATGGCAGTGATGACCAGATTTACAGCCCTTCCAACACAAATCCTGATGTCCGGGCTTTAGGGACTGCAACCTATGTTCCAAGTAATGATCGTGTTCATAAAAGCTGGATACAGCATTATTATGGTATCGACCGGGCAAATATCGCCATTGACAATATTGCAACGATCCCAGTAACACAATTTGCTGATACGACTGTTCGAACCCGCCTGATCAGAGAGGCCAAATTCATCAGAGCCTTGCTCTATTTTAACCTGGTCCGTTTGCATGGCGCTGTCCCATTGGTCCTTCATGACGCAACAACAGTTGATGTCAATCAGCTTCTAATCGCTAAAACACCAAGCGACGGAATTTACCAACAGATCATTTCGGACCTGACCGATGCAACCAATCTGCCGAATTCGTACTCTGGGGCAAATATTGGACGGGTTACCGGCGGAGCAGCCCATTCGTTATTGGCTAAGGTGTATGTAACGCGAAAAAACTGGTCGGCTGCACTCACAGAATTGCAAAAGGTCACCTCCGGAACCTATAATTATGACCTGATTCAAACTTTTTCACAGGTCTTTAATCCAACCTATAAAAATGGAGTTGAGCATATTTTCTCAGTTCAGTATGGAACAGGTGGATCAAATAGCATCAACTGGTTAAGCCCGACAAATTTCGGATCATTCAACCCGGGGATCTATCCAGGCGATATTCCTGCAGACAGCACGTTGTATCAATTGTTTGATGCATCCGATATACGCAGGTCGGTAACCTTTTTCACTCAGCTCTATAATGCAGCTACCGGTCAAAATGTGATTTTTGGGACCGCAACTTCAGCACGTTTTGCCAAGTTCATTGATTTTACCGTATCTCCGTTAAATAACCAGGCAGCGAGTAAAGTTAACTTTCCGGTAATTCGGTATGCAGATGTTTTACTGCTGAATGCCGAGGTGTTAAATGAACTGAATGGGCCTACTGCGACTGCTTATAATTCAATTAATCTGGTTAGAGCGCGCGCTCATGGAGTATATACCGGAGGAGGCAATTATACGAACCACGCCTACGATTTAACTCCGGGATTAAGCCAGTCCGATTTTCGGGAAGCAGTTTTTCTTGAGCGAAGAAAGGAATTTATTCAGGAATCAAACCGGTGGTTTGACCTTGTACGCAGAGGGGTGAATACCAGCACAGGCAATTCCTATTTGATTGATGCGCTAAAAAAATTACCTGGTAAAACGGGGGCATTTCTTCCAACAGCAAACAGAGATACACTTTATCCTATTCCGCAAACGGAGATCAGTCTGAACTCAAAATTAACTCAGAACCCAGGCTGGTAAATATTTGATATATCGACATCTAAAACATACTCCTATGCAATTATTCACAAAGGGATTCCATATACTTACTTCACTGGCTGTAATGGCCGGTGGGGGAGTATCCCAGTTAAAGGCTCAGAACAATCAACAGGTGTACCAGGGTGTAATTGGACGAACCCTTGCACAGTCGAAAGAGTGGTGGCCGGAACCTGTAAAAGCTCCTGTTGGTGCACCTAATGTGGTTTGGATTTTGCTGGATGATGTTGGTTTCGGTGCCTCAAGTTCATTTGGAGGGGTAATAAACACTCCTTCTCTCGATAGCCTGGCTAATAATGGGTTGCGTTATACAAACTTTCATACCTGTGCGATATGTGCTCCCACCCGTGCAGCTTTGCTTACCGGAAGAAATAGTTCGTCGGTGCATGAGAGCGGTTTTTCTCATCTGAGTATGTCCGCCGGATTTCCTGGTTGGGATGGCCGTACGCCGGCAACTGCAGGTACAATCGCCGAAATTTTGCGCGATAATGGTTACAATACTTTCGCCGTAGGCAAATATGGGGTAACTCCTGATGAGGAAGCTACCGATGCAGGCCCTTTTGATCATTGGCCAACCGGGAAGGGATTTGATCATTTTTTTGGTTTTCTGGGCTCGCAGACCGATCAGTATAAACCGGATCTCGTCGAAGACCAGGCACATGTAAAACCCGACGGACGTCACCTGAGTGAACAGATCACCGATAAGGCAATCAGTTATATCGACCGGCAAAAAAAGGCTGCACCCAATAAACCTTTCTTCCTTTATTATGCGCCCGGAGCTACTCACTCCCCGCATCAGGTTGCCAAAGAGTGGAGCGATTTATATAAAGGCAAATTCGACAAGGGTTGGGATGTCTTTCGTGAAGAGGTTATTGCACGTCAAAAGAAATTAGGGGTTATTCCAACAGGAGCCTTTTTGCACGATCGCGATCCAATCATCAAACCATGGAATACACTTTCCCCGGACGAGAAAAAACTTTATGCACGCTTTATGGAGGTTTATGCTGGTTATCTGACCTATACGGATCATCAGATCAGCCGCGTAATCAATCATTTAAAAGAAATCAACCAGCTTGATAATACCCTTGTTTTTGTACTGATCGGCGATAATGGGGCGAGCAAGGAAGGTTCGTTGAACGGCCTGATCGATAAGAGTATGTTTTCGGAGCGGGCTTTTGGATCAAAACAAATTTCTGAATTGGAGAGCATTACTTATAACCGGAGTAAAATTGACGAGATTGGAACGCCATCCAGTACGGAAGGGAATTATCCGTTAGGTTGGGCTGAAGCGGCCAATACCCCTTTCAAATTGTGGAAAGAGGATGCAAGCAGTGAAGGCGGCACCCACAATCCGCTTATTGTTTTTTATCCAAAGGGAATTATGGATAAGGGAGGAATCCGCACCCAATACAGCCATGTCATTGATATTTTGCCTACAACACTCGACCTGACAGGCATTAAAGCCCCTGCTCAGATTAAAGGTGTCAATCAGGACAGTATACAGGGAATCTCACTGGCCTATTCGGTTAACGATGCAAATGCCTCCAGCCGGCACACGACTCAGTATTATTACATCTTTGGTTCCAGATCTATTTATAAAGATGGCTGGAAAGCCGAATTACCATTCCCGAATAGTTTCATTACCGGAAATGCGAAAAGCAATGTTCCATTTAATGAGAATGCATGGGAATTATATAATATGAATGAGGATTATACCGAGCGGATTGATCTGGCCCGAAAATTTCCTGAAAAACTGGAAGAACTGAAAACGCTATTTGAGGCACAAGCCAAAGAACATCAGCTTTATCCGCTGATTACCTGGGATGACATACTCACTCAGAAATTTATCCCGTTTTTTAAAAGTCTGTCCAATCACAAAAAAGAAAAATAAGATGCAAAAAATTAAATTGACTTCAAAAATCTCCTTGGCTGCAGCTGCACTGGCGTTGTTTGCCACCAATGGAGCGCAGGCACAAAATTCGCAACCTTTCCCGGGCATTATCGGGAAAACCTCAGCCGATTCGAAGGAGTGGTGGCCGCAAAATCCGGTGGCACCGGCAAAATCCCCAAACGTAATATGGGTTTTGCTCGATGATGTAGGTTTTGGTGCGTCGAGTACATTTGGGGGGGTTATCAATACACCAACATTTGATGCACTGGCAAGCCAGGGGCTGCGTTATACGAATTTCCACACCACCGCCATCTGTGCACCAACACGCTCGGCCTTGCTGACCGGAAGGAATTCCAGTTCGGTTCATATGGCTGGTTTTGCCCATGTTGGGATGTCTGCAGGATATCCGGGCTGGGACGGACACATCCCTTCAGAAGATGGAACAATTGCTGAGGTATTACGCGACAATGGTTACAATACATTTGCAGTTGGGAAATATGGTTTAACTCCGGATGCAGATGTTACCGATGCAGGTCCATTCGACCGCTGGCCTTCAGGAAAAGGGTTTGAACATTTCTTCGGATTTTTAGGTTCACAAACCGATCAGTATAAACCACAATTAGTCGAAGACAATACCAATATAAAGAGTGATGGCCGCCACCTGAGTGACCAGATCACCGACAAAGCCATCAGTTACATATCAAAACAAAAGGCAGCAGCTCCTGAAAAGCCATTCTTCCTCTACTATGCTCCCGGGGCTACACATGCACCTCATCAGGTAGATAGATTCTGGAGTGATCAGTACAAAGGCAAATTCGATGAAGGTTGGGATGTGTTCAGAGAAAAAGTGATTGCCAATCAGAAAAAACTGGGATTAATCCCTGCTAATGCCAAATTGCCGGCCCGTGACTCAAGCGTTAAAGCATGGGAAACCCTCACTCCGGACGAAAAGAAGGTTTATGCCCGTTTTATGGAGGTGTATGCCGGTTATCTGACTTATACCGATTTCGAAGTTAGCCGGGTGGTCAATTATCTCAAGCAAATCAATCAGTTAGACAATACGCTTATTTATGTGATCATTGGCGATAATGGAGCAAGCAAAGAAGGAAAAGAAGGTGGAACCATTGAATCTGCCAATATTACCTCCATGTTTAAAAAGGAGGATGCGGCATCACTTCTCCAGCATTATGACGAAATTGGCACCCCCAATTCATCACCCAATTATCCGTTAGGCTGGGCCCAGGCTGCCAATACCCCTTTCAAACATTGGAAACAGGATGCAAACAGCGAAGGTGGAACCCGCAATCCGCTAATTGTTTATTATCCTAAGGGAATTAAAGATAAGGGAGCCATCCGTACCCAGTACAGTCACGTTATCGATTTGTACCCAACCACACTCGAATATCTTGGAATAAAGCAACCTGAAACGATCAGAGGTATTAAGCAGGAACCCATCCAGGGAACCTCATTGGCTTATTCATTTGACGATTCCAAGGCCCCTTCGAGACATACCGTTCAGTATTATTATATTTTCGGATCACGCTCAATTTATAAAGATGGATGGAAGGCTGAAACACTTCATTATAATCCGCTTACCGATTGGACTAAAGTGCCTGACTTTAATTATAAATCAGATCCTGCCAGATTTGATAATGATGTGTGGGAGCTTTACAACCTGAATGAGGACTTTAATGAGATCAATGATCTTGCGAAGAAATATCCCGAAAAGTTAAAAGAGCTTAGAGCCTTGTTTGACTCAGAAGCGAAATCACATAACCTCTATCCTTTACTCGATTGGGAGGATGTATTGGGTCAGTTTATTAAGAATGTAGCCAAAACAAAAGTTATTAATTAATCATCCCATTAAGCTTCATGATGTTTAAACCATAATTTAAATATCATGAAGTTTTTAGATTTAAATAAATCCCCTTTACGATGAAAAAAACAGCAATTAACAGCATATTATCAGCGATACTTTTGACGCTGCTATTGGGTTGCACCTACCGAACGGTAACGGTTAACGATAATGAAGCGCTTTTGATCGCGCAGGAAGGATTTATTTATGGACTGCCATTAATTTACACCGATCTTACCCGGCTTACTTCAAGAGTAGAAATAAACAAATTTCAGCATATCCACCGGTTTCCGGACCATACCTTTCGAACGGTGGTCCGTCCCAATAATGACACTTATTATTCTTCTGCATTTCTGGACCTGAGCAATGAACCGGTAGTATTAACTATTCCGGACTCTAAGGATAGATATTATGTTGTCCCCCTGTACGATGCATGGACCAATGTTTTTGCCTCTTTCGGGAAACGAACTACGGGAACCAAAGAACAGGAATATGTTGTAACCGGTCCCGGCTTCAAAGGTAACCTTCCGAAAGGGTTACAACAGGTAGTTTCTCCTACAAATCTTGTTTGGATCATTGGCCGTTACCAGGTGAACAATCCGGACGACGGTAAAAATTTCGTTGTCCCTATCCAGGAAAAATTATTTTCAATCCCTTTAAGTGCCTGGCAGAATGCACCTTTATCAAAAGAAAGAGCTAATAAAAATTACTCGGTTGAGTCATTGGCTGTAATAAAGAAACTCAAAAAAGGGGAAGTTGGCGTGAAGGAGGCAGCCAAACAACTCAGTATTGAAGACTTTTTCACCTATTTAAATGAACTGCTTGAATCAAATCCCCCACTACCGGGCGACTCAGTCATCGTCAGGAAACTGGCAAAATTGGGTATTGGCGGTGGTCTGGATTTTGATTTGCGACGCTTTAGTGCAGAGGTCCGGGATAAATTGCAGGGGATTCCAAATCAGGTTTATTCGCAGTTTGACAAGTTTGCACTTAATTCAAATCCTAAGAGCTCAGCTAATGATACAACGGTTTTAGGACGATATGGAATCAATTATAGCAAGAGAGCCTTTATTGCATACAAAGGACTGGGAGCGCTCAATCCTGAAGAGGCAATATATCTCGGTTACCAAACCGATGGCGATTCGAAGTTGTTAACCGGAAAAAATAATTATGTTGTCCATTTTGCAAAAGGGGGGACTCCTCCTGGGCGTGCATTTTGGTCTTATACACTCTATGATAATGATGGCTATCTGGTTAAAAATCCGATTAATCGCTATGCCATTGGAGACCGTGATCCTTTAGCTTATAATGCTGATGGGACCCTTGATCTCTACATACAAAATCAAAGTCCCGGGAAAAATCTGGAATCTAATTGGTTACCATCGCCAAAAGAGACCTTTAACGTATCGGTGCGTATTTACTGGCCTTCCGAAGCTTATTTAAAAGACCGGAATACATGGCAACTTCCTCCTTTAATCAGCAGAAATTAACTGGCAGACCTCAGATTAAATATTTTACAGAATTAAATTCATTATCTAATATGTCAAAAATCAGATTATTAAGAACAGCTGCCCTTGCAGGAGCGGGTTTCATTTCATTGGTTAGTCAGGCCCAGAATTCAGGGCAACAAACTTATCAGGGAATTATTGGCAAAACACTTGCCGAATCGAAGGAGTGGTGGCCGGATCCGGTGAAAGCACCCCAGGGGGCTCCAAATGTCGTTTGGGTGTTGCTCGATGATGTGGGTTATGGCGCATCGAGTGCTTTTGGCGGGTTAATAAGGACCCCAACCTTCGATACCTTGGCCAATAGCGGCTTGCGATATACCAACTTTCATACCTGTGCAATCTGTGCACCAACCCGTTCAGCTTTGTTGACCGGACGAAACAGCGCATCGGTGCATGAGAGTGGATTCTCCCATACCACAATGTCAGCAGGTTTCCCGGGTTGGGATGGCCGCACACCCGCAACTGCAGGAACGGTTGCCGAAATATTGCGAGATAATGGTTACAATACTTTCGCCGTAGGCAAATATGGGGTAACTCCTGATGAGGAAGCCACCGATGCAGGCCCTTTTGAACACTGGCCAACCGGAAAAGGATTCGATCATTTCTTCGGTTTTCTGGGTTCACAAACCGATCAGTATAAGCCGGATCTTGTAGAAGACCAGGCACATGTTACGCCGGATGGACGTCACCTGAGTGAACAGATAACCGATAAGGCAATCAGTTTTATTGGCCGTCAGAAAAAAGCGGCTCCGAATAAGCCTTTCTTCCTTTATTATGCTCCGGGGGCAACTCATGCCCCACATCAGGTTGCAAAAGAATGGAGCGATCAGTACAAGGGAAAGTTTGATGAAGGATGGGATGTCTACCGCGAAAAAGTACTGGCGAATCAAAAGAAATTAGGTGTAATTCCTGCAAATGCCCAGTTGCCTGACCGCAATATCAACATCAAGGCCTGGAATAAACTCACACCCGACGAAAAGAAATTGTATGCCCGTTTTTTTGAAGTGTATGCCGGCTACCTTACCTATACCGATCACGAGGTAAACCGTCTGCTCACCTATTTAAAAAGTATCAACCAATTCGATAACACACTTGTATTCATTATTATAGGAGATAATGGAGCGAGTAAGGAAGGGACATTTAACGGAGCCATTGAAAGGGGCTCAATGTTTACTCCGCGCACGGAGGCAGAACAAATTAAATACAATCTCTCCAGACTAGATGATATTGGAACTCCCGCAGGAGCAAGTACAAATTATCCGTTAGGTTGGGCTCAGGCAGCCAATACGCCATTTAGATTGTGGAAACAGGATGCACAGTCAGAGGGTGGAACACACAATCCTTTGATTGTTTATTATCCGAAAGGGATTAAAGAGAAGGGGCTCCGTAACCAGTATGGGCATGTTATTGACCTTTTACCCACTACCCTTGAATATTTGGGAATTAAACAACCCGCTGAGATTCGCGGTATAAAGCAAGACCCCATCCAGGGAACCTCTTTGACTTATTCGATTGCCGATGCCAATGCACCATCGAAGCATACCCTTCAGCACTATTATATCTTTGGGAACCGATCTGTTTATTCCGATGGATGGAAAGCAGCAGCCTCCCATCATCCTGATATTGTTGACCTGCTTGTTTCTGCAAATAGCGGGAAGGCAATCCAGCCAGCCAATTTCGAGAACGATGTTTGGGAACTTTACAATATCAATGAGGATTTTAACGAACGGGTTGATTTGGCAAAATCGAATCCCGAAAAGCTGAAGGAACTGAAATCTTTATTCGATGAACAAGCTCAGAAATACCACTTGTACCCTTTGATCGATTGGGAGGACGTATTAAAACACAGGATACATAACAATTTAATAAATAAATAAAATGGCAAAAAATAAATTCTTAAGAACAGCTGCTCTTGCAGGAGCCGGTTTGTTGTCTCTGGCTGGTCAGGCCCAGAATTCAGGGCAACATCCTTTTCAGGGAGTAATCGGCAGGACATTGGCCGAATCGAAAGAGTGGTGGCCGGAACCGGTAAAAGCTCCTGCCGGAGCTCCTAACGTAGTTTGGATTCTGCTTGACGATGTCGGTTTCGGAGCTTCAAGTTCATTCGGCGGAGTAATCCGAACGCCCATACTCGACAGTCTTGCAAACCAGGGATTACGTTACACCAATTTTCACACCACAGCAATCTGCGCACCTACTCGTGCCGCATTGTTAACCGGGAGAAACAGCGCTTCAGTGCATGTTTCAGGTTTCTCTCACACTGTATTGTCTGCAGGCTTTCCTGGATGGGACGGACGTGTTCCTGCTGAAGACGGAACTGTGGCTGAGATCCTTCGCGAAAATGGATACAACACGTTTGCCGTGGGTAAATACGGGGTCACACCCGATGAGGACGCTACCGATGCGGGACCCTTCGACCGCTGGCCAACCGGCAAGGGATTTGATCATTTCTTTGGATTCCTTGGCTCCCAGACAGATCAGTATGTTCCTGATTTAGTAGAAGATCAGGCGCATGTTAAGCCTGATGGACGTCATCTGAGTGAGCAGATTACTAATAAAGCGATCAGTTATATCGACCGTCAGAAAAAGGCTGCACCCAATAAACCATTTTTCCTCTATTATGCCCCCGGTGCAACCCATGCGCCGCATCAGGTTTCAAAGGAATGGAGCGATTTGTACAAAGGTAAATTCGACAAAGGTTGGGATGTTTTCCGTGAGGAGGTTTTTGCCTGTCAAAAGAAACAGGGTATAATTCCAGCCGGCGCAATATTGCCTGAACGTAATCCTGATATTAAGGAATGGAATAAACTTCCGGCTGATGAAAGGAAGTTGTATGCCCGATTTATGGAGGTTTATGCCGGTTATCTTACCTATACCGACAACCAGATCAGCCGCGTTGTCAATCACCTGAAACAAATTAATCAGCTGGATAACACCCTGATATTTGTTTTAATCGGAGATAACGGAGCGAGCAAGGAGGGTACACTTAACGGGGATATTGATCGTCCGATATTTGGAACTAAGGCCACCGAACAGGAAAATAGAAACTATAACCTGAGTAAAATCGGTGAAATTGGAACTCCAACCAGTGTAGAAGGAAACTATCCGCTTGGTTGGGCACAGGCTGCAAATACCCCATTCAAATTCTGGAAACAGGATGCCAACAGTGAAGGTGGAACACGCAATCCATTGATTGTTTTTTATCCGAAAGGGATTAAAGAAAAAGGGGGGATTCGCAATCAGTACAGCCACGTAATTGATATTTTACCAACTACACTCGAGTTGACGGGCATTAAGGCACCTGAACAAATCAAAGGGATCAAACAGGATACCATTCAGGGCATTTCGCTCGCATATTCAATAAACGATGCAAAAGCTGCCACGCACCACACCACTCAGTATTATTATATTTTTGGTGCCCGGTCAATTTACAGAGATGGCTGGAAGGCAGAATTGGCCTATCCAAACAGCTTTATAACCGGTAATGCCCAAAGCAGTGCTCCCTTTGATGAAAATGCCTGGGAGCTTTACAATCTGAATGAAGATTTTACGGAGCGGATTGACCTTGCCGGTAAATATCCTGAAAAACTGACTGAGCTGAAAGCCCTTTTCGAGGAACAGGCCAAAGAACATCACCTCTATCCATATATAACATGGGATGATGTATTTAAGGGCAGGATTCACCAGGGCAAGATTCACCGTACGATTGAAGAGGGATTAAAAGATGCTACCAAAAGTGGAAATAAGAAATAATATAATCTGATAACCAGATATTTAATGATTGTATTTCTCGCAAAGGCGCAAAGTAACGCAAGGTTTTATTATTTCTTTGCGGCCTTTAGCGCTCTTTGCGAGAAATTATTTTTTTGCAGTATGCTTCACAATTTTAGTCACTTATGAAAATTGCTGGATCCACTGCAATGACGTTTCCCGGTTTATAAATGGAAATTTGTAACCTTGAAAAGGATGCCGATGAACAGTAATTAAATAGTTTTAGAAATGCGTAAAATTGTGTTGGCAACTTTTGGTTCTTTAGGCGATTTGCATCCTTATATGGCTATCGCAAGGGTCTTAAGAAATCAGGGTGATCAGGTAACTATCGTGACACATCCACATTACAGGGCGGTCGTTGAGATGGAGGGATTTTCATTTATTTCAATGCGACCCGGACCTGAAGATGTTGGCCCTGAGGAAGTATGGACAAAGAAGGCTAACCACAGTACCCGAGGTACCGAATTTGTTGTCCGTAATCTTGTTCTTCCTTATCTGTCAGATAATTATTGTGTTCTGATGGAAGCGACTGAAGGTTGCGACCTGATCATTTCTCATCTCCTCACATTTGTGGTACCGGTAGTCGCCGAAAAAAGAGGCATCCCTTGGGTTTCATGTGTTTTACAACCATCAGTTTTCTTTTCTGCCTATGATCCGCCCTCACTTGGGCCATTAAGTTTCTTTTCCGGAAGAAAATTCTTTGGCCCTTCCGTTTCAAGGTTCATCCTGAAACGGATTGCCGGAGCAACACGAAACTGGTTGTCACCGATAAATTCTCTGCGCACTGAAATTGGATTACCTGTTATTTCAGAAAATCAGCTTATCCGATATTTCTCACCTCACAGAACACTTGCCCTGTTTCCAAAACCTTTTGCAAGTCCGCAACCCGACTGGCCCGAAAACGTCAGGCAGGTTGGGTTCCCATTTTTCGGAAAAGAGGAAAAACACGGACTTTCTGAACCAATTTTGAAATTCCTGGCAAATGGCCCCGCGCCCTTTGTGTTTACCCTCGGTTCTGCAATCGTCCAGATGGAAAACGATTTTTTTAAAATTGCCTTCGAAGCTGTGAAAAAGAGTGGCATCCGCGCCGTGTTTCTGGTTGGGAAAGAGGCGAAGAATCTGCCGGCAGAGGCCAGCGTAAATCTTCAGGTGTTCATTTCTGAATATGAGCCCTTTCCTGCACTTTTCCCACTTTGTCAAGCCATTGTACATCAATGCGGCATCGGGACGACTTCCCAGGCACTTTCCTCCGGAAAGCCTCAGATTCTGATTCCGTTTGCCCATGACCAGCCCGATAATGCGAATCGGGTCAAAAAACTTGGAATCGGATTAGTGATACCTGCCCAACGACTTAATATTCGGAGACTCAGTTCTGCCATTCAGGAAATAACCGAAAACAAATTCTATTTGCATAAGGCTGAAATCTTTTCACGCCTGGTCATTACGGATAGTTTTAGCACCAGGATTGTTGAAGCATTGGACAAATTTGCCAAAATTGAGAATTCTGCTCCCGATTCTTGTTCGTAAAATTTAGCAGGATTGGGATATTCTGAGCCGAATTTATTCATTGAATACTGCCCTTTAGGTATACTTTATACCGTTTCTATGGTATTTTAAGATTGGGACAACAACCTTACGTTTGCCAATAATTATTTAAGTTAAACAGCTATGCGAAAGTATCTTTCAAAATGGTTCATAATTCTGATTTTTGGGGTAGCGATCAATTACTCATTGCTGGCACAGGAACATTTAGATAACCATCCAAAGCCGGCGACAGATTTCACCGTAAAAGTGAATAAGGCGGTTTATCGTCAGCTTGATTTTGCCGATTCCACCGATTTTGTTGAGGCACGAAGAGGGTTTATTGCCACCCTTGACAGTGGTATCATTCGTAATGAAGGAGGTAAACCGATGGTGAACCTCCATGATTACGATTTTGAAAAGGGGGAATCCCCGGTATCTGTAAACCCGGCCTTATGGAGAGAGGCCAAACTTAACAATCTGAATGGTTTGTTTAAGGTGGTCGACGGTCTTTACCAGATCCGTTCATTCGATATAGCCACGATGTCTTTTATTGAAACGTCAACAGGCTATATTGTCGTTGATCCGCTAACCAATGCAGTTGCAGCAAAGGCTGGTTTTGACCTGGTGAAAAAATATGTTGGAGATAAACCGGTTCTGGCTATCATAACAACTCACAGTCATGGAGACCATTATGGAGGAATAGAAGGGATTGTGAACGCAGAGGAGATTAAGTCAGGGAAGGTTAAATATATCGTACCGTCAGGGTTTTACCACGAGGTAATCAGTGAAAATGTGCTCCTTGGAAACGCCATGATGCGCAGGGCTGGTTATCAGTTCGGGGCATCGCTGCCTCATAATGAATTTGGTGCTGTTGATGCCGGTTTGGGAAAAGGTTTTCTTGGCGGTGGATCTTCAAGTTTGCTTGAACCGAACACTATTATTACGAAAACCGGTGAAACTCTGACCATTGATGGCCTGGATATCATTTTTCAGCTGACGCCCGGCACCGAGGCACCAGCAGAACTGGATTTCTTTGTGCCTAAATACAAAGCGTTCTGTTCTGCAGAAAATGCGACGCATACTCTGCATAACGTGCTGACGCCCCGCGGTGCCAAGGTGAGAGATGCAAAAGCCTGGGCCTATTTTTTGGATGAGGCTATTGATCTTTTTGGCGACAAAACAGAGGTGGTTTTTCCTTCTCATCACTGGCCCATATTCGGTCATGAGCGAAGCATAAAGTTTCTGGAAGACCAGCGCGACTTATACAAATATATCCATGATCAGACAGTCCATCTGGCCAATAAAGGGTTTAACATGGATGAGATTGCAGAAACAATTAAGCTGCCTGATGAATTAGGGAAACAATGGTATAATCAGGGATTTTACGGAACCGTCCAGCACAACTCCAAGGCTGTGTATCAGTTTTATCTCGGATGGTGGGATGGTAATCCGGCAAATTACAACAAGCTGCCCGAGGTTGAAGCCGCCAAACATTATGTCGATTATATGGGTGGAGAGAAAGCGGTGATTGCAAAGGCTCGCGAAAGCTACAAAAAAGGGGAATACCGCTGGGTAGCAGAGGTACTCAAACATGTGGTGTTTGCCAATCCAGGGAACTATGTGGCTCGTAATCTTCAGGCTGATGCATTTGAACAAATCGCCTATCAGAGCGAATCGGCAAACTGGCGGAATCTTTATCTTGTTGGAGCACGGGAACTTCGCGAAACCAATAAACCTACCGCCGAAATCAGTGGAATGAACCGGTCTGCAAAATTCCTGCAAAAACTGACCATTGAAGCGATTTTCGATTATATCTCCATTTCGATTGATGGTGTAAAAGCATCGGGAAAGGATTTAAGTGTCCGGTTTATATTCCCGGATGAAGCCAAAAACCTGTTGGTAACGCTGAAAAATGGGGTGTTGCATTATAAAGAAAATAAGCCTGATGTACTTGCTGATTTCACATTAACCATTTCAAAGCAGAAATTTATTGAAGGTTTGGCCGACCGGGCCAGATTTAGAGAGATAGTTCTCGGCAATGAGGTTAAAAGAGAAGGAAATATTTTTAAATTGCGGGAATTATTTGAGAATGTGGAGAAGTTTGATCCCAATTGGAATATCGTGCTTCCCCGTTAAATTGTTAATCTGTTATCCAAAACCATATGATAGCCCCCGAATTCCCCAAACTCATAATTTATTGCAGCGCACTTTTGCTCTTGTTCGAAAACTGTGCCCCGGCTGGTAAATCCAAACCATCCACATCTGCCAAAGATACCTCTTCGGTGAAGTCATGCTGCATGAAAGCACCAGTCCGGTTTGCAGCTATCGCAGATACAAATCAGGCGGTCAAAGAGGGAAATCTCTCCCGTAAGGGTATGGTTTTTATTGAAGCAGGAACCTTTCAGATGGGTGGCGACAACAACCAGGCTGCGCCCGATGAATATCCAAAACATAAAGTGACCGTTGACGGCTTTTGGATCGATGAGACCGAGGTGACCAATGCCCAATTTACCGAATTCGTCAAGGCTACCGGGTACCTGACTACTTCAGAGCAGAAACCCGATTGGGAAGAACTGAAGAAACAACTGCCTCCGGGGACTCAAAAACCGGATGAGAGCACTTTAGTCCCTTCATCATTGGTCTTTTCACCACCTGATCATGAGGTAGGATTAAATGATTACAGCCAATGGTGGGTATGGAAGGAGGGGGCCAGCTGGAAACATCCGCAAGGGAAAGACTCGGATATCAAGGGGAAAGAAAATTACCCGGTTGTTCAGGTTTCGTGGCGGGATGCTCAGGCGTATTGCAAATGGGCGGGCAAAAGGTTGCCAACCGAGGCCGAATGGGAATTTGCCTCCAGGGGCGGACTGAGCAATAACATTTATTCCTGGGGGAATGAGAATGTGGATGACGGGGAGCCTAAAGCGAATACCTGGCAAGGTAATTTCCCGAACAAAAACACGATGCGCGATCATTTTTACGGCGCTTCACCGGTAAAATCATTTAAACCTAATGGTTACGGACTTTATGATATTTCCGGCAATGTGTGGGAGTGGTGTGCAGATCTTTATCATGTAGATTACTACAAAGAAAGCAATATCCCTGATGGAATTAAGAATCCCAAAGGACCTGATAAAAGTTACGATCCGGACGAACCCTTCGCTACCAAGCGGGTGCTGAGGGGCGGATCATTTCTTTGCAACGATCGGTATTGCAGTGGTTATCGCAATGCCCGGCGCATGAAAAGTACAGAGGATACCAGCATGGAACATACCGGTTTCAGGTGTGTAGCGGATAATTAACCTGTTGACCCATTAATCCCTTTATAAATGAGTTTTTACGATAAACCTTTTGCGTTTCAGGCGATGGCAAAGCCCATTGGGCCTGCCTGCAACCTGAATTGTACCTATTGCTACTATCTCGAAAAGCAGAAACTCTATAAAGATTCCGGTTCATTCCGGATGAGCGAGGAGTTGCTCGAAAAATTCATAAAGCAATACATCTGGGTTCAACAGGTTAACACCATACAATTTGTCTGGCAGGGTGGAGAACCAACCTTGCTGGGGCTCGACTATTTCAAATTGGTTGTTGCCTTGCAGAAGAAATACGCGGACGGCAAAAAAATTGAAAATGCTTTTCAAACCAACGGAACATTGCTAGACGATGAGTGGTGCGCCTTTTTTAAAAAGCATAACTTCCTTGTAGGGATATCGATAGATGGTCCCAAACACGTCCATGACACATTCAGACCATATCGCAATGGAACACCTACATTTGATCATGTGATGCGGGGGGTTCTCCTTCTTCAAAAACATCAGGTTGAGTTTAATACTCTTACCGTTATTCACAGGTATAATGCGAAGTATGGGGTTGAAATCTATAATTTTCTTAAGTTTATTGGCAGTGGGTTCCTTCAGTTCATCCCAATTGTTGAACGCCGCAAGAAAATAGAAGATCCCACAACTTTAGACCTTGTTGGTCCCGAAGATCCGGATGCTTTGGTAACCGATTGGTCGGTTCGTCCTGATGAATTCGGTAATTTCCTGATCGCTGTTTTTAACGAATGGGTGAAACGGGATGTGGGTAAAGTTTATGTTTTACAGTTTGATTCTGCGCTGGCTAACTGGGTGGGAGAGCCCGCTGGTATCTGTATCTTCTCCAAAACCTGCGGTGAGGCGGTTGTGGTCGAGCATAATGGAGATGTATATTCCTGTGACCACTATGTTTACCCCGAATATAAACTCGGAAATATTAAAGATCAAACCCTTTTTGGGCTGGTTCAGTTGGAAAAACAACAGAAATTTGGGCAGAACAAATTATCCGGGTTGCCGCAGCAATGCATCAAATGTGAGTACCGGTTTGCATGCCATGGCGAATGTCCCAAACATCGTTTCCTTCAAACCGCAGATGGGGAGCCTGGTCTTAATTATCTGTGCTCAGGTTATAAAAAGTTTTTTGCACACGTTGACCCCTATATGCAATTTATGGAAGATGAGTTAAAGGCGAACCGGCCACCTTCCAATGTCATGAACTGGGCACGAAAATACAGGCAAAACTAGTTACAGAAAATTCTTATCGAGGTATTCCTGAAACTTCTCTTTGTGAAGGTCGCTGATTGGAATGTAGGTCTTGCCAAAAACAATACGGTTGTTCTCGATGATATCGATTCTGTTCAGGTTCACGATAAATGAGCGGTGGACACGCATAAACCCCGTTTCAGGCAGTTTCTGTTCCAGCGATTTAATGGAGTTAAGCGATATGATCGGTTTGATTTCCCCGCTTACATAAACTTTGATGTAATCTTTTAATCCTTCGATATATAGAATATCATTAAAGTTTATCCGCCGGATCTTGTATTCTGATTTAAGAAACAAAAACTGGTTATTTGCTTCAATGGAGGTCACCGCATTTGACTCCAGTTCCGCCTGTTTGCGCGCCTTGCCCGCTGCAATCAGAAACTCCTCATAACTAAAGGGTTTGAGCAGATAATCAATCGCATTAAGCTTAAATCCCTCCAGCGCATACTTCTCATAGGCCGTTGTAAAGACGATTTTGGGCCCCTCCTCCAAAGTCCGGATAAATTCTATCCCTGTCAAATCGGGCATCTGGATATCCACGAATATCAGGTCTGCCGTCTGGGTGGAAAGAAAATCGATCGCATCCAAAGGGTTGTCAAATGAACCTGCAAGCTCAAGAAACGGAGTCTTGCTGATATAATCACATACCAGTCTTAGCGCAAGTGGCTCATCATCAATGGCAATGGTTCTGAGTTTCATAATTGTGATCTCCCCCTGTCAATGGCAAGTTCAACCCGAAAAATGGTCTCATTCTGATCAATCTTCAGATCATATCTTCCCGGGAACAAAAGTCCAAGCCGTTTCTGAACATTATCAAGACCGATGCCTGTGTGCTGATTATTTTCAAACACCCGGCCTTTACCTACACTGTTCTCGGCACTAAACCTGATTTTATCCTCTCCGATTTTCAATTGCAGATTGATAAATGAACGTTCGCGTGAATTTACACCATGCTTAAATGCATTCTCAATAAATGGAACAAAAAGCAAGGGTGGAAATGAAAAATCAGAAAATTCCGTAGGAAAATCAATGATCAAATCAACCCGGGTACTTAGCCGTAATTTCATCAGATCAATATAATTGTTCATGAAACTGATTTCCTTACTGATCAATGTCTCACCCTGATCAGATTCATAAAGAAGATAACGCATTAATTTGGACAGTTTCAGCACCGACTCCTGGGCTATCGGACCATCGATCCCGATTAATGAGTAGATGTTATTCAGGGTATTAAAGAAGAAATGGGGACTAATCTGATTTTTCAGGAACGCAAGTTCTGAATTCAGCTTTTCCTTTTCAAGTTCCTTTTGCCTCTTTTCGTTCTGTTTCAGTTTATCCATTACACCAAGTCCGATTGCAAATCCTGATATCAGGGCAGATGTGAGGATATGGTTGTAAAAACCAAATGCTTTCATCGGCGGGCGGAAATGAATATCCTTGCCTGTTACCTTATTCATGGCTTCCCAGAATTTCGACTCCTTTACCGGATCAAAAAGGATATAATCGTTGATGATAACGGTTAGGAAGTAGGTAATCAGGGTTAAACCAATCAGAATGATTAAATAAGTAATTTTCTTTTCCTGCAGGAAATATTTTGGAACGAGCCACAGGTAACCAAGATAAAAGATAATACCAGCCGATAGAAAGTGAATATAGAACTGAATGATTTGATGCTGATCGTCTCCCCCGAATGCATTGCTTAAATAAAGGGGTATAATTATCAGGAATACCCATGCCATAACATGCAGTGAAACAACAATTTTCTTACCAGGAATTGAAAATGATTTAAGCACGGTATCCAGTTTTTACAAAGATATATTATTCATATCGTAATGCATCAATCGGATTCAGACTTGCCGCTTTTCTGGCAGGATACCACCCAAAGAAGATCCCAATGGCAGAACAAACCAAAAAGGCCATAACCACTGAGATTGTCGTAATGACCACCGGCCAGTTCAGAATCGAAGACATAACCTTGGTGGCGATTATTCCCAGGGAAATTCCGATGATCCCTCCAAAGACACTCAGTAAGATCGATTCAATTAGGAACTGCATCATAATATCATTTCCACGACCTCCAACTGATAACCGGAGACCGATTTCACGTGTCCGTTCGGTAACTGACACGTACATGATGTTCATAATTCCAATGCCGCCTACCAGCAGGGAGATTCCTGATATAGCTCCCAGCAGTGCCGTCATGATATCACTGATAGAGCTAAAAGTCTGGACCATTTCAGATTGAGACCTGACCTGAAAATCATCTGCTGCTTTATCTTTTAGTTTATGACTGCTCCTCAGGGATTTAGTGAGCTGGTCAATTGCTGCGGCATTCAGACTTTCACTGGCTGCCGATGCCGCAATACTCTGAATATGCGTGATGGCAAGTATCCGTTTTTGAACCGTTGTATAGGGAGCCATGATCAGGTCGTCCTGATCCTGACCCATCCCATTTTCCCCTTTCTCTCCCAGAATACCGATAATCAGCAGCGGGATATTCCCGAAACGGACCGTCTGCCCAATTGGGTTGATTTTCCCGAATAAATTAGTGACAACGGTTTTGCCTACCAAACACACTTTTGCATAGGTGTTAATCTCGTTTTCCGTGAAACTGCGGCCCGATCCGATCGTATATTTCCGGATATTGAAGTATTTATTATTGACCCCAAAGATGGAGGTTGGCCAGTTTTGGTTTCCAACCACGGCCTGTCCGCTTGAACGAACTTCCGGAGAAACATCGCTGATTGCCGGACAATCTTTTTCTATGGCTTCAACGTCGCTTAGTTTCATACTTTGTGCATCGCTGTTTCCCATCCGGACACCACCTTTTTGTTCCCCACCCGGGAAGGCAAAAATAAGATTAGTTCCCATCCCGGCCATTTGGTCCTGAATACTCTTTTTCGATCCCTGTCCGATGGCAAGCATCACGATTACGGAAGCAACCCCGATGATGATTCCCAGCATGGTGAGGAATGCCCTGAATTTATTCCTTTTCAGTGCATTCAGAGCTATTTTTATGGAATTTAAGTAATTCATTATCAGTATATTTAAACAGTTTCTTCAATCGGAAGAGCCTTCAGTAATTCCACAGCATTGTTTCTGTTGGTCACTAATTCTTCACGGATAATATGACCGTCGCGGAAAACAACCTGACGGGTCATAAACTTTGCAATATCTGCTTCATGAGTCACAAATACGATGGTTTTACCTTTTTGATTCAGATCCTGAAGTAATGCCATGATTTCGAAGGAGGTCCGGGTATCGAGATTCCCGGTTGCCTCGTCAGCCAGGATGACCACAGGGTCATTAACCAAGGAGCGTGCAATAGCCACCCTTTGTTGTTGTCCTCCTGACAATTGATTGGGCATATGATGCATCCGGTCACTAAGACCGACAGCTTCCAGGGCTGCTTCGGCTCGTTCGCGGCGCTCCTTGGATTTAATTTTAGGATTGTAGAATAATGGAAGTTCCACATTTTCAAGGGCAGAAGTTCTCGATAGAAGGTTATAGGACTGGAAAACAAACCCCAGTTTCAAGTTCCGCAAGGCGGCAAGCTCGTTTTTTGAAAGTTCTCCCATGCTGATTCCATCGAGAAAGTAAGACCCTGAGGTTGGTTTATCCAGGCAACCCAGAATATTTAACATTGTAGATTTTCCGGAACCGCTTGTTCCCATGATGGCCACAAACTCCCCCTGCTTGATTTCGAGATTAATACCCCGCAGCGCATGAACCGTGATTTCACCGACATAAAAATCTTTCTTCAGCTGATTAACCTGTATAATGGATTTATTCATGGCTATTTTGTTGTTTTTCTGTTGCTTCCCGGCCTTTGCGGCATAAACGGACTTTTGGCCGGACCGGTTTTTGCTTTCGTATCAGAAGCGCCTGTACTCATCGATAAAACTACTTCATCCCCTTCATTTAATCCCGATAATACCTCATAATGAATTTCGTCGGTAACCCCAACCTTGATTTTCCGGGGATGCACAGATAATCCGCTCTTTAACCAGACTGTCTTGTCTGAGTCACTTTGCTTATCTTTTGGACCATCACCCATTGGAGGCATCGGAGGCATATTGCCTGCTCCATTTTGGTTATATTTTGCCAGTGCTTCCATATCAGGGGCAAACTGGGTCGATTTTGACGGGACCAGGATGATCTCTTTTCGCTCGGTTACAAAGAATGATGCATTTGCAGTCATGCCGGGCATCAATATTTTATCCGGGTTTGGCGCATTGATAATTACGGTATAGGTGACAACATTGGCCGAGGTAACCGGTTTAAGTCTGATTTCGGTAACTACTCCGGAAAATTTCTTCAACGGAAAGGCATCCACCGTGAATTCCACCCGCTGGCCGTTGGCGATCTTACCGATATCGGCTTCGTCAACTTTAGCCTCCACCCGCATTTGGGTAAGGTCATTAGCGATGGTGAACAGGGTCGGTGTGCTGAAACTGGCAGCTACCGTCTGCCCCTCATCTACGGCACGGCTCAGAATAATTCCATCGATGGGAGAAAAAATCTTGGCATACGACAGGTTTATCTTGTCCTTTTCATTCATTGATTTTACATTATGCAAAGTAGCCACCGCCTTGTTATAATTGTATTCGGCAAGGTCATAATCCGATTGGGCAATCAACTTTTTATCAATCAATGCTTTATATCGTTCGTAAGTGGCTTTTTGGTATTTGACCTCTGCTTCGGACTGATCAACGCTTGACTTGCTTTGTGCCAGCTGCGCCAAAAGCGGTGTTTCGTCGATCTGTGCCAGCAGCTGCCCTTTCTTCACTTCGGAATTGTAATCCACATAGATTTTTGTGATTACCCCCGAAACCTGGGTGCCAAGCTCAACGGTTTTAACTGCTTCAAGAGTCCCAGTTGCAGTAACAGTGTTGCTGATTGTCCCTTTTAAAATTTTTACAGTTTCGAACGAGATGGTTTTGTCTGTGCTTCCAAACGATTTATAAACGAGGAAGCCGGCAACAACCAGGACTACAGCCGATCCAAAGTATAACAGTTTATTTTTCATGGTTATTTGATATTACAATCTATTTCTATTTATTTCTATCTGTTTCTGTTTATCTCAGTTTTCAGCTCTTACAATGTCAGCGGAACTCCCTTGTAGAAATCAAGCACCTTAAAACTGAAGATCAGGTTGAATTTTGCCTGCAGTAATTTGCTTTCGGAGGTGATTAAACTGGTTTTCTGAACCAGGAAGTCAACCGAATTTAGTAATCCGACCTTGAATTTCTCTGTGGTGACATCGTACGACTCCTTTGATGACTGCATTTGATCAAGGCTGGCAGAGTATTGGCTCCAGGCCGAAGTGACATTGGTGCAGGCCTGCTCAATCTCCTTCCGAAGCAGATTCTTTGTATTGATCACATCGAGCTCCGCATTGGATATTGCAATGGTGGCAATTCCCACATTCGTTTTGACCTGGTTTTTCTGAAAGATTGGTATCGATAGCGAAATCCCAACCGATGGGCTGAATGTATTGGATAACTGACTATTATAGGACGATCCGGTATTCAGGCTTGAATAATTACTCGATAATCCTGCATTCATTGAAATTGTCGGGACAAAATCGGCTTTGGCTATCTTCAGATTCAGGGTGGTGCTCTCTTTGGTCAGTTCAATATTCTTAATTTCAGGTTTTATTCCAAGGGCCAGATTGTAAATTTCCTGGGCATTGGGGGAAACAAATTGGACGAGCAAACTTTCGAGGTTAGGGGAGCTGATTTTGAAACTTGGATCGACCGGCAATTCGATGAGTTGTTCCAGGGTAACGTTATCGGTTGATAGCTGGCTTTGAGCGGTTGCCAGGGTGAATCGTTCAGTTGCCAGTTCAGATTTGATCTGCAAATAATCAGAAGATGCGATAGCTCCGAGCTCCATCCGCTCCTTGGCCAAAGCCAGTTGTTTAGTGGTCGATTCGACCTGTTTTTCGGCATTGTTGACACTCTCGTAAGCGTAGAGCACCTGCAAATAAGCATTGATAATATTCAGACCAACCGATTCTCTGACCGCCTGCGCATAGAACTTCCCGCTTTGGACATTAAGTTCTGTCTGTTTAATCTGGGTGCTCAGTTTTTTGCCATTAAAAAGGGTAACATTACTGTTTACACCGTAATTCGTTGCGTTAGAGCCGCTTGCACTTCCGTAACGACCTGATACCGAATCAAATCCTTTGTACCAGTTCATATTCTCGTTTACCGAAGCATTCAATCCGGGTAAACGGTTCGATTTTGCCTGATTGGCAGTAAGTTGATTCTGATTACTTGTCAGGTCTACTTTCAGCACCTGGATATTTTTGCCCAGGGCATAAGTGATGCAATCCTCCAGGGTCCAGGTTTTGTTCTGTGCCATGCCGTCATACCCTGTGATAATCAAAAGAAGGAAGGCAATTAAAAAATTCAGTTGAAACGTTTTCATATACTTCTGGTATTTTGAACCAAAATTATTTTTGATTGAAAACCTTTAGAAATAATATCGACGTTTGGGCCATTTTTATCGACAGTTAGCCCTTTTTTACGCGAATCAGAATTTAAAAACTGAGAATTATTTTTGAACTTCTTCCCCCGTTTGCCCGCATAAAAATCAACTTTCAATCGTTATTCGGTCAAAATCACCAAGGTGACCAGGTTGGCCTTGATGCCACCGGGATGTTAAAATCCCCAGCGGAGTTCTAAATTCCATTGGGGATTATAAAGGTTATGATTCAGACAAACCGGTTGCTTTAAGCGGGTGCTGAGGCGCTGTTAATACATTTTTTTACACTTTATTGGAGCGACAACCAATTTTCCTTCTTATTCAAGAACTATTTTAATTGGATTCAAAAGCCTATTTTTAAAGGATTGCAAATAATCGAACCAGGTTTTTGAGGAGGTAATTTCATTGGCTTTATTCCACGCTGCACCGGTGTAATAGATAACCGGCAAATCATTACCGGCAGTGGTCTGCATCAATAATTGCCCGTTGGTGATTTTTATTTTTGTTGCGGGTGTCAGCAGGAGAGAACCAACCCCGGTCGTACCGTCTTGGCCGAATTGGGGTTCCCAGTATCCCATAAATCCTTGTTGTTCATCCAGCAGCATAACGCCAGGGTTTTCCCTTTTGGCGATGCCAATGACAACCGGGAAAGCCGATTTTTGATCAGAGCTAAACATAGCCTCAACGCGGCTAAGCTGTGATCCGGCATCAATGGATATTCGCTTTGTAACGTTTACGTTTCTCCCGTTTACATTCCATTCGTCATAACTCAAAATAAAGGTCGTCCGCAGCGGTCCATTATCCAGAATTTTCCAGCGCCGGTAATTTTTGGGATAGAAAACCGAATCGTTTACATATGGTGCAATATCTCCGGAACCTAAGGTATATCCAACATGGTAATAATCCATCCCATCCCCGATGTCCTGATGGTAGTTTCCCCGTTTATAGCGGTCATTAAGGATTAATTTATCGGTCCGTTTTACCCAGACATCCATTCCGTAAGCCATTTCTGCGGGAAATTGTTCAAGGCCTTTGCCATACATTCGGTGGGCAATTTTGTCATTTTCCCAGGCAAAATCATCCTTGCGCTCCGGTACATAACGACCATACGTTTTAGCCCGGAATGCAGCCGGTTTCCCTTTTAGAATCTCCAGCTTTATTTTACTGTTCGCAGCTATATTCATTTGAATCAATAGATTCTGAATTTTTTCCTCCCCCTTAAATTCCAATTGCCACGGTAACTCTTTTTTTGTGAGAAGGTTGACGATTTTGAAATTGGCCTTATCAATACCCGGGAATTTCGTGAGAATATCATTCCAGGGAATGGCCACCAACTCCTCCTTTCTATTCTCCGAAATGGGGTTGGAAACTGCAATGACAACTCTGCCGGATTGGGCAGATACCAGTTTGGGTAATGCGGAACAAAGGAGACAAAGCAATATAAATAACTTATTCATAGTATATTGTGTTGAAATATTTAAAAAATGGGCAAATCGGATAACTTACAGACTGTTCAATTGCTGCCGGAATTGTGTTCTGCTTTGCTGTAACGCAAAAGGGCTTCCAGGTAATAATAATCGGCATAAACCAATGGAACATCTATTTCGGAGTTTGCCGGCTTATGCCCGGTGCTGTGCATAAGGATAAAATGGTTATTTTCACCCAATTTCGCACGATAGGCAGGGCTTGAGAGCGATTCCAGCATTTTTGTTGCCATCGAAATGTAATAGCTCTTCTGTTCTTTACCGGAGTATTGGCTCAACTCCAGTAAGGCCGAGGCTGTAATTGCTGCGGCTGAAGCATCACGCTCTTCTCCGGGCTTACTATAATCCCAGTAGGGAACCTTGTCGGCCGGAAGATTGGGGTTATTCAGAATGAATGCTGCAATCTTATGAGCCTGAGCAAGATACTTTATATCATTGGTTTCGCGGTACATTACGGTGTACCCATATAATCCCCATGCCTGTCCGCGAGCCCAGGCCGATTCATCGGCTCCCCCCTGTCGTGTTTTTTTCGCAAGCACTTCACCTGACGGCCCATAACAAATAACATGATAACTGCTGTTGTCACTGCGGAAATGGTTCTTAAGGGTATTATCTGCATGGTTCACACAAATAGTATAAAAACCCCTGTTGCCCGACTCTTTGGCTGCCCACAGCAAAAACTCCAGGTTCATCATATTGTCGATGATCACCGGATATTTATACTCATTTTGAAACAGATCCCATGATTTGATCAATCCCACTTTGGGATCGTATCGGGTAGCCAATGACTTTGCCCCTGTGAGCAATACCTTTTTGTAAATCTCATTCCGGGTAAGGCGGTAACCATTTCCAAACGGGCAATATAACATAAACCCTAAATCATGTGTCCGGGTATTGAATTGCTCTTTTTTAACAGCCATTGTCCATCGGTCGGCAGCTTCTTTCCATTTCGGATCCCGGGTAAAATCGTAAATATACCATAGCGACCCTCCGAAAAAGCCACTACACCACCATTCCGAGGTCATGTCATTTGGGCTTCCATCCGGTTTGGCTGATTGGGGAAATTGAGTCAGATCAGGATGAGAACTCAACATACCCTGATATTGTTGTGCTGCAAATTCAAACTCTTTTTGTACATTAATTTGGCCAAAACCAGGTTGAGCGAAAAATAAAACAGCCAATAGCGTGAAGATTTTTATTTTCATCCGTATCCATTTAGATTTTATTAGTCACCTGTTTCAATTTTTGGACGATTGCCAGACTCTTTTGGCAAGTCTCCGTGATAAAACCAAAATCACCTGCTGCCATTACCTCTTTGGGAAACAATTGAGAACCCATGCCTACGCAATGGACTCCGGCCCGGAACCACTTACCCAGGTTTTCCTCATCGGGTGTGACACCACCAGTTGGCATTATGCTTGCATAGGGCATTGGTCCCATCACTCCGGAAACGAATTCAGGACCGCCAACGGAGGATCCCGGAAAGATTTTTACCACTTCACACCCCAGCTCGTGCGCCCGGCCTATCTCGGTGACCGAACCGCATCCGGGACTCCAGGCAATCTTCCGTTTGTTGCAGATGCGGGCCATCTCCTCATCAATCAGCGGTGAAACTACAAAGTTGGTTCCCAGTGCAATATACATAGCGGCTGTGGGGCCATCAACCACTGATCCGATTCCTAAAATCATCTCCGGACATTCCCGAATCACCCATTGACTGAGCTCTGCAAATACCAAAGTGGCAAAATCGCCCCTGTTGGTAAATTCGAACACGCGGATTCCCCCGTCATAACAGGCTTTGACCACCTTTTTACACAACTCTGAATCCTGGTGATAGAACACCGGAACAATTCCGGTTTCCTTCATCTTTTGTGCTACTTCTATTCTTGTAAAACGTGCCATTTCAATTGATTTAAGTTTATTATTACCTTGCTACCCGGCCTGAGGCATCACCGGACATCAGTTTTTCAACTTCGTCGACCGAAACCTGGTTGTAGTCGCCGTATATCGTGTGTTTAAGGCACGATGCCGCTACCGCGAAGTTTAGCGCCTGCTGGTCGCCGGGATAAGTGAGCAATCCGTAGATCAATCCTCCCATAAAGGAGTCGCCGCCCCCCACCCGGTCAACGATGTGGGTGATCTGGTAAGTTGATGATTCATAAAGTTTTTCTCCATCCCAAAGTACCCCTGCCCAGCTGTTGTGATTGGCATTCACCGATCCGCGCAAGGTGGTAATTACCTTTTTGCAGCGTGGAAATCTGGTCATGATCTGTTTGGAAACAGACTCATAGGCTGCCGCATGAAGATGACCTGCGACAATATCAACCCCTTCAGGTTTAATGCCAAAAACCATCTCGGCATCCTCCTCATTGCCCAGAATAATGTCGGTTCCGGCAACTAAAGCGGGCATCACCTCACCGGCTTTTTTTCCGAATTTCCAGAGATTTTTTCGGTAGTTCAGGTCGCATGAGACGGTGATCCCTTTTTCATTGGCTTTTTGTATGGCTTCGAGACAAACATCGGCGGCACCCTGAGAAATGGCAGGGGTAATACCAGTCCAATGAAACCAGGTGGCGCCTTCAAAAACCATGTCCCAGTCAATCATTCCCGTCCTGATCTCTGAAATTGCGGAATGAGCACGGTCGTAGATTACTTTGCTGCCCCTGCTTACCGCGCCGGTTTCGAGGAAATAGATCCCCAGACGGTCGCCTCCCCAAACAATGTTGTTCGTGTTTACGCCGTATTTGCGCAGATCCATCAGACAGGCCCGGGCAATATCATTATCCGGGAGGCGTGTAACAAAGTCCGCCGGAACTCCAAAATTGGCAAGTGAAACAGCAACATTGGCCTCTCCGCCGCCAAATGTAGCCGTGAGCTCAGCGCTTTGCGAAAAACGTAAATAACCGGGTGTTGCCAGCCGCAACATGATCTCTCCGAATGTAACTACTTTCATACGTATATTATTTGATTTTTAAAGGTTGTATAGAATAACCCGGGTGATATTTTCATTTTGGTTTGTGATTTTTCAGCGATGGCTATTTCATCTGTTATTAATAATGAGGTTTATGTGAAAAATTTAAGAGATTAATTGCAAATCAGGGTTAGTCAGTTCATCCGGCTTTGATGAATTCCGGATTATTAATTGAGTTGGAAGAACGATTTGTTCGAATGGTTTGGGCGCGCTGTTATTTTGTATGCGATCGATAATCTTTTGGGCCGCCAGATACCCCATTTCATAACCGGGTTGCTTTACCGTTGAGAGTGAAGGTGTCACAACAGCGCTGAACGGCTCGTCGCTAAATCCGACAAGCGCCACATCCTGCGGAACTCTCAGCTCATGTTTCTGACAATATTCCAGGGCACTGAGGGCAGTGGTGTCATTCCCGCAGAATACTCCGTCGGGAGGATTAGGCAGTGACATCAGCCTGGAAAATGCCCCGATGCCCTCCTCCTTGGTCAGGCCGGTTACTTCGAGGTATTTCTTAACAGGAGGAATCGCCGCCTCTTCGAGCGCCTTGAGATAACCCTCTTTCCGGTTTTTGTAGATGTTGAGCAATTCAGGACCGGCAATATGTGCAATTCGTTTGCACCCCCTCTCGATCAGGTGGCGGGTGATTTTGTACCCTGAATTATAGTCATCAACCAGTATTCTGTCGCTCTCAATCGTTGGACAATAGCGGTCGAAAAAGAGGATCGGGATATTTTTGTCTGAAAATAACCTAAGATGCTTATCTTCATTGGTTTGCATCGATATCGAGACAATCATGCCGTCAACCCGGTTATTAAATAAGGTGCGGACACAATTGGCCTCTTTGATCAGCAGGTCATTTGATTGCGAAATGATCACATTAAATCCTTTGGTCCAGGCATAATCTTCAATCCCACTGATCGCCGAAGAGAAGAAATGGCGGTCAATGCGCGGAACAACAACACCAATGGTCATGGAACGCTTACTTCGAAGATTGGCCGCAAGAACATTTGGCCGGTATCCCATTTCAAGTGCTTTTTCCTGGACCGTTTTACGGGTCTTCTCGCTGATCCGTTTGTTGCCGCTTAAAGCCCGTGATACCGTCGATGCCGATATTTTGAGCTCTTCGGCAAGGTGATGTATGGTTATTTCGGGATGCTTTCTCATGATATCCGGTTAATCCGCCCTGTCATTGCGAAGAACGACGCCAGGAGTGTCGAAGCAATCCTTCCGTTGATAATTAAATACGACATTATATCTTAATCATTACTGAGTACGAACCACGGGTTGTTAAAATTTATTTGTGCAATCGATTGCAAAGATAATATTATTTCATACTTTTACCCCATTATTAGAAATGAAAAAGTTGAAAAACTAAGTATGTAAGTGAAATGATTTAGTGCGGTAATTTTATCTTCCTGTATCTCAGCTAATCAATTTGTTATAACATTGAAAATTGCACATTATTCATTGACAATTACTTAAATTATTTATTAGCCTTTATTTAACTATTATGAGTACTTTTTTCGAAGAGCGTTTTGCCACCCATCCTGCTGATGCTAAGAGTTATGATACGGCCCGGTTACGCAAGGAGTATCTGATCAGTAACCTGATGACCGAAGACCGGATCTGTCTGACCTATTCACAATACGACCGCTATATTGTTGGCGGAGCGGTTCCGGTAACCGGAGACCTGAAACTTGAGCCGATCGACCCCCTGAAGGCTCAATACTTCTGCGAACGGCGTGAATTGGGAATTATCAATGTCGGAGGGAGCGGGAAGGTTACCGTCGATGGAACAATCTACGAGCTTGACTTTAAGGAGGCATTGTACGTTGGAAGGGGGAGTAAATCGGTGATCTTCTCGTCGCTGAACTCCGGCTCGCCGGCCCGTTTCTATATCAATTCAGCTCCGGCACATAAAGAATATCCTGTAAAGAAGGTCACTCTCAACGATGCCGAAGTGGTGGAAGCCGGAACCATGGGAGAATCAAACGCCCGTACAATCAATAAATTACTGGTCAATTCAGTGGTGCAGACCTGTCAGTTACAGATGGGAATGACGGAACTGAAACCCGGAAGTGTCTGGAACACCATGCCGGCGCACACCCACAGCCGCCGGATGGAGGCCTATTTTTATTTCCAGGTACCTGAAGGACAGTCGATATGCCATTTTATGGGTGATCCGAAAGAAACACGTCATATCTGGATGCAGAATGAAGAGGCTGTTTTATCGCCAACCTGGTCCATTCACTCGGCCGCAGGGACTTCAAACTACATATTTATCTGGGGAATGGCGGGTGAAAACCTTAACTATGGCGATATGGACGTTGTGAAACCAAATGAACTGAGGTAATAAAGGAAGATGTCGATATTGCCTGTATGTGTGGATCGCAACTGTCTTATGACAACTGGCGTTTCTTCAGAATAAAGTAGTATCTGATTGATGATAAAAAGCCTCTGTAAGGGGCCAACTGCCAGACGTCAGCTGCCATTAGCGGGTTGCCAACTGCCAGCTGCAAAATTAAAATAACAATAAAATTTAAATGTACAGCATATGAAAATGTTTGATCTGACCGGGAAAGTAGCCCTCATTACAGGTGGAACTCACGGTATTGGTATGGCTATTGCCAAAGCGCTGGCGCAGGCAGGTGCGAAAATCTGTGTGAATGATCTGCTCGAGGATCGGCTGGTGGCCTGTAAAAAAAGGTATGCAGAGGTGGGTATTGATGTTTTTACGGTGGTTTTCGATGTTACCAAAGAGGACGATGTGGACAAAGGGATCGGAATCATTGAATCTGAGGTTGGCCCAATTGATATTTTGGTTAATAATGCGGGAATAATTAAACGGATTCCTATTCTCGATATGCCGGTTGAGGATTTCAGACAGGTTATTGATATTGATCTTATTGCCCCTTTTATTGTATCCAAAAGAGTTGTTCCTTCAATGATTAGCAGGGGAGGGGGAAAAATTATCAATATGTGCTCGATGATGAGTGTCTACGGACGGAACTCTGTTTCTGCCTATGCCTCAGCCAAGGGGGGGCTTAAGCTCCTTACTGCCAACATGTGCTGCGAATGGGCAAAACATAACATTCAGGTAAACGGAATTGGTCCCGGATATATTGCCACGTCTCAGACCGAAGCCATCCGTGTCAACGGTCATCCATTCAATAATCTGGTGATGACCCGTACACCTGCCGGACGGTGGGGAGATCCTGAAGATCTGGCCGGCGCCGCGGTATTCCTCGCTTCAGCTGCCAGTAACTATGTGAATGGTCATCTGCTGTTTGTCGATGGCGGTATCCTTGCTAATTTCGGATATGTGGCCGGGGAAAACGAGTTACTTGGATAAAAACCTAATTCACTTATGGTTAACGGGAAAAAGCAGAATATGTTATATCATCCGGAAACCAGAATGATTGAGCTTAACCTGCATGCTGAACCATAAGGATCTTGCCGGAATGAGGCTGCAAAAGTGGTGAAAGGTACCTTGGTTTGCTTCTACCTTTCACCACCAAAGCTGTAATAATTTTTAATCAGATACATATTTAAGGAATTCGTATAATTTTTAACTTACCAATTCTAAAATTTGGCTACTCAGCCTCTTGCCCTGTTTTCTTTTTTTCTCGCGCAGAGTCGCCAGGCCGCAAAGTAAAAAATACTACATCATATCTTTTACTAAGTAATTGAAAGCAACGAGTCACTTTGCATCCTGAACCATTTTATGAAATGCTTTTCGCTGAACTTCACCGGCTTCCGCGTATTGTGTGACCCCTTCCCGTTCCGATATGGTGCAGAATCTGGCATAGGTTCCATCATATTTTGCGAGTACGGGGGAGCGTCTGCACTTCAGATACAAAACAGGAAGTGAGGCCAGCTCAACACGTTTTAAAACGTCCGCATTGTCTGCCACCTTTTTGGCCTCTTCAAAGATTTCATAGGAATCTTTTATAAATTGATCCGAAAAAATGCGGTCATCGGGTGAGAGGTTTGGGTGAATATGTGTTTCCGGGGTAATCCTTCCCTGGAGGAGATCAAAATACTGTCGCACAAATTTTCCGGCTCTGCCATAATAGCCATTCATAAAATCACCCATAACATCCTCTGCATTACAACCGGGATTCCAGAAGAGCCGTGCAATCAGGTAAGCCCTGAGTTCCGCGAATTCACCACCCCTGCACTGGTAAGCCCCCTGTTCCATAATGCCGATGGAATTGTTATCCCTGAACGTTTGAATGTTTGGCTGAAGAACCTTGAAATTGGGATATGGAAGAATGTAATGGGCAAAATCAACGACATAGTCCCAAATGTAAAGGTGCGGCGCCAATACCGACCAGCTCCTGAGGTCATTCAGAAATGACTGGTTTTCAGGACAGGATTTGAAATCGTGGGCAAAGCAGCACTCAATACTACACAACCTGACGACGACATTTTTGCGGGGATGGATATATTTTGGGGGAGTTCGGGTATACAAATAGGCCAGGGTTCCAATAAACTTATCCGGAAATTCTTTTTCGACCGACTCTGCCACCTGATTGATGAACCAGATCAGAATTCCGGATTCGCCCCCTTCACGCTTTACTATCTCCTGGCATTTCTCACACTGGCATGGATTAAAGCAATCGTTTTGTGAAACATCATAGATCAGCTCCTCCGGACTTTCGCGCATCCGTTTTTTTATCCTTTCTGTGATTATTTTCAGGACATCGGGATTCGAAAGACACAATTGAGCCTCTAAATGAATCCGTTTGCCGCCAATCAGACTATAGTATTCGGGATGATCTTTGAAAAATTCGGAAGGAGGCATTAACGGATAAAAGGTATGCACAGACCAGTAACTCTCAACTCCACCCGGCTGCTTCCGGTATCCCATGGCGCCATTCACTCTGTTTCTTGCGGCCCACTCAGGATTGAAAGCTTCGGCATAGAAGTCATTCCGTACTCTTACACCCGGTTGCTCAGAATGTTCAAAACGATTAAATACCAGTTCATCTCTTTTCGGAATATTACTGACCCCCGGAGTGTACCAACGGCACCCAAACTCATTTTCAAGGAATGACATTACGCCGTACATTGTTCCACGCAATTTCCCGCCATAAATTAAGATATCGGGACCTGAGCTGAAGTATCTGAAGGATTCATCCGCATCGGCCGGCCTAATTTCTCCGGTTTTTTCTTTGATCCGGTTGTTGAAACCAATAATAATCTGATGGCCCTGGTAAGGCTTTTCCAAAGGTTCAATGGCCAATTCAACGCCACTGATCTCTTTCATCCAGTGCTGAAGTTCACCGGCGGCCCATTTCTCGGATTCTGACGCTTGCCCACTGATGGCAATTCTGTAGTCAGATTTTCCGCCCGAAAACAGCGTATAATTAATCCGTTTCCCGGCAGAAAAGGAAAATTTTCGGAGGATTGTATCTCCATTTATCAGGTTGATCCGAACGGAGGCGATGTATGGCTGAAATTCATCGGTATTGAGGTTTATATTTCCGCAGAAACCGGCGTTGCGCCGTTCTTTTGCAACAATCTGTTTGCGGTGATCAAGAATTTCAAAGTCCATGTTTCGGATAACCTGTTGCAGAACCGGATTGACAAATTTTGAAGTCACCATGGCCTGACCATTCAAATCGGCGGCTACGGTTAAAAGACCACCCCGCTCTGCAAGATTATTCAATGAAAATGGGAGGAACCGGGCGCAAAATCCACCGTTTCCGTACCGTTCTTCAATCTTGAAAAGGAGGGTGTTCTTCCCTTTATTTAAACGCACCGGGATCAGATCCCCATCCACATGAATTCCCCGTGGGGTGTGGTATTCCCAAACTTTTAAACCGTTTAGCCAAACACAGCCCCCGTCGTGGGTACCCAGACCAATAAACCATAATCCTGTGTCTTCCGCCTGGATTTCAGTATATCCGTATGAAAATACAGGATCCTCGAACCCCACCGATTTGTCGAGCGTAATGATTGAATCGGGCGAAGTATAAAGCTTCCATTTTGCAAAACCTTTGGGGTATTTCACGACATCCCCCGCTTTGATGGTCAGATTCTTTTCACCTCCCGCTTTTATCAGATAGTCAGCGGTGAAGCCATCCACGAAACCCGGAAGGTATTCCATCGATTGTTTGGGATCCTTCGGCCGTTGCAGCGGGATGGGGCCACAGAGCAGCCATGATCTTATCCACTCTCCGGGAACAACCTTTTTCATTGACAACGGCTGTGAATCTGCCGATCCTGCACAGAAAAGAATAACGAACAGGGCTAGGAGAAATTTGCTATACATGATGTTTAATATTGCTAAGGTTTGACAATTATGACATTCTGCATTGGAACATTAAAACCCTCGGCTGATAAAATTGTAGATTTAAGCAACTTATCAGCGGGGCATTCGGCCGTCACTGTGTGGGTTTCACCAGGTAACAGGGTGAAGTATCCATCCGAAATGTAAGCCGGTAAAATGCGTTTTCCGGTCCCGGCATTTCGCAAATTAAGTTTAATGGAAACTGCCAGTATTTTTGACGGATTGGAAAGGATAAATGTATATTTCTCCATCTTATTTTCCTGTTTTCTTCCGGTTAATTTCCCCGCGATCCTGACAGGAGCCAGTTTATTTAATCCCTTGAAATCTCTCTTCCCGTCGGCTGTCCGGAAATAGGTATTCTCAGAGAGCTGCTCTCCGGCACCTGTAAAAGTCTGCATCCTGGCGATATAGACGGGGGGTAGATTATCCGGAATTTTAGCCAAAAAACATTTGATCAGGCTGTTTGCTTTTGAATCGTTAACGCCCGATTCTCTAAATATTTCTTTGGCATTAAGATCGTAAACTGTCAGTTCAGTCCGGATCCCCCGGAAATCCTTCAAGGTATTGTTGATGAAATAAATGTCATTGGTATATGGCTGAAACTGGATGTGCAGTGGTTCACACGCTTTTTTGCTTCCATAAAAAACACCATTTGTTTCATAATCAGATGAATATGTTTGCCATACGGTACTTGGCCAGGCCGGATGGGTCATCCACAACAACAAGCCGCTGCAGGAGTTCCATAACCTGTAGTTCCAGACCTCAAAGATCTCGCGGTAGATCTCGTAGTTTAACATCTGGGCATTACGGCAGAACTCCCTGAGGTTCGAATATGGACCATATTGATCTTCAATGGCCTGGATATAATCTTTTTGACCCCGGTGCAGATCGTGATAATACCAGGCATCACCAATCGGCCAAAGGTCCTCCTTTGGCATCATCTCCAGCATCGTTTCGGCGACCGGTATTGCAGGGCCTCCCGTTTCGGTATTGAAGCCCTCTTTATGATGGATCTCCTGATTCACAAAATCGGTATAAAACCACGGACCGCTGTTGGCAAGGTTGTTTTTGATCGAGCTGGAATGATAGATCCGGGTACCGTCCAGCCTCGCCTGCAGGATATGCAAACTGTCATCGAGCGCCATGGCAGGATTACCTTCGTTACGGCCACACCAGAGGGCTATGCTGGGATGGTTGCGGTAACGGCACATCACATCGCGTGTATTATTGAGCAACAGCTGGTTGTCCCAGGGATCAAGATTCCAGTTTTCGGTACTCATCCATAAGTCATTCCAGATCAGGAGCCCGTATTCGTCGGCCAGATCATAGAACACTTCCTCGGTACTTTGACCTACCCAATTTCGTATCATGGTAAATCCTTCATCCTTATGGAGCCGGAAATAGGGTTCGAGCTTTTCGCGTGAGATGCGTTTCATCGCCTCATCCATACCCCAGTTGCCGCCTCTGCAATAGATCGGCTGACCGTTTACCTGTATTACCAGATACGGGGCTGAGCCGGGAGTTAACCCCTTGTCAAATAACACTGTATCCTTCAGGTCAGGAACGAAACCAATCTGAACCCCACCCGCAAGGCGGCGGCTCTCATAACTGTGATGTCTGTAGGTGATTATTTTCTCCGTCCTGGCCCATACTTTCAGCGGGTTCAGATTTACCCGTACGTTCTGGCGGACCTTCAGATAGTCGACCGTAAAATCATAGCTCATCTCCCGGATTCCAAACCTGACGACTTTTTCATCAGAAACTATGTTTTCATCATCGGTTACCTTAAGTTTCAGATGGTAGAGTTCCTGTTTGCCGTAACCATTTGGCCACCAAAGACGCGGTTTCTGAAAATTAAGCTGTGAAAATTCAGAAGGAGTAAAAACAACCAGCTTTCGTTCCCCGCCATTCAGGATGACCTGTTTTGAAAATCGGACAGATTCAATTTCGCCCGAAAGGGTATAGGTTTTCGGTGACCCACTGCTGTTGCTCAAGGTTGTTTTAATGGTAATCCGTGCGCTGGTGGTATCGGGCAAAGGAAGATCAGTAATTACCTGGGGATCTGTAATCCGGGCATCAGAAGTGACTTTTAGCCTGACATCCTGCCAGATACCCATGTTTCGGTCGCGTATTCCGGGGATCCAGTCCCACCCTTCAGTACACACAAAAGTAGGACCGTCATAGCAAAGCACCCCCCCGTTCGGGCCTGAACCCTGAAGATTTTCTTCATGCGGAATTCCCGGGTGAGGAGGAGGGAGGATATGCACGGCCAGAATATTGGCTTCGGTTTTATGCAAAAGAGAGGTGATATCGAATTGTCCGCGGATAAATGCGCCGGTTATTGAACCCAACAGCGAGCCGTTTAGCCAGACATCCGCTTTATAATTAATCCCATTTAAAATCAACTGTATTCTTTTATTTTCTGTCCCGGCCGGAAGTGGCAAAACCGTGCGGTACCACCAGTCTGTCCGGCATAGGGTATCGGGGATGGAGAGGTTATTCAACCCATAAAGGGGATCGGGATAATAACCTCTGTTGACCAGGGTTGTGAGGATCGTCCCCGGAACAGTGGCATTCATCCATGAATCAGTAGAATAGGCAGCCCTGGTAATTTCCGGACCTGTTGAATTGATTTGTTTTGCCGCTGCAAGTTCCCATCCGTCAGAAATGATCCATTCATTATCCGTGCAATTGAGCAGCTTAGTTACCGGCACTGTTTTTGGAAGCACTTTGGACGGGATGACCGATACACGCGATTTTGGAAGATCTGCAGGATTTTGCGGAACGCGCAACCCCTTGTTCTGTGCAAAAAGAGAAGGCAGCCAGGCAAGAATTAAAATAAATGCAAAAGTTGTCCGCTTAGGAAATAGGGAAATACACATTCGTTGATTCATAGGTTATGTTTTATAAAAATCTTTATTCATTACGAAATCTGAGCCGTATAATGCCGAATTTATTTTTTTCTTCTTTTGACCTCCCCCGACCCCACCAAAGGAGGGGAGTAAGAAGTAATTATTTAATAATTAATACAGAGCATATTCCCTTTGGGGAGATTCAGAGGTGAAAAACTCTGAATTTGAAATTTATTATAGTAAATTTCATTTCCCCGGTTACTTGGTTAACTCTGACTATATTTTCTTTGCATTCAGGGCCTGTTTTACCTTGCATTACCTTTAATCTCAAGGATAAGTACACTACCTGCAGCCATTTTTTCCTTCCTGACAAAGGAGTCTGAATTGTAACTCTTCGCTGTGCCGGCTCCGGCTCCGTCGATCACCGTTACATGATATTTTTTGGATGGGGGCAGTCCTGATTTATTACAATCCACCTGATAACTAATCGTATGGGCAACACTATCCAGGTTGGTAAATACCAGGCCCAGAGTCCCATCCTCACCCTTCCAGGCGGAGTGTGAAACAGCGGCCATCTCTAATTTTTTTTGATTTTCACCCAAAGGAACCTGAAGCAACGGATTGTCACCATCCAGCTTTGGAGGACGGACCATTTCACCAAAGAACAGGTATTTCCTGACCGATTCCTTGGCCAGTGACTTGCAAAGAACCTTCAGATATTTAGCCTCCGGACTCTCCAGATTCACAATGTTCGGATCAAACCATCCCATTTGCTGGCCCCAGATATACATCCGGGCGTTCCCCATTTTAAAGGCTAATCCAGAACTGCCGGTACCCTGTCCATAAAGTAAGCAGTATCCGGAATAGACATAATCAAACAACGGGATATGGTCAGGGAAGATGTTGTACACATTACAAGCCAGTAATCCGTCGAAGACATCAATATAGGGTTCTGCAAAATCCTCGGTGGTCAAAATTATCTCCGGATTGACCTTGCGGGCCGTTTCGTGGGTTTGCTCAATCCCTTTCCGGTTGCCGTCGATCCAGTGATGCCCTCCGCCAGGCGGATGACCATGCCGGGGATCGAAGCAATAGGCGGGCTGGCACGAAGCCGTCTGATCCATATACACCCCGTTCACGCCCAGTTGAGAAACCATTCTTGTAACTGTTTCAGATAGTTTATTTTGCCAGGTCTTCGTTGTCGGGCACATCACTGCAAAAGGATTATCCGCCCAGTGTTCCTTGACTATTGCAAGGTCCTGCCAGGCGCAGGTATTCCATTTTGAATAACTGATCAAATCATCCAGCATCAGAAATGGCGTTTTGCAGGCGGCCGGTTCCGGATGTTCGCTGGCCCAGCTTTTAGAATTCATATCCCAGATCCGGCTGTTGATATAAGGGACAATTTTTACCCCTGCACTTTGAAACTGCTTAGCCATACTTGAAAACCCCTGAATCGGAGGGAAGTAATCGGGATAGTAGGTGTCGAATGGATTCTCAGTCCAGCCATACCATTGAAGTACGGTCGGGACATCGAGGAATTTTGCGAGTGGAATCAGTTTATTGGTTGCCAACCCTTCAGTCCAGGATACAAACCATATTGGGGTACTCAGATACCACTTCGGGATATCATTCCGTTGTGAGAGTTTTCCCTTTGCACACCATTTCTGATTTGTTACCCATTGGCGATAAATCTTGGATGCGGTTATCCAGTCTCCTTCATAAACTCCGACTACCGCCTCGTAAGGCATCCGGTAACTGCTCTGGACTCCCGGAATACCCATCCCTTCGGGATAGTTCCGGATGCTGTATTTCAGAGTCTTATCCTTTTCATCAACATCATAACCAAATTTTTTCACATTGGCTTTCGGATCGTGAGCAGCAAGATACAATCCATTGTTATTCTTTGCGTCAAAAAGGGTACTAAATTGCATGTTACACCGGGCCGACGGATAACTCATAACCTGGGGTGGCCGGGGATCATCTTCTGATTTTCCGGGTATCCGTTTAACCGGATTTTTCAACAGACAGCCAATGAAATCGGGGTAGACCAATTGCATCTCTTCACTCTCCGGTGCGCTCATCCCTTTGATCGAAGGGTAGGCGACCTCCCATGTTCCGAATTTATTGCTGTTGTTTTCCACATTAATCTGCCAGTAAGCGAGTGAGGTTGTATCGAGCCTGACTGTTGCATCTACATTTACCGACTTTTCCTCAGTATCCAGTGTGATCCCTTTCCAAAACAGGTGCAGCGTGAGGTTGGTTCCATCTGCCGATTTTTCAATCGTATAGCTCCTGGCACATTCAGCGTTGTTATCAATCTTCACAATCCGGTTGGAAGCGTGCTTGAACTCTATTTCCCACAACGTGCTTCCCTCCATTTGCCCGGACATAAAATCATGATCCTTTTGAATATTTTTTATGCTGTACAAACCGAATCCGTCATCTTTGAAGAACTTCAATCCAATAATTCCATTGGATATCGCTATCCCGGTTGTGGTTTCCTGGACCGAAAAGGAGAGCTTTTCCCGATTTTCACCTGACGTCAGTGCCATGACATCAAACGCGGAACTCAATGAAATAAAAAGAAAAAATGTGAACAGCCTAACCGCAAAAGTAAAATTGCAAAACATTCGAACCTCCTTCTTTATGCTGTATTTGTCTTTCATAAATATTCTGTTAAACATTATCGACTATTCAATAAACTACTCCTTCAGACAGCGTACAGAAAACCCGAGGCTCTTGCCATAGCTGTAACTCCCCGTATATCCGGCAATGGCGGTTAAATACCTTGTCCAGGACATGTAAGGATTTAACTCCGAAGAGCTCCACCACCCACCGTAAATGCCAAAGTGATTGAATTCACCGTTGATGCTTCGGTAACTACCCGGGAGGGCTGTAAAACCTGTTTCGTTTGTTGCACCTCTGTTGGGGGCTTGCCAGTGTGAAGCGCCTGTTTCCTTGAGTTTACCTCCGGCAACCTTAAAACCGCCCAGATAATTTATTAGCAGAGTCCATTCTGTATCAGAGGGGAGACGCCACCCTTCCGGACAAACCTTGCGCCCATCCATAATGGCATACCAGGTATATAATCTGCCATAAACAGCAACATTTGATTTATCTCCATTAGAAGGCCACTGATATTTTGGAGCGCTTTCGCCTGAGATATCCAACGTGGAAGGAATGGTTGTTCCAATGATATCTCCATTTCGGTATTTAGTTACCTTCAGATTCTCTTTCATCCAGACCTGGCTCCCGATATTTACGGTTTGGTAAGCATTCCCCTCAATGTCGGTCACGGAATGCTTGTCCTGGGCATTCAGACCGGTTAATCCAAAGGCCAAGAGCATTAAAATGAATAATTTGAATTTTTGGTATTGCCTTTTCATTCAGGGTTTTTAAGTTTAAGATTAAAAAACGTTTCAAAAAAAGTATTTTATTCAATGCCACTGTCAGAGACAAATATATTTTAATTTGGTTTGATCCTAAAACGACTAAGTAATTGTGAATGAATATTGTTCAGTTTTAAATGGTGTTATGAATTGATTATCAAAGACATAGAACGTTTAAAATACGATTTTAAATCATTCCGCTTATTTAAATCAGTTGACCCGCAGATTTTAAATAGTTGAAAATCAATTCTATTCATTTTTGAATCGTATAAAAATCATACACTATCTTCCAGCGAAACTCCTCTCCCGGTTTTACCTTTATTTTGAAATATGGTTCGGGGCACAGCGTAGTTGAACAAGCCCAGAAAACCAGATTCATCAGAGGCTGGTCACCACTAATTTTCACTCCGGCTCCTATACTTTGGTTTTCCACTTTTATGTGCCAATCCGTTGTACTCTTATTAAACCCCTCGATGGCGCCGCAGTAAACGGTTTCACTGGTTTTCAGATTTCGCAGGAATACGATTTTATTGTCTTTAATTTTAGCCAGTTCGCCGAATCCTGGACCTTCTCCGTGAATGTCAAATGGAAATGCGACTGAAAAACCAGGACCAACTGGCTGCTTGTCAATGAAAAAGAAGTTGTGATTGTATACGTTTGTTTCTATGGTTCGGCTTCCTGTGTTTCTAAGTGTGTGGACAAGCACCAGCAGTGGTTTCCCTTTCTTCAGCAAAACTGTCTTTTCATACCTGCAGGAGTAATTTTTATCCTTCAGTTCATGTATAAACCTGATCTGGTCAGATTCCGTTTTTACGATCCATTTACCGGCATTCACAAGGGGATAAAATCCGCCCGATGCATAAGGTCGTTCATCTGGTTTGGAGAGGATACCTACCCCAATTTTCATAAAGCGGCCTCCTGGTTTAGTATCCGCGTAATCCAGCGGAGCGAAATCTTCGGCCGGGCCCGTTATCGTGTCGTGAACATCGCGGTCATTTCCAGAGAACCACCGTCCAAAGAATTCATGGTTGCCGTAAACCAGACTTTGAATATTTCCGGACCAGTCGAACCGGGTGCCCCGGTAATGACCATGAACGGAATCGGGAAGGTAAAGTTTGGCGAATATCAGGTTGTTGGTGATCCCGGTCGGTGGAAACTTCACCAGGGACTCTAAGTTTTCAACCTTTTCCCCTGCGGTTAGGCTATTAATAAATGCAAGATTGAAGATGAATAAAATTGATAAAAATGGAAGGATTGTTTTTTTCATTTTTAGGTTAATCGTTAATTTATCCGGAGATAACCGGGTATAAATTTAAAGTCGTTCTGATAGACAGAGGACTTTAAATAATTAGGCACAGATTAAACAATTCATTTTATTCCGTTTCAGCCATGAATACTTAAGTAGTTGTCAATGAGTAATTTTTGATGTTATTTCGAATTGACTATCTGTGATATGGAAAGATATTATTACGACATTAAATCATTCCACATCGTTAAGCCCTGTTGTAATATCAAAATATTGAATAGAAGGAAATTAACTGAAATATAATCGGTACACCCATCTCCAGAAGCACCTTATCTAATGAAATTTGTAGCAACTTTTTTTTCTGCCACAGGTTCGTCGATCAAACCCGTTGTCGCTTCCTTCATTTTTAACAACCAGGCCATATTTTTACCCAATACACGCATGATCTGTTTCCCCTCCAAATCCTGGTTTACCTCGCCTTCACCTCTTCCATGAATGACATTCCAGTAATTGGCTGTGGCAATGATCATTTCTGAGTAGTTCAGATAATGGTTCATGCTGTCAAAGGTTGCAGATCCACCTGTTCTTCTGAGCGCAACAACCGCTGCACCAACTTTGTGCCTGAACAAACCACCGTTGGATCCCGAGACATAAAAAACCCGGTCTAAAAAACTTTTCATTGTCCCTGCTATTCCGGCATAGTAAACCGGTGAGCCAATAATAATGCCGTCAGCGCTTTTTAACTGCTGAATCCACTTGTTCAGGTCATCGGTTTTGATTGAACATTCCTCATCCCTGTTGACCGCACATTTACCACATGCATGACAGCCATGGATCAATTTATGCCCGACATGGATAATCTCAAAATCAATTCCTTCAGCAATAATTTCGTCACCAACCATATTAAGCGCCTGAAAAGTGTTTCCACCTTTCTTAGGACTTCCGTTTACCGCAATTACTTTCACTTGAATAAAATTAGGTTAACTTACTTATTTATAAACTATTGGCTCTTTTGGAACCTTCTTGGATTTATTCATCTTTTTTGTGAACCTTAGTTCATGAGGGTATCATTTGAATTAAATTATTATGCTTACCAGATGAGCAAAGATATTAATCAAAATTAAAAAAGTAAGAGGTAATTTAGGTATGAAGGTTAGGATATTTTAAATCCGGGTGCACACAATCCTATTTAAGCTTATTTCCTGAATTAAATTATTGGGTTATTCCAATTTCAGGGTGCCTCCACCTAACCATCGGAGATATTCCGGTGTTTCTGTTTTTTTCAGGATTATGTAAAAGCTGATTAATATTAGCATTGTTTAATTTAATATGATAATTTTGATGAATTAAGTTCCAGACTTCCCTGATTTCTTTTTGTATTTATTGTAAAACCACTAAATTAAACCAAGATGAATGGCAAATTATTGTATATTAATATTTTAGCAGGTATTTTGCTGCTTGTTTCCGTAAATGGCTGCACAAAGGACGGTGCACATAATCAGGTAACTACGGCTGTGGATAACACGACTCTGCTGGGAAATTCGGCAGAAAAGAATGCTGTGATTGCAGTCTCAACCTTTGAGGGTATAAATCAGTTTGCCCAGGCGGGATTTATTTCATCCAACTTAAAAGCGGGTAGTATCTCATTTGGCAGTTGTCCGGCAATTATCGTTAATTATACAACCCCTCCTTACTCGGTTACACTTGACTGGGGAACTGCATGCACCGGTATTGACGGCGTAACCAGAACAGGGAAAATCGATATAAGTCTCAATGGAATTATGACAGTAGCCAACAATGTAGCTACGATGAAGATTGAAAATTACATGGTTGATGGAAAAATAATTACCGGTACAACAACCATAACCTCAGCCGGTCCTAACCCGGGAAATGGGTGGCCAAGATATGATATCGTCACGGAAGGGAAGATTCAATTTGCCGATAAGAGTGTACTTACCTATAAATACGACGGAGTAACTCTTCAGGCTGAGGGAACAGCTACTCCGACCGTTTTGACAGATGATATCTGGAGAACTGAGGTTCACAGTGCAAGCGGTGTCAATCAGGACGGTACCACCTGGACCGCCAAATCCACAAAAGTGATGATCAAAAATGGCGACTGTAAATGGTACAATAGCGGCACCTTTGAAATTACCCCTTCAAAAGGGGATATGATTACCATTGATTTTGGAACGGGTACATGTGATAACAAAGCTACCATGACAAAAGGCTCAGTTACAACAGATATCACACTTGATTAGTCTGAATATCAATTTATTATTTCTCAAAAAGACAAGCTTCCCGTTTACAGGAGCAATTTTACCGATACGATACTGTATGCAGTGATAATCAGGTTGACAGACTTTTTATCACTGCTTAACAGCGTTGCAATTGGTTCCATATTCTTTGTTGCATCGGTTTCCACGGCAGCAGCGGTACTGATTGCCAATGGAGATGTGACCTGCAATAATACCGGGGTGGATTTATTGTTTATTATGATTACTGTCAGATCATTGTTCCCTGCGTAAGCGGTAGACAATAAGCCGCTATCCTGTATGGTTGCGGCGATTCGGGTTCTGCCGGTCGCGTATTTGGCATAATGGGAAAGGATATAGCCCCTCTTGGTCGTTTCCCCTGCTGCTACCGGACTTCTTGGATCGGTATCGGCAACCATGGAGTAATATCTTTTTAAATACCACCACACATAGGCGTTGAAATTTGCCGCCATGCAGTCGTTGATCTCTTTGGCGATATTCGTCAGGGAAGGAGCCCACAACCAATCATATCCATTTGTTTCTGAATTCAAAAGATGCTCGGTCATCCAAACTTCTTTGCCTTTTTGTTGTGCCAGAGGATAATCAGTGAGACCGCTTCCATAGATATGACCGCCAATAATATCAAAGTTATTTACCGTCGTGATACTATTCAGCAGCGGGTCGGTATAATTCCGATCAAAGCGGAAAGATTCCGCTGCTATCGTTTTTACATTGCCCAATTGATGTCCATAATCTTTGACGAAATTAAAGATCTCTGAAGGGGTAAAGCTGCACCAATTCATATCCGGTTCGTTCTGGACAGATATCGCATAGAGATTCAGGCCATTGGTGGCCGAATATGCCACAAAATCCTTGAGATGGGTCGCATAATCTTTATAATATGCCGGAAGTAAGTATTTTGTAGTTTGGGCAGGATCAAAGGCTGAGGTACGTGTGCCGGTCAGGCTGGCAGGAGGCTCCCAGGGCGATGCGAAAACGAGAGCACCCAGGTCCTGGGCCTTTTTTGCTACTGCCATATCTGTGTTCCAGTCAGCCTGATCAGGGTACACCATCATTCGGACGATATTGTAACCTAACCCGCTTTGGCTGTACATTTTCTCCGTTTCCGCAAGAGTGATCTGATTGGCGCTACCCACCCAGGCAGGAGGGTCGATCATGCCACCGAAACCGGTCACCTTCTGATACGTCAACGACGGATTGAGGGTCATGGTCACAGGTACGGCAATATTCTGCACAATTGATATCTTGCTTGTTGCACCTGAGGTGATATTGGTCAAAATAATATTCTGACTTCTCGAACCTGATGTCAGATTGTGAGTGACATTAATCGTTATATCGGTCCAGCTGTTTGAAGTAATTTCATTCCCGCCAGCAGCAGAAGAAAATCCGGTGATAAAATTATTCCCTTCGGAAGAGATTTTCCATTGCGCGCGTGACCATTCAATGCGTATTTTTATGGTGTCGTCAGCTGCAGAAGCCGTCGTTTCCGTTGTGATAAACCGAGCGTAATTCCCCGATGAATCGCCCTTTTCCTTACTGCAATTGCAGAAAATAATAGGGCAAATCAGAATAAGAGAGAGCTTTAAGAATAAGAGTTTCATTCGTGTAAAATATGCAGGTTAATCTGAGTTTATGCGAATGAAGTCATACATAATTCTTCATGAATAGGCGGATTAAGACTGATTTAACCTTATTAATCAGTATAATAACACACCTTTAAGTTCAAAAGTCAATCATCCGGGGCTCACCTGATCGTCACTCAGGAAAAGACGGAACAGTTTTTCCCCACCATTTTATCCAGCGTAAATAATCAACTGATTCATATGGACTTATCGTTACCTTTGTATTTGCTGCCGTATCCCTGCAAAGGAATTTTTTCACAAATGCGGTTACCTCCGGATACTGGCTGGCTGGCAGTGAACAATGGGAATGTCCGCCAACAATAGAGAAGCCAAACCGGTCGGCTATTCCGAATGTTTTCCATACCTCATGGGCGGCCCTGCATGAGACATAGCCCGATTCACTGGCCAGCCATTCATAATCGGGATTTCCGAGACAAAGCAGGGCGCGTGGCGCTATCATTGCCATTAATTCATGGTGATCATAGGGCAGTTTTGAAACCGATTTGGCAAACCGGAACAACTCTTCCTTAAACCACACGTGACTGGTTCTCCCCAAGGTCTCCACTTTCCCCAGGGTTTCGGATACGCGCCAGGCAGCAGCTCCGCCACCTCCCGATTCCTGGGCTATGGTAAGCGCAATGCGCTCATCAAAAGCCCCTGCAAACAGGGCCATTTTGCCGGCAAAAGAGCAGCCGGTAACGGCTAAGTGTTTTAGATCTATTTTGATTCCCGGAACAAGTTCTATTCCGTCGATTAAACGGCTTACCCCCCAGGACCACGCACTGTAGGCGCCCATGGCAATAAGATCAGGATAAAGTTTGTTGATCGGTTCATTTCCGCGTTTTTGTCCCCACGCCATTACCTGCGTGAAGTTAAATGCGATGGTTGCGCAACCATTCCCGGCAAAGATTTCATGCGGAAGGCTACCCGAACCCTTGCCCATACCAATCACTGCAGGGTAGGGGCCTGGCCCGAATCTTGTACTGTCGGGATAGGTAATCTCGGAGGTCAGCGTTAGCGACTGACCATTTTTAATTATGGATACCGTTAGCAGGTTCGAATCCGAAATGCTGGCCGTAATGGTATCAGGACGAACAGGTTTTTCGCCAATTTCATAATTTTGAATCTCCCGGGCAATTTCAGCACGCCGTTTACTCCAGTTGCGGAATTTCGTGGAGCGTCCGTGCCGATCCGGCCTTTTGTAAGGATCTGTACCCGACCACATGAAGGGGTCAGTCAACGGCTGAATGGCTGGAAGATCGTTCAGGAGTGGTAAAACAGGCTTTGCAAAGCTTTCGCCGGTATTCTCAACGTTATAGACCAGCGGAATAGTTTGAGCGAACGAAACGGAAACCACAGAAGTATTCAGCAGCAGGAATAGCAGGATTGGTTTTGTACTCATTTCAGATTTATTCTGGTCGGAATTAGAAGCATTTCTTTAAGATTTACCGAAGTATTTACCGGGCCTGCAGCTCAATCCGGGCCTCTTTTATCCCGTTCGATTTTGCAGTTAAGGTTATCGTTCCTTTTTTGCCTGCCATTGACCGTACAATTACCAATGCCAATCCGTTAAAGGCATTGCGGTTGTGTGAGGCAAACGATTCCAGGTTATACGAATCTCCGTTGTCGGTTGCCACAATTTCTCCGGGTCCATCAATGCTGAACCTGATCGGGTTATCCGAACGTGGGACAAGAAGTCCGTTCTTATCGCTTATTTGCACGGTAATAAAGGCCAAATCTTTTCCGTCGGCAATAATCCGGGGGTGGTCGGCTGTTACCCGCAATTGTGAGGCTTCTCCGGTTGTTTTCATCACCTCTTCGGCCCACCTGATTCCGTTTTTGTAAGCGATCACCTTCAGTTCGCCCGGTTCATAAACCACTTCATCCCAGTGCAGGCGATATGCGTATTCCGCTTTTTTCTTTTTACCCAAAGATTTCCCGTTGAGGAATAATTCTGCTTCGTCGCCCGAAGTAAAAATGTGCACGGGGGTAACCTGTCCGATCCGTTCGGGCCAGTTCCAGTGTGGAAGAATATGAGCCATAGGTAGTTCCGGTCTCCAGTGTGCCTGATACAGGTAGAAGCGATCCTTTTTGAATCCGGCCAGATCGATGATGCCTGAATAGGAGCTCCGGGCCTCATAATAAGGGGTGGGTTCGCCAATGTAGTCCCATCCGTTCCATACAAATTCACCTGCCACATAAGGATGCTGTTCGAGTGAGCCAAAAACCTTATCGGCGGAGGAGCCAAAGTCTACCGCGTGAAGTTCGTAGCTGCTAACCTGGCAAATCCTGGAATCGCCGCCCCGGCCGTCACGGAGAGGAGCACTGATTTCCTTGGACACCGGGAACAGATAAATGCCGCGACTGCTGAAAGCGGAGGCCGTTTCGGTGCTGAGAATCATCTTTCCCGGAAATTTTTTATGGAATGCATCGTATTGCGGTGCAGTACGTATGCGGTCGGTTCCCTCAAATTCGGGGGATTGGCGAATCCCTTCACCCTGATAATTCAGGCCGATTACATCGGGAACTCCGGGGAGAGCCATGTCGGGTTTGGCGTAGTTCATTGCACAGGTTGCGGGTCGCGTAGGGTCTTCCTCCTTAACGATGTCGTACAGCCGTTTCCCGATGGCTGCCCCTTGAGTGCCGGTGTATTGTTCGCCGACTTCGTTGCCAAAGCTCCACATGATCACCGACGGGCAGTTCCTGTCCCGGCGCACAAAGGCGCGTGTGTCGGGTTCTGACCATTCCGGGAAGATCAGGTGAAAATCGTGGGGTGTCTTTTTTAGTTCCCACGAATCAAAAATCTCGTCGATAACCAGAAAGCCCAGCCGGTCTGTCAGTTCGAGCAATTCGGGAGCCGGAGGGTTATGTGACGTGCGGATGGCATTACAACCCATCTCACGCAATATCTCAAGTTGACGTTCTGCGGCACGGGTATTGAAAGCCGTTCCCAGAGCGCCAAGATCGTGGTGCTGGTTAACCCCTTTGATCAGGATGTGTTCGCCATTAACAAGCATTCCTTTGTCCGGATTAAATTCCACCGAGCGAATACCAAACCGGGTTTCATACGAGTCGATGATCCTTCCATTTTGTGATAACGTGGTCATTGCAATGTAACGATTCGGTTTTTGAGTTGGCGGCGGCCCCCAGAGGTTTGGATTTTTGATGATAAACGAGCCTTCGACCCGGTCACTTTTTCCTGCATCGACCCTTGAATCAGGCATTAATAAACTTGCAACGGCTTTCCCTGACTTTTGTCCGGCAGCATCCAACGCATAAATTACTGTTGTTGCTTCAATTTTTGCATCCGTTTTGCTGTTGTTGTCGATGGTAACTACCATATTGATTGTCGCAGAAGTCTTCGAAATATGGCTTGCAGTTAAAATGGTTCCCCATTGCCCAACATGAACGGGATTGGCCTTGATGAGCCACACATTCCGATAAATCCCTCCGCCGGGATACCATCGTGCAGAATTGTTTGGATTATCCAAACGTATTGCCAGTTGATTCTCGCCACCCGGAACAATGTAAGGTGTAAGGTCGACGCGCCAGGAGTTATAACCATAGGGCCAGCCGCCAACCAAATGGCCGTTCAGCCACACCATGGCGTATGACATCGCACCATCCACGTCGAGAAAGATAGACTTTCCGGAGTCAGAAGCGGGAATATCCAGTTTTTTCCGGTACCATGCCACCCCATTACTCGGGAGGCGCCCCATTCCCCCGCCAACTTCAGAATTCCATCCTTTCTGGAAAGGTCCTTTGATTGCCCAGTCATGGGGCAAATCAACACTTTCCCACAAACGATCATCGAAATTGCCCTGAACGAATGGGAAATTGCCTCCGGGATTCCCTTCCGGACGGATGTGGTGTTTGGAGGCGTCTTTAATAAATCTGTTACCGGCGGGTAAAATCCATGGCTTAAGCACATCCTGAGTCGTCTCAACTTTGACAGCCTCGGTAGGTTTGGAATCGGCTGCCTTGTTATCCTTATTGTCCCTGACTTCGGGACGCCCGTCATATATCAGATGATCCGCACTTGCTGCTGAATCGTATTTATAGAAAAGCCAGGTTTGATCAATTGAAATGCGCTCCCTGACAATACCCTTCGGTTGGTGCTTGTCGTGCTGCCGTGCTGCCAATGGTGGTGCACAGAAAATGAATCCGGTCAGGGCAATGAATATCAATTTCAAATGTTTCAACCACTTCATCTGTATAATTTTAATCGAATTATGGGCAGATTATTGCTCACTTATTAATTTGCAACTCCAAATAATTAACAGGTTCTTTTGCCGTCGATATCCTTAAAATCGATTTCATATTTTTCGCCATCGAACAAGGTGATTGTTGCGCCCAAAGCCGAATAGGCAGGAGTTATATCCATAATCTTTATATCCCTGATGGGTGATAATTCCTCTTCAGTCCATTCGCTGTCATCCATTTTATGCAGCATAACTGCGATCATTAATTCCATGGCAGGGTTCTTTGCCAGCCTTTTTTTATGGGCATAGATCACCGTACTCACCTCCGCCTCTGCATTCCGGTTGGTATGGACTAAACTTTCCAGTGTATCCCAGCCATGATAGATGATCAGGGCGATTCTTCTTCCGGGAACGGCGGCGGTTATCACTTTTTTTGATCCTTCTTCAAACTGGTGGATTACGGCCTTTTTACCATCCAGGTGAGGCATGCCGAAATGACCCAGGGTTAGTTCATATTCAAATGCCAGACGGGAACGGTCGACCCGGATAACTCCTCCCGGAATGGTTATCTCAGCCAGGTCAATGATATAACCTACCCCGTTGTTCGGTGGTTTTCGCATAATCGCCTGACGGTATAAAACATCCTCACGAACACCGTTATAAAGCATGCTCTGAGAGGTGGTATATGACTGGTTTTTATCGGAATCGTTTGCTACGGTTTGACCTGTGAGATAAAAATTGACATCATCACCTCTCATATCTCTTGGGTCGAGACTGCGGAAACTGTATTCCATCGATGTCCCTCCCCGGGGATTATGGTCTTCCCATGGAAAATGGGTATTGTATACGAGTTTGGAATAGTTTGGATCGTCATAGTAAACTTTCCCCGGGATTATTTCAGAAGTCCCTGTTTTACCATGGTTCACAAGAACGAGTCCCGGATTCTCAAGAATTACTTTATGGGAGTTGTTACCCAGCGTTTCCCAGATCCCCTCGTTTTCCTGGGAGGTCCAAAAGGGAGAATCGTCGGGCAGTGCAAGGCAAATAAAAGGGAGAAACATGAGGAACGGACTGCCTGCGCAGCTATAGTTTTGTACCATGTATTCCTTCTGTCCGTAAAATCCAAGGCTGGGAATGTCATTATAATAGAAATCTTCACGCGTGACAAACTGCAGCAGGGAACCTGAGCAAAGGCGCCTGGCCCAACCTGCATCAACCAGGGTTTTATCCTTCAACATGAAAGATACGGGGAAAGCCCCGGATACCCATGTCCGGTAACAAATACTTCTCGACCACATATTGATATAGCCATCCCGTCCAAAAAAGCTCGTGATGGATTCCATTAATTTCTGGGCCGACTTTTCAATTATTTCGGCGATCCCGGGATAGTATTCGTCGCCAAAAGTCCTGTTCCAAATAGTAGTATAAACGATGAAAAGACTGATTGAATAGTAATTATAGGTTTGTTCGAGGTACCACCCATTTCCCGAATGGTACGATGCCACCCATAACAGATGACTTTTCAGCAAATCATCATCAATCTCATATCCGTACTTTTTAAGGAATGAAAGGGTGATAATATTAAAAATCCGCCAATTGTTTTGAGTCGTTCTGTGGTGAGCCCATTTCGAAATGGTGATTACCATCTCTTCCCTTTGCTTTGGGGTGAAGTGAAACCAAATGGTGTCTGGCATCAAAAGCAATGTTTTAAATAAACCTCCAAATTCGCAGGTAAACTGGTAGTTGGAGTCAGGCAAATCCTCGGGTAATGGAAGTGAATTGGGGTGCCCCGGAGTAAGGGCATTGTAGATTTGCAAGGCATAGTAATCCCGAAGGTTGATTCCCTTGATCGTTGTTTCAGGGTCGATATGGATCAGCGGGCCGGCAAGGGTGAAGGTCCTTTCCAAAGCTTCAAAATCGGCTGACCGATAGCGCCAGTCAGGGGCATTTGGCTGCGGATAGGTTTTTCCGGGAACCGACGGAAATGTCAATGGCGTTTCAATGGAATCCACATGCTCGAAAGCCCTCTCCAGTAAATACTTCGCCAATTCGATATAATGTTTTTTTGTCATCCCTGAATGGGGACTTAACGCAAAGTCGGGATTGTTAACTTCAAATGCTTTTTTCATTTTTTTATAAATTCAATATCGATTGCACAGATTAAAAGTGATTACCCAAGGTTTAATAAAATTATTTATTTTTAAACTCCTGATATCAAACTTGTTATAAAACTTTTGGGTTGATAGTTGCGATCGAAGAGAAGCGGATAGTCTGTCCGTCCGGGAACCGGGAAATTGTTTTTCCACGATTGACCGTCCTGCACTCCCCACATGGTTACGCGGCTGATTTTGTCCTGATGTTTCAGAAACAGATCAAAGAATTCCTTATACCGTTTGGCATGCGCTTTTTCAATCTCTTCAGGTAAGCCATTGGTAAAAGGATTCAGCTCATTCTTATATTCGACGCGTGAATCAACATCAGCACCCTGGCGGTCTTTTGGACTTGGCAGGGCCGAAATATCCATTTCAGTAATATTTACCTTAACATTCAGATTGGCAAAAGCCAGCATGCTTTTTTCGAATTCTTCGATCTTCGGGAAATTCATGCTGCAATGGCACTGCATCCCGATTCCATTGATTTGGATTCCGTCTTTCTGAAGTTCTTTCACCATTTTTACCACACCTTCACGTCTTCCAGGAAGGGCCATCGAATAATCATTGTAATAGAGTTCAGCATCCGGATCTGCCTCGTGTGCGAACCGGAAAGCCAACTTTAAAAAATCAGGACCAATAATGGTATAAAGCTTGCTCCGGCGCCATGAACCATCGTCCAGAATAGCCTCATTTACCACATCCCAGCCATTCACCTTCCCTTTATACCTGCCAACCACCGTTTGAATGTGTTTCTTCATCCGGCTGATCAGCACTTCCCGCGAAACATCATTCCCCTTTTCATCGGTAAAAAACCATTTGGGCGCCTGCGAGTGCCACACCAGGTTATGGCCGACAATAAACATTTTATTTTTCATCCCGAATTCAACAAACAGGTCAGAAAGTCTGAAGTCAAACTCTCCTTCTACAGGCTGAAGCGGACCGCATTTCATGCAGTTTTCAGGTGTTATGGTATTGAAATGTTGTTTGATAATCCGGATAGAAGCTGTATCCCTTCCGGTAATTTGCCCCGTATTCATGGCTGTTCCTATATAAAACTTTCCCTCAAAGAGATCTTTCAGCCCTTTCCCTTTGTTAGCCGAAATTGCTGACAGGCTCATCACCAGAGTCAATGCCGTAAACGAAAAATGCTTACAAAAATAGTTCATCGGTTTTTTATTTAATAGCATTCATTGGTTCCAAATGGTGATGCCGGCAACCCTTCTGAATTGGATAAATTGGCTCCTTCAGGATTGTCGGCCCAGCCATAACGTACAGCCACCGGATTCGGGATCGTATCATTCCAGACAATCACTTTTTCCCCTTTAATTCTGGCCTGTGCCCAAGCGTATTTTTTGTCGGCTCCGGCAATTGCAAACTGCTTTAATGGTTTACCATCATTGGTTATTAATCCGCCTCCGCAACTGGTAAACGTGAGTTCGACAGTTTTTCCTTCCACTTTCATCGACTGATAGACCGGCCCCGAAGATACCACTTTCTCATCTCCATACGCGAGCTTTTGGGCTGCAAGGGCAAGACGGTACCCAACTTCTTTTTTCCGGATCGGGTGAATGTCGTTCTTTTCACCCAGCCCAATGGTAACAGCCATGGCGGTATTGGGTACTGAAAGGGTTTGAAGCTGCTGGTAACGAAGCGTGGCCCATCCTCCTTCTGACGGCTCTTTTTTCGGTTCCATAAAGTCGGGAAGCTGGACAAAGAGGAACGGAAGATTACCCTGACCCCATAGTTTCCGCCATTCCCCAATCAAGGTTGACATTACGGCTTTATATTGATTTGCCCTTCCGGCATTCGATTCACCCTGGTACCAAACCATCCCTTTAAGCGCGTAACTGACGATGGGAGAGAGCATGGCATTGTATAAACCAAGGGGTTCCCCCGGGAAAAAAGTTAAAAACGGGCTCGGATCACACCGGACACCGATATTGTATTTCCATGTTCCTTTGAGGTCATAGATCTGACCATCGACATCGAGCTGGTAGGGCTTTTCTTTGATAAAAGCACCCTCGCCTGTTTGGCTGACTACGCGAACCGTGATGTTGTTTTTACCGGCCTTCAATATACCAGGAGCAATGTTATAACGGCGCGGCGGATATTGGTAACTGGTGGTGCCGGTAAATCTCCCGTTCACAAAAACTGAATCACTGTCAACGATCCGTCCAAGTTCCAAAAGCGCCTGCTTTCCTGAACAGCTTGCAGGTAAAGTGATCTCTTTGCGAAACCATACCACCCCGTTTTCAAAATCTATTCCCGACCCGGCGAATGAAGATGGAAGCGTAAAGGTTGGCCAGGCAGAATCCTCGACTTTTGGGACGAGCCACGGAGTTGATTTTCTTCCAAGGTCACCCTTAGCCAACCTGCTGAACCATTTAGACTGTGCCGTTTGCTCCGAACTACATAGATTTTTCAGGTAGGTTGTGTCTGAAAGTTTCCTGGCAATGTTATACTGTTCGGGGAAGGCTTTTAATGACTCTTCACTGATCCATCCTTCGGCACTTGAGCCGCCGGCGGCACACTGAATAATCCCTACCGGAACGGCATATTTTTCATAAAGATCGCGGGCGAAGAAATAACCAACAGCCGTGTATTTAAGTATGCTTTGAGGATTGGCCTCTTCCCATTTTCCCCCTTGAATATCTTGTTGGGGGGTGTTGAAGTTCCATCTGACAGGTACCTGAAACAGCCTTATTTTAGGGTTTGCGCATGTTTTTATCTCATTTCCGTAAATTACGGCTACCCGGCTCATTGGTGTTTCCATGTTCGACTGGCCCGAGCAGAGCCAAACATCGCCAAACAGAATATTGTTTATCCTGATACGATTGCTGCCGGCAATTTCCATATCGAAAGGACCGCCTGCTTTTTGTGCCGGCAGAGTAATTAACCACTTTCCGTCAGGGGAAGTGGCCGTATTAAATGATTGGTTGTTGAACTGAAGCGTCACTTTTTCTCCCACCGAGGCCCAGCCCCAGATTTTTACCGGGACATCCCGCTGAAGGATCATTCCATCCTGGATAAGTCGTGGTAGTTTTATCTGGCCATAACCGGACATTGAAATGAGTAAAAGAAATGTAAAGAGTAATTTAACGGTCTGATTTGAAATACCCGAGAGCCGCTTCTTTTCAGTTATTAACGTCCGTCTCATTATTATGGTCGTTTAAATAATTTGCTTGAATCGTTTGTGCTTGAGAACCCCTATGTTCGCCAAAGGTTATTCTATGCCTTCAATGGGATGGATGGTTCCGTCAGCATTGTATTGCAGCTCTGCCACCTTAACACTTCGCAGCCATGTTTTGCCGCCCGAAGGTTTACTGTCGTGATAAAACAAATACCATTTTCCTTTAAACTCAACAATAGAATGATGGGAGGTCCAACCCACAACAGGTGTAAGAAACACTCCCTGATAGGTGAACGGTCCGTAAGGATTATCACCGATAGCATAACATAACTTGTGGGTATCACCGGTTGAATAGGAAAAATAATACTTGCCCTTGTATTTGTGCATCCACGAAGCCTCGAAAAAGCGCCGGTCGTTGTCACCCGATTTGAACAGATTGCCCGCTTTGTCGAGAATCTTTATGTTCCGGGGACTTTCGGCAAATTGAAGCATGTTCTTGCTCATCATAGCGATCTGTGGACTAAGGGCAGGGGAATCAGCAGCAGGTTGAGCGCCACATTCGACAGCTTTCCCATCTCGGTAACGCTGCAGCTGTCCTCCCCAGATACCTCCAAAATACATATAGCTTTTCCCGTCGGTATCTGTAAAAACAGCCGGGTCGATGCTGAAACTCCCGATGATCGGGTTTGTTTCAGGTTTAAATGGACCTTCAGGTTTATCGCTTACCGCAACACCAATTCTAAAAATGTCGGTTTTGTCTTTAGCCGGAAAATAGAGATAATATTTCCCGTTTTTATAAGCTACATCAGGCGCCCACATTTGCCTTCCAGCCCATGGAACCTGTTTTACATCTAGAACTACACCATGATCAGTTACTTTCCCATCGGTACTTTCCATCGAAAATACGTGGTAGTCGCGCATGTCGAAATGATCACCATTATCATTTTCCTGAATTCCTGATTCAATATCGTGCGAAGGATATACGTATATTTTCCCATTAAAAACATGAGCGGAAGGATCGGCAATGTAAATGTCATTCACCAGATATCTTGGTTTATGATTCATTTGAGCCTTTGCCGAAGTAATTGCAATTGCCGACGCAACAATGACCATAATGCTAATTCTTTTCAATAAATTACTTTTCATTTTTTTTATTTATTGGGTTTATATTTTCTTCGATTCGAGCGGACCTAAATATGAAGGTTTTAGCCCGCCGCAGTCGATAAGGATGCGCTGAAGTACAATTCCCGGATCGATCATCCAGATTTTGAGGGTGTGTTTTCCCCCCTTTTCAAGGATATGTTTCGTTTTCAATTCAACGATGTTGCCACGAACTGATTCCATCCAGTCCTGATTGGTTTTCCCTTTGTGTATATTCACAATTTGCGGTTGTTGACCGTCGAACGAAACGGCAAAACAAAGACCCTCGTTGTTGTATATGTTCTGGGTCGGTGATAGCAAAGTCGAAACAGTGACTTCTCCTGAAGTGTCGAACAGAACATCATATTCCATTCGCGGCGAGTTTTGATCGGGTGCAAGTGATGGTGAGTTAACCGGAACCGGCATCATGGCCGAAAGTGTTCTTCCCAATCCGGAAACTTTTTGCCATCCGGCTTCACCCTTACTGATAAGTTTTGAATAATGCTCTGCCTCAAAGGCTATACAGCCATTACTTTCGGCAAAACCATGTTCTTTCGGATTGATATTCAGTAATGGATTCAGAACGGCCGCCACTTCAGTTGTTTTTCCGGCTCCAGTAATGGTTATCGGAACTTCAGTAATGGTTTTTGGCATTTTCTTCCAGTCGGCTTCCACCCAGATACGAAGCCCTTTTTCAATCCTGACTTTTTCGGCGGAGACCTTCACCAGTTTTGAAGCAGGTTTAATCACCACATCGAACGGCTCTGATCCCCGGTTGAATATATCGATGTAAAAACGCTGATTCTGAATCGGGTCAAGCTCGGGAAGTTTAGCCTTCCCGGTATTTCCGGGCCACCACTTGTCGGACCCTTCAATGGAAACGCCCATTTCAGCGCCTTGTTTCACCCCGACGGTTTCAACTTTTGGCATCGAATTTTTGACCGGTTGCTGCCAGTAAGTATAACCTATGTGGGTTTGATCCATCATGTGGTTCCACTTTCCACCGGCAATTTTGCGATTGTACCGGTCTGAAATAATTGAATCGTTTTTGTAGTAATTTTTGGCTTCCTGTGATAAATCATTGGCAGTAACTCTTCCTTGTGCCGCAAAAAGCCTGTTTTTACCAACTGTAACATACAAATCATTCAGGTTGGCACACGCAATAATCGGATGGAGAACCAATTCGAAGAAGGCATCTTTATAGGTGTCAGGTATCTTTTTGTAAAGTAAATTCGCCTTTTCGGCTAACGCATTGTATTCATTTACAACTCGGTCAGCTTCTGAATAATTTAGAAGGGTATAAGTGGTTGGCTCAATCAGTTCGGGCTTCCGCCGACTGTTGAAACGGGTATAATTATCAATCAACGAAGCAATTTCGGTCGAATATTTTGACCCAAACTGATTTTCGGCCCATTGTCTGGAATATTCGGACAGTTTGTCTACGGGGAATTGATCGGGATTCCATGCGAAATCGAGGAAGAATTCAGTGGGAAATTCCATCGGTTTCAGGTCGCCTACATTCACCACCCAGATGCGGTCAACGCCATGACGGTATGCCATGTTCATCTGCTCCCAGGTACGTTGGATCTGAGTTGTGTTCAGCCATTTATAGTTACGTGGGTCGCCCACATAATCAAAATGGTAATAAATTCCGTATCCGCCGGCACGTTTAGCTTCGCCTGGTTTTGGCAACTTACGGATGTTTCCCCAGTTATCGTCGCAAAGCAGCAGGGTGATGTCGTCGGGAACTCGCATCCCGTTGTCGTAATAGTCCTGCACTTCTTTGTAAAGCGCCCAAACCTGTGGTGTTTCAGTGATTGGTTTTTTTGTAACCTCGGAAATGATCTTGCGCTGGTCTGCAACAATTTTCTGAAGCAGCGCCACATTAGTTCCTTCCGACATGGCCATATCTCCATCGCCCCGCATGGCAAGGGTCACAATGGTTTCTACATTTTTGGTCCGTTCAATACCTTCGGTCCAGAATTTGCGTAATTGTTCAGGGTTTTTCTCGTAATTCCATTCCTTGCCCTGATATGGTTTCCATTCAGCATGGGCACGGTTCATTGGTTCGTGGTGCGATGTGCCCATCACAATTCCCATATCATCAGCTAATTGGGTGTTTTTAGGATCGTCACTATTGAAGGCTCCCCACCACATGGCAGGCCACACAAAATTCGATTTCATCCGCAGCATCAGCTCGAACAGTTTTTCGTAGAACTGGCTGTTAAAACCTTTGAATTTCTCAACTGCCCACCTGCCGAGTGCAGGTTCTTCGTCATTGAGAAATATACCACGGTATTTAACGGCCGGTTCACCCAAAGTAAACCGCTGTGCTTTTACATAAATCGTTGTTTGAGATTCAACAGGAACATCGGCCCACCAATACCATGGTGAAACACCCATTTGCTTCGACAGTTCAAATATCCCGAAAATGGTTCCACGCTTGTCGCTTCCGGCGATTACCAAAGCCTTTTCGATTCCCGGAAACGGATTTTCAACTACCTGAATGATGAATTGTTCCCATTTTCCGTTCAATACACTTAAATCAATTTTCTTTTCACTGACCAGCTGATCAATTAGTTTGCTATGCCCCAGAGTTCCCGCAATAACCAGCGGTGATGCCGCGGCAAGTGCATCAACAGCAAGTTGGGGTTCGTTCCCAGAAACCATTTTCAGGTCTGACTTGAAGTAGTTCATTGTCTTTGCAACACCTGTAAAGTCATTGGAGGAGTAGGTTAGCGCGGCGGATTTACCGTTTAATATGAGTGGAAATGATTCTTTATCGGGAGTAGTGGTTAATTCGGTTCCAAGTTTCCGGCCCAAATCATTGGCGGCCAATTCAGATGGAATCAGAGCAATTGCAGCAAACACTAAAAATACGATCAACGATCTCCTGAAAGCCTGAAGTCGGTTATTTATCGGGATTATTTTGGGTTGGCAGGTCATTTTATTGTTATTTTGTTGTAATTCAGTGTTATATCGGAAAAAAGAGAGGGACACGAACGATTGATAATCGGACGAAATCCCTCTCTGATTATTCACTAACTACTTAACTTTCTGTAAAATAAAGGACTTATTCTGAGCAGATATTTGAAAAATTCTCCGGAAATTAATATCCCGGGTTTTGATAAGCGGTTAATTCAACTGCGGTCAGTGCCGTTAAAGCATTAATCGTGCTTGTCGGAATGGGGCGCAGATAAGCTGTTGGTGGAATGGTACGTGTCACTACTACCGGAATATGGTCTCCGGTAGAGCCACCTGCAACGTCGCAAATCTCGTAAGTGCCTGCGCGTGCATTCCATGTTTGGGTACGTACTAAGTCGAACCAACGATGAGCCTCGCCAAACAATTCGCGTGAACGTTCGTCCAAAATATAGTTGATATCGATGGAAGCTGGTGTAGCAGCAGTCATCGCTGCGCTATTGTCGGCAACCAGAGCTGCATTTCCATTGTTTGACCAATACCATTTTCCGGCACGGGCACGAAGGACGTTTATCAATCCTCTGGCGGTTCCGTCATTGGCATAGGTTCCGGCTACAGCTGTTGGAGCTGCACCCTTAACGGCTGCTTCAGCAGCAACAAGAAATAACTCAGAGAATTTGGCGATCGGGAACGGGCGGGTATTACCGGCATTTTGTTGTCCCAAGCCGGTGCCGTTGTCGGTGCGGTATGGACCAATCTTCCAAAGCGAAGGATATGAAAGCCTGCTAATGCCCCTGGGTGCAATTACCCAATCGGCTCTACCTGGCATTACACCTCCGGCCACATTGCTGTTACCTAATGTCCCTGCAGGAGGATAAACAATTGTACCCGGATCAGAGTCGAGGAAAGTCAATACGGGATCACCATTAACAATCGGCAAATTGTTTGCATTATACATGGTTGTAACCGCGCTTCCGGCTTGTTTCCAGTTACCGCGGAAAACAGTACCGAAGGTGCCATCATAACGTGAATCATTGGTCTTATCGGCAAATGTGTTTGTAAATATGGCGATAGGAGGAACAATACCACACCATGGACGGCCTTCAGCCTGAATAACGTAGCGCTGAACAGTATTATATCCGGCGAATGAGGATGAACTTGTGGAACTTTTAATGTTTGTATAGTTCCAGGTGGTCAGCCAATTGGAAAAGTAATCAAGCGAGGCACCCGTACTGTAGGTGAGGCTTTGTCCGTTGGCTAATTCGTTTGACTGCGTATGATCAATCATCAACATCACTTCCTTGTTGTAGTCCTTCGATCCGACATTAACGTCATAGAAATAGGGCTGTAAGCCGATAGCTGACGGAGCATTGGCAATGGCGGTTGTTGCCACAGTGTAGGCCTGCTGATAATAATAGGCTGAAGTTTTCCCATTAGGATCTGTCCGCGGAGTTGCCGGATAGGTAGGGATGTTATTTGGGTTATCGAGCCACCATGCGTAAGTCAGGTAAGCTTTTGCCAAATAAAGGCTGGCAAGTGTTTTGGTTGCCCCACCGGTTACACGTCCTGTAGCAGGCAAATCGGTTATGGCTTGCAACAGGTCAGGGAATATACCGATGGTATAAACTTCAGGTACCGTGTTACGCTTCGAGGTTCTGGATGTTGTTATATTGAACTTCAAATTACCGGCACCCAAGTCAAGTGGTACTCCACCAAATGTTTGCACTAGCATAAAATAGTCCCAAGCGCGGAAGAATCTGGCTTCGGCAATCAGCGCTGCCGAAATAGTTCCTGATGCGGTTGCATTTTCAATGATGCCGCTGGCGGTGTTGATGTTCGGGAAGGTCGTATTCCATAATGCACTGGCAGCACAATTGTCGGGGGTAGTCGACCCGGCACCTGAAAAGTCCAGGTTCTTGGAGTCTGCATTCACATTCTGGCCCCATGTCCCTTCATCGGTACCGGCCTGGCAGGTTTCATAATAGTATCCATTAGATTGAAGGTAGCGCAAGTGGAAGTACATATAGTTCAAACCACCCATTACACCGGCATTGGTTTTGAAATAATCAGGAGTATATATACTGCGAGGTGCTTCGTTCAGAATATTTTTGCAACCCCCCACGAACCCCATTATCAGGGCTGCTACGATTAAAGTTTTTATCTGTATATGTTTCATTTTTTATCTTATTTAGAATGTAAAATTAAGACCAATAATGTAGTTGCGGGTTGAAGGTGTGTTTGTGCCTATCGTCAGCAGCCGTTTCAGGTTGCTGGACATAGGTACTGCAGCATTCTCATTGCCGTAGGAGTTGGATTCAGGATCCATCCCAGACAGTTTGTTATATGGGGAAAAGAATACAAAAGGGTTCTGGACGGTACAGTATAAGCGCATTTTTGCAATACCTGCGTTTTTAAACCATTTGGCGTTTTCGAAGTTATAACCAAGTGATATGGTACGTATCTTCAGGTATGAACCGTCGATGTACGACAAGGAATTTAGGTACTTTGGTGAATCTCCTCCGATTCCGCCCGGCTTAGGAAACAAGGCTCCGGTGTTGGTCGGTGTCCAGTAGTCTACTTTTACATTTCCTCTGCGTCCTGTCAGAATATTCATGTACCCAGCCGATCCATAAGGGGTGGCGATGAGTAATCCACCGTCTTTAAAGACACTTACCACGCTAAGATCAAATCCTTTAAACGCTACACGGGTATTGAAACCTCCCTGAAACTTTGGTTCTATGCTCATGATTTGCTTGTCGGCGTCGGCAATTTGCCTGGTAGGGGTACCATCAGGGTTGAAAGTTCCGGTATATTTTACCTTGATCATACCAACATTGCCACCCGGTTCATATTTTGTTAAGTTGGCGTCTGCTGCTTGCCAGATTCCTATGGCCTTGTAGTCATAGATTACATCAATAGGATGGCCAACAAACCAGTTGTTATTTTTGTCTACCAACGCTCCCGAAGCAAGTGCGATCAGCTTGTTGCGATTGGTATACAGGTTTACGCCTGCTTCCCATGTCCAACCATTATGGTCATCCAATATCTTGCCGTTAAGCGAAAATTCCATCCCTGTGTTTTGAGATTGACCTACATTTTGGGTGATACTGTTCACGCCCGTTGTGATAGGCAGAGCAACATTCAACAGCAGATTTTTGGTCTCTGTTTTATAATACTCGATAGTACCCGAAAGGCGATTTTTCAGGATGCCAAAGTCTACGGCATAATTCATTTGCTGAGAGATCTCCCATCCTAACTTTGGGTTAGGTAATTGAGAAACATAGTAGCTTGTCGTATTGGTTGTGCCAAGGTTCATCGCATTGGTCTGTAAAAGTCCAAGTGTAGAATAGGCAGTAATCGATTGATTGGAGGTTACTCCATAACCCAAACGCACTTTCAAAAAATCTACCAGGGAAATATCTTTCATAAACGATTCGTTTTTGATATTCCATCCGGCCGATATTGCAGGATAGGAAACCCACTTATGCCCCCGGGCCAGTACTGAAGCGCCGTCTGTACGATAACTTGCCATCACCATAAAGCGGTTGTCGTATGCGTAATTCACACGACCCATATAGGACATCAGGCCGGTCTTATAATAGCCTTGGTATGCAGGATCAATTGTAGTTACCCCATTAGCCCGTCCCAGATTGTAGAATTGGAAAGCATCAGATGGAATGTCTTTTGCTGTGATGTTTGTGCTGTTGTAGGAGGTTTGCTCTGCAGAGTACAAGGCGACGGCACTCACCTGGTGTTTTCCATAGGCGTGGTCGTAGGTCAACATGTTTTCAATTGCCCAGCTTGTGGTAAGAGCAGAACCTATGGTAGCTTGTGACACGGTGGTCGCAATCGTTTGGAATACTCCTTGTCCCTGGTACTGGCCAAGATTACTCTGACGGTAATTCAAGCCAAGGTTAACGCGATATTTTAAGCCCTCAACGTGAGGAATTTTTACCTCTGCATACAAAGAGTTGTAGGTACCCAAAGCCTTGGTAAGGTCTATCCATTGGTCTCCCAAATGATTGACGATATCCCTTGAATAGGTCCACTGCTCATCAGCCGGCATCTTGATCGTTCTTTTCCAGGTGCCATCTGTATTTTTCGGGTTGGCAATAGGCGACAAACTTACTACGCCGTATATCCCCATGTTATCACCGTTGGATATGGAATAGTTGTTGTTTGAGCTAAATCCGATGCGGAAATATTTGCCTAATTCCTGATCCATGGCTGCACGGATCGAATAACGGGTGTAACTTTGTCCCGGGACTACTGCCTGATCATTATAATAGCCGGCACCGAACATATAGTTACCTTTTTCAGTACCTCCCGAAACGCCTATGTCGTGGCTTGTAACCTGACCTGTTCTATAAAACAAATTCTGCCAGTCGGTATTTACCTTTTTGTCTTCATCTGTCCCATCAGTGGGGTATGTACCGGAAATAGCGCGGAGTTTATTAAATTCCGTACCGTTCATCATGGGGTATTTTCCAAAAACAGTTCTTGGTCCATAATACCCGTTGTAGGTAAACTGTGCTTTTTGTCCTTGTGTACCTTTATTGGTTGTTATCAAAATTACCCCGTTGGCACCGCGCGAGCCGTAAATAGCTGTCGCCGAGGCATCCTTCAGAATATCAATGCTCTTGATGTTGCTGGTATTGAGGTCGCTGATAGACCCTGCAAAAGGGATCCCGTCGAGGACAACCAGCGGATCGTTTGTGGCAAGCAGCGAACGCGTACCACGAATACGGACTTGCATGGAAGCATCCGGTTTGGTTGAGGTTTGCTCCATATCAACTCCCGCAATACGGCCCTGCAAAGCCTGTGTGATGTTAGGGGCCGGCACCTCACGAATAAGATCTCCTTTTACTGTGGCAACGGAACCGGTTACAGCCTCTTTTCGTTGAGTACCATACCCTACGACCACCACTTCATCCACCTGCAAATTGTCAGGCACAAGCTTGATGTTGATCTCCTTTTGATTGCCTACAAGTATCTCCCGGGTTTTTTCCCCAATAAATGAGAATGATAGCGTTGATTTAGCATCGGCATCAATCTGATATTTTCCGTCGATATCAGTAACAACGCCAATTGTGGTTCCTTTGACTACCACATTTACCCCCACCATTGTGGTTCCGCTCTCATCGGTTACTTTACCCTTTACCCGAACGGATTGGGCATAGGTCCAAAATGACAATAGCAACATAGGTAGCATAATGATTGCGACCCGTACTAATCTGTTTTTTTTCATTGATTTAATTTTAGTTAATTAATTATGGAAATAAATTTAACTTTTCATCGGTAATTTTTCCGATAATGAACTGTCTCTGGTTATCAAAACCTACGAATGACTACTCTTTTATTATTGCATAATTTGTTTTGATTTAATGATCATTTAATTCATAAATTGGTGTTCTTACAAACAAAACTGAATATTGCAGGAAACATAGTTGTGCCGTTTCGATCTGCTGCAAACAGATCCACTGTTTGGAGGTTTTTTTAGTGATTTTATTAGGCAAAAGTATAGCGAGACTCAGATTCAGACTTTCGATAATAGATATTTGATTGTTAATTTTGGGTAAATTATATACCTGAATGTTAATATTTGATTAATTACAACCTCAAACGATTGACCCTAATCTGCCTCGCGTTGATGCTTGCGCGTGGCTATTTAGCTGAAATATATGCAATTATAAGTATGTAGCCAGTTGAGATAAAAGATAGCATCCAAAAGCGGATGAATCAGTAACAACTAATGTTTAACAAATCTTTAATTTAAAAACGACAGGGTGCCTTCAGGGTACGGGTCAAAAACCAGGGCAGCTGATGAAACCGTAACTAATCGTTTATTCTGAAATTTCGGATGGTGATTTCCCGAAATGTTTACTGAATACAGTGCTGAAATAGCCCAAACTGGCAAAACCACAAAGTTCACTTACTTCAGTCACATTGTATTTTCCTGACTGCAATAATTCCACTGCATGATTGAGTCGGATGGTTTTGATAAAATCGGTCGGCGATTGATCGGTTAGTGATTTAACCTTTTTGTAAAGCAGTGACGAACTGACGTTCATTTCCGACGCGAATTCTTCCTTGTCGAATTCTGCATTGGGAATGTTGGTCTTTGCAACCTGCAACATTTTCTTTACAAATTTATCGTTGAGTTCGTTGGTCAAAATATGTTCGTTTGACTCGCCTTTAATGAGCTTCAACGCTTTTTCCCTGACGACCTCCCGATTGCGAATAATCGATTTGATCCGTTGAATCAAAAGATTCATGTCGAAAGGTTTGGTTAAATAGTCATCGGCACCAAGGCCTAAACCATGCAACTGGTTAGTAATTTCAGAAAGTGCGGTAAGTAAAATAATGGGGATATGAGAGGTTTCATAGGTTGATTTCATGATTTTGCACAATTCAAAACCGTCCATATTTGGCATCATGATGTCGGAAACGACCAAATCTGGAATGTGTTTCGAAATAAACTCCCAGGCTTTTTCTCCATCAATAGCTGTAAATACCTTAAAATCACTGCTGAGAGTGGTCTTCATAAAATTCAAAAGATCTTCATTGTCCTCAACAATCAAAACTTTCATTTCTTTTGAAGTTTTAAACTCAGTGTCAGATTCGATTTGCGGAGTAACGTCCTCAAAATGGCTGGAAGCTGCAGATATCTCAGAGGGTGTAATTGTAGCTATTGATTTCCTCGAAACCAATTTAAACGGAATTACCACCTGGAATATCGATCCGACATTTTCCTGACTGCTGCAACTGATATTCCCCCCATGCATGGTAACATAATTTTTAACCAATAAAAGCCCTATTCCGGAACCGACAACCTGTGAATTGATCGCATTGTCTCCCCTGTAAAATTCCTTAAACAACTGTCGTTGAGCTTTTCTGGTAATGCCGATCCCATTGTCTTTCACCTGAAGCATCCATTTTTTATCATCGCATCTGAGTTCGATCTGGATTTGACTGTTGTTGGGCGAATATTTGATGGCATTCGAAATCAGGTTGTCGATGATTTTTTCCATCTTCGGCTCATCTACCGCCGTCACATAGCTATCACGATCAGTAATAAACACAAGATCGATTCTTCTGCTTTTGGCGTACGAAGCCAGCATGATCTTCCGATTTGAGACAAATTTTACAATATCTGTCATTGAGAGCAACAGGTGCTCCTTGCCAATATCAACTTTCTGGAAATCCATCAATTGAGAAACGACTGAAGTGAGTTGTCTTGCCTGTGCAATGACCAGATTTAAATAATACTTCCCCGATTCGGTTAACTCTTTCTCTTTGCTTAACTCCTCGACAGGTGCTTTGATTAAGGTCAGCGATGTTCGTATATCGTGTGCCATATTGGTAAAAAACCGCACCTTTTCTTCGGTATGATTCTGTTTTAGCCGGTTAATGTAGTATAGTAAATACAGAAAGATGATTCCGGCCATAACAATAATAACAAGTACCCAGAACCAACCTGTTCTCCAGAATGGGGGGATCAGATTTATTTTCAGGGACCGTTCTGCTAATACAGTGCTCAATGAACTGTCAAATAGTCTTATTTTTAGTGTAAAGTGTCCGCTTGGTATGTTGGTGTAAGTAACAATATTGTTTCCAGCAGGCTGACTCCACTGCTGGTCAAACCCCTCCAATTCCCAGGAAAACTTTGATCCGGAGGTTTGGCCAAGCGAAAGTAATTCAAGGTTGATCGTATTTTGAAAATACTTGAGATTAATTTCCTGTAAACTATCGATGGGCACCTTCAGATTGAACGACAATATATCTCTGATTGACCGACCAGCCACCGTCAAGTCCTGGAAAAAAATTTTCCCTTTGGTTGAAGACTCATCAACCAGATTAGGAGAAAAAATTACTGTCCCGTTATTAGTTCCCCACGCCAATTGCCCATTTTTTAATTTAGCTACCGAACTGTTATTAAATGAGGTTCTTGAGAGTGCGTAAATTGACGAATAAGTCAGTGCATTTTTATTTTTTGGGTTAAACCGGCATAATCCATTTTCTGTTCCTAACCATAAATAATCATTGGCAAACAGGATGCTGTTAATGAAATTCGAGGGTAATCCCATCTTGACTGTAAATTTTTCGGTTGCGCCGGTCTTGTAATTATATTTAATTAATCCGTCTCCGGAGGTACACATCCAAATATAGTCTCCCATGATCAGAAAATCGCGAACCAGTAATCCGGTTATCAATTTCTTAATAACACCAGTTTGTTTATTCAATTGAGACAATCCATAACTGCAACCCAGAATCATAAGGTTATCAGAGGCTTCACCAAAGCATCCGATGGGTTCGTCTGAATAGGTTCTGAATCTGTTTTCCTTCGACAAATAACAAACCACCGAACCACTGCCTCCTCCCAGCCAAATATCTCCGCTGCTGTCTTTGTAGATATTAAAAATAAAATCATTCTGTAGTGGGGATCCCTTCTCGTTTTTCGTGTAATGAGCCAACTCTTTCCCGGTCCTGCCGTCAAGCAGGTAGACTCCCGAAGCATAAGTCCCTGCCCATATTCTCCCCTGGTTGTCTTCGCAAATTGAGAGAAATACCTGGGCATGCATCTCCTTGTCATTATAAAAACTGCTCCATTTATTCCGGTCTAAATCCCAGCAGCTGATTCCATTATTTGTTGCAAACCACAGTTTTCCCGAATGATCTTCTATAATACCGTTAACATCATTATTTATTAGTGAATTTGTATTGTTTGAAAGATGAACGATTTGATTTACCGCAGGAGAAGCCTGATCCAGAAACGACAGCCCTCCGCTGTAAGTGCACACCCACACTCTTTTGGTATTGTCGCAATACAGGTCATACACACCGTTTCCCCTCAGGGAAGTCGGGATGTCCAAGCTCTCTTTAAAAATATTCAGCACCTTTTGATTGCGCCTATCCAGCTCCCATATCCCCTGTCCATCAAATCCAATTAAACAGGTGGAATCGGAATTCTCCTCTATTGTCAGGATTGGCTGCTTGGGTAAAACGGAAATGAGCTTATTGGAACAGGTGCCGGTTTTGAAATTGTAAAAATATAACCCTTCAGACATGGTTCCAAGCCATAGTTCATTCTGAACTTTATCGAAATATAACGAGGTAAACCCAAAAGTATTCTGATTCCTGTTTTCATAAATATGCTTCCTTGCCAACGTATTGATATCAACAAGCCAGATTCCATCCTGCTTGGCAACAATCAGATTTTTGGAGTCGTACCAGTTGATGGCGTACCTGTTCGACGAAAATTCATAAGCAGTAGAGAGGGTTCCCGCCTGATATTTATACAATCCCAGGGTCGTGGCAATCCAGCAATTCCCTTTTTCATCAAGACGCATATCAAACAAGATGAGATCGTTGTCCTTAACTTGTTTTCTAAGGTTTAATATCAGATCAAAGTGATCATTTACAGGATTATAGTAAAATACCTGTCCGTTATTGGTATAGGCAAAAAGCCTGGAATTCCTGTAAATAAGCCGTACTCTGATTACATCGGCCAGTTCATAGGGAAGCCGGTAAATATGATAATTCTCCTTCGATAGTCTTAAGATACCCGTTTTTGAAGAGGCCCAAACAAATCCGTTTTCATCCTTGCAAACCGAATTGATCTCCCGCATCGAAATCCCATACAAGGAATTGATACTGTAGAACTTTGCGGCCAGGACATGCTGAGCGCATACAAGGCTTAGAAAAAAAATCGCTGACAGCGCGTATCTCAGAATTTTTAATCGTTTCAAATCAAGTCCCTTTTAATTTAAATTTACTATGAATAGATTACTCCACAGTGTCTTTTAAAATTATTCGTTTTCACCAATCTCTTTTGACATTAACGGAACGCTGTGTAAGCTTAATACCCCGTTACCATCCGATTCATTGATGGCAAAGTTCATCCACACTTTCTGGCCCTTCCATTTATATCCGAAGTGCTCCCTTTTATGGCCTTCGCTATAGGCCTCCTGCAAGATGCCAAGTACCCCGTTTGTGTTAGTCCATCCCTTTGTTTCAAACTCTATCGTGGTTACCATATCCTTGTAAAACGTAAGATAAACCGCTTCGAACGTATATTTTCCGAGTCGCAATTCAGGTTGTAGAGCCTTGTAATAGTTGTCCCCATCCTGCTTTATTAAACCTTTAAACGTATTAAACGGAGTTTCCAGCTTTATATTCAGAAACCCATATTGATTATCAAGCGCTTTTAGGCCAATCTCATTATTCCCCCGGTTCTGACCAACCAATACGGATGAAAATATGAATATTAACAGGGTTGTTAGAGTAGGTTTTAGGTGTTCCTTAATTATTTGATTCATGGTTTTTCTTTTCTTTTTTCCGGTTTTAAGTAATAAGAACAAGTAATTGTCGTAATTATTTATTTCCTCTTTTGACCTCCCCCAACTCCTGACCTCCACAACCCCTCCAGAGGGGATTAAAAGGAAGGTATTGTTCCGAATGCGGAAGATTTAGCGGGGTCAAAAAGGGGAATATCGGTATTTTAAACAGTACATTATATCTTTCCGGTTACTTACATTTTTAATGTCACAAGAAATTGAAGATAAATTTAGTTATTAGTCATGAATGGATGCGCTAAACATTTCCGGTTGATGTTTGGTGAATCCTGCCCGATTCGTCACACGAATCAGCCGGTAAAATTACCATTTTTTTGCCGGAATCTCACTGCCCGCAGAATCCCTGTTTTGGACTGGGGACATGTGGATTACATGCTGCCCGAATTGACCTTTTCCGGGTTTGCTTGCTGGTGAAACAGGCATAAATGATAAATTCCTTAATCGCCGGGCGCCGGGGATAAGATAAAATCGTAACAAAACCAGCCTGGTTTATATCCTCTAAAATAAGACCGGTTACAAATGGATTATAACGCGAGGTTATTGATAATAAAAGGATATTCGCCCTGTTATTTTACACCGATAGAATTACTTTTGTATTTAACAGGGAATCTAAAGCAGGAAAACCAAATTGGCGGTTAACAAAGGTCTTCTTCCTGTATTCCTGATTGACCATCTATTTAGCTACAGGGAAAATTACCCTGATTTAATGATCATTACTGCTTTGAAGTCCCGGGCATTTATATCCGGGGAATCGCGAACAAACTAATTTAAAGGGACGAATAAGGGTATTGATAGCGCGAATATTGTATTTGTTGTATCGTCAGGTAAACCATTGACCGGTTACAGGATAGGCATCGGTTACGTTAATGAACCGCTGAAAAAGATTAAATAATAAGAATTAAAGTATTATTCTGATGGACAAGCTAACCAAGCTGACTCGCCGTCGCTTTATCACACTTTCCCTGCTGGGATCAGGCGGACTGTGCCTCCTAAGCAGGTGTGCCAATCCTCCGCTTTCACCCTGGCAATTTATTACGGTCCGGGAATCGTATGTCCTTGATGCATTAGTGGAACAGATCATCCCCACAGACGAGTGGCCCGGAGGTCGCGATGCCGGAGTTACCGGTTATATTGACCGGCAATTGGCTGGTCATTATGCACGGTTCCAGGAGACCTACCGGAAAGGGTTACTCGCCATTCAGCAAACCTGCACATCCCGATTTCAAAAGCGGTTTGAGGAGCTTCCGTTTGATGAACAGACCAAATTCCTTAAAATCATGGAGGCCGGAAAAATGGAAGGGTCCCAATGGGAAAACGGGTTCGACCGTTCATTTTTTCGCATGATACGCGATCATTCCATGCAGGGATTCTACGGAAGTCCGCGTCATGGGGGCAACAAAAACAACGTCAGCTATAAAATGATGAAACTCGATTATCCGGTAATCATTGGTCAAAACCGATACAATCTTAAATCTGATGGAAAATAAACATGTAAATGCCATCGTGGTAGGCGCCGGAGCGGGAGGGGGGATCGTTGCCAAAGAGCTGAGCGTGGCCGGGCTCTCGGTGGTTCTTTTTGAACGGGGTGGCTGGGCGTCCTATGAGGACAGCGATGATGACGAACTGAGATCGCAACGGACCACGGTTCTCGGCAACGGATATGGACCTGATGATCTGCGCTATAAACGGGTAATTGAAAACAGCGACGGAAGTACAACGATTGTCCGGCCAAGCGAAGGTGGCTATAACAATGTTGCGGCTTGTGTCGGTTCGGGAACTGTAAGTTATGGCGCCATGGCCTGGCGGTTTATGCAGGAGGATTTTAAGCTGAAAACCACCTATGGATCCGTTGCAGGCTCAACCCTCGAGGATTGGCCGTTCACCTACGAAGAGCTCGAGCCTTGCTATGAAAAGGCCGAATGGGAAATCGGTGTTGCCGGCGATGATAGTCAGAATCCTTTTGCGCCGCCCCGTCGCAAACCACAGCCCATGCCACCTTTTTCACACAATAGGGAGGCAAAATTGCTGTACGATGCCGCCAAAAGATTAGGGTATCATCCTTTTCCTCTGCCGATGCTCCGTAATTCGGTTCCGTATCATGGCCGCCCGGCCTGTATCCGCATGCGCACCTGCTGTGGTTTTGCCTGTCCTGTAAATGCCAAATGCGGAACCCACAATACGGTGATTCCAGTTGCCATCGAAACGGGCAATTGCGAGTTGCGAATCAATTCGGTGGTCAGCGAAATCGTGGTGGACGAGCATGGTAAAATCACCGGAGTCACCTATTTCGATGAAAACAACCACAAAAAAACACAAACTGCCGATCTTGTCGTAATCTCAGCTTCAGCAACCGAAACGGCCAGGCTGCTCCTGAATTCCAAATCGAAATTCTTCCCCAAAGGGATCGGAAATGAAAATGACTGGGTGGGACGTAACCTTCAGGGGCATGCCTACACCGGGGCATACGGGATTTTTGAAGATGAAATCTATGACGATCTGGGTCCGGGCGCCTCGGTGGCTATCAGCGATTTCAACCACCATAATCCGGGTATCATGGGTGGAGGAGTACTGTGCAATGAGTTTATCCGGATGCCTTACCTGTTCACAGGTGTTCGTCCTCCGGGGGCCGCCCGGTGGGGCAGGGAGCATAAAGCATTTCAGCGGCTTAATTTCAAGCGAGTCGCCCAGGCGGTCGGACCTTACCAGGAGATCCCAAAATTTGACTCCCGCGTTGAGGTTGACCCCGTAGTAAAGGATTTCTGGGGAATCCCCGTGGTCCGGTTATCAGGTTCCCGGCACGAAAAGGATGTCGAAGGGTGCCGGTTAATGTCTGAAAAGGCTGAATTGTGGCTGAAAGAGGCAGGAGCTGTTCAGACCTGGCAATCCGTTGGCGGAGGAAAAGGGTTAAGCGGGGGGCAGCATCAGGCGGGAACCTGCCGCATGGGAAATGATCCCCGGACTTCTGTGACCGATAAATATGGAAGAATTCACGACGTGCCAAATCTCTTTGTCGCCGACGGAAGTCTGAATGTCAACAATGGAGGTTTTAATCCGGTACTGACAATCATGGCTTTAGGTTTCCGCGTAGGAGGATATATCGCCGGCGAATGGTTAAAAGGGAACCGATTCAAGTAAACCCCCAACAATGATTATGAACAGAATATCCAGAATTGCACTTTTATCTGTTACCTCCATACTTATAATCGGTACAATCGCTTTCAGTTCATTTTACACCTGGTGGAACATAGCCTCACCCGATAAAACCTGTTCTTCGTGCCATGAGATAGGGCGTTACGTAAACTCGCAGGTAAAATCGGTACACCGGAATTTAAAATGCAGTGAGTGTCATGGAACGGCCTTGAGTAAAGGATTGCACAGCGTGAAAGAGAAAGGGATGATGGTGGTTAACCACATCAATGGCGGTAATCCGGAAAATGTAAAAATGAGCGGGGAACAGTTACTGGAGGTAATCGGCAATTGCAGGCGCTGCCACTCATCAGAGTATGCCATGTGGACTTCCGGAGGCCATTCGGTTGATTATCAACATATTTTTCTGAACACAAAACATAATTCAACCGAGCAAATCAATTTCGACTGCCTGCGCTGCCATGGGATGTTTTTTAAGGGGAGTGTCGGTGACCTGGTCGAACCACTCAATATCAACGGGCCATGGAAACTTAAAGATCCAAAGATGGCAACCATGCCGGCCATTCCGTGCATGGCATGCCACCAGATTCATCAGGAGGGAATGCCCCAAAACAGACCCGATTACTCCAATCCGAAAGCAACCTTTTATCAGCGGGAGGGTGCTGCTTCGATCGTATATTTTTACGACAGGCATGATAAATCGGACTATCCGGTCAGGGAATTACCCGCATTAAATTTATGGGAAGGCGAACGAAAAGTTAAAGTTTCTGACGATCTTATCATGCGAAATTGCGTTCAGTGTCATGCTCCGAATGCGCAGCATCAGGCCGGAACAGAAGATGACAAAACCCCCCGTGGTGTTCATGAAGGATTAAGCTGCACCGCCTGCCACCTGCCACACAGCAACAATGCCCGGAATAGTTGCGTATCCTGCCACCCCGCTGTTTCAAACTGTAAAATAGACGTGACCAAAATGAACACCAGTTACGCGGATTCAAAAAGCCCGAATAACATCCATTTTGTAGCCTGCACCGATTGCCATAAAGCCGTAAAACGTAATTTAAGCCACCAAATTGTCCGTTAAGCTGATCTTAAGGGATAAGAACAATATAGTGTCGTAATTATTTGTTTCTACTTAATCTTAAACACCAACCCAACTATTTATCCGGACTTAAATCATGCGCCGGGTAATGACTTAGAGAATTTTTGTGGTCAGATTCCTGATGCTGATATCAATCCCTTCGAATGGTTTCCCGTTTCCCTGGTTATCATCCTCAACAAAAATGTATTTGGTTCCGGCCGTTTCCTTGGCTGCCAGGATTCGTTTAAAATCGATAACCCCCTCGCCAACGCTGCAAATATCATCTTTCTTCACCTCATAGAACGGGGGCTGGTTGGTATGCATATCTTTCATATGGAGGAGCTGGAATCTTCCGGGATATTTCTTAAACATTGCAACAGGGTCCTGACCTGCTTTGGCCGCCCAGAAAAGATCGAGTTCCATCGTAATCAGGCCTGCATCCATTCCGGGTAAAAACAGATCATAATAAGGGACAATGCCGTTAATATTGGCAAACTCAAAATTGTGATTGTGATAACCAAACTGAATTCCGACACCTTTGGTGATCCGGGCAACTTCATTACAGTCTCCGATCATCTTTTTATACTGCTCGATGTTGCGGTCTCCCTCTTCGATCCACGGCTTGATGCAAAATTTGACCCCAAGTTCAGCATGGGTATCGGCCATCAACTTTGCTTTGTCAAGCGAAATGGAGGCCGACTCAACCTGGGTATGACTGCTCAGTGGAATCAACCCCAAATCACCGACAATCTTTTTGAATTCAGCGGGTGAATAACCGTAGAATTTCCCGTTTGCATAACCGGCCAGTTCCAGATTTTTATAACCAATCCCGGCAACTTTTTTCAGCGTCCCCGGGACATCGGCGCTCATCGCATCCCGGATAGAATAAAGCTGAATACCTATACCAAAGCTTTTCCGGTCTTTCACAATACCTGTTGTACATCCTGCTGTACCCAGTAACATCATCGCAACAGATCCTGTAGCTGAGACTTTCAAAAACTCTCTCCTGTTTTTCATAGCTTTTATTGGTTGTTTTTTAGTTTGATCGTTCGAAAGGTTAAAAGTAATACTCTCATTTCAAACTGAAAACTATCCCGGTAAAAAAATGCAATTTAAAATGGAGATTTATGAAAGTCGGATAAACATAACATCCTATCTGCACATGGATCAGATTTCATCAAACCAAAATCAATCCGGAATAAGGGAATAACTTTGGAAGGTAATTATGTTGACGTTCGCTGACCTCCCCGGAGTCATAGGTATCTTCCACCGGTCAATTTTGATAAACATGCAAACCCGCTGGATTTGATCGATCGAATTTAATTTTATCCGCTCTTAAAGGGTTAGATAGGAATCGCAAAGCAATGGATATTCAAAAATTTATCTTTGCGATCATGGCATTGCGTGGATTTTTTTAAATTAATCGTTTAAGGGCTTTCTAATTTCCATCTGATTGAAAATTCAGGAACGATTTCCACTGTTTGCTGGTTTTTCTTTCACTCACGACAACCATTTCCATTGCCTGTTTGTTATTGTGGAAGTTTCCTCAATAGAGGCGCCTCTCTTCAGCCAGATTTTAACGAAGATATGTGGCATTGATTGAATCCGGATTGAAAACAGAAATATGCTTAGTAAACAACTTTTGATTTTTAGTTTTATTATACTTGTCGTTGAATATTATTCATTGGTTGCTGTGCGTAATGTCGTTAGGCAAACAAACGACCTTTTGCACGGGTGGTTATTCCTCCTTTATGCGATTTTATCACTCGTGGTCCTGTGGAGCCTGTATGCTTTCCCGCACTATGGAAGGGGAGTCTGGCCATCGGTTTCGGTAAAATATTTCGTGAATATTTTTGTTGTCCTCTTTATCGGAAAACTGCTTGTTGGGGTGATTATGTTATCGGCTGACCTTTTTATGGTCATTCCCAACCTGGTGAGCTATCTGTTCTCGTTTAAAAATCACCCGATCGGAAATCCGCCCGATGGATCACGCTTTATCAGCCGGTTTACCTTTATCTCACAAACGGCATTATTAATCGGAGGGGTGTTGTCTACGGGGCTTGCTTACGGAATAAGTAATCGCTATCGTTACCGGCTTATACGGGTAAAGGTATCTTTAAAACATTTGCCTGACGAATTTAAAGGGATGAAAATCATACAGATATCCGATATACATTCCGGAAGTTTTGATGATCCGGCAGCGGTGGCCAAGGGGGTGGATGCGATCATGAATGCAAAACCCGACCTGATTGTATTTACCGGCGACCTTGTCAATGAACAGGCCGATGAAATGATCCCCTATCGGAGGATATTCAGTCAGTTAAAAGCTCCGATGGGTGTTTATTCGGTGATGGGAAACCACGATTATGGCGATTATGTTTCGTGGCCAACCGAAAAGGCAAAACGGGAGAACCTGGAGAAGCTCAGGCAACATCATGCGGATATGGGATGGCGGCTGCTGTTGAATGAACATGTGTTATTGAAGCGGAATGAACAGCAAATTGCCCTGATTGGAATTGAAAACTGGGGAGCCAAAAGATTTGCCAAATATGGTGATATGAAAAAAGCTGTTGCGGGTCTGGAGAATACCGATGTAAAGAGCAAAATACTGCTTAGTCATGATCCTTCGCATTGGGAAGCGGAAGTGCGGAAGGATTATACGGATATTGACTTGACCTTGAGCGGACATACCCACGGCATGCAATTTGGCATTGACATCCCCGGATTTAAATGGAGTCCGGTTCAGTATGTTTATAAACAATGGGCCGGTTTGTATCAGCAGGAAAACCAATACCTTTATGTCAACCGGGGCTTTGGCTTTATCGGCTACCAGGGACGTTTGGGTATGCTTCCTGAAATTACACTTATCGAACTGGCCTGACCCGAAAAATGATAGATTCACCGGCTAAATTATCCCCCGGCTCCAGGCCGAATTGATCATTAACCATCCGGCTTAAACCTGCTCTCAGGCGGGTTCAAAAATGGCCGTCACATTTTTGAGCTCCTCAATAATCGTGATCGACTGCGGACAATGGCTTTCGCACTCGCCGCATTCGATGCACCCCGAAGCCCTTTGCTCCGGCTGCAACATCCGATGATACATCTCTTCCTTGCCAAACATGTGATAGTTGTTGTAAAAGGTAAAACAACCGGGAATATTTACACCTGACGGACATGGCATACAATAATTGCATGCCGTACAATCGACTTTTATCCTTTTCCGGTATATATTCCGAACCTCTTTAATGACGGAGAAATCCTCCCAGGTAAACGATTCTTCCGCTGCACTCCGAGCTATTTCAATATTTTCGACCACCTGTTCCATCGTATTCATGCCGCTTAACAGCAACGATACTTCCGGATAATCCCATACCCACCTTAAAGCCCATTCGGCAGGAGTCCTTTTCGGATTTGCACGATCAAAAACTTGTTGAACCGCCTCGGGAAGATTGGCAGCAAGTTTGCCGCCTCTGAGCGGTTCCATAATGATGATCCCAAGCCCCTTCTTTGCGGCATATTCCAGCCCTTTTATTCCCGCCTGAAATCCCTCATCGAGATAATTATATTGTATTTGACAGAATGACCAATCATAACCGTCGGCAATCTCCTTGAAATTCTCTTCAGTATCATGGTAGGAGAATCCGGCATGTTTAATCCGCCCATCGCGGATCGCCTGGTCTAAAAACTCAGCAATACCGGCCTCTTTGACATTTTTCCACAACGTACTGTTTAGCGCATGAACAAGGTAAAAATCGATTGTTTCAGTTTCCAGCCGCTCTAATTGTTCGTTTAAAAACTTATCCATATCTGCCCGGGTTTTAATCAGCCAGCTCGGAAGCTTGGTGGCGATTTTTACTTTTTCCCGATAACCATTTCTTAATACCTTGCCGACAAATGGTTCGCTCTGACCCGCCGATGTCATCCCTTTACCATGATACGGATAGGCAGTGTCAATGTAGTTCACCCCTTGATCAATGGCATGCCGGATAAGTTTAGTTGACAATTCCTCATCAATTCCGGACGGATCACCTCCCGGCATAAGGGGAAGCCTCATACATCCGAAACCAAGAATGGAAACCATTTCATTCGTTTTGCCAAATTTCCGATAACGCATATTCATTCTCCTGTTGATAATTAGTTCATTTTGCCTGTCCCTTTTCAGCGACATTGAAATTACTCTTTATTTTAATAATGCAAAATATTATAATAACAGATTGGAATGCTTCGTAGCCTGACCGTTTTAATCAGCCCGCAATGAGCGCAAAGATTTTATAAATCCCTCTTTTTGAACCTTTGCGGTCCTGGCGGTCTTAGCGCGAAATATTCTCGGCCAACCTCTTTTTCCCGCAAGGCACGCAATGAGCGCAAAGATTTGGTCACCTCGTAACAGAGAAAAATCACAACGTAAAATGATGTGGTACCACATGTTTTGGTTGATTTAGCGCCGTATGTTTCGGTAATGTTTGCCACAAATAAATGATACTACTTTCTGACCGATGACTCCCTGATGATCAGTTTAGTTTTCAGCTCAACAGATTTTGGAGGCAGGTTAATATTTTCTGTCAGTTCGAAGAAGAGGCTGGCGGCAACTCTTCCCATTTCATTGGTTGGATGCATTACGGAGGTCAGTGTGGGTTGAACGACTATAGCATGAAATTCATCCGTAAATCCGGCCAGCATGATATCTTCAGGGACCCGAAACCCAAGTCTTCTTATCACTTTCATCGCTGCAAAAATCACTGTATCATTTATTCCGAATATTGCGTCAGGCGGAAAGGGAAGTGACAGTAAACGTTCGGTAGCCTCTTCTGCAGATGCCGGATTCAAATCACACTTTTCAAGATACTCAGTACGGAGTTCCAGCCCGAAATCGAGGATGCCCTGTAAGTATCCCCTCTTTCTTTCTTCCGAGATATTGAGATTATCCGGACCGGAAATATAGGCAATACGGCTGGCACCATTTTGATTAAAATGGTGCGTAATGCTTCTTGCGGCCTCAAAGTTATCGGCAGTTACCGACGGGACCTCCCCCTTAAGACAAACCCTGTCAAAAAACACAATTGGAATTTCCATGTCTATAATCTTCATAAAGTGAGCATAGTCATTTGTCTCCTGCGAAAGACAGATGATAAAACCCTCTACTCTTGCTTTAAGCAGATTTTCAATATTTGAGCACTCCTTTTTAAAGGACTCGTTCGAAGATGAAATAATTACAAAATAACCATGCTGTTCTGCAACCTCCTCGATCCCGGAAATTACTGACGAAAAAAAATGGGTAACCAGATCAGGAACAATCACTCCGACCATTTTGGTTTGTTGTCTTAACATCCCCATTGCCATAGGATTGGGGGAATAATTCCGGATGCCGGCCAACTCCTTTATCCTGGCAATCATTTCTTTACTTATATCCGGATGATCCTTTAGCCCTCTTGAAACCGTTGAGATTGAAACTCCAAGTTCCTGGGCAATATCTTTAAGTGCAATTCTCTTTTTGACCATATCTTATCCAGTTGTAAATTGAGACAAATTCACCCTGTAATTCTTTCCGAAATTAGTGAAATATTGGAATCTCAACGCCATTTATTCGCAAATTACATTTCAAGAGGTCTCTTTGTCTTTAAAAAAATCAAAATAACAATTCGCCCTCTACATGTTATAAAACATTTTTTTCTTCCGCAAAGCTTTGTGCAAAGCTTTGCGTTAATGGATTAAAAATGAACACTTGCAAGCCACTTTTAAAATCCTAATATTTGCATTGGAATTTAAAAATTCTTTTCCTGATTAAGGGAAAGAGGTTTAATTGCTGAATTCCGGTTTTGATCATTTAATGACGCTTAATCATCAACTGGATAGATTCTTGTAGAATAATAAATTATAAAAAAATGAAAAAAATTATTGTTGCCGGGGCAGGTGGTTTTATTGGTGGTCATTTGGCCAGAAGGTTAAAAGAGTTGGGCCATGTTGTCAGAGCGGTTGATAAAAAACCGTTGAATGAATGGTATCAGGTTCATACCGACATTGACAACCTGGTTCTTGATCTTACCATCAAGGAGAACTGTTACACCGCATTGAATGGATTCAACGAAGTATTTAACCTTGCTGCAGATATGGGTGGAATGGGTTTCATCGAAAATCACAAGGCTGAATGTATGCTAAGTGTTTTAATCAATACCCATTTACTCATGGCTGCTAAAGATCTGGGGATTGACCGTTTCTTCTATGCCTCATCTGCATGTGTCTACAATGGTGAAAAACAGCAGGAAACGAACAATCCCGGCCTTAAAGAGTCGGATGCCTACCCGGCTCAGTCAGAAGATGGTTACGGATGGGAAAAATTGTTCTCGGAGAGAATGTGCCGTCATTTCCGCGAAGATTACAGGATCAATACCCGCGTTGCCCGCTTTCACAACGTTTACGGTCCCCATGGTACATGGGATGGAGGTCGTGAAAAAGCACCGGCTGCGATGTGTCGTAAGATCCTTGAGGCAGAATTGTATGGAAAGGATGAAATAAACATCTGGGGCGACGGTGAACAAACCCGATCATTCATGTATATCACTGAATGTGTTGAAGGGATACTTAAAATTATGTACAGTGATATTCTTGAGCCAATCAATCTGGGCAGCAGTGAAATGGTTTCAATCAACCAATTGGTTGATATTGTTGAGAAAATTGCCGGCATTAAACTGAAAAGAACCTATGATCCGGATGCTCCCAAAGGAGTTCGCGGGCGTAACAGTGATAATACCCTGATTCTCGAACTACTTGGCTGGGAGCCAACATTGCCTTTGGCCACAGGAATGAAGGAAACTTACGTTTGGATCAGAACACAAATGTTAAGCGGCGGTATCAAATAAACAGAACAATAAATGGCTGTTCTCTCTAATGGGAGTAGCCATTTTTAATGTTTTTTATAGAAACCAGTGGTTCCTTTTTCTCAGTCCCCTTGCCGGAAGTGGGTTATAGGCTGACGGGTTGCGAATTAATGAGACCTCAACGAAAGAATAATTTATGAATGATAAAAAGGTATTGGTAAGCGGATGTTATGATCTGCTACATGCCGGGCATATTGCCTTCTTTAAAACAGCATCACAGTTTGGCAAACTATATGTGAGTGTAGGTCAGGATGAGAACCTTTTCAGATTAAAGGGGAAGAAACCCTATTTTAGCCAGGAAGAAAGAGTTTACATGGTGAATGCTGTAAAATATGTCACTGAAGCATTCGTCGCATCAGGTAATGGGATGCTCGATTTTGTGGAGGATATGAAACGGATCAAACCTGACTTTTTCGTGGTGAATTCTGATGGTTTCACGCAGGGCAAGAAACAAATATGTGATGAAAATAATGTGAAATTGATTGTTTTGGAGCGCATTCCTGAAGAAGGGCTGCCTGCCAGATCAAGTTCACAATCGAAAAAAGATTTAAAATTTCCATATCGCTTATGTCTTGCCGGGGGATGGATGGATCAGCCCTGGGTATCGCAGATTCACAGCGGATCATGCGTGGTAGCCCAGATATGGCCCGACTACGACTTTAGCGATCGCTCAGGAATGGCGACCAGTTCCCGCAAAATTGCCAACGAAATCTGGGGAGACCAAATACCTGGAGGGGATCCTTTACGTATTGCAAAATTATTGTTTGGTATGGAAAACCCTCCGGGATCAGAATACATTTCAGGATCACAAGATCAGATTGGTATTTTGATGCCAGGGGTAAACAGGCTTGATTATAATGGGAAATATTGGCCATACAATATAGAATCAACTGTAAGTGCTGATATTTGCGAATGGCTCTCTCATGTGCTTCATTTGATCCCATTAACTCCCCGACCTGCAGGTTACGATCCGTTGATCGAAAAAAACCTTTCTGTTGAAATTGTCAAAGATCTGGGAGAAGCCGGGGATTTGTGCTGGGATGGAATCATTCAAAAGGACGTGAATAAACTGGGTGCAGGTATGAAACAAACATTCCTGTCTTGGAGAAAAATGCTGCCGTACACAGTCCCGGACTGGGTGTCTGAAGAGTTGGAGACAAACTGGTTTCCATTCTATCCGGGAGCCATAACTTCAGGAAGTGGAGGTGGATATTTAATGGTCGCCTCGGAGGAAGAGATTCAGGGAGCAATGAAGATTAAAATAAAATATTAACAGGTTAATCTGTTCAGTTCTTATGCGCAAAACCTATTGTCTGATTATGGCCGGAGGTTCCGGAACCCGATTCTGGCCCAGAAGCCGGGTAAATAAGCCAAAGCAATATCTTAATATTTTTGGTAACCAATCGCTTATTCAGGAATCAGTCCAACGATTTGCCAATTTCATTCCCAACGATAGCATTTATATCGTCTCGGCTAAAAATCAGCGTGTGGTACTTGAGGAACAGACAAGGAATATTCCCAAAGAGAACCTGATCTATGAACCCCTTGGTAAAAATACCCTTCCGGCTATTGGTTTAGCCGCTTTGTTTATTGACAGGAAAGATCCGGAGGGAATTCTTATCGTTTCACCTTCCGATCATTTAATTCAGAACAACGACCTATTTAAGGAGACCATCGAATCTGCAGTTTTGATTGCAGAAGAAAAAGGGGGCATTGTCACCATTGGAATTGCTCCGACATTTCCTGCAACCGGATATGGATATGTTCAGATTGCGGACCAGATCCATATTGGTCAGCCCATTAAAGCTTACACAGTTGATAAATTTGTAGAAAAGCCAAATCTTCCATTGGCAAAAAGTTATCTCCAAAGTGGAGGGTATTTCTGGAATAGTGGCATTTTTGTTTTCAGGGTTTCTGACCTGCTTCAATCAGTTCAGGAATTTGCACCTGCTTTATATGATGATCTGATGTTGATTAAAGAACATATTGGGACAGATGACTATGAAGATGCACTCAACAAGATCTATAGCAAAGTGGAATCCATTTCAATTGACTTTGGAATTCTGGAAAAAGCGAATAATGTATTTCTGGTTCAGGGTAACTTTGTCTGGAATGATCTGGGAAGCTGGGAAGAAGTTTATAAATATGATCAAAAGGACGAAAACCTAAATGCTTGTATCGGTGAGGTTATCTTTCTTGATACCCAAAAATCATATGTTTATGCTGCTGAAAGTCTGGTGGCCGTAGTTGGTCTTGAAGATGTGATCGTGGTTCAGGAGGGTAACCGAATACTGGTTTGCAGGCGTGATCATGCAGAAGAAATTAAAAAGGTTGTCAATGAAATTAGCAACCGAAAGCTTAGCCAGCATTTATAGCCGTTTACTGCCGGATTCAATCTGTGCAAATTAAAATTGATAAATTCAACTTCCTGAATAAGATGCAACGATTAAATTAAATTATTAACGACTAATTAAAACCACATCATGAAAAATAATCTGCAATTTTTTAAAGTATTTATTCCGGTAATAATGCTGTTGGTCCTGTCACCAGGTCACCTTTTCGCGCAAACTTTCAAGCCAGCGGATGACTCTTTCAGTCAGTACCAATATCCCGAATGGTTCCGTGACGCCAAGTTCGGAATCTGGGCTCATTGGGGTCCACAGGCTGTACCTCGCCATGGAGACTGGTATGCAAGGCAACTGTATGAAGAAGGAAGCGCCGATAACCAATACCATGTTGCACACTATGGGCACCCTTCCAAATTCGGATACAAGGACATTGTCCCATTGTGGAAGGCAGAGCGCTGGGATCCTGAAAAACTGATGGCACTCTATAAAAAAACGGGAGCAAAATATTTTGTCAGCATGGGTACACACCATGATAATTTCTTCCTTTGGAATTCAAGAATTCATAAATGGAATGCGGCCAACATGGGGCCTAAGAAGGATGTTCTGGGGATTTGGCAGAAAGCTGCCCAAAAGGAGGGATTGCGCTTTGGCGTATCGGAGCACCTGGGAGCTTCATATACCTGGTTTCAGCCGAGTCATCAGGCTGACAAGAAAGGGCCCATGGCTGGAATACCGTATGATGGCACAGATGCAAAGTACGAGGATCTATATCACAAAAAGGCTGCAGCAATGGACAATAAATGGTTGACCACGGATCCTGCGAATCAACAGGAATGGCTAAGTTCCATTAAAGAGCTGATTGATAACTATCATCCCGATCTTCTCTATTCAGATAGCATGTTCCCTTTTGGGGATGTAGGAAGAGAGATGGTTTCTCATTTTTACAATGAAGATATTAAAAAGAACGGGGGGAAACTTGAAGCAGTTTACAATTGCAAGCAACCCTCCAACGGGAGGTGGGTCGAAGACCTGGAGAGAGGTGTAAAAGATACCATCAATAAGTTTCCCTGGCAAACTGACACTTCAATTGGTGATTGGTTTTATCGTACCGGGCAGAAGTACAAAAGTTCAACGGAAATAATTCAGATGCTTGTCGATATTGTGAGTAAAAATGGGAACCTTTTAATCAATGTTGTCCAGACCCCGGAGGGTGATCTGGAACCCGATATGCTGAAAATTCTGGATGAAATAGGCAAATGGACGGCCGTTAATGGTGAAGGAATCTATGGAACACGTCCCTGGAAATTATATGGAGAGAAACCGGCAAATGCCAAAGTAGTTAAAGCCGGAAACTTTAATGAAGAAAAGGTGAAATATAGCGCTGGGGATATCCGATTTACCCAGAAAGGAGATATCCTCTATGCATTTTGTTTGGGAACTCCTTCTGCAGCTGTTCTGATTAATTCGCTGGGGAAAAATTCGAAGTTAGCTCAAAAAGGAGTAAAATCGGTATCGATGCTGGGAAGCGACGAAAAACTGAGATGGAAACAGGGGGCCACAGGACTTATTATTAGTAAACCTGACAAACTCCCTGATTGGCAGGTTATCACTTTTAAGGTTGAGTTTGAAAAGTAAAAATAAATCCATATTGATAAGGATAATTCTTATCTAGTGCAGAAATCAATCTTCAGGAACTATTTTCACTTTGGCCTTGAATGTTATATTCCCTCTCACTACTGTCAGGGGAAAAATCAGAGATTCTTCGCTACGCTCATAATGACAAGAAGTTATGGCAATGGAAAGTATTGCGAAGAGCCTTTTTTTACTGATTGCCATTTCCCCTGACAATATTGAATCCCTTTTATGGTTCGCTATAGCCATGTGTATCCTACAGGATCATCTTTTATTGCTGCACGTGATAGCTGCTCTCTTTTCAAATCCCAGGTAACCATACGATACTTCTGTTTTACCGCCATTTTTACCTTTCGGAAGCTGGTATTTTGCAGTGAAAAGTCCGGTATTGGGTCCTGTTTCAGTCACTTCAAGTTTCGTAACAGGCTCTTTCCCGTTGCGGATTTCCACCCACCCTTTATCGGCTTTGTTCCAATCCTGGTTCAGGGCTGCTTTCAGTTCAACGGTAATGGTCTGACCAGGTCTGGCTTGTGTGATTTCGTTCTTGTAATCTGCATCAAACAGCCTGACTTGCTGACTTCCGAGGGTGCAGAAAGTCATGGTTGCCTCCCAGCCGCGGTTCGAAACACACCACCCTTCGGTGGCATAGGCATTTTTGCCAAATATTTGTCCGTTATTCTCACCAATAATCTTTTCGACCTGTTTGGCAATAGGAAACTGATTATCCAGCGGAGTGCCGTCCAGGGTTCCACGCACAAGACCTAACCTGCCATAGCCATCGGGATGGGCCTGTGGCCACCCCTCTTCAACGCCTTCCCAATATCCTCCGATTTTCACACGGTCATCGCTTTTATTGCTTAAATGTGTGCCGACAGGATTCACCCCAAAGACGAAATCGACCTGTGCCCAGCCCAGATTGCGCAACTCCGGATCATTCAGCAGGTAGGCTACAGCAAACATTGAGCCACCCAAAGCCGGAGCTCCGCCCAGCTCTTTTGTTTTAGCATGCGCCCATTCCGTCTCATTGTGCATGCGGTACTTCCAGAAATTGTTCGTTTTTTGTTTCATGTGAACTGCCCAGGCAGCCAGTTTCTCTTTCGTTCCCTGCGGCGCTTTATCTGGAGCTACCAATAAAAACCAGGCCAAAGCCTGCGGAGTGATATGTTCTGCATTACGAATCCACCACATGTGGCGTGGATTGTTAAAATCCCAGTTGGCTATGATATCTTTGGCGCTCTCCTGTGCATATTTCAGGAATTTTTCGGGGTGACCGTCCTTTTCATTCTTTTCGCACAAATACATAAACAGGTTACTGAAAACCGATTGACCGAATGCATTTCCCATCTCGTTGAACTCCTGAAATCCCGGATCGACCCATTTTACGCTGTAAGTCCAGTACCTAACCACTTTTTGACGATCATATTTTTCCCAGTTATCGAGGCAAACTTTCCGGTATTTCCGGTATTTTTCTTCCGAAAGGTATGGTTTCAGAAAGGAATGATAAGCCGCACAGACAGCTGCCAGCTGATCGAGTGTGTTCCAGAAGTCGTAATTCATGCGGGGCTGACCTTCGTAACCCAACGATCCATGACGGTATCCCGTCGGTCCGTTGTAATCCACATATTTGTAAGCGAATTCTGCGTGCCACAGGATTAAAGCTATCAGGTCAGGCATCTTTTTATTGCCCAGCTCTGATTTCCAGTTGTCGTACAGAGCCGGATTGCTGGCATATTGCAACACCTCAAACACAGCTTCCAGCCCGTAAGCGCCCCCATCGCGCGAAGGGCCGCCGCCGTAAACCTTCGACATATCGTACTTTTCCAGATCATCATAACCCCGAACATCGGCAAAAAAATCGTAGGCCAGTTTGGATGAAACTTTTTCCATCAAATGGCCGGCAATCCAGAATGGGACAGATTGCCCCCTGTCTTTCACTTCAACGACATATTCATCACCTGAAGTAACAGGGTTCAATTCGGTAAACCACCCCTGGTTGTTCAGTATCTTCCCTTCAAAAACTGTTTGATTGATTTTGGTATCCACAATTTTAAATGGCGTATTATCCGGAGCGCCATAACATACGAACCTTTTCGATTCACCCAGGTTGTATCCGGCCTGGTTGACAAATGGTTTGAATACAGGTTGCGGAGCGTTTGTCTGCGCCTGACAAGGTGTCATCTCAATGGCCGGAAGCATGAAGATGCAAATAACAAGATATTTAAGTTTCATATATATGTTTTTGGATTAAATGAAATAACTCTTTCTGTTTTATTGGCTTCGAAATGTAATCGTTGCATCCTGCTTCAAGCGCCAACTCCCTGTCGACACTTAGACTATAGGCCGTTTGTGCAATGATTATCACCTTTTGATTAAACTGCCTGACTTGTCGGATTACTTCACATCCATTTATATCGGGCAGTTTGATGCCCATCAATACCAGATCTATATCCGGATTGTTAAGGCAAATTTTTACTGCTTCAATCCCCGATGCAGCATATAATATTTCATTGCTTATGTTGCTGACTATTTTTGTGAGGAACAATTCTGAAATTTTATCATCCTCAACGAACAGGATCTTTAATTTTCTATTTATAATTAGCTTATCATCAGCCACGATTAAATTTTCAGTGCCTCCCATTTCTCCCGGTTTAGTTTGGTTAGGGAGTGTAAAATAAAAAATAGAACCTTTCCCTGGTTCACTTTCAACCCAAATTCTGCCACCTAACATTTCGACATAGGATTTTGAGATAGCCAGCCCCAATCCGGCGCCCTGCCGTGCCTGCACATCACTGATGTCAGCCTGAACGAATCGTTCAAAAATAGCATCCTGCCTTTCGTTGGCAATGCCTATTCCGGTATCTTTGACATAAAACTGTGGCAGAGACGATGCATTCAACGTTTCCAATTGGTTATATCCAAATTCAATTGAACCTTTATCAGTATATTTAATTGCATTCTTGACAAGGTTTGAAAGGATAGCATACAATTTTTCTCCGTCTGTATACAATTTTTCACTAGGTCGCAATGGCGTGATATTAAATGAGAAAGTCAATGCTTTAGCTTCAGTATCAGGCCTAAACAGGTTGTAAACATCCTCAAGCGTCTTTTTAATACTAACCTCATTTATGAAAATTTCTGTCTGTCCCGATTCTATTTTTGAAATATCAATAATTTCCGAAATAATATTGAGCATTCGGGCGCCACTTTTTTGGATGAATTGAATGTACATCTGCTGCTCTTTGCTGTTAAGTCCCGGCTCGTATAGCAAAGCTGAGAATCCGAGTATGCCATTCATAGGAGTGCGGATTTCGTGGCTCATATTGGCCAGAAAAGCGGATTTTAGTTTGTCGCTCTCTTCCGCTTTTTCTTTTGCCAGAATAAGGTTTTGCTGTGTTTCGAAAAGTTTTGTAATGTCCCTTCCAATCACAGCTAATCCTCTTCTTTCATTATTGGGATGAAATACAGGAACTTTAAAAACATCATAAACTTTGTTTTCACCCTTGATCGTAGGTATTATTTCGATTCCCTGCGAAATTGTCTTTTTTTTCCCATGCCTTTTCATCACTCTCAATACAGTTGATGAAGGCGTTTTTGTATAATGCATTCGTATATTCTGCCAGTTCGATATCCGTTTTCCCGAAATAGTCGACTCCGGTTAAACAAAAAAGTTCCAAATCTGCCTGGTTGGCCAATAACCATCTGCCCATCCCATCTTTATAGCAGATTACATCAGGGATTGAATTGATATAGGCATACAAACGCTCCTCGTTTTCTTGCGATTTTAGTTTGGCCACAGTTAATTCGTGTTCGACTTTTTTATAGACTGTGATATCGGTAACTACACCAATTAAGCTGAGTATTTTATCGTTATTGCGTTCAAATTCCTTTTCTCTTCCAAAAAACCATCGCCAACTCCCGTCAGCGTCTTTTAACCGATATTCAAACTGATGAACATATTCTGTATCCCAATTTTTAAGCAAATCATCATATTCATAGAATTGGTTTTTATCATCGGGATTTATCAATATATCAATTAATTCCAGACTCTCTTCAGCAACCGTTCCTTTTTCATAATTGAGTAATTCGCGTAGATTTTTATTGATGAATATGTTTTTATTCTTTTGGATGTCGTAAACATAGATAATATCAGGGCTCTGTTCCGCAATTAAAGTTGCAAAACGATTACTTTCGTCTGCCCTCTCTTTGGCTTTTTGCAATTCTACATTTCTGCTCATTGATAACTGCTCCGCCATTTTACGCTCAGTAATATCCAGTACTGATGTAACAAAAAAGTTGGGAGCTCCCATATCTCCTTTTACTAATGTTGCGGTTACCTCGGCAAATATGATTGTGCCATTTTTATGTAAATATCTTTTTTCAAATTGAATGGATGTTTTTTCATCTTTTAAGAGTTTTTCATTGATGTTGCTACTCAATTCAATATCATCCGGATACGAGATTTCTCTCCAGTTTTTCAATTGAAACTCTTCCATTGAATAACCCAACATGTCGCTAAATGCTTTATTGGTCCTGATGGTTCCGTGAATGTCAGTCATTGATTTGCCTATGGGCGAATCATTAAAAACACAAACGAGCCGAGCTGCTTTTTCTTCTGCCTTTTCTTTGGCTTTCTGTAGTTTTATGATGGTAGCTGAACATTGCTGGCTTAATGCGAAATACTCATCATTTTGATGTTTCAAAGATTGCTCATAATTCTTGCTTGCAGTCACATCTTCCAGAATGGCACAAATATTTTGATTGTTATCGAATGGTCTGTAAATGTTACATTTGTAATGCCTCTCAGTTGGTTTATGGAGCATTTCATAGCTATCAGGATTGCCCGTTACTGCGACATTACCATATTTTGCAATCAATTCCGGATCTGTGTCAGGCCACACTTCATGAATCGTTTTTTCTAAGATATCATTTTTAGCAACACCGGTTATTCTTTCGTAAGCATCATTAATGTAAGCATATCTACAGCTTATGAATTTCCCTTCATCATCAAAAACAGAGCGGTATAAAACAAAGGCGTTCAGCATATTTCTGAAAAGCAACATCAAACCATTTTCCTGTTCAATGATACGCTCCTCAATATCTGTAAATAATTTTTTACCTTTTATCATTTATCGTTGTGCTTTTTTTAAATAAATACCACTTTTTTTATTTGAATTCGATGGTTACCGGACCGACCAAACCTGAATTTATCCTTCCCACATATTGAGATGGAGTTGTCAGGTAATGATTCCCTAACGTGTTATAAACCAATATTTCAATCCGGTTATCGCCTGGCTTCAATTTGCCGGACAGATCAAATCTCCAGGGTGAACTCACTTTCGTGCCAGCCGATTTACCATTTATGATAACCTCTGCTGAAGCGACAACTTTACCAAAATCGATGGTAACGACTTTTGCATTTGCCCGGACTTCTGACAAATTTATAGTTTTGCAGTACCACATACCGCCTGAGTAGGTTTTTAAAGATTCGTTTTCTGCGAGGTCGCCCAACTCAATTTTCCCTTTTGTACATTCAAAAACAATAGGTTCAGCAATGGCCGATCCTCCGTAATACCCCGGATTCTGCGCGATTCTCATAGCCACCTTGGAGGAAGACATTACCGTGTCGGGGAAAACAAAGTTCCGGACAGGGGTGTTTTTATCGGCGAACCGTTCAGGTACCGGACAGTCACGGCTTGATATTTTTATTCCCGAAATCCAGACTTCCGGTTTTGAAATGGATTGGATTAACATGGTGCGAGCTCCCGGAGGGGAGATAAAACGGTACCATCCGAATTGCTCTTTTGCCTGGGGATTACAATTGAATGGAAGAATGGATGGATTAAGATACCAGTCGGTTGCCAACGGAATGGATTGCGCCCAACTATCATTGGCCTCACTCTTCCCGAAAAGAAAGTAACCTCTTCCTGTTTTGTTGTATTTCAGCAAAACAGGATTGATGCCCAATTTGAATTCAACCGATTTTTGACTGTTTGCAACCAGATTTTGATTAATATAGACTTTTGCCGGCAATAATCCGGCTTTTAAAACCTTTGCCTGCATTTGTCCGGGCGACGAAACTGTTGTCCACAAATAATACACAGAACCTTCGGATTCAGCGCTGAGCGGATAAATCGGACGGGATACTCTCGATATGCGATCAATATTCCCAAAAGATATTAGCTCACTATTTACATGCCCCTTTAACCCGTGGTACCCCTGATGCCCCGCATCATCCTTCAAGCCCCAGCGCCAGGAAAACTCATAAGGTTTCCAGAAATATTTTGCCCCGTTTATCTCAACGGGCTGGTTCATATCCACCTGGCTGAGGGAGGCTAATTTGGCCTCAATTGCAGCAGAATCAGCTGTTTCAGGAGCCGGACCAAGCTTCCAGAATTGCGGACCGTATGAAACGGAAACCGTTGTCCAGTGGTGATCGTTAAAATCAGGATTTTGAAATTCGGTATTTGGAGCGGTTTCATCCGCAAACTTCATTTTCCAAATCTCTACTCCCAATTTGCCATCAAAAGCGGGTAAACGATAATCGCCAAATTTGTTATCAAGGGTTGGTTTCAACTCAAATTCCCAGTTTTTATCGATGATCAGCGAGTCAGGTTTTTCGGTTGAAGCCGTCTGTGATTTTTCGATTTCGGGTTTCCCGGGATTGAAGATAATCAGCTGAGGTTCTGTTTTTTCGAGCGGAAGTCTGATTATGGTCCCGGTATTTGAAACTGAGGTCACTTTTAATGGTGAAGTAGCGCCATTCCATGGGTCCCAGAGTTCAACCTTTCCCAACGCCCTGAAAAAACATGCTTTACCTTTTGGAACTCCATAAACAAAATAGAGATCGCGGTTACCCATTTTGCGGTGCATAATACCTGCTACCTGATTTCCGCATAAAACCTTGAAGTCGGTCTCTATCAGGCTGGCAATGATATTCTTTACATCTAACGAATTGTGGAAGTACATACCGGTTCCGCCGGATTTACTTTTCTGTGAATAGGTTTTTGTTGTGTCATGCACTTCGGCATAAGTTGTGCCGAACATTTCACGGATCATTGACTGTAATTTTTCATCGTTTCCTCCGATCCGGTCGCTGGCTTGCGGAAGTGAACCTACTGCCAGAACAATTCCTCCTGAACGGAATAATTCGAGCGCCTTTTCGATCGTGGAATAGCGCACTGCTGAGAGTGCGGGCAAAATCAGGATTTTATATTTCTCGCCGCTGACATTCAATTCTTTATTCTTAATCTGACACCGGTTCAGTGATTCAAAGTCCATAAAATCAAAATCAATTCCGGAAGGATAAAGGTCTTTGGCTATTGAAAATGCCGTTTCGGTGGATTCTTTTCCGTTGAGATTCGCTTCCGTAGGCGCAACGGGGTAAACCATGGCCACATCGCAGCGGTGATGGCCTTGTGAAAGCACGTAACTGAGCCTTTCTGAGCATTTTAAGAAGTTGCCCATATTTTCCCAATAGGGTTGCCGAAAATGGTTATCCGGAGCTGCCCATTCCCACCAGCTGCCATGCGTGGAATAATACAAAGCATGTAAACTGAGAAGGTTGTGCCCCATTGCAAAATCGGTAAAGGTTGCATCGGCAACTTCTTCGCTGCTGGTCCCCCATCCGCTGCCATAGTAACCTTCCAGCCATGTTCTTGGACGTTCATAAAGATGTGAAATTGAACTGGCCACTTTTGCTTTTACGATGTCTTTTCCCAAACCTGGCTGGTCGCAGCCCGGTCCCGATAACCAGCGTTGGGTGCGGAAATAATCGCCAAACTCAGTTACATCTTTTCCGCGCCCCCCATGATCGCACCCGAACAACATTCCGCGGCTGGTATGCCAATCATAAACCGGTTTAAAAAAACCTTCTTCAGTCAAGGCTACCATCACATCGCTGTAATCGAGGCGGATTTTACAGGAACGGGGGCCAAGATCGGCAAACAGATTGGCAAGTTCAGGAACAATATCGTAGTTCTTGCGTTTTTTAAATTCGGATGCAAAAGTGTCGTCCCAGAGAAAACCCCTGATCCCAAACTGAAGTTCATCTGAAAAAAAGAAATTCAGACCTTTACCGCTTTCTCCCGGGCAATGATCTTCAAAGCGTTGGTAGAACTTTTCGATCACCTTTTTCCCACTCAGGGGATTCATCGGATCCCAGGAAGATTTTATTGTATTTCGGTACACTAAAATTATTTTCCAGTCGCCAACAGGACTCTGCCAATTCAATTCGTTATTTTTTATCCCAGGAATTAAATCAATAGCTGAATTTGCGTCGATTTTTCCATTAACCGTTTTGAAGGCCTTGGCCGTAATCACATCCTGATGAACCTCCGATTTAAAATCCTTTCCGCCTATTACATCCCATTGTTTTGATTCAAGCTTAGCTCCGTGCAAACCTGGATTTTCATTCAGCATCTCATCAACATACCAGCCCTGCCCGGCTGCTCCCAGCGTATAGTCACTCAGACTCACCGACATATCCCGCTTTTTGGCTTCCTTCAAAAACCATTGAAGCAACTCCCACCATTTTGCACTGAACAGCGCCGGCTGGCTCGGATAGGTGAGGCCGTAAGTCGCGCCACCTTTGTCGGTATGGCAATAGTTAATTTGCAGGCCCGTAATACTTTTGTCTTTCAACTGGTCGAGCTGGGTCAGGATGCGTTCTTTGGTTAACGTATCGCCCAGCCACCAGTAAAACGATACTTCGCCATAACCTTTGGGTGGATTTTTAAATCCGGGAAGAACATCCAATTTAGGGGAACGGTCGGGAAAACCGGGAGGAAGTTTTGGTGTGTTTTGCCCGTTTGACCACAGGGACATTGTTGATATAATCAGGAGAAGTCCAAATTTGTATTTCATTTCCAGGTAATGCATTTGTTGTATAATTTAGTTGTCATTTGACGATTGAAACTTCGCTATTCAGGCTAACCACTTCATCCGATTTTGTTGTCGCAGAAAAATATTTACCAATATAATTGACCTTTAAATAGTTATCAAGTAGCGATTTGATTTTGCATGATTCAAGCTTGCCATCTTTCCAGGTCATATCCACCACAAAACCTCCGCGCGCCCTCAATCCTTTTACCTCGCCGTTGGCCCATGCGTCCGGTAAAGCAGGCAATAACTGTAAAATATAATGATTCCCTTCTTTAATATGGCTTTGGAGCAACATCTCAGCTACACCAGCTGTATATCCAAAATTGCCGTCGATCTGGAATGGAGGACAAGAATCAAACATATTTTCAAGTATCGATTGATGAAACAATTTCCGGATCATAGCGTATGAACGATTTCCCTGGCCAAGCCTTGCAAACAGATTGATCTTCCATGCAGTACTCCAACCTGTACCTGTGTCGCCGCGCGCATTAAGTGAAACCAATGCAGCCCTGGCCAATTCCGGTGTTGTAAGGGGGCTGATCTGCCTTCCGGGATGCACCGCAAACAGGTGCGAATTGTGTCGGTGATGATCGTTCGGATCGTCCACGTCCTCCATCCACTCCTGCAACTGTCCCCATTTGCCGATTTGAGGACCAAGGAGACGACTGCGCATATTCGCTATTTTTTCGCGATAGGTGGCATCTTCGCCCAAGGCATCTGTAGCCTCGATGCAATTGCTGAATAAATCGTAGACTATTTGTTGGTCATAAGATACACCGGGATAGGGAGTTCGATTGCCTTCAACCATTCCGGGGCCGTGCTCCGGCGACCATCCGTCGGGTGTAACAAGTTTACCATCTTTACTTTCAATCAGGTGATCTTCCCAGTATCCGACCACATCCCTGAGCATCGGGTATGCCCTGTTTTTAAGAAATGTAATATCACCTCCAAAAGCATAATGTTCCCAGAAATGCTGACTCAGCCAGGCGCTTCCCGGTCGGTGAATTCCCCAGGTTGAAGGTCCGCCCATGATATTATTGGTGCTGTAGCAAATCCACCCTTTTTTAGTCTGAAGTTTAGGGTCGGTCGATTTTTTCTCAACCGCCGCAAAATTCTCTATCCATTCGAACAGGGGCATGTGGCACTCCGACAAAGCTGTTGGCTCTGCAGGCCAGTAGTTCATTTCGATATTGATGTTGGTGGTATATTGTGAATACCAGGCCGGTTTGATATCATTGTTCCAGATTCCCTGAAGATTGGCAGGTAAACTTCCGGGACGTGAGGAGCTGATGAGCAGATAGCGTCCGTACTGAAATAACAACGCTTCCAGCGCCGGATCTTTTGCCCCCTGCTTGTGGGCCTTCAAGCGGTCAATGGTTGGCTGAATGGGCGCCAATCCCAGGTTCAGGCTTACCCTGCCAAACAATTCCTGATAATCGGCCACATGATTTATGCGTAGTTGAGCATAAGATTTTCCGGAAGCACCTGCCAGAATTTTATCCAATTTGTTATGAGGATGTTCGCCTTTAAAATCCTTGCTATAATCGTTAAGAAAGGAGGTTCCGGCAGCAAGTAAGATTGTTACCCCGGAAGCTCCCTGAACTTCAATCCCGCTGGCATCCGATATCACTTTCCCTCCTTTATTCAGAACAAGCAACTGCGATTCGTACTCCATCTGGTTTTCAGTCAGCTTGCCAGTTGCTGTGATTTTGCTTCCCGAAACTTTGATGACCGCTTTGTGCGCATCGGCAAGGTGTATCTTAAATGAAATCTTTCCGGACTTGCCGGATGCGAGGTGCAGCACCAACACCTTATCGGGATAACTGACGAAACATTCCCGTTGGTAGTTCACCCCATTTAAGGTAAAGGTGATTTTATGAATACCTTCGTTTAAATTCAGTTCACGGGTATAGTTTTCAGATTTTAGTAATGGAAAATCTATAAATATGTCGCCAAAAGGCTGATAGAAACCAACTGTTTGGGTTGTTCCGGTAATCAGGCTCTCTTCATTAAACTGGATATGTTCCTGCTCCACCCCGCCGAAAATCATTCCACCCAGGCTGCCATTACCAATGGGAAGAGCCTCCAGCCATTTGGAAGCGGGTTGGGTGTACCAAAGCCGAAGTTCAGTATCGGCAGGTTTTCCGGTCAGAAATGTGACACATCCTAAAAGCATACCTGCAAAAAATATTTTCTTCCTCATTCTCTTTAAATTATTTGTAATTCACCGGCAAGACAACTGAAAACGAATCCTCTTTGCCTTTTGGTTTTGCAGCCAGAAATAAAGCTACAACCTTCCCATTTTCCAAATAAACCTTTGGCATTTCGAACCGGTCAAAATCCAAACGCTCGCCATCCCTGAAGGTAATGCTGAACTTATGCACCAGCGGGTTGGGCGAAAGTGTCCAGTCGAGTCCGTTTGGCGATTCGAACAGCAAAAGGGCAATGCCGTGTTCGGTGATCATGTCGCCATGATCTTTGGCAATGCAGTAATATTTTCCATCCTGGAACCACTCCACATGGTCGTCGATCGGGAAGTCGGATTTGGGCGAGGTGATAAATGGCTTGCCGTAATCTGTAAATGGCTCCAGCGGAGAATCGGAAAGTGAAATGTAATGCTTCACGGCGCCTCCCTTGTAACCCTCTTTTTCCATCACCGATTTGTAGGCCAGCGAAAATTTGCCATCGGGCCGCTGAAAAACAGTTGGAACTCCTGTCGTACGTCTTCCAGGGGTGATGTCGATCAATGGTTTGTCAAACCGTTTCCAAGGGCCATAAGGATTGTCGGCCACAGCGACGCCAATGCGCTGAAAATTCCGGTTTACCCACCATTCGGGATGGGTCATCTTTGGTTTTACCGTGTCGGCGGTAGTTTTCCAGTATCCGCTCCCCTTGTTGGCCGTGTAATATAGATAGTATTTCCCATTATACCTGATTACGTGCGGATTGTGGGTCATTTCGCCGTCCCAGTATTGATTTCCGCGGGCGGGCAGACAAACATCAGAGTAGTGGTATGGTCCGAACAAATTATCTGAAACGGCATGGGCAACTTCGGAATGTGTGGCCCAGGCTTCATGTCCACGTGATTTAGGCCACCGTGAAAAGTACATGTGGTATTTCCCGTCATCCCCTTTCACCACGCCGTTGCACCAAACATTGTATCCCTCCATCGAAAAGATATGTTTTTCCGGATTTTCAGGAATAAGCTTTGTAAAGTCTAATGAGATAATGTTTTTATTATCAGAAGTTTGTGCCTTTGTCGAAAAATTAAAACCAGTCATGGTTAAAACCAACGAACATAATATTATTTTCATCATCGGAATATTCTTTTTGTTCGTTAATTATTAATCGTCTCAATAGACATTTTCACAAATTCATACATGCCACCAGGTTTGGTTGCAAATTCAACCAGTTGGGTTGGTTTCAGGGTCAGTTTATTCAGCTTCGCTTTTTCTGAAATTATTGGCTGAGCAATAACCGGAGTTGTATAAAATGGATTCGGATTTCCCACTTTGGCCGGTTTCAGTCTAACGCCTGAAGTTGAAACCAGCCCGCCAGCTAATCGCAACCGGCAATTACCACCCAGGGCCGATTTGATCGCCAGTTTGGTCAGTTCTCCATTCTTCCATTCCATCGAAATCTCGAACCCACCGGCAGCTTTTAACCCGCTGACGCTTCCATTTTTCCATACATCGGGTAAAGCGGGCAAGGGAAAGATTGCGCCATCATGACTTTGCAACAACATTTCGGCAATACCGGCGGTGCACCCAAAATTTCCGTCGATCTGAAATGGCGGACAAACGTCAAACAGGTTTGGATAGGTACCTCCGGTTTCATTGTTCCATCCCCGGTTCTGATCGGTAGGTTCGATGAGATGAATCTGGTCAGTCAGCAATTTATAGGCGTGGTTTCCATCCTGAAAGCGGGCCCAGAGGTTAATTTTCCAGCCCATCGACCAGCCAGTTGAAGCGTCACCACGGTAAAGCAACGAAGTGCGGGCGGCATCAAACAATTCGGGCGTGCGGTAAGGCGAAATCAGGTTTCCGGGATACACGCCGTACAAATGGGATACATGGCGGTGCTGATCTTTCTGGTTGTCCCAATCTTCCATCCATTCCTGTAACTGACTGTATTGCCCGATTTGCATAGGGGGCAACCGTTTGATCAATTCCTGAAGCGATTTGACCAGCTCTTTGTCGGTTTTTAAAATCTCTGCGGCTTTAATGGTTTTGGTGAACAAGTCGTATATTAGCAGGTTGTCCATGGTGGTTCCGGCGGCAATGCAAACCCATTTTTGACGAATGCTGTACGGTGAATTTTCAGGAGAAATTGATGGGCTAACCACCAGCCATTTGTGTACCGGCTCTTCAATCAAAAAATCCTGGAAAAACTGCGCAGCGCCTTTCATTACCGGATAAACCGACTTTAAATATTCCACATTGCCATTAAATTTATACTTCTCCCAAAGGTGCTGGCACAACCAGGCCGCGCCCGTTGGCCACAACCCTGGAGGGCCGTCGATGGCCCCGTTGAAACGCCATAAATCGGTATTGTGGTGCAAAACCCAACCTCTGGCATTGTACATAGTTTTAGCGGTTTGCTGTCCGGTAACTGAAAGTTCCTTCAACATCTGCACCAAGGGCTCATTGGTTTCGGTGAGGTTGGTAATTTCCGAAGGCCAGTAGTTCATCTCGGTGTTGATATTCACCGTGTATTTGCTGTCCCATGCCGGGAAAAGCTGATCGGACCAGATGCCTTGCAGGTTGGCAGGTTGACCGCCGGGTTGTGAGGAGCTAATCAGCAGATAACGCCCGAACTGGAAATACAATGCTGCCATTTGCGGATCGTTGGCTTTGGCAAATTCTTTCACCCTGATATTGGTAGGTTTGCGGATGGAATCGGTAGTTCCGAGATCAAGTTTCACACGGTCAAACATTTTACAGAAAGCTGCCACATGATCGCTCAACGCCAGGGCATAGGTCTTCTTTTGTGCTGAAGCCAGGTAAGCTTCGGCCTTTTGCACCGGATCGGCAGAAATATCCAGGTAGTTTTTGAAGTTCGTCGCGATCGAAATATAAACCGTTGCAGCATTGGCCTTGCTAACATTTAATGCCACATCGCTTGATGAAACACTGCCCCCTTCAGGAACCACTTTAACGATGGTATGAAATTTCAGCTTTCCGGGTATCCCTTCGTGGTCGCTGGTGATGCCTGTCATGGTGAGCCTATCGTTGCCTTCGGTGGCAATGTCCACTTTGGCCGGTCGGTCAGCCGAAGCCGAAAAGTTGATTTTTCCGGGTTGATCGGCAGTAATCCGGACGATTGTCACCTGATCGGTAAACGAGGTGAAAACTTCCCGTTTGAAAGTGGTTCCTGCTACTTTGTAGCTTGTGGTGGCGACCGCCTGCTGCAGATTCAATGTGCGGTTGTAATCCGAATAGTTTTCGTGACCGGGAAACGAAAGAAAAACATTTCCTACCGTTTGATAAGGCATTCCATGAGCCCCCTGCGAGGTCATTTTTTTGCAGGCCAGTTTTTCGGCTTCGCCATAATTCCCATCAAAAATCAGTTGCCTTATTTCAGACAAGGCACCCAATGTTTCCGGATTATCGTTCCGGTAGGGACTTCCGGCCCAAACGGTATTTTCGTTGAGCTGAATGCGCTCGCGATAAGGATTGCCGAATACCATGGCGCCCAAACGTCCGTTGCCCAATGGCAAGGCTTCAACCCAAAGTTCAGCAGGGTTGGTGTACCACAATT
>Ga0364894_10005_pt1 | contig 143678 bp, 112 predicted proteins | sample ExccelJu500001D4_FD_206942 | JGI IMG/M metagenome (GOLD analysis project Ga0364894, IMG submission 206942) | Enriched cells from Trout Bog Lake Hypolimnion, Wisconsin, USA - BchlTB.July16.5000.01.D4 | ecosystem: Environmental > Aquatic > Freshwater > Lake > Hypolimnion/Profundal zone | place...
CAGTATGGATGACATTTCAAAGGGGAGCAAAAACTCGCTGAATAATACTTTCCCGATTCCGGATACGAGTCCGAAATCACTCGCAAAAGGGTACCGGGCATGAATCTCAAAAGTCTGCCGGGTTGCGGCCAGCAGAACAAGAAAAAATATCCCCCCGGTAATTACGGCAGAAACCCGAGTAACCGTTGATTTACGCAGTATGATCGCTTTGTTCAGATTCAGCAGCATAATGACGAACAGGAACAAGACCATGATTGCCCCGGTATAGACAATGATATGGACTACTGCCAGGAATTGTGCATTCAGAAGTATGTAATGACCAGCCATCGCCAGGAAACAAACGATCAGGTAAATCACATTATTGATCGGATTCTTGGAGAATACAACCGCCAATGCGCAGATGATCATTATTGCAGAGAGGAAATAAAATAGAAAGATCATTTTAGATTTGTTTTAAAGTCGTGACCATTTATTTGTTATGGGCAAATCGTTTCTCTGATTTAAATTTGTGCACCGCTTCGGTTTGTCTTGCAGAAATGTCAATCCTCAGATCCATTGGCTCAACCAATATATCCTTCCCATAAATAAAGGGTTTGCGTTCATACTGGGATGCCACAATTCGGTCTGTAAGGAAGATCGCTTCCTTGGGGCAGGCATCTTCGCAATCGCCACAGTAAATGCACCGGAGCATATTGATTTCATAGATGGCTGCATATTTCTCTTCGCGGTAGAGGTGTTCTTCTCCCGGTTTCCGCTCAGCAGCGACCATCGTGATCGCTTCAGCAGGACAGGCAACAGCGCACAGTCCGCAGGCGGTGCACCGTTCTCGACCCTGGTCATCGCGCTTCAGCACATGCTGGCCTCGGTAAACCTTACTGAACTCCCGTTTCTGTTCCGGGTAACTGATGGTCACCTTTTTACGGAAAAAATGGCGTATCGTGATTGACATACCCTTGATAATTGCCGGAATATAAATCCACTCTAAAATGGTCATCTTCTTATCCGAAGCAACTACCGATCTGTTTGTTAATGATTGCATGGCTTTTCGGATTACTTTAATTCGGTGAAGAAATAATAAATACCGGTAGCTACAATGTTGAACATTCCAAGCGGAATCAACCCTTTCCATCCCATGTTCATAAGCTGATCGTACCGGAAACGGGGGAGCGTCCAGCGGATCCACATAAAGAGGAAGATCATGCTGAAGATTTTAAGGAAGAAGAATGCTGTTCCCAGCAAGGTTACCGTATTGGCGGAGAATCCCAGTTCATCGATAAACGGCATGTTATATCCTCCAAAATATAAGGTGGCAATGACGGCCGAAGAGATAAACATATTGATGTATTCGGCAAAAAGGTAAAATCCGAGCTTCATTGAGCTGTATTCGGTATGGTAACCGCCGATAAGTTCGGTCTCACATTCCGGAAGGTCAAACGGGGCGCGGTTCGTTTCGGCGAAGGCACAGGTGAGGAAGATCAAAAAGCCAAGCGGCTGATAAAAGATATTCCAGTGCATCCCATGCTGCTGGGCAACTATATCATGAAGACTCAGGGAACCGGTGGTCAGCACCAATGCGATAATCGACATTCCCATGGCCAGTTCATAACTGATCATCTGCGAAGCGGCCCGGATTGCACCAAGCAGCGCATATTTATTGTTGGAGGCCCAACCTCCGATCATAATCCCATAAACTCCGATGGAAACCATGGCGAAAACATAGAGTATTCCGATATTGAGGTCTGCGATCTGCAATGAAAATTCGTGCCCTCCAAGGGTTAAGGTTCCTCCCCATGGAATGACCACCCCGGTAAGCAGGGCGGTAGTCATGGCGATGGATGGGCCAATGATAAACAGTTTTTTATTTGCCGTAAGGGGAATGATCTCCTCCTTCATGAACATCTTCACCCCGTCGGCCAGGGGTTGCAATAAACCGAAAAGGCCGGCACGGTTCGGCCCCCGACGGTCCTGCATAAATGCCGCCACCTTTCGTTCACCATAGGTTGAATACATGGCCACGACAAGGGTGACCAATAAAATGATGATCAGAAAAACTGTTTTAAAAATTAATGTTGTCAAATCCATATTAAATGGTTCTTTCCGTTTAAAAACGGTTGATCTTTTGAATTTATGTACGTTACTTAATCATCCGGACTGAATCACCCGGGCTCGTTTCATAATGATTCTGGGAAATAACCGAATGGCGTTCAATTGTTCTGGCCCCTTCGATAATCCAGTCACTTTTCTCCTTCTGCTCAAAACGGCATTCGTTGCAGATAAACTCCTCCACTTCTCCGTATTTATCTTTCCGGCCGGTTACCCGGAGGAGCTCGTCCCCTTTCATCCAGAGAACCACTTTCCCGCTGCATTTGGAACACTCACGGTGGGCATCAAAGGGTTTGGTAAACCATACCCGGCTTTTAAACCTGAAGGTATTGTCAGTCAGTGCACCAACGGGGCACACATCGATCATGTTTCCCGAGAAATCATTATCCACAGCTTTCAGGATATGGGTACTGATTTCCGAATGATCACCGCGTCCCAAAACCCCGTGTACCCGTTGATCGGTGATCTGGTCCGCAACCATCACGCAACGGTAGCAGAGAATGCAGCGGTTCATATTGAGTTTTATTTTATCGCCGATGTCGATCGGTTTAAAGGTTCTCCGCTCTTCGACGGTTCGGGTCTCCTGCAAGCCATGAACATAGGAGAGATCCTGCAGGTGACATTCGCCGGCCTGATCGCAAACCGGGCAGTCGAGCGGGTGGTTGATCAGCAGGAATTCGGTAATTGCCCGCCGGTTGTCCATCACCTCGGGTGAAGTAATATTTTGCACAACCATGCCATCCTGAACCGTCGTACGGCATGATGCGACCAGTTTAGGCATCGGGCGGGGATCCTTGGCAGAACCCTGTGCTACTTTCACCAGGCAGGTGCGGCATTTTCCGCCGCTCCCTTCAAGCTTTGAATAGTAGCACATAGCAGGGGGCACCACCCTGCCGCCTATCTTACGGGCAGCATTCATGATGGTCGTTCCGGCTTCTACCTCCACCTCAATATTATCGATGGTAACCTTTAAAAGGGGCATTTTTGTAGTTTTACGTGTTCTTCAAATTCTTCCCGGAAATGACGGATTGCACTCGCTACCGGCCATGCCGCGGCATCGCCGAGCGGACAAATCGTATTCCCTTCCACATGTTTTGCGATATCCACCAGCAGGTCGATATCTTTCATCGTCCCCTGCCCGTTTTCAATACGCGTTAATATCTTTTCCATCCAGCTGGTTCCTTCCCGGCACGGACTGCACTGACCGCATGACTCATGGCGGTAAAACCGCGCAAAGGTCAGCAGGTTTTTTACAATACAGGTGGTGTGATCCATCACAATAAATCCACCCGATCCAAGCATTGTTCCGGTCTGAAATCCACCGTCAGCCAATGATTCGTAGCTCATCAGGCGCGGTTCACCTGCTGCAGTTTTCAGGATCAGACTTGCCGGCAGGATTGGGACCGATGAACCTCCCGCGACCACCGCCTTGAGTTTATTGCCGTTTCTGATACCTCCGCAATATTCGTCACTGTAGATAAACTCTTCCACCGGAAGACCCAGCTCTATTTCGTATATACCAGGTTTATTGATATGTCCGCAGGCAGAAATCAGTTTGGTCCCTTTGCTGTTCCCAATCCCGATGGCGGCATAGGCTTCAAAGCCATTGTTCACAATCCAGGGAAGTGTGGCAATTGTTTCGACATTATTAACTACCGTGGGGGAGCCATATAATCCGACAATTGCCGGGAACGGGGGTTTAATACGGGGATTCCCGCGTTTTCCCTCCAATGATTCGAGCAAGGCGGTCTCTTCACCGCAGATATATGCGCCGGCTCCGGGGTGACAATAGAGATCGAGCGAATAACCCGATCCCAGGATATTTTCCCCCAGGAAACCGTTTTTGTAAGCCTCCTGAATCGCTTTTTCAATAATCTTCAGCACATAGAAGAGCTCACCGCGGATATAAATATAAGCGGTATTGGCGCCTAATGCATAGGACCCCAGGATCATCCCTTCGATGAGCTGGTGCGGATTAAGCTGTCCGATATGACGGTCCTTGAAAGTTCCTGGTTCGCTTTCATCGTAATTGCATACCAGGTATTTCGCCTTTTCACTCTGTTTATCAATAAAGCTCCATTTCATTCCGGTAGGAAAACCGGCTCCGCCACGCCCTTTCAGTCCCGATTTCTTCACCTCATCGGTGACCTGGTCAGGGGTAAGGGTTTTCAAAGCTTTTTCGGCGGCGGTATATCCTCCCAATTTTCTGTAAACCTGAAAATCAGCAAGACCGGGTACGTCAATATTTTTTAGTAAGATCTGTTTTGCCATTTTCACAGGTAAGGATTTGTATGCGATATTTTGTCTTCAGCCCTCCATTGATCCAGCAGTTCATCCGCCTTTGTGGTTGTGAGGTTTTCGTGGTATTCGGTACCCACCTGGATAACAGGGGCATTTCCGCAGGCAGCCAGACATTCAACGGTTTTAAGGGTAAACTTCCCGTCAGGGGTTGTCTCACCCGGTTTTATACCCAGACGTGATTCAAAATGGGCAAGTAATTTCTCTGCACCGTTTAACCAGCAAGGTCCGGTCTGGCACACTTCAATTACGCAGTTACCCACAGGTTTAAGGTTGAACATGCTGTAAAACGAGGCGACTTCATAGACCTCAACAGGCTGAATATCGAGCAGTGATGCCACATAATCCATCATTTCAGGGCTGAGCCATCCGCTGTTTTCTGATTGGGCAATATGTAAAACCGGCAGCAAGGCAGATTTTTGCCTCCCCATCGGATACCGCTTGATAATCTGATTTACCAGATCAAGTGTTTCACGATTAAATTCCCTGATTGTGATCTTTTCCTGCATGTCTGCCTATTCGGTTTTTTATTTTTTATTTTTTTTGGTAGAGACGCACCGCTGTGCGTCTCTACCAAACGTTTATGCATCTAATTCTCCGGCGATTACATTCATCGAACTCATGGTCAGAATCGCATCGGACAACATATTCCCCTGGACCATTTCGGGATACGCCTGGTAATAAATAAAGCATGGACGGCGAAAATGGAGTCGCGAGGCAGTACGCCCCCCGTCACTGACCAGGTAATAACCCAGCTCTCCGTTGGCCGCTTCAATAGCGTGATAAACTTCGCCAACAGGAATATCTGTTTCGCCCATCACAATTTTGAAATGCCAGATCAGCGCCTCCATGTTGTTGTAAACTTTCTCTTTTGGCGGAAGGACAAACCGGGGATCACTCGCATAATAGGTCTCCTTGTCTTCCATTTTGTCGAGCTTCTCCAAAACCTGCTCAATAATCCGCATGCTCTGCTTCATCTCCTCCTGCCTGACCATAAACCGGTCGTAGGTATCCCCATTTTGTCCAATCGGGATCACGAAATCAAATTCTTCGTACGAACAATAGGGGTTCATCACCCTGACGTCGTAGTCGAGGCCGCAGGCACGCAGATTTGGACCGGTAAAGCCATAAGCCAGTGCGCGCTCGACAGTAATCGGACCGACATTAACGGTACGATCCATGAATATCCTGTTCCTGGCCAACAGCGTCTCAAATTCCTTTAATCTGCCAGGAAATGTTTTCAGAAAATGGCGGATTTTTTCCCAGACTTTCGGACTGAAGTTCCGTTCAAAACCGCCAATGCGACCCATATTTGTGGTGAGGCGTGATCCGCAGATCTCCTCATAGATCTCATAAATGAATTCCCTGTCCTGGAAGATGTAGGTAAACCCGGTTAAAGCTCCGCTGTCGACACCGATGACGCTATTACAAATGATGTGATCGGCCAGACGGGCCAGTTCCATAACGACAATCCTCAGGTAGTCGACCCGTTTGGGGGTTTCAATTCCCAGCAATTTCTCCACAGTCATGTGCCACCCCATGTTATTGAGCGGGGATGAACAGTAATTCAGCCGGTCAGTAAGGGGGGTAACCTGGTAAAAAGGGCGGCGCTCGGCTATTTTTTCGAACGCCCGATGAATGTAACCTATTGTTTGTTCAGTACTTACAATAAATTCACCATCCATGAGCATGACATTCTGAAATACACCATGCGTGGCAGGATGAGTAGGACCAACGTTGAGGGTATTGTACTCTCTCGGCTCTTCCGTTTTAACTATGTCTTTGTCCCAATAATCGGTATTTACTCTTTTTGCCATTGACGATATGTAATTTCTGCTATAAACTTTTGACCTCTCCAGGGGCAGATAAATCGGTATTCTTAATGATCATTCAATTCCGGGATTTCCCCCAACTCAGCATTGATATTGGATTACCTTCCAAAAAAAGTATCATCCTTATCATCCCGGGTCTGATCTTCAAGAGGGAACTCTTTGCGAAGCGGAAAGTCAACCATCTCCTCCACATTTAAAATGCGTTTAAGGTTTGGATGGCCTTCGAAAAGTATGCCAAAAAAATCGTATGTTTCACGTTCCTGCCAATTGGCTGAAGGCCATATCGAAGTTATCGTTGGAATCCGCGGATCCGAAACGGCGGTATTTGTTTTGATCCTGATCCTGTGATTATTGGCAAAACTATGCAAATGATAAACGACACCCAATTGATCCTTTTCAGGATAATGCATCCCGCAAAGGGTGGTTAAGAAGTTATATTCCAAATCACTGTCATCGCGAAGAAAAAGGAACAACTCATTGATAACCTCTTTTTTGACTGTAATGCAAAGCATATCGGCCAGAATTTCGTGCTGATCAATTGAGGAGCCAAACTTCCCAATCAATTTTGTAACAACGACCTCGTTTCTTTCTGGAATGATCTGGAACACAAATATATTTTTTAGGTACTAAAATTAAATGAATTTCGGGGAAACAACCCCAAATCCGGTTACGTTTATTCGATATTATACTGGTCCATCAGGTCCTGGTATTCCTTCGAATTTCTTCTTCTTAGCGACTCATTTCCAACAAGTTCCTGTATTTTAATGATGCCGTCGATAATTTGTTCCGGACGCGGCGGGCAACCCGGCACATAAACATCCACCGGAATGATCCGGTCAATTCCCTGTAAAACACTGTAGGTATCGAAAATACCTCCGCTCGAGGCACATGCGCCAACGGCAATAACCCATTTGGGTTCTGCCATTTGGATGTATACTTCGCGTAAGACAGGTCCCATTTTCTTGGCTACTGTTCCCATCACCATAAGCAGGTCGCTTTGACGTGGGGAAAAGCTCAGCCGCTCGGAGCCAAAACGGGCAAGATCGTAATGAGAGCCCATAGTAGCCATAAACTCAATGCCACAGCAGGAAGTAGCAAATGGTAAAGGCCATAATGAATTTTTCCGGGCCAGACCAACCGCCTTTTCCATCGAGGTGGCAAAAAACCCCTGTCCGGAGATTCCCTCAGGAGTCTCCGCCACAGTGGGCGCCATACTTATATCTTCTTTTTTTAACATGAAGGCAAAATTTTCAGCTATTCTTAATGCTTATCCCATTTTAAAGCTCCCTTTAAAATGATGTAAATAAATCCGGCAAGTACCAGAATCATGAAAAGGAACATATCCAAAAAGCCATCCTTTCCCAGCGATTTGAAATTAACGGCCCAGGGATACATAAATATGACCTCTACATCAAAGAGTACAAAGAGAATTGCGATCAAAAAATATTTAACCGAAAACGGACTCCTGGCATTTCCTAACCCTTCAATTCCGCATTCAAAATTCTCAAGTTTGGCCCGTGAATACCTCTTTGGTCCCAGGAAATGGGTAGCCACCATGGTGGTAATTACAAAGCCGAGAACAATCAGCGTTTGAATCAGGACAGGGATATAATCTTGCGGCATCTAAAGGTTATCTAAGATTTAAAAATTAACTATCAATATTACAATAAAACAATGAATATTTCATTTTGTTCGTAAAATTATAAAAAAAGGCGCTTCACCAAACAGAATCAGAAAAACAAACCCTGCTTTTTCAAAGAAAATAACACTCATTTAATATATTTGTTATTCCTTTTAAGATCTTTGCTGAATCGTTGGCGGATGCCGAAATCAGGAAAAAACAGAAGTAAAAGCTGATGTCAAATAACAAATTCAATCCGACATCCTGGAAAACAGCCCTGATTGTAAAATCCCCTGACACCTGTTAAAAATAATTATCAGCCATGGCAATTCCATCCGGCCTTAAACAAACAAATTAATATCCCATGAAACGCAGATCATTTATTGGCAACACACTCCTGACTGCAGGCGCAATGGCTGCCTCTCCTCACCTGCTTACAGCCTCAACACCGGCAAAAAATTCATTGCGTCCCGAAGTCTCCCGGCGACTCTTCAAAAGTGAGGCCGTCGAAGCAGAGATCATTAAAATTAAAAAAGATATCGCCGATCCTGAGATCTCCTGGCTCTTTGAGAATTGTTACCCCAACACCCTGGATACAACGGTCCATTATTCGGCAATCAATGGTAAAGAAGATTCCTTTATCATCACCGGTGACATTAATGCGATGTGGCTTCGCGACTCAACGGCCCAGGTTTGGCCATACCTCCACCTTGTAAATGAGGATCCGCAGCTGAAAAAGCTTTTTGTTGGTGTGATTAACCGGCAGGTGAAATGTATTCTGATTGATCCGTACGCCAACGCATTCAATTTCGGGCCAACGGGAAGTGAATGGAAAACCGACTTTACCGATATGAAACCTGAGCTGCACGAACGCAAATGGGAGATTGACTCCCTTTGCTATCCGATCCGACTGAGCTATCATTACTGGAAGAAGACCGGAGACACTATTCCGTTTAATCCGCAATGGCTCAAGGCTGCAAAAACGATTGTAAAAACTTTTGAAGAACAACAGCGCAAAACAGATAAAGGGCCATACCATTTTATGCGCCTTACCGAGAAACAAACCGACACAGTCTGCGGTAAGGGATTTGGAAATCCGGTAAAAGCGAATGGATTGATCTGTTCAACCTTTCGTCCCTCTGATGATGCGACGACTTTTTTATACCTGATCCCGTCCAATTATTTTGCACTGGTATCGCTCAGACAAATGGCTGAACTTGTTACCTCGGTTCATCAAGAGACCGCTTTTGCAGCTCAATGCAACGCGCTGGCCGATAGCGTTGAAAAGGGACTCAGGCAACATGCGGTGGCAAGCCACCTGAATTACGGAAAAGTATTGGCCTTTGAGATTGATGGTTTCGGAAACCGACTCTATATGGATGACGCCAACGTTCCCAGCCTGCTTGGGATGCCCTATCTGGGTTCCATAAAACCCGACGATGAAGCCTATATAAATACCCGGAAATTTGTCTTAAGCAAAGATAATCCGTGGTTTTTTGAAGGGAAAGCAGCATCGGGTATCGGTGGGCCACATGTCGGACCAGAGATGATCTGGCCAATGAGTATTATTATGAGGGCAATGACTTCAACTAACGATTCTGAGATCATCCAGTGTCTGAAGTGGCTCAAAAATACCCATGCGGGGACCGGATTTATGCACGAGACCTTTCATAAAGATAACGCTGAAAATTTTACCCGTTCGTGGTTTGCCTGGGCTAACACCCTTTTCGGAGAGTTGATTCTGAAGATTCATCAGGAGAGAAAGCATATCCTGAGCAACGTTTTATAAGATAAATAAGGCTGGATTAAACGGCGGAATATAACCGCAGAAATTTCTGTGGTTTATTGAATCCTCTTCTTTGAAACCCTTGCGCTGGTTGCGAGAGAATTTAGACAACCTTTTTTTTGGCAAGGCACGACGCCGTGATTCGCAAATCGAAACGGTAAAGAGCTCTAAAAGGTTAATTAAAAGCCAATTTATAAAAGCTCAAGGCACGGATTACCGGAATATCAATCCCGGTAAAACCTATCGTCCCAAAAAATCTGGCCTCACAGGCAATTATTATTCATATTCAGTTGTTCAAAATTATTTTTCTAAATTTGGGCAATCTCAAGTTAAATTATGAAAAAACTGATTATTCTGATTTTCGCATTCATTACGTTAACCGCTACCGCGCAGGTAAAGCACAAGTCACATAAAAAGCATGCAGCACATGCAACGGCACCGCTGAAGGTTGTTAAATACGAAGGAAAATATTGCGCCGGAACCGGAGACTTAAACTTTCTGCGACTCATTGACGAGTCGTTTGCCTTTTTCCATCCAAATCCGGTAGTGCCGAATCTTTCAATGATTTACAATGCCGATTGGGATACCTTTACCGAGGGCGCAGGCTGGGGAGCCTGGTGGGTGCAGAATAGCTACGGATTTTCGTACGCAGCGACCCCTTTTCTCCAGGAGCCGTGGGCGGGTATCCTGCAACGGTCATGGGATCTCTTTTGGGATAACCAGGGTGATGGTAATCGGAAAGGTGGATGGAGTGATGATGGCCAGCCGAATAAGCTTTCAGAACTGGTCGCCCCGGACGGGAGCCTTGGTGATGCAGCGGCACCGGGGAAGATCATCTACAAGCAGGGGGATGGCGATTTAAAGATTCACGACTGGTTCTACGAAGCCACTGCTGCGGGTCTGGTTATGCAATCCGAAATATTGCTGGTCAGGCATGACCTAAAAGCACTTGAACATTATCTTCCCAAAATGGAGCGGGCCTGCAATTTCATTGAGAAGAGCCGCGATCCGCAGAATAACCTGTTTCTTGTAGGCCCCGCCTGCAATCTTCTGGCTCCAAGCTATGGGGGTGTGAGATTACCGGATGGCACATTTGGAAAGAGTTATCTGACCGGTCTCTCCATTACTTATCTTGCGGCACTGGATCGTATGGCAGAGCTTTATAAATTCAATGGAGACAAAGAAAAACTGATCTTGACAGAGCATCGTCAAAAGATTACGCGTGAGTCGTTATCCCTGCTTCAGGCGCCAAAAGGTTATTTTGTGAAGTCGGTTGAACCGGGGGGAATTAAACACGGCGTGCTCGGGCAGCCGAAGTACGGATACCTTGAGGGGGTTGTAAATGCTGATGCGGTTGCGCTTCGCGTGGTTGACAACAAGACCTCCGAAAATATTTACAACCAGATTGCAGCCTATCCGGCAATCCGGCCTTATGATTTTCTACTGACCAATGCACCGGGACTGGATGATACCTACGGAGGGTGGGGACGTGTTTCAGGAAAAGGGCTTGAAGGATTCTGGACTTACGGAGACTGGGTAAACGGAGGAGTTTGGGGCACCGTTGAAGGACGGGCTATTCTGATGTACTACCGGCTGGGCAAATTTGAGGACATCCGTCGTTCGGCAAACCGCGCCATGCGATGGGCCAAGGATTTCAGGATGGATGCTCCCTGGTCGCAACGGGGTGAAAACACTTCCAATCCCTGGTCTGACTCCGGTAAATTCCGTGTCGGTGGAGTGGCCGTGATGGTCGATAACTTTGCAATTCCTGCTGCAACTATCCGTGGACTTTTCGACTGTGACTACCGTTCTGACCGCCTTATTCTCCGGCCGCGCGTGCCGGGATCGATTACCCAATATACCCAGAAGGAACCAATCCGATTTGGGGAGAAGCAACTTTATCTTTCGTGCCAAAACCGGGGGCCAAAGGTCAAAGAGGTTAAATTAAACGGCAAGGCAATTGATATTGAGTCTCCCGGCGAAGTGGTCCTTAGATACGATGCACTGCCGGAAAGTGCAACTATTGAGATCACTACCGAGGGGGGGTGGCCCGAAGAGGCATCCGTAAGCATTTATCCGGTAAGACCTTCACTTGTCCCTAAAAAAGTGATCAATCAACCCGGGAACAAACAATTGCCAGAGTCCTTACAGAAACCGTATGCAAATCTTATGTCGATGGAAAAATCGCTCACAAATTTCGCCGGAGCAGACAATGAAAAGGCCTTTCTCGGTGTCGCCATTAAATCGATTGAAAACTATCAGCATCGTTCAGAATCTGATCCGGGTCCCGGTTATTATCGTCCGATTACCCCTGAACGGAAAGAGGGGATCAATCAGTTTTACGAACGGACCGCCCTTACGATGTATAAAGGTTTTGTGAAGAGGATGGAGAGTTATGCCGCCAAAGGGGATTCCAGGCAGAAGAAGATTGCTGCATTGTTTTCGGCAGTTCAGCAATAGGCAATTCAAAACATTTTATTAATAATCAGAACAAACCTCCGGTAATTTTTTACACCGGAATCTTAGTTACGGGGGATTAGTTCCCCATGACCTCTTAATCTCAATTTACAGAAATATTTGTTTCCGTGATGGGTTAAAACGAATAAATTAATCCCTTCATCACGGAAAAACAGGGTACTTTATCCCAATAATTAGAGGCAAATCGCCCGCAGGGCAATCTTTAGCATTAAGATTCTTTGCGGGCAATTTTTTTTACACGATCAGGACTAAAATAGTTGGGTAAACAGTTACCATCGCGGCACAATCCAACACAGAAATTACTATAACAACTGCCTTATAGTTAGTTGAAGTTTTTAAAGATTCCAAAGTTTTAAAACAATTATTTCTTATGTTTTAAAATAAAAGGTAAATATATAATTCGAATCATTCTTATCTTACATATGCAATTACAAAATGTAAATTTATTTTACATTAAATATTCTGATTTATTTAGATTGATTATAAACTATGTTTTATAATATACAGGTAATCAGTATTCTGAAAATATTGTTAGTTTTGATTTCTGAATTATTATATTAAAACCTACCTAATCAAGAAGTTCAAATCAGATAGAAAACAGAATCGCCTAACCTGCTATTCGTTTTACTATATTTTATTTTATGTTGTTTATTATAGGTGTGCATATCAATAATCAGATCTGAATTTTATCTGTTTTCCTATAAAACCCTGATTAACTTTTGAATCCAAAGGTGAGAAGTTTAATCTTTACAGGGTTTAAATTCGAATCATATATCTGGAACAGATCAATTTAAATGCAATTTATTGACTATTAAAATCCATATGATCTGATGGTCATATAATCTCAATAAAAATATAAGGGTTCAAAGAGAATCAGAAATCTAAAAGTAAGTTAATCAAAAATTATCAGAGTGAAAAGTCAACGTAAAGCAACGATACACCCCTACGAAAATTCAAATCAAACCATAGATACCATGGTAAACTTATTTAAAACGATTACCGGACAACGGATGCTCCACGCTGTAAACGATTCAGTCAAATCGTTTATAATCTTAACACTTAATAGTTCTGGCAGGTTTTACACAGCAGGTGCAGGGTCAAAACTGTTCGGTAAATGCCGGCATTCCACAAACAATTTGTGCCGATCGGCCGTTAATTCTGCAAGGGGCTTACACGGCCCCTTTAATGACCGGAGCACAGGTAATCTGGACTCAGATTGGTGGTCCTGCGGCTACCATAGTTGATCCCACCGATTTAAATACCCAAATAACCAACGTGATAGGGGGAAATACCTATTCGTTCAGGATCTCAACGATCTGTCTCGACGGTACACTGATCTACCAGGATGTAATCCACACTGTCCAGGCAATTACCGCTGCCAATGCCGGGCCTGACGCCTCCTACTGTCCGGGTGCCGCAGCGACACTTGCCGGGAATGCACCCGGTACCGGTGAAGCAGGGCTTTGGACCGGTAGCGGAGGTGGAGTAACGGTCAATACTCCGACCAGTGCGACTTCATCTCTTACCATCTTAGGCGGATATTCCGGCCCAGTTACTTTGCGCTGGACCATCACCAATTCGTCAACAGGATGCTCCTCCTATGATGAAGTGGTCATAACAAACAGAGGAGGAATTACCCCTGTGAGTGCAGGAACGGACCAAACTTTAGGACATTGTTATTCATCCACCGAATCAACCACACTGAACGGATCGTATGCCGGTTCGGGAATTGACGGTCAAATCGGAACCTGGAGTATTGTAAGCGGTCCCAATGTGCCTACCATAGTTACTCCCAATGGGGCAAATACCTCGGTTACAAATCTGATCCAGGGAACCTATGTTTTCAGGTGGACGGTCGTTGGACCATGTGATTCAGGAACGTCCACAGTTCGGGTGATTGTTCCGGCACCAACAGCCAATTTAACACAGGCTGTCATTGTTGGCGGAGACCAGTCGTTTTGTGATCCAACGATTACCTCGACGGTTTTAAGCGGTGGTGTGCCAAAATATATCAATGAAGATATTCTCTGGGTTCAGACCGGCGGCCCTGCCCTTCCTGCCGGGAGTATCGTTAGTCCCACAAGTCAGGTTACAACCGTAAACAATCTGGTAAGTCCAAACAATTACACCTTTTCCTATACCATTAACAATCCGGCTACAGTTTGTTCAGGTTCAGCAAATGTCTCGGTGGGGTACAACCCCAATCCGCCGGCACTGGCCATAACCACCCCGAATCCGATCTCCCTCACCTGTGGTTTAAATACGGCAACGATCAATTTTACGGAAGGTGGATCGGGTACCACCCAATACCAGCTGTTAAGCGGACCTTCAACGACCGGAATCCCAAGTTTTCCTACCTCATGGATTAACGCAGGGCCATCGCCTCTAATTATCAGTGGATTGACCGGAAATGGAACCTACCAGGTGCAGATGCGCCGTGTCACCACGACCGGTGGATCGTGTTCCACCCCCTTTGTCGGAATCTCTGTGGTAACCTCCGATTATATTAATGCCGCCAATGCCGGTACCGATCAGATCCTAAACTGCAATGTAACATCGACCTTCCTGGTTGGAAATGACCCAACTTTTGGCGGTGGAGTAGGCCAGGGAACCTGGTCGCAGGTAAGCGGTCCCTCGGCTATCGTAATTACCAATCCCCATTTACCGACTCTGGGAATTTCTGGGCTGGAACCCAATTCACTCTATGTTTTCAGATGGATTATTTCCGGAGGTCCCTTATGTCCCACAACCCAGGATGACGTTCAGGTTTACACAGCCTCTTCAATACCGACAGATAGCAATGCAGGTCCCGACCAGACTGGTGTCTGTTACAACTCGCCACTCTACCTGAATGCCACAGCACCACTTTTTATTTTTGAACAGGGGACATGGACGGTCAGTCCGAACAGCGCAGGTCTGGCGTTTTCAGACGTCCATTCACCCACGGCCGTGGTTACAGGTTTTCTCCCCAACACAACCTACACATTTACCTGGACTGTAACCAATGGTTGCGGGTCGGCCCCCAGCTCGATGACTGCAACGGTGAGCAATACTTCCGGACCAGTCCTGGCACATGCCGGACCCGACCAGTGTTTAAGTTCGGGTACAACAGCCATCGTACTGGCAGGAAATAATCCTACTCCCGGAACCGGGCTTTGGACAAAATTAAGCGGACCAGCAGCTACCATATCAAACCCTTCGGCATACAATACCACTGTCACCGGATTAACGAACGGGGTGTACAAGTTTCAATGGGCCATATCGGGTGGCGGATGTAGTCCGGCGCTGGATACAGTGGTTGTTACCATTGACCCTCATTTACAGTCGTTCAATGCTGGTGCCGATCAGCAGATTTGCGGCAGCAGTGCCACGCTGACCTCGTCGTTGGGCGCAGAACCAAACCCAGGTACAGGAGTCTGGACACAGGTTTCAGGGAGCGCTGCTATCCTGACCACCCCTACCACCTACACAACAACGGTGACCGGTATGATTTCGGGAGTTTATGTCTTCAGGTATACGGTCTCCAACGGAGCCTGCATCGTCAGTTCGGATGTTACACTCTTTGTTTCAGGTCCCCCTCCGTCCATTGCCAACGGGGGAACGACTCCGGTGGGTGTTTGCGGATCATCATCTGTAACGATGAATGCTGTTCAGCCAACTTCAGGGACAGGATTATGGACTGTGGTAAGTGGACCAAATACTCCGGCAATTGCAGCACCTGCTTCACCAACCACCACTATTACAGGATTAATTACAGGAACCTATGTTTTCAAGTGGACCGTTTCAAGTGGATTATTTTGTCCTTCAACTTCGGCCAATATAACTGTAAACGTGACTTTGAATGCCAATGCCGGCGGTAATCAGAGTTATTGCGATGCGGTAACGGCAGTAAACCTGAGTGGCACCCTGGCCAGCACAGGTACCTGGACCCAGATTGGGGCGACGCCAAACACGGCAACGATTACCACAACTTCCGGGAATACAGCTATTGCATCGAAGCTCATACCGGGAGTTTATACCTTTCAATATTCAATTTCGGCTCCCGGATGCAGCACGACCGATCAGATGACGGTCACCCTTTATACTCCGCCAAGTACTGCCGCTGCCGGAACGGATCAGACCTTGTGTAATGCCGCCACATTTACAATGGCTGCCACTGCGCCTTTATCGGGCACAGGAACCTGGAGTGTCCTTTCGGGGCCATCAGGTTATGCAGGATCGTTTAATAATGCCAACTCCAATACAGCAGTTTATACCCCAACGGCTGGGAAATACGGTGTTTTCATTTTCCAGTGGACCGTCTCCAACTCTTCCTGCAGCAATACCGATCAGGTTCGGGTTACCAATTATGCAGCTCCCTCTCCCGCAATTGCAGGACCCGCCCAGGATGGTACCTGCTCGGCAATTGCCACGATGGCTGCCACCAATCCGGCGTTCGGACTTGGCACCTGGACATTTGTTTCACAAAACGGCAGCGGACCAATTCCGACCGTTACCAATCCACTGCTGTATAATACTACTATAACCGGCATGGGTACTAATTTAAACGGGACACCCGATACTTATACCTTTGGCTGGACAGTCTCGAATGGCATCTGCCCCAGTAACTTCCAGGATATGTCCATCACGGTATATCAAAGCCCGACAACCGCGGATGCAGGATCAGACCAGATTTTATGCAGCCAGACCTCTGTTCTCCTTGCTGCTACTCCAGTCGCAATCGGAACGGGAACCTGGTCTCAGGTAAGCCCGGCGGTGACGACCGAGTCGTTTTCCGATGCACATTCACCGACCTCAACGGTAAATAATATTATCCCTGGAACGACCTATGTCTTCAGATGGACCACGGCAACTGCGTCATGTTCTTCTACCGATGATGTAACCATCAGCAATTTTACAAATCCGACGACTGCCGATGTTTCAGGAACGATTACCTCATATTGCACCCTTGTTCCCATCGCGCTTACCGGAAATACTCCCGCCTACGGAACCGGAACCTGGACCCAGACATCGGGGCCGGCCTTAACGATCCTCACTCCTCATAATCCGACAACAACAGCTATCGGCGGGACATCCGGCAGTAAATACGGATTCCGCTGGACAATCAGTAACGGAACCTGTGCGCCTAGTTCAGCAGACGTAACCGTAACGCTAAATAATATGCCAAGTCAGGCATTGGCTGGTCCGGATCAGATCTTGTGTAATCCGACCACAACAGCCACCATGACCGGGAATGCGATACCTTCCGGGGAAACAGGGCTTTGGAGCTGGGTCAGCGGTCCTGTTGCCTATACCATTACCGATCCCGCTTCACCCACTACAACAATCACCGGTTTAACCCCTGGTATTTATGTATTCGCATGGTCACATGTAAATGGAACCTGTTCCACGACAGACCAGATGAAAATAACCGTCTACGCAGCAACGACCACGCCCAATGGAGGACCAAATCAGGTTCTTTGCAACGCTAACTCAATCACGATGGCAGGGAATAGTCCCGCCTCTGCGGAAACCGGAACCTGGATCAGGCTCAGTGGTCCGAATAATCCGACGATCACTTCGCCCAATTCTCCGGTAACAACCATTACGGGAATAATTCCGGGGACCTACGTATTTCAATGGAGCATCGTCAGCGGATCATGTCCCATCCCTACCCCCGCTTCGGTTACAGTCACCAATGCTCCGACCGCCAATGCCGGCCCCGATCAGATCGGCGCCTCAACATGCGGTTTGACCACCGTTACCCTTGCCGGGAATAATCCAGCCCCGGGAACGGGAGCCTGGACTATTTTAAGTGGCGCTGGAGACATAATCACCACTCCCAATGCCTATAATTCTACTTTCACGGGAGTTGCCGGAAATTCGTATACTTTAGCCTGGACGATTAGCAATGGAGTAACCTGCTCCACCTCAGACAATGTGTCGGTGACCTTCAACCAAAGTCCCACCGTTAATTCAGTTTCGAATCAGACGCTATGTAACGGCGACAATACCACGGCTGTCACCTTCAGCGGAGCATTGCCAGGGGCAGTCTATAATTGGAAAAACAATAATACAACAATTGGCCTGCCTGCAACCTCCTCCGGAGATATTGCAACGTTTAAAGCTACTAATACCGGTTCGTCGCCCGTAATTGCCACCATAACGGTTACGCCATCCTATACCAATTCACCCGGAGGAACCGTTTGCACATGGACTCCCGTAAGTTTTACCATTACCGTTAATCCAACGCCGGTTGTAAGCAGTGCTGCGACAAAATCTATTTGCACCAATTCAAATGTTGGATATACGATTACCTCGGCCACATCCGGAGCTACCTTTACCTGGACAGCATCGATACTTACGGCTCCAACCGGCGGCACGATAACCGGATTCACCACCTCGGGCTCCATTCCTTCCATTAATCCGATTTTAACCAATACAGGCTCATCACCCGGAGTAGTGAGGTACGTTATCACCCCAACAGGACCGATCCCCACCAGTTGCCCGGGTAAAACCTTTAATTTTGATGTTACGGCAGAGCCTGTTGCCACGGTGACAGCTACCCCAACCTCCCAAATAATCTGTTCAAATACGGCAACAAGTATAGCGCTTTCGACCCTGACAACCGGAACAGTGACGTATACCTGGACGGCCTCCTTAACAACAGGCACCGCCACCGGATTTTCCGGCGGAAACGGCAGTACGATTGCTCAAACCCTTACCAATGTAACCACTTCTCCGGCTACCGTGACCTATCATGTGACTCCGTCCATCGGAGGTTGTGCCGGTACCCCGATTGATGTTGTGGTGACTGTGGATCCTTCAGGAGAAGTTGATCAGCCTGCCAGCCAGGTTGTCTGCAATAACGCCCTGACAACAGCAGTGAATTTTACGACGACCACCCCTATCGGAACCACGTCATACAGCTGGTCAAACAATAATACGACCATTGGCCTCGGATCGGGCGGAGTGGGAAATATCGCTGCATTTACTGCCACCAACACCGGAACAGCGCCTGTTGTTGCTACGATTACAGTTATCCCTCATCTGTTAAATTTGGGCCAGACCTGCGACGGACCCGCCAAGACCTTTACCATTACGGTGAATCCGACAGGAGAGGTCAACCAGCCTTTAAATTCCGTTTTTTGTAACAGTTCCACAGGTACGGTAACGTTCGCCACGGCCAACACCGGAGGAACAACAACTTATGCCTGGACAAATGACAACACCGCAATTGGCTTATCCGCAAATGGCAGTGGCAATATCTCATTTACGGCCACAAATGCCACCACTGCGCCTATCCTTGCCAATGTAGTAGTGACACCAACCTTTACCAATGGAAGTACTTCGTGCTCTGGTCCCGCTAAGAGTTTTACCATCACCATTAATCCAAGCGGACAGGTAAATAATCCCGGAAATCAGGAATTATGCAACAACCATACTACCTCACTGATCACTTTTACCACAAATAATACGGTTGGTACGACGACATATTCCTGGACCAACAATGCGCCATCGATTGGTCTCGCAGCAAGTGGATCAAGCTCAGCTATCCCCGCATTTACCGCGATCAACACCGGAACAACACCTGTAATCGCCACCATTACCGTGACTCCGACCTACGCCAATGGAAGCACCAGTTGTCCCGGACCAGCGGTAAGCTGCACAATTACGGTTAACCCGACTCCTAACGTAACCAGTGCATCAACGCTGACCATTTGCAGCGGTACCTCCACAGGAAATTATATTCCAACCTTTAATGTTGCCGGAACGACCTACACCTGGAGCGCTGTTAATACTGTCGGTACGGTTACAGGTTTTACCCCGGGTGGAACAGGAGCCATTAATGACATTCTGACCAATACAGGATCGGGTAGCGGACAGGTAACCTATACAATTATTCCCACAGGCCCAACCGGTTGTGCGGGACTCCCCTTCCAGCTGGTGATCAATGTCACAAACTGTACCCCAAAGATCGGGGTAGCCAAACAGTTAGTCGATATGACCAATAACGGAGACGGGACCTTTACTGCCCTGTTTAATATTCGTGTTGAAAATTATGGCAATGTCGTATTGAATAATATTCAGGTAACTGAAAATTTAACAACCACTTTTGGTGCAGGCAATTATGCCGTTTTAGGGTTAGCCAGCACTTCATTTGCCGTCAACACCTCATATACAGGTGCCGGCAATTTGCTGGATAATTCAGGGACAACGAATACACTTAATATTGGGGCATCCACAGACATCCGGCTAACCGTTAAAATATTAAGCAGGGGGAGTTATACAAATAGTGTTACGGCCAGCTCAACTACAGGATCTGTAACGGATGTTTCTCAAAACGGAAGCGATCCCGATCCGGATGGAGACGGCAACCCGGGCAATAACAGTGTAGTGACACCTGTAGTTACCGCCTGCTCCCCTGCGATGAATGTTGCGCTGAGCAACGCTTCAATCTGTTATCCCACATCCACCACCTATGCGCCGGTACCGTCTGTAAGCGGAACGCCCGCCTCCTATTTATGGACAACTGACGGAACGGGGACATTCGACCATAATAATATTGCCAACCCGGTTTATACACCAAGCGCTTCAGATGTTCAGGACGGACAGGTTGTCCTCTCATTAACAGCCTTAAGCGGAGGGGTATGTCCCAATGCGTCCACCTCAATGATTTTGTCAATCTGGACCCCGCCAACCGTGAACGTGGCCAATGCCACAATTTGTGCCGGATCATCCTATCCTTTAACCGGCGCTTCTGCTACCAACTTTTCAAGTGTGAGCTGGACAACAAGCGGAACCGGTACCTTCAACAGTACAAATTCGCTGAATCCAACTTATACCCCCGGCGCCGCAGATATTTTGGCCGGAAGTGTAACCCTGACCCTGAGCGCCTTTAACAAGCCGCTGAGCGGAAATGCCTGCTCTCCCACTTCGGTAAGCCAGACGATGACGCTGACGATTACCGCAGCTCCGATTGTAAGCGCCGGCTCAGATGCAACCATTTGTGCAACCTCCTCCACCTACACATTAAGTGGAACTGCCTCCAATTATGCATCCTTGCAATGGACCAGCAGCGGCACCGGAAATTTCACCGGAGCAACTACCCTTGGCGCAGTTTATACCCCAAGCGCAGCGGATATTGCAACCGGACAGGTACAATTAACCCTGACCGCCACAGGCAACGGAAGTTGTCCTGTCGTCCATGACTTTATGGTATTGAATATCTGGCCGGCACCTACAGCCTATGCCGGACCAAATTCGGCTATTTGTTCAGGAAATTCATTCATCTTATCCGGAGCCACCGCCACAAATTATTCCTCAATAACCTGGTCAAGCGCCGGAGGCACATTCAACAATGCCAATGCATTGAACCCAACATTCACACCTTCAACAACGGGTGCCATAACGATTACATTAACAGCAAACGGATTGGGCGGCTGTTCAGGCGCAGTCTCCACAACAACATTAACTGTCAATCCAACTCCTGTATTGACAACCGGTACAATTACAAATACAACCTGTAATGCATCGGTCGGAGCGGTTACCCTGACAGGAAGCGCCGCCGGCACGATCAGCCTTGATGGCGGTACTGCCCAGACTTCGCCCCATACCTTCACAGGACTTGCGGCCGGTTATCACACAGCTAATTTTACTGCCACAACAGGTGGATGCACCGCAACAACATTCTTTAATATTACCAATACCAACAGCACACTCACCGGAACAGTCGCTTCGCTGACGAACGTTCTGTGCAACGGAGGATCTACCGGAACAGCCACAATTACTGCGGCCGGGGGAACTGCTGCCTATTCATTCAAACTGAACGGCGGAACCGCACAGCCAACAGGTGTGTTTACCGGCTTGTCTGCAGGTAGTTATACCGTGCTGATTACCGATGCAAATACGTGCTCCTACACCGTCAGCTTCACCATTGCACAGCCAGTTCCGTTAACACTCGGGCTGGCCAGCCAGACCAATGTTCTGTGCAAAGGTTCGGCAACCGGAAGCGCCATCGTGGTAGCGGCCGGAGGAACAACCGGTTATACCTATACCATTGCCACCCAGCCTTCAGGGGGAACAGCAACCATTTCAGGAAATGTGATTTCGGGAATGAAAGCCGGTGCATATACCATACATGTGGCCGATGCCAACTCATGTTCACAGAATCTGATTGTCACCATTACCGAGCCGGCGGCAGCGCTTGATATTACCACCACTGCGGCAGTTCTGGCCAGTCCGGCGTGTAACGGAGCATCAACCGGAAGTATCAATATTACGGTTGCAGGGGGAATTTTACCTTATCATTTTGCCTGGAGCAACGGTTTCAACGGGGAGGATCTGATCAACGTTCCTGCCGGAGCCTATACCGTTAATGTGACTGATGCCAATGGCTGCACAATAACAGGTGGAACCTATACCCTGACCAATCCGGCTGCAGTAACTCTGGCAGCAACTGCAATTGTCAATACAACCTGCAATGCATCGGTCGGAGCGGTTACCCTGACAGGAAGCGCCGCCGGCACGATCAGCCTTGATGGCGGTACCGCCCAGACTTCGCCCCATACCTTCACAGGACTTGCGGCCGGTTATCACACAGCTAATTTTACTGCCACAACAGGAGGGTGCACCGCAACAACATTCTTTAATATTACCAATACCAACAGCACGCTTTCTGCTACAGTAAGTGTAAATGATCCGTTATGTTACGGCGGAACGGTGACTGCAACGGTGACTGCTACCGGCGGAACTGGCGCTTACAGCTTCAAACTCAATGGCGGATCTGCTCAGCTGAATGGTGTATTTAACTCACTTGCGGCTGGCAGTTACAATGTGCTGGTAACCGATGGAAATGGATGCACCTATTATCTTGCATTCCAGATCGATCAGCCGACACCCGTGGTTTTGTCACCGGCCAGTCAGACCAATGTCTCCTGTAAAGGATTGTCTGACGGAACAGTTACCGTACAGGCAACAGGCGGTACGGCCCCCTATGTTTACAGTCTTACCCTCGGGTCAGCTTCATTGTCCGGTAATGTTATCACCGGGATGAAAGCCGGTAATTACACCATTATGGCAGTTGATGCGAATCTTTGCAGTACTACGCTCAATGTCACCATTACCGAAACAAGCTGTAATCCGGTTACAGTTAATGATAATCCTGTGGCTCCGGAAAATACCCCGGCTATAGGGAATGTGTTAAGTAATGATTCAGATCCGAATACACCGGCGCAGGCATTATCCGTCACCCGTTTTGAGACTGGCGGAGTAACCTATACCGTTCCTACTGGTGGAAATAATACAACAACAATCCCCGGAGTTGGTACTTTAATAATGAACTCCAACGGATCATATACCTTTACCCCGGTTGCCAACTACTACGGACCAGTTCCTCCTGTTACCTATACCGCGAGCAACGGAACGAATACCAATACTGCAGAGCTGACCCTCACCATCACCCCTGTGAACAACGCACCGGTGGCCGGTATCTCGTCCATGACCTCCCAGTTCAACCCGGGCGGGACAAACAGTCTGGCTATCCCGGCACTTCAATTTAGCGGAACAGACGCAGATGGAACAATCGCCTCTCTCGTTATCCCATCCATGCCAATCAATGCAATGAGCATTACTGTCGGCGGGACAACCTATACCTCTGCCAACTTCCCTGTCGGAGGAATATCAGTTCTGACGAATACAACGGGACAGCCATTATTGCCAATCTCTGTTGATCCGACCGATGGGGCGGTGACTTCGGTCTTATCTTACTACGTGACGGATAATAATGGTCTGGCTTCCGTGACTACGGGTTCAGTATCGATTCCGTTCAACGTATTATCGGTGTCCGGGGTTATTTTCAACGATCCAAACGGGTTAACCGACAACCAGATAAATGGCACTGTTACCAATGAAGGGGGAGCCCTTTACGTGAATCTGGTCAATTCCCTCAATCAGGTTGTCGCTTCAATGGCGGTGGCTGCTGACGGGACTTACCAGTTCACAGAATCCAGCGGACTGGCTGTAAATAGCTCTTACAAACTGATTCTGTCCAATGGCGTTCAGACTGTCGGATCTACACTTTCCGCAGCCACCTACCCGCCCGGAATAACCTCAACAGGCGAAAATATCGGAACCGGTCCAGGCAGTGACGGCACAATCGACGGGATACTGGCAATCAACACCAACTCCGGAAATCTGGCCAGCGGCAACTTCGGAGTTACTTCAGCTATGGTTATCCGCGCGGGCGCCAATGCAGCAACCTGCAGCTCAGCGGGCACTTATACCCTGAGCGGATCCTCGGCCGTTAACAGCACTTCCTTGTTATGGACTACCAACGGAACCGGTTCTTTCTCTAATGCGACCCTATTGCATCCGGTTTATACCCCCGGCGCCGCCGATATTTCAACCGGTGAAGTTCAGCTAACCCTCACAGGAACAGGTGTCGGAACGATTCCTTCGATGACCAGCCAGATGACGCTCACGATCTGGAAAGCTGCAACAGCTAATGCAGGACCAAATGTCTCCATTTGTTCAGGAAGCAGTTTTGCGTTAACCGGAGCCAACGCTTCCAATTACTCAACGATCTCGTGGACCAGTTCAGGCGGAACATTTGATAATGCCAATGTGCTGAATCCAACCTTTACCCCAACAACGACCGGGGCAATAACAATTACGTTAACCGCTGCCGGATTAGGTTCAGGAACCTGTTCAGATGCAGTCTCTTCAATGACTTTGACTGTTAATCAGACACCAACGCTGACGGCAAGTTCTATTGCCAACACCCAATGTAATGCCACTGTGGGTGGAGTCACCTTAACAGGTTCAGGAATTGGGACAATAAGCCTCGACGGAGGAGCTGCGGTTGCTTCCCCTCATAGTTATACAGCACTGGCTGCGGGTTATCATACTGCAATTTTCACCGTTACTGCGGGCGGATGCACGGCCTCCACAGCTTTCAATATCATCAACACCAATAGTACCCTCACCGGAACGGTCGGTTCACTGACTAATGTTCTCTGCAATGGTGGAACAACCGGTTCTGCCACCATTACGGCTTCCGGTGGTACAGGGACCCGGACCTTTGTATTAAATGGGACAACAACCAATACGACCGGTATATTTACCGGATTGTCTGCCGGCAGCTATACAGTGTTAATCACAGATGCCAACACCTGTACCTTCACGGTGAGTTTCACTGTTAGCCAGCCAACGCAGCTCGCGGCACAGATCAGCGGTTCAACCAATGTTACCTGCTTTGGCGCTGCCAATGGAACCGCGTCGGTGAATGTCACCGGCGGAACAACGCCGTATGCTTACTTATGGCCTGCTACTGCCGGGAGTCAGACAACGGCAACAGCGACAAATCTGGCCCCTGGGAGTTACACGGTAACCGTTACAGATAAAAACGGTTGTCTGCAAACAGCCAGTATTACCATCACTGAACCGGCTATTGCCCTCTCAGCATCGATCACGGCAAGCTCCAATGTGCTCTGTTTTGGCTCTGCAACGGGAAGCGCAACAGTTACCGCAAACAATGGAACGGCTCCATACAGCTATCTCTGGAGTAACGGATCAACAGATCAGACTGCCACCGGTTTGACGGCAGGAACCTATTCCGTGATTGTAACTGATAAAAACGGATGTTCTGTATCGCTTGCCAACGCTGTGACAATTACCCAGCCGGCCGGAGCCATAACGGTAAATGCGGGACCTGATCAAACAATTTGTTCAACCACATCAACCATATTTTTAACCGGGACGAGCGCGGCAAATGCTCTCAGTTACCAATGGACAACCTCTGGAACTGGCATATTCCTAAATTCAACCTCACTGAGTTCGGCAACCTATACTCCAAGTGCGGGGGATATTGCCACCGGTCAGGTTCAATTAATCCTGAATGCCAAAGGGGATGGAACTTGCGCTGTGGTCAGTGACCTCATGGTACTCAATGTCTGGATGCCGCCAACGGCAGATGCCGGACCTGCGACCTCAGCCATTTGTGCCGGAAGTACGTATATCCTTACCGGTGCATCAGCCACAAATTACAGTGCATTAACCTGGACTTCCAACGCAGGGGGATCGTTCAGCAATCCCAATGCATTGAATCCAACCTTCACCCCTGCCACAGGCTTTACCGGTATTGTCAGACTAACCCTGACGGCTCAAAAGCTGGGAGGATCGTGTTCTGATGCGGCTGATTTCATTGATCTGACAGTTAATGCAGCGCCTACCCTGACCGTCAGTGCGGTTACCAACACCACCTGCAGCAATTCGGCAGGTTCCGTAACACTGACTGGCAATGTTGCAGGTACTGTAACGCTGAACGGAGTATCAAAATTATCACCGGCCACCTTCACGGGACTTGCCGCCGGATATTTCAATGCAACCTTCACTGCTGCCGGTACTACTGCTTGTACTGCAACAGCAAGTTTCCAGATTTCAAACACAAACAGCAATTTATCCGGAACTTTAACCATTCAGAACGCTTTGTGCAATTCAGGCACAGGCTCTGTCATTGTAAATGCGACCGGAGGAACTGTATCGGGTGGCAGTGTAACCACAAGCGACGGATATCTGTATAGTCTTGACGGAGGAATTTCACAGGCAGGCAGTACAATCTCAGGAATAACTGCTGGAAACCATACCATTCGCATTACAGATGACAATGGCTGTGGTTATTCGGTTGATTTCTATATTCATCAGCCGACCCGGCTAATTCTGGAATTATCTGAAAAAACGGATGTCAGGTGTTTTGACTCCTCAACCGGCAGCGCCATTGTGAATGCCGCAGGGGGTACAACGCCATATACCTATTCTGTCATTTCGGGACCAAATACGCCAGTTGTAAACGGGAATATAATTACAGGAATGGTGGCTGGCATATATAATGTCCAGGTGACGGATGCAAATAATTGCGCTGCTTCTTTATCGGTAGTTATCAATCAGCCAGCCAGCTCTATGGATATCACCGCCATACCGGCCGTTCTGACCAATCCAGCCTGCTTCGGGTCTGCCACGGGAAGTATCAACACCACGGTTACAGGGGGTACGCCACCTTACGTATATGTCTGGAGTAACGGGACAAATTCCGCCGATCCAACCGGTTTGGCAGCAGGGTCCTACACCGTAACTGTTACCGACGCCAACAATTGTTCGATAAGCGGAGGCCCGTATGTCTTAACCAATCCGGCCCTTGTTACCTTAACGGCCAGCTCGATAGTTACCACAACCTGCGGGTCTTCAACCGGATCGGTGGTATTGACCAGCAGCGACGGAAGCAATGTGACGTTAAACGGTGTTACAAAACCATCGGGATCTATCTTCACCGGATTAACCTCCGGGTCATTTATCGCAACGTCAAATGGCAAGTGTGCTGCAACTGCAACCTTCCACATCAACAATACATCGAGTACCCTGGCTGCCACAATCACCAGCACAACCTTCCCGTCATGTCATAACGGAACCGGCTCGGTGGTTGTAACCGGAACGGGGGGTATCGGATTACTCGCCTATTCGCTGGATGGAGCAGCTCCCCAGTCCTCCGGATCGTTCTTCGGCATTTCTGCCGGCAATCACCTGGTAACCATATCCGATGCAAACAATTGCACCTACCCGGTTAGTTTCGATATTATCAATCCGCCGTCACTGACCCTGGCCCTGATCAGCCAAACCAATGTGGCCTGCTTCGGGACTGCTACCGGAAGCGCCATTATAAATGGAACAGGAGGCACTTCGGGGTACAGCTATTCTGTTGTATCGGGCCCGAATAATCCATCGATCACGGGAAATATCATCAACGGAATGATCGCAGGTACCTATAATATCCAGGTAGAAGATGCCAGCCATTGCAGCGCTCCGTTGCAGATCGTTATCACCCAGCCATCGGCAAGCCTGAATATCACAGCCACTCCGGCGATTCTGGTTAATCCCGCCTGCTACGGTTCAGCTAACGGAAGTATCAATACCACCGTTACAGGTGGAACAGCCCCTTATTCCTATGTATGGAGTAATGGAATGAATATTGCTGATCCGACCGGATTAGCGGCTGGAACCTACAATGTAACAGTAACCGATGCCAAAGGGTGTACCATCGTTGGCGGACCCTACACCCTGGCTAATCCGGCAGCTGTGACTCTGACCGCAAGCTCGATCGTTAACACAACCTGTGACTCACCTACAGGATCTGCAATATTAACGAGCAGCGATGGCAGTTCCGTAACTTTAAACGGAGTGACCAAACCTTCAGGATCACTCTTTACCGGATTGATGGCAGGAATATATAATCCAACAACCAATGGAGCTTGTCCTGGTGTTTCGACTTTCAGCATAAGCAATGCAGCCAGTACTTTAGCCGCCACCATCAGCAGCATAACTTTACCGGCATGCAACAACGGAACCGGATTAGTGACCGTTTCAGGAACAGGAGGAAAAGGAACCCTGGCCTATTCATTGGATGGAGGCGCAACCCAGGCCACCGGCATATTTACGGCTGTCTCGGTCGGCAACCATGTCATAACCGTATCTGATGTAAACAATTGCACATTACCGGTTAGCTTTTACATAAGCAATCCGCCACTGCTTACCGTTTATGCCACCGGCCAGGCAGGTAGTCCCTGCTCCGGTTTATCCACAGGAACGATCACGGTAAGTGCGCCAACGGGGACCGGAATGACCTACAGCATTGACGGAAAAACCTATACCAATACGACAGGTATTTTCACGTTGGTTCCTGCCGGAACGTATGCAGTTACTGCCAAAAGTCAGTCGGGATGTATTTCGGCCTCAACCAATGTTACTATTAATTCAAATCCACCACTCCTGGCATTGAAAAGTGCAGGGGTTACCACTCCGATCAGCTGCAACGGCGGAACGGCAACGGTTACCCTGGTGACCACCGGAGGAGCAGTTCCTGTTTCTTATACATTCAATGGAATAACCAATACTACCGGAGTCTTTGACGGCGTCCTGGCGGGAAAATCATTCGCCTACACCATCACCGATGCCAATCAATGCGGGCCGGTCACCGGAACCTTGGATGTTACGCAACCAGAAATTATTGTCCTGGCAGCAGCAGCCACGAATGTAACCTGCAAAGGGGCTGCAAACGGTTCTGCCCGGCTCACGGTTAGCGGAGGGATTGCACCATACACCTATGCATGGAGCGGACCGGGAAACTTTACTTCAACGGTTCAGAACCTTACCGCCCTCTCTGGGGGAACCTATTCTGTCGCTGTGACCGATGCCCATGGCTGTGTCAAAACAATTACAGCGATTATTCATGAGTCAGTTGCACCTTTGAGCGCTTCGGCCGTTACAACACCTGAAATACAGACCATGAGCCTGGACGGGAGCAAGACGCTCAGTGATGCCGGGGGGACGATTACACCTACGATTACAGGGGGAACCGGTCCATTAACCTATTCCTGGACCGGACCGAACTCATACATTTCAAGCTCGGAATACCCGATGGACCTTCCTGCCGGTGCCTATAAACTGACCCTTAGTGACGCATACGGCTGCACAACGACAGCAGCTGCGGTTATAACGGTGCAGGTGGTACTTGCCGAGGATGTCAATTGCCCGATTATTGTGCCAAATGCCTTCTCGCCAAACGGTGACGGAATTCATGATTACTTCAAAATCGCATGTTTGTATAATTATACCAATCCGATCATTGAGATTTACAATCGCTGGGGGAATCTGGTTTACAAGAAAGATCACTACGGGGATACCGACTTCTGGGGAAGTGAAGCGGCTGCCTGGTGGAACGGGCGCTCCGAAAACAGCATGACGATTGGCAATCTGACCATGCCTGTGGGAACCTATTATTACATACTCAAATTAACCAACAGCAAAGTGTTAACAGGATTTATGTTCTTAAACAAATAACTTCAGCAGCGGGCCCTTAACCGGGCCCACTTAAAGTGAACAATAACAAAAAGAAACAGCCCAGAGAACTATGAGAATATTAAAAAAAATAACATTGGCAATGGTAATGATAATGGGGGCGCTTATCTCTAAAGGACAGCAGGATCCCATGTACACCCAATATATCTTTAACCTTCAAACCATCAATCCGGCCTACGCCGGCTCCTGGCAGGACATTGGGGTTACTGCATTATCGAGAGATCAGTGGGTTGGCATTCAGGGACACCCGACAACTCAGACTTTCTCTTTTCAGACTCCGTTAAGTTCCGAAAATGTCGGGGCCGGTCTTAACATCGTGAACGACAACGTAGGACTCGAAAGAATGCTAAGTGTCAACTTCGATTACTCCTACCAGGTTCTTCTATCGGAACTCACTTCCCTACGTTTTGGAGTTAAAGGGGGATTTATGAATTACAGCAATAATCTCACGGGCTACACCCAATATTCAGACAATCAGTCTGACCCCTTGTATCAGGTCAATATCAAGAATAAATTTATGCCTAATTTTGGATTTGGACTCTACCTCTCCTCGGAGAAATATTACTTAAGCCTCTCTTTACCGGAGATTGTCCAGGGGAGTTATCAGCAGGGACAGGCAAGTTCGTCGAGTACCTCGTCTCAGGTACGCCATCTGTTTTTTGCCGGGGGATTGATCTTTGAGCTATCTGACAAGATCAAATTCAAGCCAACTTTTATGACTCAGGCAGTGGCAGGGACCCCATTTCTGTACGATCTATCCGCAAATTTTCTGATTGACGAAAAATTCTGGATCGGCGGAATGTACCGGTCGGGGGATGCCGTTTCAGTAATTGCTCAATGGATTATCAACAGAAAGCTCCGGTTCGGCTATGCCTATGATTTCACAACGACCAATCTTCAGAAGTTTTCAAATGGTGTCCATGAGGTGATGATCTCTTACGAGTTCTCGTGGGCGAAACGGAAATATGTATCGCCCCGGTATTTTTGATGTAAAATGGATTCAAGATAAGCCAATAATATTCAACCTAAGGATTAAAACAAAGCAGAATGAAATCACCCACTTTAAAATACAACTTTTTTTTGTTGATCCTGATGTTATACGCATCAGTTGTATTTGCGCAAAACAAAGACAACCGGTTATTCAACGATTCAACACTGAAAATCTCGGAAATTGGAATAAATTCCATTCACAGTGATTTTGGTCCGTTTGTGATTCAGGATACCCTCTACTTCACCACTTTCAATGATAAACTGATCGAAAAGACCGATCGGATACTCAGAAACAATGAGTTTTATGATTTGTATATGGCCCGGATTGACAAACACGGTAATATTATTGGCAAGCGTGAACCGGTTCCCGAATATATCAGCAAATTTAATGACGGTCCGGTGACCTATTGTCCAAAAACAGGTGAACTCTTCGTCACACAAAACTATAACGATCAGTCGCTTAAGTCAAACCCGTTCCATACCAGGATCAACCGCCTTCGGATTATGATTGCCAAACGGGTTAACGGACAATGGAAAACGATTTCCGAATTTCCATACAACAACCCAGCCTATTCTGTAGGACATCCCGCAGTAACCCAATCGGGTGATACCCTGATATTCTCAAGTGACCGGCCCGGAGGTTTCGGGGAAACTGACCTTTACTATTCGGTAAGAAATAAAGGGAAATGGGGTTTCCCCGTGAATATGGGTCCGAACATCAATACTTCGGGAAAAGAGGAGTTTGCCTTTCTTACCGATCAGCATTTTAACGGACAATACCTCATCTTCTCCTCAAAAGGGAGATTCGGAAACGGAGGATTCGATTTGTATTATACGCGGTTTCCGTCAGACTACAGTGAAATCGGACATTTCAATAGCCCTCTGAACACTAAGAATGACGATTTTGCCATGACAATTCCCCCTGATGCCGACTATGGATACCTTACTTCAAACCGTCCAGGCACCGGGGATGATGATATTTACAAATTCACCTTTAAAAGAATTAACAAGGCCCCCGAACCGGTGATGCCAAAATGCAGAACACTCTATGTTTATGATCAGGCCAGCCAGCGCCCAATTCCGGGAGTCAGGATTTTTTACTGTGATCAGCAGTTTTATATCACTGACAACAAAGGAAAAGCCGAATGCCTCCCCTGCCTGGGCAGCAATTGCGCGGTGACAGCCAGCACCTTTGGATATCCTGACAAAACAAAGATTCTGCAGGAGTGTAAAATGAACAACAACGGAATTGTAAGCGACACAATCTGGATGGATATACTTGTCAATCAAAAAATCGCACTCAAAAATATTTATTACGACTTTGATAAATGGGATATCCTCCCCGATGCGGCCAGGGAGCTCGACCTGCTGGTTTCGCTGATGAAAGAAAATCCGGGTATGAAAGTCGAACTGGGTTCTCATACCGACGACCGGGGTACAGAGCCATATAATCTCAGGTTGTCCCAGCTGCGGGCCAAATCGGCCGTTGATTATACCGTTTCGAAAGGGATTGAACCATCCAGAATCAATGGTACGGGTTATGGTAAAACACAGCTGATTCATAAAGGGATTGGTGGAAAAGCATGTACCCCTGAGGAAAACAGGGAAAACAGAAGAACCGAAATTTATATTCCTGGATTTTTAAGAGGTGAGGCGGTCAAACAGGATGCCGGAGATTATTCGAATGGAAGACCCAATGCTTCAAAAGATTACAGTTCTTTTAAAGAACATGGATCGATCCTTGAGAATGAGCCGAAAGCTGAACATATTCCAACCGCACAGATAGCAACCGTGGCTCCGCCTGCCGGGAAAAATGAAAAAGCAGGTGGTTCTCCGAGGGTCGCGCTGAAAACCAAGGCTGAAGATGCTTCTAAAGCTGTGGAACCGCGGAAACCAGCTCCGGCTCCCAACACTGCCAAAGTTGAAGGACCCGACACCATTCAAAAAAGGGTGAAAACGCCTCATACACTTTCTGCTCCAAAAGATCAGAAAATTGGAAAAACCGCACCCGCACCAGGTGTTCAAAAAATCGCACAACCCGCGCCTGCTGCGCCCATTGCCGGGGCTAAATTTTATCTTGTTTTGGGTTCATTCCAGAGTCAGGAAAAGGCTTTGGCTCTTGTTCAGCAGCTTAAAACAGAAGGATTCGGGGCAACGACCCTGGAGGAACCCGGAACACACAGGGTAATCATTGGATATGAACGTTATAGTCAGGCAAAAAAGACGCTCGATGATCTAAAAGATAAATACAAAGGGGCCTGGATTGTGAAAAAATAACCTTTTAAACGTTAAAAGAGCCGGCTTGGTCTGAAAAAGAATCCATGCCGGCTCTTTTTTAATATAACCCCTTTCGTTGAGAATCTAAACCGGTTCCTTCAGAAATTAATTGGATTCTTTTTTAAGGAAAATTGCCCCGGAAAGAGTCTGATTGGATTCTTTTTAAAAGAAAATTGCCCCAGAAAGTGTCTGATTGGATTCTTATTGGAACTAATCAGACCCCTAAAACATCAAGCCTGATTCCAAAAGATTGAAAGTGGCATTGTTGGAACAGATTTAATTCCTGAGCAATGTAATCCTCCTCGTTTGTAACGAGGGGTTAATCGTCGTGAGTTTGTAACTCACTTTTCATTCCTCCCTGTGCGATATAATTGACTGATAAATTGGGATTAAGGTCGCTACAAACGCCAGGCAATCTGCCCCTCGCTGCAAACGAGGGGCATAAGTTAACCGAATAAGTCACGTGTTGAATTCCTTAAAAACGATAGGAAACCCTCTCTTTGTTGCAAACAAGGGCAGTATTTCGGGTCATTTAATACCCGCCATCCACAATCCAGGTTTTATTGCGGTTATCGTTTCGTACGGCCAGGTTCTGCTTCACAATTTCGCCCGTTTTCAGCCTGATCTCATAGGGTACAAATTCACCGGGATATAATCCTGATTTAAACGGCTCACCAATCTTAATCACTTTTAATCCGCCAAATTGATCCTTCAAACCTTTGGCTTTTTCAGATGTGCTGCTAAAGAAATCACAAGCCTCCCCAACAAGCTTCCAGTCATACCGGGCCATTCCAGCGAAAAACAACTCTGCAACCCGCCGGCTGGTAATGTTCCTGAATGTTTCACTGGTATAGTTTTGGGTATACTCCTTCCATTCAACTCCTGCAGGTAAATTGATTACAAATTTTGAAGGATCCAGTTTAAGGTCGTAATCGATCGATGTTATTTCCACAATTAAGGTCTCCTTTTTCCCGTCAAGAATATAGATTTTCAATCCTTTTAGAAGTTTGGAGGCATTATCAAAAGTGTATTCACGACGGTTGTCTGATTCGTCAATTGACTTATTCTTACAGTAATCATTGATGAAATTACCCCTTGCCTTCGAAGTGATGGTCAGATTTAACAGCCCATTCTTTTCATTTATCGTTAATTTTGACCCGCTCTCTTTGGTCGATTTTTGTTCTTTGGAAAGGATATTTGCCGGATCAAGCAATATTTGAAGCCACTCGGTAAAGTTGATTTCAGCTCCTGCCTTTATCGCTTCTTCGGTTTTGGGCAGCCAGAGATATTGGGATTTGCCGTCAAACGCAGCAACCCGTTCTCCCTTGTCAACCCTCCATTGTACGGGATTTTCGAACGATTTCCAGATCGTATGATCAACCATGGGATACTCCGTACCCACAAGCGCAAAACTGTCGTCCGAAATAGTTCTCACCCTGATTTTGAGGAACATGCTTTTGATCCTATGGGTCGCTTCAATGGAGCTTGTTATGAAAATGTCGGCTGCTTTGGCGGTACTATTCATAAAGGCATCATTTTTAACGACAAACGGTGTAACAATCAGCACGACAGCCAATATTGCCGCAATACTTAAAATTTTCCTGACTTTTGAACTCATTCCGATAGTTCGTGATGTGTTATTTTTCATCTCTTCCATTTTACTTAATTGATTAATAATGTTCTGCTTAAGCAAAATTGGGGCATTGAGCTGAGTTTTGGGTTTCAGTCCTGACAAGATTTCTTCCATTTGATGGTATTCATTGGCACAATCGGGACAATGCTGAATATGTTCCAGTAAGCCTGTCCGTGATTTATGATCGATATCCTTATCGAACAGATTAACCATCTCCAATTTACATTCATTACAGTCCATAACTTGCCTCCTTTGAATTAACGATTTTTGTTTTCAACTTGTCAATGCCATATTTAAACCGCGATTTAACGGTGGTAACAGGAATATCCAGGATTGCGGCAATTTCAGCAAAGCTGAGATTGTCCAGGACTCTTAAGCTGATTGCTTCTGACTGTTCGTTGGGTAATTCGTTTAAAAGTTCTTCAATCCGGTTATATTCCTCTTTGTGGATTAAATTTTGCAGGGCATCTGCCTCCTGCAAATCAGAAGTTTGAATGAGTTTGTCAAGAACCTCGAACTTTAGTTTTCTGGTTTTCCGGTGATAATCGACACACGCATTCGAAATACTTTTGAAAAGATAGAACTTAATGTTTTTAACGGAGCTTAAATGACTATTCTCCTGATAAAATCTGATAAATACCTCCTGAACAATATCCTGTGAATCAGCAAAACTTCCCGTTCGAAAAAATGCGAACCTGAATAGTTGATCCTGAAATTCGGTTATTACCTCCCCGAGCTCTTTCAATGTGCTATGGCCATTAGCTTTCCCCATTTCTGCGTTTTAAAGCATTTATCAGCAAGACGTAAATGATACTCAAAAAGACGTAAATAATTGGATTTAAACGATAGATATTTTGCAATGATATATCTCGGGATTTTATGCCTGTTAAAAAAATTACCATTTATGGTGGTCTCATACTCATTTACAACCACAAAGTGCACCAGGAAGGCACAAAGGCGCACGAGGCTGGATGCCATCTATTCAGCGCTTTGGGAACCTGGTGGAAATCCTTGTGCACCTTTTGGTTAATTTTTTACCCACTTTGAGAGGATCCCCGTCGTTTAAAACGAGGGGATTATGGTCTTGAGTTTGCAACTCCATCAAATCTCCACCCGGACTTCAGGTTATATTAATCCATAAATACCGTAAACGATAAACCACTTCCCTGCGCTGCAAACAAAGGGGAGTTTTCTATCTCATCAGAAAGCAGAAGGATTTAATTTGAACGGTGAAACTTCGGTGCCATCCGGTATTGGTTCCCGTTTTCGTAGGCGTATGCCATCTCAATCAAAACAGGTTCGCTCCAGGCCCTTCCGAAAAAGGAGATCCCGACCGGCAACCCGCTCACAAAACCCATGGGAACGGTAATGTTTGGATATCCCGCCTGCGCGGCAGCCGAAGAAGTACCAATCTGAAAGCTGTCCCCATTGATCAGATCTGTTTTCCAGGCCGGCCCCCCCGTGGGAGCAATGATCGCATCGAGATCACCGGCATTCATCACACGATCGATCCCCTCTTCGCGGCTACCACGTAACATTTTAGCCAGCACCTCCTTATATTTCTCAGAGGACAACTCCTCTTTGAGTTGCGCCAGCTCCAGGAACTTCTGATTGAAATATCTTAATTCGACCGAGTCAGATTTATTAAAAGCGATCAGTTCTTCCACATTTTTAACAGGCGCATTGGGGCCTAACGAACGGAAATACTTATTCAACCCGTCCTTATACTCATAAAACATCACCTCATTAGAATACCCTTCCACCTTTTTGTCATCAATCGGACCGATTGGAACAATTGTTGCACCCTGGGCCTTCAAGAAAGCAACGGCACTGTTAAACAGCGTATCTACCTTATAATTGATGCCCAGCGCCGTTTTGTCCAGCCCAATTCGTTTCCCCTTTAACCCATCTTTATGCAGGAACCTGGTATAGTCGGTATAAAACTGCCCCTTGCTGGCCAGCGTTTTTTCGTCTGCCGAATCGACTCCGACAATCGCCCCCAGACAAATGGCGGCATCCCGAACTGTCCGGCCCATGGGGCCCGGAGTATCCTGTGTAAACGAGATCGGGATTACCCCGGAACGGCTTACCAGGCCTACTGTCGGCTTAATCCCCACAATGTCATTGGTTTGGGATGGACACACGATAGAGCCGTTTGTTTCAGTGCCAATGGCGACCATCGTCAGGTTAGCAGCAACGGCCACGGCAGAACCGGAACTCGAACCGCAGGGATTTCGGCTTAAATCATAAGGGTTTTTGGTTTGGCCCCCCACCCCGCTCCAGCCGCTTGTCGAAAGCTGCCCCCGGAAATTGGCCCATTCGCTTAAATTTGCCTTACCAAGGATTACCGCCCCCTCTTCCCTGAGCCGCCGGGCAATGAAACTGTCCTTCAGCGGATGAGAGTTCATTAATGCCCTAGAGCCCGCAGTGGTGGGCATTTTATCGTGAGTATCAATGTTATCTTTCAGTATCACCGGAATTCCAAACATCGGACCGTGACTTTTGCCTGCCGCCAATTCCTTGTCCAGCTCCTCGGCAATCCGGATCGCATCAGGGTTTATGCAAATAATTGAGTTAAGACCTGGACCATTTTTATCCACGGCCTCAATCCTATCCAGATACGCCTGAACAAGCTCTTTAACCGTAAACTTTCGGTCTTTATATCCCTGCTGAATCTGCAGAATATCCTGCTCATCAAACCTGAAATCAGAGGTTGCTGGGCCAGATGCCTTCTTGTGATGACTCTGGCAGGTAATTGCCAGGACTGAAAAAATAATCAGAATTATCCGGTGAATCATCGGAACTAACTTACTGGTTGATTGCATAGTATTTAAGGTTACAGGGATTTGGATTGTCAATCAGATGGAATGAAACTCATAACAGGATTCAAATATTGTCCCTAAAACTACAAAATTCAGCGAAGCATTCCAATTGCCCTGGATCCTGTGTTTAATTTTGCTAAATTTGGTTTTTAAAACCAGACAGAAGATTTGTATGTTTCAGAAAGACTATATTTTAAGAATGGTGGAGATGATCGGTGATTTGATTGCCGCCTTGTTGGGGCTCATCAAAAAGGGGGATCTGGATCAGGCAGAAAAGATGCTCGAAAGGGGTTACATGGAACTGCTCAGGCGCGATGCTGCTTTTTTCCAGTTCATTCCCAAAGAAAAGCTGACTGATACCTTGATCAGGGAACATCATTATGAGCACGGCCACCTCACTGTTCTGGCGGAATTATTCTTTGCAGAAGCCACCCTTACCGAAACCCGGGGCAAGAGGCAATACAGTCTGGTTTGTTATGAAAAGTCATTGACGTTGCTTGAATTCCTCGAGAAGGAGGATAGAACCTGGTCTGAAAAACGGGAAGAACGGATTAAACTACTAAAGACAAGGATTCTTGAGCTTTCAAAGTGACCTGTCAGTACTACATTTCAATCTTAAAATTCTAAATATATTTGTTTCACCAATCTTTCTGGAATACTAACCTGCGGAAAGACCTGAAAAACGCTTTGTTTCAAACGAACCTTGACTTATGAATAATTTTAGACTTATTAAAATTTTAATCCTGTTGCTTCCTGTTCTAAGTTTAGGGATTGCCACCGCCCGGTCAGAAAATCCTGATAAACAACTTGAACGGATGAAGGTGGATTACCGGAAATGGATCTCCACCATGGAAAAAGATGATTTTCTCGTGGAATTCAATCCCGCTGCCGATGCGATCGGCATAAAGGATCCGCGCTTTTCGTGGGTAGTGAGACTCGACGGACAAGGACGGATGCAAACGGCCTATCAGATCCAGGTTGCCTCTTCACCTGAATTATTGACTTCCGGTCAGCCCGACCTTTGGGATTCAGGCCTTGTCTCCACTGAAAAATCGACACAGATTACCTACGGTGGCCACCCTTTACACTCCAATTCCGATTATTTCTGGCGGGTCAGGGTGCGGGATGAGACAGGTAAACTGCACGCTTATAATAAAGGTGAAAAATTTAGTACCGCCTTTCTGGATGCTTCTGACTGGAAGGCAAAATGGATCGGGCGGGGAAGTGCAGACGAGATCACCCCAAAAGTGGATTTGAGAATTCCGCCAACGACAAAACAAACCGAAGCCGATCTCAGGTCCCCTCTTTTCCGGAAAGAATTCAAAATTGACCGGCCGGTGCGCCGAGCCAGGCTTTTTGTGGCGGGATTGGGCCTCTATGAAGCCCATCTGAATGGCGGACGGATTGGCAACCAGGTACTCTCTCCGGCCAAAACCGATTATCAGAAACGGATTTTTTATGACACCTATGATGTGAGCAAGGAGCTCAGGAGCGGTCAGAATGCCATCGGTGTGATGCTTGGAAACGGGTGGTTTAATACCCCCGAAAAATGGTGGGGCTGGCGGATGCAGTGGTATGGCCTCCCACGCCTGATCCTTCAGCTTGAGATTACCTACACGGATGGCTCCTCCGCGAGGATCATATCTGACCAAAGCTGGCGTTCTGCGTTAGGACCCGTCACATTCAGCTGTATTTATGACGGTGAGGATTATGATGCCCGGATGGAACAGGCTGGCTGGGATCAGCAGGGATTCAATGACGCTCACTGGGAACCCGCCAACCGTGTGCCATCTCCAGGCGGAATACTGATATCCAATACAGTACAGCCGGAAATTGCCAACGAAACCATCCATCCACTAACCGTTGCCGAACCCAAACCCGGTGTCTATATTTTTGATATGGGTCGCAATTTCTCCGGGTGGGTCCGCATCCGGGCACAGGGACCCAGGGGGACAGCCGTTAAAATACGGTTTGCAGAGACATTGTTGCCGGATGGAACACTGAACCGAAACTCGCTGGGGCCTACCCGCACGGAGGATAATTTCATCCTCAAAGGTGAAGGGATTGAAACCTATGAGCCACATTTTACATACCACGGTTTTCAGTATGTCGAAATTACGGGATATCCCGGTATTCCGAAACCCGATGACCTCGAAGGACAATTTATTTATAACGGAATCAAACCAGGAGGATTCTTTGAATGCGGAAATGGGATCATCAACCGGATCCATTTCTGTACGGTCCAGTCACAACGCTGCAACCTTCAAATGGGTGTTCCGACCGACTGTCCCCAGCGGGCTGAACGCCAAGGGTGGGGCGCCGACGGCTGGCTCTCGGCACAGGAAGCGATGCTAAACCTGGATATGTCCCGATTTTATGCAAAGTGGGTCTGGGATTTTCACGATACACAATTGCCTTCAGGTCTGGTGGGCATGATTGCACCCCGGTCAGGAGTCGAAGAAGATCTGATCTGGAGTGCAGCCTATATTCTGGTCCCCTGGTATCAATATTTGCAGTATGGCGATCAGCGGATTCTTAAGGATCACTATGCATCGCTTGTTCACTACATGGAATACCTTGAAGACCAAGGTGAAAGCGATGTGGCTCCGCGATTAATCACCGCCCCGTTCCTGGATTTCCCGCGTAAAAAACCCCTCAATCCAGGATATCTCCAGACATCGGTTTGGGGAGATCACCTTTCGCTTGGCGAAGGTTTCAAGGGGAACAGGAATCTTCCGCTTTCAATCACCACCGCATTTTACTATTATGATGCCTCCATTATGGCCAAAATAGCAGATGTACTGGATAAAAAAGAGGACTTTAAAAGATTCCGTGAAACCGCTGACAAGATTAAGGAGGCATTCAACAAACGATTCTTCGATGGTTCTGCAAACAGCTACGACAACGGGACTCAGGCGCCGCAGGCCTATGCGCTTTGCCTCGGGCTTGTCCCGGATGGCCATGAACAAGGGGTACTGACAACACTGCTAAACGATATGGTTGTAAAACATGACGGCCATCTGACTACCGGATACCCGGGAACAAAGTCGCTCATCGATGCACTTGCCGGCGCAGGGAGATCGGATGTGGTCTGGCAGCTCACACAACTCGACGGATTTCCCTCCTGGAGTGACCTGCTAAGGGGTCGCACAACGGTCCCTGAAGGGTGGAGCGGCGGCTCTTTTAACCATATCGTACTCACTGCCGCCATCGATTCCTGGTTTTATACCTCCCTGGCTGGAATACAAATTGATGAGGCCAAACCGGCTTACGAAAATATCCTGATCAAGCCTTACGTACCCAAAGATCTCGATTGGGTTTCGGCAGGGATAAATACGATCCGGGGCCAGGTATTATCGGCATGGCGTGTGAAAAATAACATCCTTACCCTGGAGGTCACCATTCCGGCCAATACCAAAGCTTCCGTTATGGTACCTTTGGGAATTAACCCGGAAGTGAAAATAAACGGACAACCTGCAGGTAAGGCAAAAGGTGTTATTTCCTCCGGAAGTCAGGGAAAAAATTCTGTTTTCCGGATCGGTTCAGGCCACTATATTTTTACAGTTCCTTACATGAGATGACCCCTGAAGCGGAACAATTCATCTTTCTGATTTCATGAGGACAATTTTTCAACAATTAAACAAGCAGAAATAAATGCGACTCAGAACCATAAATTTAATTGCTTTAATTTTAGTTAGCCTGGGATTATCTGCCCAGGAGGGTAAATCCGCCGGTAAAGAGCTGGAAGTAACCGATGCAGATGGAAATCTTTATCATTCGGTTACCATTGGAACGCAGGTCTGGATGACCGAAAATCTAAAATCAATAAAGTATAATGACGGCACGCCAATACCCTTAATCACCGATGGCAGGGAATGGCAATCTCTTTACACACCCGGCTATTGCTGGTATAATAACGATGAAGTGGCCTCCCGTGATAAATTTGGGGCGATATATAACTGGTATACAATAAGTTCAGGCAAATTATGCCCTGTGGGATGGCATGTTCCGGCCGATTCCGAATTTGGGAAGTTAACAACCTTGATGGGGATAGCTCAACGTTCGAATACCATTACTCAGGGCGGGAAGGCAGAATCCGACGGAACAGCTCAGTGGATCAATCCTGACGGGACATTTAATAAAAGCGGATTTGTGTCACTTTCAGGAGGGTCCCGCAATTTCGACGGATCATTCAGTAAGCCGGGGGGTTATTGTCACTGGTGGGCCTCCGCAGAATGGAATCAGTGCAGTGTCTGGGGTCATTTTCTGGGGTACGGTCACGGCGCGGTTAACAGCTACGTGGCCATGCGGGACGGTCATTCGGTTCGCTGCGTTAAAAATCCGTGAAATGGATAAGCGTTAAAACCAGGTTTGACCATGTGATCCAAATTAAATAATTCCAGTTGAGACTTTCTGAACCGGGGGGATTCAAATACAATCCCTGCGCCATTTAAATTTTCAGCTTATCAAACAAAATCCGAAAATCGTTGTTATTAGTAAAAATCTAAGACAAACATGGACGGTTACGAAGATAAAAGAAGAGGCTTTTTGCGCAAACTGGGGTTCACACTTGGTGCAAGCCTGACAGCATCCTCAATGATTTCTGCAAATATTATAAAATCCGATCTGGACATGAGCATTTCTGCTGACCAAAAGGATTTTATGCACCATTACGAGAAATGGATGGATGAATTTATAGCGGTCATCAGGATTCAAAAGGTTGATCCCGAAAATATCGAAAACAATAAAAATCTCGTCCTCCTCTCCGAACGGGCCAAAAAATGGCAAACCCGGCTGCATGAGTATATGAAGGATGAAAAGTTTGCCCGGTATTATATGACCGCCTCAGAACGGATGACTTTGGAGATATAAGTAATTATAAATTAATAATGTGCAATTTTTAATGACATTCCATATTGATTGTCTGCTATTTAGGGGAATATAGTTTCGGCATTTGATTATTCCGATTACTTAATTGTATTTCTTACTTTCGATGTATTCATATAGCGGAAAAACAACCGGGATAATAGAATACATCCCTCACCAAATATTTTTGATTTCATTATGGATTTTACGATCACCCAGTATGATTTTGGCCAAAGGCCTCCGGTCACAATCCCTTCTCCGGAGTTTCTGAAACTGGTAACCGAAGACGGTATCAGGAAACTGGTAAGTGATCATTATGACCTGCTTAGCAAAAGTGAAGTAAACCACCTCTTCCCCCGCATTGAGGAGGCCCTGGATAAGGCAAAACAACGTTCCTCCGATTTTTTTATTCAGATTTGTGGAGGGCCATCCTATTTCAATCAAAGCCGGGGCAAACCGATGCTTGCGGCCAGGCATGCTCCGTTTGCAATCAATCAGCATGCGCGGATCATCTGGTTGCAGTGTTATATCGAGGCGCTCTCAAAACTGGAAATACCCGAAGAAGTTATGGCATCTTTTTGGAATTATCTGAACGTCTTTTCGATTTGGATGGTGAATACAAAAGAGGAATAGATATCTTTGCACTAATCTAAAAAGAAATTTTTGCGTAAAGAAATTATCCCTTTCCAGAGGGTAATTCCAAGCGGCTGGTAATTGGCAGCTGATAACTGGCTTATAATTTGATATTTTGGATAATTTACTTCTTCTTAAATAAGTAATCTCTGCCGGAAAGATAATCTTTAACCCTCATTATACGCACAGCCATGAATCTTGTTAAAACTACTCTGGTATTATTCCTTTCGGCATTTTGGTGCTGTAATCAAACCTCAGCCACTAACCTTGCCGCCAAACCGGCTAAACCTTCAAATCCGGTAAAAGCAGAGATTTATACCACGGCAAGAGATACAAAGTTGCGATTGACTCAAATCTCGGATGCCCTATTTGAAAATTTCGGTCAGCCTTTTGAAACCCAGGTTTGTATCTTTATCGACCCTTTACGCACATTTCAAACCATGACAGGTATTGGTGGTGCGTTGACCGATGCCGCTGCTGAAGTCTTTGCCAAATTACCGGAATCATCTCAAAAAGAACTCCTTACTGCTTACTACGATCGGAAGATTGGAATCGGGTACAAATTCGCCCGGACCAATATTGCCAGTTGCGATTTCTCGAGCGACTCGTACGGATATGTTGCAGAAAATGATACCTCTTTAAAAACGTTCAACATTTCCCATGATCAAAAATACCGAATTCCGCTGATCAAAAAGGCGATCGCGGCTGCAGGCGGAAGTTTGCCCCTTTTTGCCAGTCCGTGGAGTCCTCCGGGGTGGATGAAGGATAACAACAGCCTGATCCACGGCGGAAAACTACTGCCTCAATACCATCAGGCCTGGGCAAATCACTATGTGAAATTCATCAAGGCGTATGAATCACAGGGGATTCCTCTCTGGGGCCTTTCTGTCCAGAATGAGCCAATGGCTAACCAGAAGTGGGAATCATGCATTTTTACAGCCACAGAAGAACGCGATTTTATAAAAAATTACCTGGGCCCGACCTTACAGAAAAATGGATTCAGCACCAAAAAACTAATTGCCTGGGATCATAACCGCGATCTGGTCTTTCAAAGAGCCAGCACCTTACTGGACGATCCCCAAGCAGCAAAATTTATCTGGGGGATAGGTTTTCACTGGTACGAAACCTGGACCGGCAGCGCTATGCAATTCGAAAATCTCAAACGGGTGAAAGAGGCTTACCCCTCCAAAAACCTGATTTTCACCGAAGGGTGTGTGGAAAGATTCAGCATGGAGAGGATCAATGACTGGACGCTCGGAGAAAAATACGGCTATTCAATGGTAAATGATTTTAACTGTGGTACCGTTGCCTGGACCGACTGGAATATTCTGCTTGATGAAAACGGAGGCCCTAACCATGTCGGGAATTTCTGCTTTGCCCCTGTTCATGCCGATACCCAGACTGGGAAGCTGATTTACACCAACAGCTATTATTACATTGGCCATTTTTCAAAATTCATTCAGCCCGGCGCCAAGCGGATCAGCTGCTCCACCAACCGCGATAAACTCCAGGCCACAGCCTTTATCAATCCTGACGGAAAGATTGTTGTGGTGGTTCTGAACATGTCAGACGATAAAATGCCATTCAGCCTTTCCATTTCAGGCAAGGCTGCCCCGATTGTCAGTCTGCCACATTCCATAATTACGGTCGTTATCTGAATGTGTCAATTATGGTCGTGACTATCACAAAAAAATAACCCCAAAGGAGGGCAAAGAAAAAACTCAGAGAATCGCAAAGTCTTAACTTTGCGCCACTCTGTCTCTTCTTAGCGGTCCGCTGCGGTTCATTACTCCTGATAAGGTAAGTCAATTCAACTTTATAGTTACCAATATGCGCCTAAAATTGAATCTGTTCACTCTAATTGCTTTGTGCGGTATGGTGTGCATGAATCCGAATTCCTCAACAGGACAGACCAATAACTGTTTTCCTGTTCAGACCAAAATTGCAAATGGAACCATCGAAGGGCTCTACGATACAAAGACCTCACTGCAATTATATCTTGGAATCCCTTTTGCCCAACCTCCGGTAGGCGAACTCAGGTGGAAGGCGCCACAACCCCCTGAAAACTGGAGTGGGGTGAAGGAGACTAAAAAATTCGGACCCCGGGCAGTGCAGGGGATCGTTTTTGGGGATATGAATGCCCGTTCAAACGGGATAAGCGAAGATTGTCTCTATCTGAATGTCTGGACCCCTGCAAAGCGAAACACTTCGGGCCTTCCTGTTCTGGTCTATTTTTATGGCGGTGGTTTTGTGGCCGGCGATGGCTCGGAACCCCGGTATGATGGAGCCAGTATGGCCCAAAAAGGGATCGTGGCTGTCACTGTCAATTACAGACTGAATATTTTCGGTTTCCTTGCACTCCCTGAACTGAGCGCCGAAGCCCCATATAAAGCCTCGGGTAATTATGGTTTTCTCGATCAAACGGCCGCCCTCAGCTGGGTCAGCAAAAATATTACCGCATTTGGCGGAGATCCTAAAAAGATTACCATTGCCGGTGAATCGGCCGGTTCAATAGCAGTCAGTTCTTTGATGGCCTCACCCCTTTCGAAGGGATTTATCGCGGGTGCGATCGGCGAAAGCGGTGCTGCCATCAATCCCACGATGCCCCCGGTACCCTTGGCAGAGGCAGAGAAACAGGGCGTTGATTTTGTCACAAAAGCCGGTAATTTTACGCTGAAACAACTGCGGAAAATGAGTACGCGCGAAATATTCGAACTTTACAATGAATCAAAACGGTTTGGATTTCCAACGGTTATTGACGGCTATTTCTTCCCGAAATCTATTCCCGAAATTTTTAAGGCCCACGAGCAAGCACAAATTCCGGTTTTAGTCGGGTGGAATTCAGCAGAGATTCCCGGAATGGCATTTATGTATGGGAAACCGTACACTGAGGAAAATTTTGTAAGCAGGGTAAAAGAGACCTATCCCAATGATTTTGAGGAGGTTCTCCGGATTTATTCCCACCAATCCGGGAAAGAGGTTGAACTTTCTGCTACGGCATTGGCTTCCGACCGGTTCATCGCCTACAGCACCTGGAAATGGTTCGACCTGCAACGGAAAAACAGCAGGCAACCGGTTTACCGCTATTTCTTCAGCAAACTGAGACCACCTCTGGTTGATCAGTCTCTGGCATCCGGTCTGGCCGGCGGAACCCTTAAAAAAGAGAATAGCCAGCCAAAGGTGAGTGAGCTTATTGGTGCGCCACATGCGTGCGAAATCGAATACTGCATGGGAAATCTGGGTTTGATCAGGGAGTATGCCTGGACAGCCGATGACTACAAGGTGTCGGAAACGATGCAAAGCTTCTTTGCCAACTTCATTAAAACAGGGAACCCTAACGATATCGTACTGCCGGAATGGCCAAGTGCACCATCCAATGATCCGAACCCTCCGGTGATGATTCTGAATGTTGAATCAAAAGCGGTAAAGGCTGATAATGATGCTCGCTATTTTTTCCATGACCGGTTTTATAAAAACAATTAATCCGGACGCACCTTTTAAGTAGCTCAATCACTCTTTATTGGCATTGGACCCTCTGCTTTGCGGTTACCTGCAAATGACTAAATTTGTCCCTCGATTCTAACCACACCAATTGTGAATGACTGAAAAGGAGCAGATGGATAGCTTTCTCTTTGCGGAGTTTAAAAATGGCAACTCCCGGGCTTTTGATAAGATCTTTAATGATCATTATCAGAACCTGTGCCGTTTGGCCCAATCCATTGTTCATGATGAAGACAATGCCCACAGTCTTGTTCAGCAGGTGTTTATTAATTTATGGGAATCGCGGGAATCCCTGGGACATGTTGAGCGGATGACACCATATTTCACGGTTATGGTTCGTAATCAATGCCTTAATTTCGTAAAACGAGAGAAGAGAAATGCTAAACTGTCGGATCTGCCCGACAATAGGTATAGCGAGAACACGACCGAGAAACAAATAGATACCATCGATTTCGAAGAACAACTGATGATTGCACTTGCATCGCTACCCGAAAGATGTAAGATGGCATTTGAATACAGCCGGTTTGAAAATCTGACCAACAAAGAGATCGCCCAAAAGATGGAGATTTCGGTCAAGGGAGTTGAAGCATTGATTGGAAGATCGTTAAAATCATTACGCATTTCGCTTCTCGAATATCTGCCTGCCATAAGAAGGAGCCAAATCAAGGATACCATCCTTTTAGCGCTTTTCAGGCTAACCGGAAAACACAATAAATGAAATAGCCATGGTTGGGTAATCGCCAACCGAAATGAAAATATCACCATCCGTCAGCTGACGGATTCCATCTGACCTTTAAAAAACAAATTATTTACAGACGAAAACAAAAAATTGAGTTTTTGAACCTGGGGATTGACTTTTTCTTCTTCATTTTTTATGTCTTTGATTCATAGGGATATATTATATTCTCAACGATATATCTAAATCGGCCATGAATGAAAACGAATTAGCTAAAATCGTTTTTGAAGCTGGTTTGAAAGTTCATCGGGGACTAGGAACAGGCTTATTGGAAAGTGCATATGAAGAATGCGTCTATGATGAACTTTATTGCCTGAATTTAAAAGTTGAGAAACAAAAGCCGCTACCATTGATCTATCATGAGGTAATACTTTGCGTTCCTTGCGAAAATCGTTGCGCTCCTTGCGGTAAAAAAAGGTTAAACCGAAATGTTCGCAAGGGTGGCGCGAAGTGCGCAAGCTCCATGTATTACTTCTCCTGGAAATTTATAGAAATTGTTTGGAGTTGATAAAAAGCTATTTGCAAAATAAAAATAAGAATCTTCAACTTTTCTCCTCTTAGAGTGTAGGGTAGCACCATCCTCCGTTTGTCATTAAACCGATACCAATCAACAAATAACTTTTTCCAATAATCCATTACAATGTTGAAATTCAAATTTCAGGCAATTATTCTGCTTCTGGCTTTAATGATCCCGGGAGTTATTTCATCTGTGCAGGCCTCTGTGCAATCCTTTAAAAAAGAGAACAATGGGGTTACTTTTCAGCTCGATAAAGGGGTGATGAAAATCAAAATTTGCAAGGATAATATTGTAGAGGTGCAATATACGGTTCTCAATGCACTGCCGTTGAAAAAATCGCTGGTCATTAATAATCAGTGGAAGTCAGCACCCGAATTTAAAGTCACTGAAACCAGCGGGGAGATAACCCTTTTGACCGCCAAAGTGAAGGTTATTGTTACAAAAAGCAATCATTCAATCCGTTATACTGATCTGCATGACAAGTTGATCCTTTCCGAAGATCAGGAAGCGGGTAAGCACATGGTTCAGGCTACCATCGCCGGAATTACTACCTACAATTGCGGAACGCAGTTTATCTCTCCGGCCGACGAGGCTCTTTTCGGCCTGGGATGTCATCCTGAGGACACCCTTTCAATCAATTATAAGGGTAGAAACCAGGATCTGGCAATCAAATATATGACCGGGGCAATACCTGTACTTCTGTCAAACAAAGGGTATGGCCTGATCTGGGATAATTATTCCGCCTCGAACTTTTACGGTGCCGAAGGCTCCAATACACGCTACAAATATGTATCTGAAAGCGGGAAGATGGTCGATTACTATTTCATCTATGGTCCCGGTATGGATCAGGTCATTGCCGGATACCGCAATGCCACAGGGGCCGCCCCGATGTTTGCCAAATGGGCATTCGGATTATTTCAGTCTGAAGACAGGTATAAAAGTCAGGCAGAGGTTTTGTCTGTAAAAGATAAATACCGCAGTTCTAAAATTCCGGTTGACTGCATCGTTCAGGATTGGTTTTACTGGGAACCCAATGTGATCGGTTCGCATGTGATGTGGCCTGAAAGGTATCCCAACCCAAAGAAAATGGTGGATGAACTGCATAAGGCCAATATCCATGCAATGATCTCCATATGGCCCGTATTTGCCAAGGGGACACCAGCCTATAAGGCAATGGATAAGGCCGGTTGCCTGACCGATATCACCTGGGACAATGTGATGACCCATACTTTTGATAATTATTATGATGCCCATAACCCAAAGGCAAGAGATCTCTATTGGAAACAGGCAAAAGACAGTCTGATAGGTCGTTATGGCTGGGATGCCTGGTGGGTTGACCAATGCGAACCCGATAACGGAGCATTGCTTGACCTGAGAAGACAGAGTAATTTCTCCGTTGGGAAAGGGATCGACTATTTCAATACCTATTCACTAATGCACTCCGAAGGTTTATACAAACACTGGAGAACCGATATCAAAGGGAAAAGGGCATTTTTCCTGATCCGCCAGTCATTTGCCGGTGCCCAGCGCAATGCCGCAACCTTATGGTCTTCAGATATAACCTGTACCTGGCGGGCATTTAAAAGCCAGGTTCCGCAGGGAATCAATGCCTGTGCATCCGGTATTCCTTACTGGACCTCAGATATCGGAGGATACCATCTGAACTGGACTGCTCCCGACTGGAAAACACCGGTTCAGAAAGAGCTCTTCACCCGGTGGTTCCAATTCGGGACCTTCTGCCCGATTTTCAGAATCCACGGGAAAGGCGAACGTGCCCTGTTTTCGGATAACTGGGACGCAAAGACCAAGGCTATCCTGCTGAAATATGATAATTTGCGGTACCGGTTACTCCCTTATATCTATTCACTTTCGTGGAAGGTCACCCATGAAGGGTATACGATGATGCGCTCGCTCGCGTTTGATTTCCAACATGATGAAAAGGTAAATTCCATTCCTGACCAGTATATGTTCGGGTCAGCGTTCCTTGTCTGTCCGGTGACTGAGCGGATGTACAGCCTGTCGACCAATATTCCTGCTGAAAAAACCCGCAGGCTGTATCTTCCAAAATCGGCGCCATGGGTTGATTTCTGGACAGGGCAAACGGTTGAAGGGGGGCAAACGGTAGTAGCACAAGCCCCGATAGAGAAAATTCCGCTGTATGTCAGGGCCGGCTCAATCGTACCGATGGGAGGATTTCTGCAGTATGCCACCGAAAAACCGGCCGACATGATCGAATTGCGGATCTACCCTGGCGCTGACGGTGAATTTGTACTCTATGAGGATGAGAACGATAATTACAACTACGAACAGGGGAAGTATGCCACAATACGATTCACCTGGAGTGATAAAACCAAAACTCTCGATATTTCGGATCGGAAAGGGTCCTTCACCGGAATGCTTAAGGATCGGAAATTTAATATCATCATTGTAAAACCAGGTATCGGAACAGGCGTTGAAATAACTGCAACGGTCAATCAAATAATTAAGTATACCGGGAAGGGGATCCGGGTCAGACTTTAGATACCGGACTATTTCACAAACTGAGACTATTTTTACTTTTTTTTGCGGCTGATATAGGGTAACGGCATCTTCCAGTTGTCACTGTATTGAAACTAATCAACAATGAATCTTACTAACGACGAAATTTACAGTCTGATTGCAAAATCATTCTCCGGAGAATTAACAGGGGAAGAATTAGCGCAGTTAAATGACTGGAAGTGTTCTGACGCATCAAATCTATCAGAATACAACGATTATCTGGACATCTGGAATCACTCCAGCCGTTTGGCCATCCCCTCACCGATTGATCTTCCAGCCTCGCTGAATACGACCCGCAAAAGGGGAAGGATTGAAGGTGGGCAGATCAGGTGGATAACGGGTTTTGTGCGCGTTGCCGCAGTTTTGTTTCTGTCCCTTCTTTTCTCATCAATTTATAACCTGTTTATCGCCCCAAAATCGGGACAAAAAGCAGAAGCGCTCACCTATCAGCAGGTCAAGGCCAGTTACGGGATGCAGTCACGTGTTGAGCTGGCTGACGGATCTGTGGTTTACCTCAATTCAGGAAGTACCCTGAGATTTCCAACCACCTTCAATAACCTGAAATCCAGAAAGGTGGAACTTACGGGTGAAGGCCATTTCTCGGTTACCAAAAACGCGGAACAACCCTTTATCGTCGATATTCATAAAATGCAGATCAGGGTAGTCGGGACAACCTTCGATGTGGATGCCTATCCGAATAATTCCGATTTTACCATTGCCCTTGTTGAAGGGAGCATCAAATTACAGCAGAATTCAGGAAATGAAGTCAAAGAACTTATGGAGATGAAGCCAAACCAGGTGGCAACCTACAGGCAATCCGAAAACACGCTGAGCTGCAAAAACGAAAATGATCTGACCAAATTTACAGCCTGGACTGAGGGGAAGATTGTGTTCTCCAATGATCCGGTAAATGTTGTAACCCGCAAGCTAGGCAACTGGTATAATGTTGATATCGTGGCTGCTGACACCAAACTAAATAAATATCGTTTTACAGGAACCTTTATTGACGAACCTCTCGAGCAGGTATTAAACATTCTCAACCTAACCTCAAAGATGGAATACAAAGTGATTCCGGCACAGAAACTGGCAGACAACTCCTATTCCAAGCGAAAGATTATTTTAAAATCGAGATAAACAACTGGTAAACCTTTAAATCTGCGTGCCTATGGCGTAACATTTTTAATAAAAAAACAGGAAAGTGTTGGAAGCACTCCCCTGTTTGAATTTCCGTAATGCCTGAAATTCAGGCTAACAAAAATTAATTATTAATAAAAATCGATCAAATTTATGAAAAAAAAATTCAAAGACAGAGAAATTCCGTCCCGGAATTTCCCGCAAAAAATGTTTTTTATTATGAGACTAACCCTGTTTTTTCTAATTACCTCAACACTAAGCTTATGGGCTGCAGGAAGTTATTCGCAAAATACGCGGGTATCGCTTGATTTAAAAAGTGTTTCGGTCAAAGAGGCGCTCAAGGCGATAGAAAATACGAGCGAATTCTTCTTTATCTACAATAACGAACTCATTGATGTTGACCGGAAAATTGATCTTTCTGTGAGGAACGAAAAAATCAGTGATATCCTAACCAATATCTTTGAAGGAAAGGATGTTGAAGTCACGGTAATTGACCGCAAGATTATCCTTGCGCCAACCTCAATGGGTGAGCAGCAACCCTCCAGGAGTATTTCCGGGATCGTAAAAGATAAAAGCGGACTGCCTATTCCGGGCGCCGCAGTCATGGTCAAAGGGACTTCAATCGGAATTACAACCGGAATTGACGGCCATTTTCAATTGATCCTACCCGGCTCAGACAAGAATATACTGGTTTTTTCGTTTGTGGGAATGGTTTCCCAGGAGGTAAATGCCGGTAACCAGACCAGCTTTACCATTGCTCTTGACGAGGACAGTAAAAATATTGAAGAGGTTATTGTAGTGGGTTATGGAGTTCAAAAGAAGAAACTGGTAACCGGAGCCACCGTTTCGGTAAAAGGTGACGACCTTGAAAAACTAAACACCACAAATGCATTACAGGCATTACAGGGTCAGGCAGCCGGGGTCAACATTACCTCAACATCGGGTCAGCCCGGAGGTGGTTTCAAAGTAAATATTCGTGGTGTGGGAACTATCGGAAATTCAAGTCCCCTTTACGTTGTCGACGGAGTTATTGCAGGAGATATTACCTACCTGAATAATTCGGACATAGCCGCCGTGGATATCTTAAAAGATGCCGCATCATGCGCCATCTATGGGATCAACGGCGCAAACGGTGTCGTATTAATCACAACCAGAAGCGGAAGTTCTGTAAGTAAAAAAGGGGGTCAAATAACCTTTGATGCCTTTTACGGCCATCAAAACATTGGTCACAAAGCAGATTTGTTGAATTCGGAACAATATGCGACCATCCAAAATGAAGCAGCGATCAATTCAGGGAAAGCACCTCTTTTTAACCAGGCGCAGATTAATGCTTTGGGAAACGGGACCAACTGGCTAAACCAAATGCTCTCTTCCGATGTACCGACTCAAAATTATAACCTTGCGGCAAACGGCGGGAATGAACTGTCAAACTATTCGTTAGGCCTTTCTTATATTCAGCAGGGTGGTATTGTGGGAGGCCCAAGCCTTTCAAACTACCAGCGTTATAACTTCCGTTCAAATTCGGAACGTAAGATGTATGATGGGAAATTGAAAATCGGAGAACACCTCACTTACTCTTTTATTGATCAAAAGGGGATCCAGGATGGCGGACAGTACAACAATACCCTTCGCGGGGCATTTGGAACCAGTCCTTTACTAGCTATGTATGATTCAAACGGCAACTACCTGAACAGCATGAATTCGAAGGTTTACAATGGTGGTCCTTGGTTCAACGGCGAATCCAACCCGTATGCCTTAATGAAATACAACAATCAAAACGATAATAAGACCCAAAAACTGATTGGTGATGTGTACGCTGAACTTGAGCCGGTAAAAGGTTTGAAAATTAAATCAACTTTCGGATTGAATTACTCCTCTTCCCAATATCACAGCTACACTCCCACCTACGCCAATCTCTCAATCTACGCCTACAACAATTATGAGAATATCAGTCAAAGTGCAGCCACAGGATACACCTGGAACTGGGACAACACAATCAACTATCTGTTTAAAGTAAACGACCATAAATTTGATGTTTTAGCGGGTAGTTCACTGCGTAAATATCAGGGTTCATGGATAAGCGGGTCAAATACGGGATCCACCTTATTTGGCAACTTTGATCGCGCCTATTTAAGCACATCCAATGTTACGACCATCAGCATGAGCCCAAGTTCGCTTCCTGCCGATATGCAAACCGTGACTCATTCGGTATCAATGACAGGTAATGCAAACGCCGTTTATGCACAATCCTCATTCTTTGGGCGCGTAAACTACAATTACAAAGAGACTTATCTGGCCTCTGCTATTTTCCGTGCAGATGGTTCCACGATGTTCGCCAGAGGACATCAATGGGGATACTTCCCTTCACTTTCTGCCGGTTGGGTAGCCAGTAACGAATCATTCCTCGAATCGACAAAAAGCTGGATGGACTTCCTTAAAGTGCGTGCCAGCTGGGGTTCAAACGGTAATGATGGCATTTCAGCATTTAACTACCTGTCATTGATTCAATTATCAAATGCCCAGTATAATTTTGGAAGCAGCAACAGCACCTTAACTGCAGGATCTTACCCATCCACAATTGGGGTAAACAGTACCAAATGGGAATCGTCATATCAAACCAACCTTGGTTTTGATGCCCGGTTCCTGAACAGCAAATTAAACGTTAACATCGACTTATACAACAAGTTAACCAAAGACTGGTTAGTAGCTGCACCCCTGCTGGCGACTGCCGGGGTATCCACAAATCCCTATATTAATGGCGGAGATGTTACCAATAAAGGGATTGAACTTCAGCTGACTTATAACAACAAGATTGGCAACGATTTTAACTATTCAGTTTCAGGTTCGTATGCCTACAACCACAATGAGGTAAACAATATTCCGACTGCTGATGGAATTATCCACGGAGGGACAAACATTTTATATAACAACGCCCCTGAATTTTTCCGCGCTTCTGCCGGCAATCCGATCGGCTATTTCTGGGGATACAAGACTGCCGGAGTATTCCAGTCAGAAGCTGATGTTCAGGCCTGGAAGAGCAACGGGAAAGTGCTACAGCCTTCCGCTCAGCCAGGTGATCTTAAATATGTGGATGTGAATCATGACGGGAACATTACGGCCAATGATAAAACCAATATCGGTGATCCAAATCCTCATCATGTATTTGGTTTAAGACTCACTGCCAATTATAAAAATTTCGACTTTTCGGTAACCACAAACGGCGTTGCAGGAAATAAAATCGTTCAGTCGTACCGCAATATTGCAAGTTCTTACGGGAACTGGACCACCGATATCCTCAGTCGCTGGCATGGTGCCGGGACTTCAAATTCGATGCCCCGTGTAACTCAGGACAATGCCAACTGGGCCCAGTTTTCAGATCTTTATGTTCATGATGGCAGCTATTTAAGAATTTCAAATATTACCCTTGGTTACGACTTTGCAAAGGATATCAAGTGGAAGAATTTGAGTCAGCTTCGGGTATATGTAGCTGCAGAAAATCTGATCACATTCACCAAATACAGTGGAATGGATCCTGAAGTAGGCTATTCAGGAACAGATGCCAGCGGCGTTTATTCTTTTGGTCAGGGTGTTGACTTAGGTTTCTATCCTCGCCCGCAAACATTCCTGATGGGGGTTAATATTAAATTCTAATCTTTAAGAAAACATGATCATGAAAACATATAAAATCTTCATACTTGCGCTAATTGCGATGATTGCATTCAATTCGTGCAACAAGTTTCTGACCAGTGAACTGACAGATGCCAAGAAAACAAATACCTCCTATTTTAAAACCCCCTCTGATGCTTTTACCGCTTTAGTGGGATGTTACAACGGATTGGATCTGATCTGGAATAGCGGAGTTGCTCTGCCAGTTGCCGCAGAAGTATTTTCCGATAACTGTTTTGGTGCCACCGGAGCTTCCGACGGATACGGTTATGAGATGATGGATGAATTTAATAAATCAGTTTCACCATCCGACAACTCCTTGTATAGTGGTACCTGGAAAGGTTATTACCAGGCGATCTACCGCTGCAACGTTTTACTTGGCAGTTTAGGCCAGGTTTCCTGGGGTGACAGCACAGCGTTGAAAACACAATACAAAGCCGAAGCAAGTTTTATCCGGGCATTTTGCTATTTCGACATGGTTCGTCTGTGGGAAAAAGTTCCCTTGCTCACAGCCCCTACCGTTGCAAATGTGGCTCAGTCTGATGCCGCATTAACCTATGCCCAGATCATGAAGGATCTCCGCTTTGCTGCGGATAGTCTCCCTTCAAAAACATATTCAAACACCGCTAACGGAAGGGTGACCAAATGGGCTGCCGAATCGCTGTTAGCCCGCGTATATATGTTTTATTCAGGCTATTACGGAAAGACCACCATCGGTTCAGAAACTTCGGCCACCGCTCTTGCGGCTGTTGAAGATGTGATTTCACATAGCGGGCACGGTCTGGTTGGTGATTTCACCACCTTATGGCCTGCAGCCTCTATCGCCAAAGGGGTGACTTATGCCGGCGAGGCAAATCAGGAGGTGGTATTTTCAATTAAATACTCTTCCACTGGTGACTACAACGGAAATATTACCGGAAACACCTGGATGGTTATGGAAGGAATACGTGAAGAATCTCATTATCCATACCAGTATGGCTGGGGAGCCTGCACCGTGGATCCTAAACTGTATCATACATTTACTGCCGGAGATTCACGCCAGTTTGCATCAATAACTGCCATTTCAGAAGAAAATATCCCTTTTACTCTTGCATCACATAACCGCGAATATACGGGATACTATCTGAAAAAATACAGTCCGATTTGCGACATAACAGGGACTTCCATTGTTGCTAATTTCCAGATTGGTCAATATCAGGACTATTTTTCCATTCGTTATTCAGATGTATTGCTGATGGCGGCTGAGTTAGGCAGTCCGAATGCCGTAAATTATTACAACAAGGTTCATCTGCGTTCCATCCCAACTGCTACGGCTGCCGCTTCGGTTTCCAAAACAGATATTTTAAAGGAACGTCAACTGGAATTTGTAGGTGAAGGGATACGCTACTACGATTTGTTACGTCAGGGCATCGCAACAGCAGCTTCTACAATTGCCAGCAATACGACCCTCTCATTCCTAAATGACGGTGCTACCGCGCCAACTGCCGCTCAGCTGCAGGCCAATATTACAGCTACCGGCGGTTTCCAGCAAATACCTGACGACCAGATTACTCTGTCTTCAGGAGTACTGAAACAGAATGCTGGCTGGTAATAGTTATTCATAAATAATAAGATACAGAAATGAAAAATAAATTTAGAATCTTATATCCAATAGTGGGTTTAATACTGCTGTTTTCAGCATGTTCTCCAAATAAGTATGAACTGGGACCAATAATGAGTGCCAGCTCCTTGAAGTTCACCGTTGTTCCCTCTGCTTCGAATCCGAACAATATCATTCTGACCAGTCTAACTCCGAATGTTACACCCCTGTGGACAACGCCAATCGGCCGATCAATACGGGTAACTGATACCGTAAATGTTGCTTTCCCGGGGGTTTACACCTTTAAATACGGTGTAGAGAGCGCCGGAGGGTATGTACAGGCAGATTCTGTTCTGGTAACAATCAGGACACTCGACCAGAATGCCGTAAGCACTCCCATGTGGACCAACCTTTCGGGGGGATACGGCAATCAAAAAACCTGGTATCTCGATCTTAACGCAAGTGGCGTCAGCAAAATATGGGGAGGTCCTATCGCTTATTACGGAACCTCAGACAGCTGGCTTGATGTAACTCAGGGTCTGCCCGCAGGTGTTAGCGCCATTACCGGAACAGTTGACTCCTGGAATTGGAGCCCTTCCTGGTCCGGAAATACATGGTTATGCTCAGCGGTCAATTTTGGATCGATGACTTTCAACCTGAAAAACGGACCCTTCGCCCAGGCTGACCATACCTCAACCGCAGACGGTATCACAATGGGGGGACAACAATCGGGAACTTACATGATTAGTGAGGCCAATCACACCCTCACCCTGAATAATGTTTCAGTTTTACATCCAATAAATTACGACAATAACACCACCAAATCCTGGACCGGCACGTTTAAAATTTTCTCGCTCACTGCCGACAAAATGCAGATAGCTGTTCTGCGCGATCCGGTGATCTCCGGACAGGGTGCCTGTTATCTGACATTTAACTTCGTAAGCAAGGCTTATTACGACGCACATTAATAATATTCATGTGATTTATTAAATATGGGAAGGGCAATAAACTCTTCCTATATTTTTATCTGTCTGATTTTACCAAGTATCTTCAAAAATGAACAAGCGGATCATCTTATTTCTGTTCTCAGCAACCGTAATAGCTCTTACAGCCTCTTGTAAAAAAAACAGTCCGGTTGTTGTCCCAATTGTAGAGCCAAAACCTGTTTTTACTGCAACCCCCGACACGTTAAAATTCAATGGGTCGGGAGGAAATGACACCCTGACAGTCAATATGAATGGCACAAAATGGGAAGCATTTTCGAGCCAGACCTGGGTTGGACTTTCATTTCTTTCCTCTTCAAAGGCAAGTGATAAACTGGTTGTAACTGCCGCCGCCAATTCAACCGGAAGTGTGCGTTCTGCAACGCTTTCATTGATAATGGATAGCAAGATCCCGGTTCTGGTACAGATCAGACAGGATATTGTAAAAGCAGTCTACCCCGATTACAGCAGCCCTATACCGGCAAATGGAACCGGCATGAGCAGTAGTTCCAAAACCCTGGCAACAAAGATGCTTGCAGGTTGGAATCTTGGGAATACGATGGAAGCTCCGGGGAACGAAACTGCCTGGGGAAATCCAAAAACAACCCAAAGGCTTATCGATTCAATCAAAGCCTCCGGAATCAATGCGATCCGTATCCCTTGCGCCTGGGATAGTTACATCACCAATGCGACAACCTGTGAAATAAGCAGTTCGTGGCTTGCCCGGGTGAAAGAGGTGGTCGGATATTGCCTTAAAAATGAGATGTATGTCATCCTGAATATTCACTGGGACGGTGGCTGGCTGGAAAATCATCCCTTTTATGCCAGTCAGGATGCCGTAAATGCAAAACAAAAAGCGCTTTGGCAACAAATAGCGGTCAATCTCAGAGATTTCGATGAGCACCTCCTTTTTGCCGGAACCAATGAGGTGAATTCGGGCGCAACACCTACGACCGAGAATTTCACGGTTCAAATGTCATTCAACCAAACCTTTGTAAATGCAGTACGCTCCACCGGCGGTAAGAATGCCAGCCGTAACCTTGTCATCCAGGGCTACAATACCAATATTGCCCTGGCAATCAGTAATTTGGCAGTGCCAAAAGACACTATTGCAAACCGTTTAATGGTAGAGGTCCATTACTATGATCCGTGGGAATTTTGCGGACTGGAAGCCGATGCCTCCTATGCAACCGTTAAGAATCTGTGGGGAACCCCCTTTGCCCAGTTCGGAACAATCCCCTCGTGGGGAGAAGAGGACTATGTGCAGTCTCAGTTTCAGCTCATGAAAACCAATTTTGTGGATAAGGGGTATCCGGTTATTTTGGGTGAATTTGGGGCAGTACGCCGTTCAGCCCTTACCGGAAATACACTTCAGCATCATCTCGATTCGCGGGCATATTACCTGCAATATGTGGCACAGCATGCCAAACAATATGGGTTGGTCCCTTTTATCTGGGATAATGGAGCAACCGGAAATAACGGAATGGCCCTCTTTAATCGCGCAGATGGTTCATTGTTCGATCGTCAAACATTAAATGCCTATATTTCAGGTACAACCATTGGAGTTTATCCCTATTGATTTCAGCAGTTTATCATTTGAGTGTGAACTCAGGATAGGGCCGCTCATAACCCTTCATGGCATGCCAGATGATCCGGTTAAAGGTATCATCATCAATCCTGTCGTAATCATCAAGATCCTGCTCAAGTGATTTTTTGGCCCACGAAAGTTGTTTCCCTGAAAGACCACTCAATGGAGGATTCACTACCTCAGGTGTAATGTTACTCTGAACCACCTTATACGGTGTAAAATCGGGTGAATCGGTGAAACAGTCTGACATCGGCTCAGCGGCATTATCCAACTGATTCATCGGAGGTATTCCAAGGATATTTTCCATGGTCCTGACCATATTAATCTGGGAATAATAAGTTGAAACTACCTCTTTGTGTTTGGCGTAGGGACTGATTACAAATCCGACGGTCCGGTGGCCGTCCACATGGTCCAGTCCGGCCTGCGGATCATCCTCTGTGACAAAAATAGCCGTCTCATTCCAGAATTTACTGGCTGAAATCGCCTCAACAATCTGTCCCAGGGCAAAGTCATTATCCGCAACCGCGGCTCCCGGAGTAGGCAAACCGGGTCTTGTCCCTGAGGTATGATCGCCCGGAAGGAGCATAATGGTAAAATTCGGGAAATTACCGGTTTTCTCATATTCATGAAGCTCCTTTATAAACTCGGAAGCACGGTATACATCGGGCACTTTAATCGGGAACCCGATAAATGTGGGACAGGTATAAGGTATAATCTGCTCCAGATTGGCTTTCGCCCTGATTGAAATATTTTTAGTCCCGTTCCGGAAGTCATTGAGAATATCGAGGTACTTTGAATTTAGCGGAAGAATCTCGGCATTCACGAACTCCCCGTAATTCCGAAAAGTCAGTCCGTGTCTCAGAACATTATCCCAGATAAATCCGGAACTTGCATAAGCCAGGGCGTCATTCCCGTCATATGGGTAGCTGCGGGTGAAATCGCCGAACGATTTTTCAAGATAATCAGTGACGTAGGCCTCATCGGTCCACTGGTGTCCGTCGGCACTTAATGTCCCGCTGCAGTAGAAATTATCCATCAAAACAAAACTCTCCGCAAGTTTATGGTGATTGGGAGTGACATAGCGGCCAAACTGGACCAGGCTTGTATCCCCGTTTCCCTGTTGCATATCCCCCAAAACCTGGTCATAGGTCCTGTTCTCCTTGATGATATATACCACATGCTTTAAAAAGGAAGGCTGACCCGGTAACTGGGGAAGCGCAACCCGTTTCAGGTTACCGCCCGATAAAGAATTATTTTTCAATGTCTTCGACAGAGAATTGTTCTGACTGACAATGTTTGTCATCTTTGATAATGCCGCTTTATCCGGAACGGGAATTATGGAGACGCTGCCGAGGTGGTCATGAGAATTAAATCCGCCCCTCCCGGCACCTTTGTTCCTTGCCCCGGTCCCCTTGACATTGGCAACATACAATTCGTTTCCTGTCTTGCTGATCACCACAGAACCCGGATACCAACCAGTCGGAATGCGTCCGGTCACCCGGTTTTCAGAGCCGGTTTCGATCACACAAACGGCGTTTTCAGTACCATTTGCCACATAAAGATATTTGCCGTCGGGTGAGATGGTAAGGGCGTTGGGCCCACTGCCAAAAAGGGCCTCATTGGTCGCACGGACCGGGATCTCTCCGGTTTTTTCATCTTTGCGCGTATCGATTATGTCAATAACATCGCTGTTGGCACAAGCCACATACAATAAAGATCTGTCAGGGTTGAGTACCATTCCGCAAGGGTGTAAACCTATCTGTATCTCCTTTACCGATTTGTTTTGTTTCAGATCAACTACCGAAACGGATCCGCTACTCGCAATTCCCGTCTTCGGATCGACCAGGACCTGGCTGCCTGAGGAATTGTAGGTCGATTCCCCTGCAACGGGTTTTCTCCCGCCCCAATTGGTTACATATGCCTTGGTATCCGAAGCCAATATGACACCATAAGGGCAGATTCCTACCGGGATCTCCTGTACCGATTTATCAGCCAGATTAATGGATGCCAGAGAATTACTCCTGCTCAAAGTTACGTACAACCGGTCCTCTTTGGCATTCAGCACAAGTCCGCCGGGTCCGGGATCACCACCTATTGCCGGTGCCGGTATTACCAGCGGTGTTTCCCAGCTTAACCGGTTACCCTTATCAAACCGGGCAATCAGAATCTTACGGGTTGCTTCCGAGACATAAACATGACTGTTATCCCTCGATGAGCAAATCCCAGTAAAAGATGCTCCACATTTTTCATAAGGAAGCGATTGAATTAACGCATTATCTTTCAATCCTATAAGATCCAGGGATTTTATGTTTTTAACCAGAAGAAAATTCCCCTTTGAAATCAGCGAGAGATCAACCGGCCGGCCGGGCAAGGATACCTGGAAACCTGCAGGCTGTAAAATCTGGTTGGATGGGACCAATACGCTGCCATCTGCCTGGGGACCAACTTTGAGATTAAAACTGATTTGCCCTTGAGTGAGTATGGATTGAAATAATAAAAAAGCTAATAAACCTCGAAAGGAATAATATTTTGGTCTCATAAGATAGTCTTACTTTAGGATATTCCGGTTAAAAATGGATAGATCTGCTTCGGCGAGTCTACATCCGGATATAATCAATGGTTTGGTGAACTCAATATTAACAAGAACAAAAATACAGAAATAAAAACGAAACGTTAGTCGCTTCCGAAAATAATAAAGTAAGGCAGGATAAAATTAATATATAATTTAGCGTATTTTTTAAAATATAATTACTATATTTACGTCAATATGAAGAATAGAATATTAAAAAGGCAACTTATTCGGAAACACTCCTCCAGTATGGGGCGTATTTTGGTTGTGACCGGAGCCCGTCAAACAGGTAAAACGACATTGCTAAAGAACACCTTCAAGGATCATGCATGGATATTATTGGATGATCCTGTTTTGCGAAATCAATATGCTTCAATGACTGCCCTACAGTGGATGGAGACCTATCCATGCGCGTTACTAGACGAAATACAGAAACTACCCCAATTGATCGAGTCTGTCAAGGCAATATACGATACCTACGAAAATCCGCGCTATATACTCTCCGGATCAAGCCAGCTGTTACTACTTGAAAAAATAAAAGAGAGTCTTGCCGGAAGATGCCAAATTGTCGAGCTTTATCCTTTAACTTTACCAGAAATGTTAACTTCAGGATGGGATGAGGATCCATCTCCGTCGTTCTTCCAGAAATTATTATCTGGCGAAGCTACAACTGAAAGTCTTGGGCTGAATTTTCTGCTTCTCCCCGACCATGCCTCAAGGTTTAACGTTTATCAGTATTATCTTAAATTTGGAGGTTATCCGGCTATCATAGGGGATGAACTCACTCCGGAGGAACGCTACGAATGGTTAAGAGGATATGTGCGCACCTACCTCGAAAGAGACATTCGTGATGTTGCAAATTTCAGAAATTTAGTGCCATTTGTTCTTATTCAGCAGATGACTGCAATTCACACAGCCCAAACAACCAATTATTCCAGTCTGGGCAGAGAGGCCGGAATTACCTCTGCCACAGCAAAGCAGTTTCTCTCCTATCTTGAAACAAGTTACCAGATTATTCTTCTACAGCCCTGGTATCGGAATCATCAGAAAAGGCTGGTAAAAGCCCCTAAGCTCCATTATCTGGATGTTGGAGTGCAACATGCCATTCTTCAGAAACAAGGTGGGCTCACCGGAAATGAATTTGAGAGTGCTGTCGTGGCTGAAATTTATAAACAGGCAAAATATCTTCCGGTCAGCTCTTCTTTTTATCATTTGCAAACCGTTGATGGAAAAGAGGTTGACCTGCTTATCGAGACAGACAAAGGGTATTATGCCATTGAAGTGAAGATGACAATAAATGCCGGAAACACCGATGCGCGCCATCTTAAAGGGTTGGCGGAATTACTTGACAAGCCCCTTCTAGGATCATTTGTGTTATCAAATGATCCTAAAGTTAAAAAGCTTGGAGAAAACATTACAGCTATACCTGCCGTTATGTTTTTGACCTAATCGAAAATTACCTGAAAAACTCCGGAAAACACGAGAACGGCTCTTCCTGAACTTCGTAATATGGCCAGTATTCGAACTCGCTGTTTCCTTCGACGGAGAAATGCAACGGTTTGCCTGGGACTAATTTGAGGAGCTTTTTGACATTTTCAGGTGTCGTTTTTACCCCGATATCAAACTTCTTCCCCTTTACCCCAACCATCGCCATGAGGATTGGCCCGTATTCGACGGCATAGTGATTTTCCTCAAATCCTTTTTCCAGTCCCTTATATTCTGTTACCCGGAAATCCATCGGAAGGGTGAATGAAATCACATCTCCGTTTTTCCAGGTCCGGTCAACCTCCAGATAAGTGCCGGCCTTCCCGCTGCCGATTTCGCTTCCGTTGACTTTTACAGGCATTTCGGCCGAAACCCAGGAAGGGATCCGAATCCGGATCTTGTTTTGAACAGGCTGATCATTCCCGATTACAATTTCAACTTCTGGATCACCGGGAAATTGGGTACGCATTTTAAGCTGCATCGAATGGTTTTTAGTCACATACTTAATTTCTGAGGCCGAAAACAGATCGACATAAATGCCGTCATCGGCAACCGAATAGATATACTCGGGCAAAGATCCAAATATCCGGGTCCCCTGGCCTTCGCAGCAGGTATTCATACATTGAAAGGAATTGGGAGAATGGTCGCCATACTTCCGGTCGACCAGTTTGGCAAAATAGCGTATTCCCTCCGGTCCGTACTGATTCGCAATCGCCACATTATAAATCGATTTCTCAATTTCAGTGACATATTTTTCCTGCTCGGGGTATAGCAGATGAAAGCGCTGATTCAGCTTAATCCAGAAGGAATTTCCGCAGAGTTCACCCGTCTCCCGGTGCAGATAATACGATTTGGGCTCATAGAGAAATGTCCCTTCATTGATCGCAAGCGAACCCCCGATATGCTCCCAATTGTCATGATACAGATCCCACCCGCCCAATGCGGCATCCAGGTATTTTTTAGCACCCGTTGCCCGGTACAAATCAAGGTAAGGTTCGATACCGGTAACCAAGTAGTTATGAGGGCGATCGTAGGGATATCTCCAGATCGCGTTTGGATCCCTTTTGGCCAAAGCTTCCATCCAGTAGTTTTCCTGAAAATACTGCTGCACAACCTGGATATCTTTGGGTTTTCCAACGGGAGAAAAATAGGTCCGGGTAATCGGGATAATCCCTTGTGTTCCCTGCCGTACACGGCGTAGCATCTCAGGAAGGTATTCGCAGTTATCAAACCAGTCGTAGAATCCGCGCAGCAAAGGAAACGCCTTTTTGTTTCCGGCATATCCTGCTTCGATCAATCCCTGCGATACCCATGACCTTGTGTAGGCCCCGTTTTCATGATCGAACATTGTATGTTTGGGGAAGGCCATCAGGTAGCCGTCAGGCTCCTTGCACTGGTCAATCACATCCACAATATCGTCCATTCTCTTGCGCAAATCACCATTCTCTATCCACCGCAGGGTATTTCCGGCACCGGTTAAAAAGCGGGCAGCTTCAGATCCGGGGAGAATCTGGAACCACATGTTCTTAAAACGCTCCTCAAGCGGTTCCACGGGAAACCCACCCTTCACCCGGAAATTACGGACCATCTGATCGAAGGTAAACGAATTCATCAGGTAGCTGATATTGTTTTCCATCGTGGTTTTAAACAACCCTTTACCCAGCTGTACACCACCCATTGGGGCTTGAGCTTTATAAGCCACAGGTTTCCAGGTTTCAACCGGCATCACGTTATCCGGATTATCGGTCACCACATACTCCCCCTGTGGCCGAGGCTTGCGCGTAAGTAATTCAATATTAGAGTCTTTATTTGGATTGGATTCCGTGGCCCGGCATCCCTCCGCAATATCGTTGCCATCCGAAAGGACAATAATTTTAGTCATTGCCAGTTTATTGTCTCTCAGCGTGGTGGCCGTGAACCTGACGTATCGTCCGTTCACCACCTTTGAAGCGAAGGTGCACACGGCATCTTCCGGATTCGGGAATTCTTCTTTTAAGGTATAATCCTCATACATAACGGAATGTCGGAAATCCGCATCGTCCGAAACTTCCAGCTTAAAGTGAGCCGGAAATCCGCCTGATGCAGCTCCCCATCCCTGTGCCCCGGGCAAGAGCTTTATTCCGTCTAACTTTCTCTCCTGACCAAGATCCACCTGGATCCATCGTATTTCATTATTGTTGATGGCCCTGTTGTAATAAGCCGGAAGGTAGTATCTGGCGACGCGCTCCACCCCCATCCTTGCTTCACGAAGTTCATTAGCTGCATTATACGTGACCTGGGCTTTGAGTGGTGTGAGGTTCAGCAGGATGATTGATGACACGATAAAACCGGCCAACTTTATCCCATTAATGGGAATAACGTTTCTTTTTTCCATTTGTCGGGTAATTGATTCTCGAAGTAAACAAAAATAGTTATTTTAACTCTCTTTTAATTATCCCGGCCGCACAGCTTGAATTTTTACAATCCTAACCAAATGATACGCGATAAATACAGGCCCTATTATTTTTTTCATTGCAACTATAACACAAAAGATCGCGCAAAATAACTAAGTACACAATTAAAGATACACTATCTTTGACAGCGATAAGACAGATTGATTATTTTTCAAATATTTAGGAAAATGAACTATAAAAACGGTACAAAATTGCAGTAAAAAATCCCGATGACGGGAAAAACCGGGAAGATGTAAAAGCCAATCGGCCAAACAGATAATTTTAATTTTTGTTCCTATGAGGATAACAATCTGCCTATTAAGCTTCGTGATCTATTTTGTTTTATGCTCACGGGCACAATCCTCCGAAAAAACCATTCCGATTCCCCTGCCCTCCAAAGCCCAGCTCAGATGGCAAAAGTATGAGCAAACCATGTTTGTCTGCCTCGATCCCGCCACCTGGCAGGGGCGTGAATATGATAATCATTCCACCCCGTTAAGCCGGATCAATCCAACTGATCTGAACACGGACCAATGGTGTGAAGTCGCGAAATCATGGGGAGCCCACCTGATCCTGTTTGTCGCCAAACACACGGGTGGTTTTTGCTGGTGGCAAACAAATACTTCCGAATACGGGATCAAAAACACCCCCTGGAAAAACGGCAAAGGCGATGTCCTGAAAGAGTTGTCCCTGTCGTGTAAAAAATATGGTCTTGATCTGGGCATTTATGTCTACCCGGGAGACGATACCTGGGGTGCCGGTATCGGCAGCGGAGGGGTTACCAAAGATCCCGCGAAACAGGAGGGATACAATAAGGTTTTGCGGCAGCAGATGACCGAAGTTTTAACCAAATATGGACGAGTGAGTGAGGTATGGTTTGACGGAAGTTGCTTTATAAATGTAAATGACCTGTTGGAAAAATACGCCTCTGATGCGGTAATCCTTCAGGGACCCATGGCTAACCTAAGATGGGTAGGCAACGAAGATGGCTTTGCCCCTTTCTCCAATTGGTACACCCTAAACTCCAAAGACCTGAAAACCGGCGTTTCGACAGCTGTTCAGTCCGATCCGTTTGGCGATGCATACGCCCCCGTTGAAATTGATGTCCCATTACTTAAAAACAAGGGACACAAGTGGTTCTGGGGCCAGAATACCGACAGTCTGATCTTAACAACCGATCAGCTCATGAATATCTACTATAAATCTGTAGGCAGGGGTGCACTCCTGTTGCTGAATTCAACGCCCGATACTTCGGGATTAATCCCCCAATCCCATGTTAAAGCCTATGCCCGATTCGGGGATGAGATAAAACGGCGATTCGAAAATCCGGTCGCAAAAACAAGCGGAACCGGACAGATTCTGGAAATCCCATTTTCAGAACCCACTGAAATAAACCATGCCATCCTGCAGGAAGATCTTTTATTCGGTCAGCGGGTTCTCTCCTTTCAGATTGAAGGGATGAATTCTGAGGATCAATGGCAAAAGGTATTTTCCGGAACATCAATCGGAAATAAAAAGATCTGTTATTTTCATCCGGTTACCCTGAAAAAAATAAGGATTTCGGTTACCAATGCAAAGGGAGACCCCCACCTGTCAGATTTTGCGGTTTATAACGTTAAAGGGGTAAACCTTGCCCCTGAAAAAAGGGATAATCTCGGAAGTTTCTACGATGGGCTTGCGCGTAAAAACGGTACCGATCCCCTGGAAGAAGCGGCACTGAAGATTGGCTCATGGGACAACACATTTTTGAAGAACGGAGAATGGAAAGCGATCAGTTTAGATCTGACCAGATATGTAACCAGGATCGGTCAGTATGAAATAGCTTTTTCATCAAAAGAGTATAAGGAATCCGGACTGGAATTTAAAGATTGGGAACTGGAGATGTACGGAGGAAAGGCAACCGGTTCAATTGAGTTCCTTAAAGAGAGTTCCACCTTCAGAATAACCCGATCGCAGCAAACGCTGGATGAGTTTCCGACGATATTCCGGGTTAAGATCAAAGGGAAGTCAGAGAATACTTCGGGGAATATTTCAGTTAAGAGTTTAACTTATTAAAGGTAGGAATCGCTATAGTTTTCAATAATTCGAATTAATTGTGATACCAGGTAATAGGGTACGTTGAGTAGCAAGAATTTTTTGCCTGCAGGAGTTTGGACTTCAGCTTCGCTAAAGGGCTTGTTCCATATTCTGACAGCCAGCCGGTGCGGAGCCTGATCCATAAATAGGTGCAATGATTTCAGCGTGGTTCCAACACCCGATTTTACTTCAACTGGAATCAACCGGCCGGAATATGAAATCAAATAATCAATCTCAGCATTTGAGTTTTTAGCCTCACGAATCCAAAAAGTGCGCTGAGCCAAAACACTGTAATCTTCTGCAATCAACTCCTGACCTACAATATGTTCCGCAACAAGGCCACGCCACACCGCACTAAGTTCATTTGCCCCGAAAACTTCTTGCTGAACTCCTGCTGAATAATTCAATAATCCGGTATCAAGCCAGTGTAACCTTGGAGATTTCCTGAAATCGGGAAGAAACGGCAAGCTAGCTGAACCAGTGGTTTTCTGTTAGCTCGCTGCGACCACTCTTCAAGTTTATCAATTATCTTTCTGTAAAACATTGTTATATAGATGTTTTGTTATAAATACAACTACAAGTATATCAATAATTGTCATATAACCAATCATATAAATAGATTAAATTGCAACAAATACAACTATTCAAGTAGAATCCAACCTTAAATTTGGAATATACGATCTGCTATCGTATATTTGTATGAGTACTAAAATTCAAAAGAATTATGAAAGTAACAGCGATAATTCCCGATGAACTGGTCAATGAAGCGAAAGTTCTGTCACATGCCAGGAACATAACCGAAACAATGATCATTGCCTTGAATTCCTATGTTGCCCTCGAAAAGCTGAAAGCAATGGGTAATGCAATAAACAATAAGCCCCTACAATTTAGGTACACTGCGGAGGAGATCAGAGAATTAAACAGGTCGTGATGGACTTAATTGTAGACTCATCAGTTTGGTTTGAATACTTTAAAAGGAAGGATCCTTATTTTAAAGAAGTTCAGACCTATTTAGAAATTCAGTGTATAAGAATCATAGATCCGGTAATTGGTGAAATTCTTCAGGGTGCCCTTAATCAAAACGAAATGGATTTTATAAGAGCAGGTCTTCAGTTTGTGCCAAAATTTGAAATAAGAAATTTATTCGAAAAAGCTAGTCAATTCTCGTTTGAAAACAAGCTTATTTCGAAAGGGATCGGTCTGATAGATGCCTGCCTGATATACACCACGATCGAAACCGACTCCCAACTTTGGACACTGGATAAAAAGATCCTAAACTTCCTGGACAAAAAATATCTATACGATTGAACTGCCTCATCTGTAATACTATTTAGGAAAGGAATATGGAAACCGCATATAATCTATAGCTGGCAGCGTATTTCCAGTGAAATCAAAGAAGGCACAATTCTCCATGGAAGAACCGGTTCCCCAAGGATCTTTCATTTGAGAAGTAATCCACTCCGGTTCCCAGTAAACGACGCCGCTCCCGCCTGCATTGATCATATTCTGGGTAAGATCGGTAAGATATTTTGTCTGACCAGCCACTGTGAAAGGATATCCCGCCATGGGAGTCTGGTTCCCAAACTGATTGGCATATGAATCGTCTCCCTGAGTTGTCCATGGATAGGAAGTTTCCAGGATCATCACCTCGCGTTTATAGGTGTTTTTAAGGTTGGTGATTAGTGCCGGAATATCACTGAAGCCAACAGTAGTATGCCAAATCGGATAGTAGGACATGCCGATGATATCGAAATCGGTAACACTTCCTGCGTTGGTAATCTGGGCGAACCACCAGTCCACATTTTTCGGGTCGGCTACATGGAGTGCAATTTTTGTTTTCACTGTTGAATGGGCCGACACATCCCGGACCGCTTTGATCCCGCTGTTCATTACGACGCCCAGCGCCTGCCAATGACCATTACATCCGTTGAGATCCGGAAATCCGGGATTTGTATTGGTAATCATCATTCCGCAATTGGTTTCGTTGCCGATTTGCACAATCTCGGGCATCAGACCCAATGCATTCAATTGGCTTAATACTGAATAGGTATAGTTGTAAACCGAGTCTTTAAGAGTCTGCAGACCGGTGATATTTGCCCAGGCGACAGGCGGATTTTGCGTACCGGGGTCTGCCCAGGTATCCGAATAATGGATATCGAGATCAACGGCAAGCCCCAAAGTTTTGGCACGCTGAATCGTTTTAACAACATCGGAAAACCCGCTGTATAGTTGTGTAAGTTGGTTTCCATAAACCGATCTGATCCATTCCGGATCGTTCCAAAGGCGGACCCGCACCAGGTTTGCCCCATGTTCTTTCATGATCAGAAAAGGGTCCCGCCCTTTCGATGAATCGCGGTAAATACCGCCATGATCTTCAATCTGGTTTGCATACGAGAGATCGGCTCCCATCACAAACTGTGAAGTGGTATAGTAATCATATACCACTTTGGGTGGCACAACGACCAATGAGGAGCTTTTTTTACAGGAAAACCCGGAAAAGAAGAGCATTATCAGGATATACTGGATTCTCATTCTTTGATTTTTACAAAATTAAGGAGAAACATAAACTTTCATCACAATAATTCCAGGAAATTTTTCAACCGGCTATCAGCTACTGGCGGCCGGCTTTTACTTCACTATATCTGATTCTCCACAAGGTCGTTTATATCAAGCCAGCGGGGGTTAAAATTCCACCATAATCCCAACAGTAGGAAGCACCGTTCCAACAGTATTTTTGATCGTCCTGAGCTGATATTTATTGGGATCTGCAGGATCGGTCAGAGGATTTCCGCTGGCGTCCGCGGCCCTTTCGAGGTAATCGGGTTGCTCTGCCTTGAAGTTGTACACATTCTGAATATCAAAATAGAGCATCAGCGACCATTTGTTGTAATACCACCCTTTATCGACCCTCAAATCAAGCTGGTGGAATGCTGCCAAACGTTGGGTATTAAATTTGCTGTAATCCAGGTAACCAATTCCCTGTGCATCCCAGGCTGTTTTAATCGCAGATCGTGCCAAATCCCAGGGAGTATAGGGAGCTCCGCCGATATAACGCCATTTGAAACCCAGGTCCCAGTTCTTTTTAAAAGATTGTGTTGCTGTGATTGTCAGAAGATTGCGGTTATCCCATGATGAAGGTATGTATTCGCCATTCTTATTGGTAAATTCACTGCGCACCCAGGTGTAGGTTACAACCGCACTAAGTCCTTTGTATTTTTTGATCCGACCCAAAATTTCCAATCCGTAGGCATTCCCTTTGCTGGTTGGCGTAACCGCTTCGTCGCCACTTACCCCGTAATCAGCACCCTTGCTTGCCAGCGAGACCGAATCCCTGACTGAGAACGGGTAATGGCTGTATCGTTTGTAAAAACCTTCCACCGTAATCTGTGAATTGTCAGACGGGCGGAATTCAATTCCCCCCACCAGGTGATTCACCTGAATATAAGTTAGATTATTATCCTTATTCACAAGCTCTCCCTTGTTATCCCGGTAACCTAAAGTGGTATAAGATGGAAGCTGGCCAAACTGACCGATATTAAAGTTCAGTGAAGTGCCTGGAGTTAGCCGGTAACTCGCCGAAAGTCGCGGGGAAAGCTGACTCAGTGGACTTGACATATTCCCCGAATAGGTGTTTCCATCGGTGCGGATGCCGAATGAAAGATCGAGCAGGCGGTCAATAAAAGAGTGGCTCACCTGTCCGAATGCGGCATATTTGGCAAAACCAAGTGTTGACCGGTAATTAATGGAAACCGGAGTATCCTTTAGGAAGCTTTTCTGAACCGTCCGGTTAAAATAGCTCACATATTGAAGATCTATGCCATAATTGATTTTTACGCCCGACCTGGAACGGTAATTGTGTTCGTACCGGAATTTGGATTCCATCTCGTATGAATTATAATCCAGATTCAGAAACTGAGGCTGAACCACATTATTCTGATATTTGAGCTGTGAATTGTCTAATTTGTTTTGGCTTAACACATAAGTATCGTTTCCGTTCGGATTAAAATGCTTTAGGACCGCCCCGAAGGTATAATTCCATTGGGTATTTTCAGGCAGAAAACCTAAAATATAGCGCTGCTGATCGGTCTTATCTGCGCTTGTATTTAGAACTGACTTATCGAGGGCTCCGAGGCCGATAAACGACAACTCAGTTTTTGAGTTGATTTTGGTTTTTATTTTGAACTGGAAATCATTATAGGTCGGAAGAAAGGGGAGACCAATGGCCTGAAATAAAAACTGAAGGTAGGACCGGCGTACGGAGGCCATAAAACTTGTTTTGGGGGTCAGCGGTCCTTCTACCGCAACGGCCAGATCTGAAGCCCCCACCGTTCCCCGGAACTTTAGCTTTTCATTGGCCTCACGCTGATTAAATTCAAGCACCGAGCTCATCGCGTTTCCGCGTGAAGCAGGGAATGCTCCGGAATAAAAGTTTACCTCACGGATAAAATCGACATTAATGATCCCAACCGGTCCCCCTGAAGCTCCCTGAGTCGCAAAATGGTTGATATTGGGAATTTCAACTCCATCAAGGAAGAACCGGTTTTCACTCGGACCTCCGCCACGTACAATAATATCATTCCGGTAAGCTGCGGTGGAAGAGACACCCGGATAGGACTGGATCACCTTTGAGATATCCCGGTTACCACCCGGATTTTTCTCAATTTCATCAATTCCAATGGTTCGCAGCGAAACAGGACTCTCCTCTTTTTTGGGGAAATAGGTGGGCCTGACTACCACTTCGTCGAGCTTTATATTCTCCTCCTCCAGGGGAATAAGGACCGTTGCACCAACTGATTTGGTTATTCTGAAAGACTCAGAAAGATAGGCCTTAAAGCCGACGACCGATACCTTGATCTTATAAAAACCGGGGTCCAGGTTTTGGATATTAAAATTCCCCTGGTCATCGGAAACTGTTCCTTTTGTGGTCCCTGAAATCTGGACAGTCGCATAAATAATTGATTCATTGTTTTTTGAATTATACACGCGCCCCTTAACTGAGCCCTCGCCGAAAGAATAAAAGGAGGTACAGACAAGGAATATAAAAAACAGGATAATTGAATTCTTCATTTTACCAATTTAGGTTATTTTAAAGTAACAAAAAATGGGAGAAATGGTTTTTTTATTATCCATAACTTTGCAGGATGTTACGATATTGAAGAGCCGGTCACTTTACAACAAAATGCCATAAACTTTTAAAGCAACCCGATGGAGCAAATTATTGAATCAGAAGGCTACAACATATTTGTAAAAACCCAGGGGGAAGGTCCTCCGGTATTACTGTTGCACAGTTACTTGGGAAGTCTGAACTTATTTGACGACCTGGCAAATGAACTGTCTAAAAACAGGACAGTGATCAGGATTGATCTTCCCGGACACGGAGATTCGTCCACCCCCCCATCCGACTATCGTTTTGACGCATTTGCCGGGGCTATTGCTGAATTACTTCAAAAGCTGAATATCGCGGGGAAAATAGCGCTGATTGGTCATTCCATGGGTGGTTATATTGCCATGGCTTTTGCTGACCGGTTTCCTGAAAGAATTGAATCTTTAATTCTGATCCATTCTCCCATCAGAAGTGCTGATGATCTGAGCATTAAATCACGGAACAGGGAAGCAACACTGCTTCGGAACGGAAAAAAAGATTTGCTTTTGCAGGTAACTATTCCATCCAATTTTGCGCCTGAGCTAAAACCCGAAACTGAAGGCTTGGTTGCGCTTATCCATCAAACCGCCCGACAGGTAACCACCGACGGAGCTCTGCGTTCCATCGAAGCGATGAATCATCGCTGTAACTCTCTGAAAACCTTGCAAAATGAAAAGTATCCGATCCTGATCATCATTGGGAAACACGATAACGTTTATAGTCCTGAAACTCAACTGGAAGATGCCTTATCCATTCCACGCGCAGAAGTGCTGCTGCTCGGCGATTCCGGACATATGGGATTTATGGAGGAGCCGGAGATCGTTTTAAGCAGTTTGCTACCATTTTTAAGCTGAATTGGTAACATTCAAATAATGGGGATGAATAGTCAAAATGCTTTAAAAAAGTTACTTTTGCGGAGCTTTATAGAACCATTTTAAATTAGACCATTGATCATATTTATGTTGTAAACCATTTTGGCAACGGCTACTTTTGCAAGGAATTTTATAAACGGCAGTTTTTAACTCAAATATTTATTAAAATCAAGTACTTATGAGCAATTTCCTGAGCGCCTCCATTGGCCGGAAAGTATTTATGAGCCTCACAGGACTGTTCCTTATCTCATTTTTAACGTTACACCTGACCCTGAATCTCCTGTTGATATTTGATGATACAGGTGTTTTGTTTAACCAGGCAGCCTATTTTATGGCTACAAATCCTTTGATAAAGCTAATGGAACCGATCCTCGCATTAGGTTTTATTATTCATATCATTTGGGCAGGGTGGATTACACTCGATAACATGAGAGCACGCCCACAGGGTTATGCTTCAGGAGATCAGCTTCTTAAATGGTGGGCTCCTTCCAAAAACATGTTTATCCTGGGTGGAATGATTTTGGTTTTTCTTGTCCTTCACATCTTTAATTTCTGGGTTAAGTTGAAACTTACCGGAGATCCAACCCTTTCTAAACCAACAGGTACCGGAATTGAAATGCACAATACCTATGAATTGGTCAAAACCTTGTTTGTCAACTTTCCGCTTTATGATGTACTTTATATAATTGGTGGAATTCTGGTTGGGTTGCATATCTCTCATGGATTTTGGAGTGCATTTCAAACCATCGGACTAAGCAATATCAACTGGATGAAGCGGTTGAAATGCCTTGCTAACCTGATTGGAATTATTTTTGCCGTTGGGTTTTCTGCAATCCCGATCTATTTTCTTCTTAAATTTTAATTGAAATAAAAAGATCCATCGATATGAGCATCTTAAATTCAAAGATACCGGAAGGATCCATTTCCGAAAAATGGTCCAACCATAAGGCAAATATTAAAGTTGTCAGCCCTGCAAACAAGCGTAAACTGGAAGTCATTGTGATTGGAACCGGATTGGCCGGAGCCTCTGCTGCCGCTTCCCTTTCCGAGTTAGGGTACAACGTAAAGGCATTTTGTTATCAGGACAGTCCCCGCCGTGCGCACTCCATAGCTGCTCAGGGTGGGATAAATGCTGCCAAGAATTACCAGAATGACAACGATTCGGTTTACCGGTTATTCTACGATACCATCAAAGGCGGAGACTACCGTTCACGCGAAGCTAACGTTCACCGGCTGGCTGAGGTTTCACCGAATATTATTGATCAATGTGTTGCTCAGGGTGTTCCATTCGCCCGTGAATACGGCGGTCTGCTCTCAAACCGTTCATTCGGAGGAGTATTGGTAAGCCGTACATTTTATGCCCGCGGGCAGACAGGTCAGCAGCTGCTGCTGGGAGCTTATTCTGCACTGAACCGCCAGATTGCCGAGGGGGGTGTGAAAATGTATACCCGTCACGAAATGATTGACCTTGTAACCATCGACGGAAAGGCACGCGGAATTATTGCACGTGACATGGTCAGCGGTGAAATCAAACGATTTGGTGCACATGCAGTTGTCATCGCTTCAGGGGGTTACGGAAACGTATTCTTCCTGTCAACTAATGCCATGGGCTGCAATGCGTCAGCTTCTTGGGTATGCTATAAAAAGGGGGCCTTCTTTGCAAATCCCTGTTATGTTCAGATTCACCCAACCTGTATTCCGGTTCACGGTTCTCAGCAATCGAAACTGACGCTGATGTCAGAATCGCTCAGAAATGATGGCCGGGTTTGGGCCCCGAAAAAGGCTGAAGATGCCGAAAAATTACGGAAAGGGCTGATCGGACCTAACGATATCGCCGATGTGGACCGTGATTTCTATCTTGAAAGGCGTTACCCGTCGTATGGAAATCTGGTGCCGCGTGATGTTGCCTCGCGGGCAGCCAAGGAGCGCTGTGATGCCGGGTTTGGCGTTAACTCAGAGGGAAAAGCGGTATACCTTGATTTTAAATATGCGATCGAACGGCTTGGTAAAGGGACCATTGAGAAAAGGTATGGTAATCTTTTCCAGATGTACGAAAAAATCACCGACACCGATCCATACAAGGAGCCAATGCAGATTTACCCTGCCATTCACTATACCATGGGGGGAACATGGGTCGACTACAACCTGATGACCTCTATTCCAGGTCTTTATGCTATTGGAGAAGCGAATTTCTCGGATCATGGTGCAAACCGCCTTGGCGCTTCCGCACTGATGCAGGGATTGGCTGACGGATATTTTGTATTACCCTATACTATTGGCGATTATCTGGCAGGCGAGATCATGGTGCCAAAAATGGATATCAATCGTCCCGAATTTATTGAAGCTGAAAAGAGCGCAACCAGCAAGATTGAAAGGCTTTTCAATATTAAGGGAAAGACCCCTGTTGATCATTTCCACAAGAAATTGGGTCATATAATGTGGGAATACGTTGGAATGGCCCGCAATGCCGAAGGATTAAACAAGGCAATCAAGGAAATTCAGGAGTTGCGCATTGAATTCTATACCGACCTTCTGGTTCCGGGAGAATTGAAAAATGTAAATCCTGAGCTTGAAAAAGCAGGAAGGGTGGCTGATTTTATTGAACTTGGAGAATTACTTGCACGTGATGCACTCAACCGAAATGAATCATGCGGCGGACACTTCCGGGAAGAATCTTCAACAGAAGAGGGCGAAGCCAAACGCGATGACGAAAACTTTGCCTACGTTGCAGCCTGGGAATTTAAGGGTGTCGATTCAGAGCCGGTTCTTCATAAGGAAGAATTAGTCTTTGAGACGATCCATTTAACCCAGAGAAGTTATAAATAAAGAAGTCTCCTTTTTAGTAGCACATATCTAATATTCTATAAAAATGGCTGATAAGATTCTCAATAAAATATATGTAAAAGTCTGGAGACAAAATAGTCCTAAGGCTAAAGGGCGGTTCGAGACCTACACCGTTGAAAATATTTCTCAGGGAAATTCATTCCTTGAAATGATTGACATTCTGAATGATCAACTTGTTCTGAGCGGAAAAGATCCCATTGCCTTTGATCATGATTGTCGCGAAGGAATTTGCGGAATGTGTTCGCTCTATATTAACGGCCATGCTCACGGCCCCGACACTATGGTGACAACATGCCAGCTTCACATGCGTAAATTCAGTGAAGGGCAGACGATTACCGTAGAGCCCTGGCGTGTGGGCGCCTTTCCGGTAATTAAAGATGTGATGGTTGACCGCACAGCATTTGAAAAAATCCAGCAGGCTGGAGGTTTCGTATCTGTCAACACAGGGGGTGTTCCTGACGGTAATACCCTTCCGATATCACAGGATGATGCAGAAGAGGCGATGGATGCTGCTGCCTGCATTGGATGCGGCGCTTGCGCAGCAACCTGCAAGAATTCTTCGGCCATGTTGTTTTTAGCTGCCAAAGTCTCCCAGTTTGCCAAATTACCACAGGGTCAGGTAGAAGCCAAACGGCGGGCAAAGGCGATGTACGCCAAAATGGACGAACTCGGCTTTGGTGGATGTACCAATACAGGCGCTTGTGAATTAGCCTGTCCAAAAAGCATCTCTATCGCGCACATCGCACGGTTAAACCGGGAATATCTTAAAGCCAGACTTTCTGATTAATTTATAATCAAGACATTAGCAATATAAAAGCACGATCTGAAAATCGTGCTTTTTTTATGAACCTCGTACAGTTGATAACTCTTCCTTTTTCTATCCTCCCAAAGAGCATCAGCATCAGAATTTGTATAAATTCGCAGTGGAAGGACTAATGAAGTAATACTTAGCAGAATGCCATACAGAAGACTACCCAATACCGATCAGGCAAGATTAAGAGCCCTTCAGACAGCCATAATATTAGGGCAGAAACGCGAGGTAGAAGAGCTCGCCTTTTCTGACAAATCATTGAACAGGCTCCGGGCATTTTATACAAATTTCGAAACAACTCTTATCCATCATAAATTAGCCAGAACGCAACAGGAGAAGAGCAGTAATGCTTATCTTGAAACGGTGAGAAAGGCAAGGATTTATTTGTCACACTTTATTCAGGTGTTAAACTTTGCAATTCAGCGCGGAGACATGAAATCGTCTGTGAGAGAATTTTACGGATTTAGTGATAAAAAATCACCCTCGCTGATTTTGGATTCAGAGGTATTGGAATGGGGAAAGAAAATCATTGAAGGAGAACACAAAAGGGTCAATCACGGTGGAAACCCCCTGTATAATCCATCAATTGCACTGGTGAAGGTGAAATTTGACCAGTTTGTCGATGCCTACCATTTTCAAAAAACATTGCAAAGCAACACTGCCAGGTGGACCATAAAGGTGGCCGAATTAAGGAACGATGCCGACGAGATTATACTTAGCATCTGGAATGAGGTGGAAGAGCATTTCTCTCACCTTTCGGATGACCTTAAAAGAGAAAGAGCTGGCGAGTATGGCCTGACGTACGTTTATCGCCCTATGGAACGGATAAAAAACGATAATCATAAGATTAATAACAATGTTCTCAGGAGCTAACCAAAGGGCTCACTGATGGGAACAGCCATTTTAAATCACAAAAATTCATATTAGCTGAAAATAGAAAAAGGGTAAATAATACAGGTTAATTGCCCTTAATTCTTTATAAGCAGAGTCTCTGTTTGCTTAACTGAGTGTTTCCACAATTCCCTTACCCTTTTAAGACAAAGCTAAAAACACACCCCTTTCCGGGAATATTTTCGCTTGAAACAAATACCTGCCCCCCTAATTTCTCGATAATCCGCTTGGTGATTGAGAGTCCAAGTCCGTGCCCTTCCACATTGGTTTTGCCCAACCGTTCAAAATCAATAAATAATTTTTCAATCAGGCCGGATGGCAGTCCATTCCCATTGTCCTGGATCCAGAAGCGGAAACGGCCATTATTCATTTCTTCACTGCCAACTGAAATATGAGGCGGATCTCCCCCATATTTTATTGCATTACTAAGCAAATTGACCCAAACCTCCTCTATCCATTGAGGATGCCCTAAAACCGCCGGCCAATTTTCAGGTAAGTCTATCGTTACCTTACGCTCATCGGCAAGCAGACCCAGCCGATTAATCGCCTCCTTAACGATGAATTGCATATCGATTGGTTCCAGCTCAATGTCCTCTTTCCGAATTCTTGATAACATCAGCAACTCGTCGACAATCTTGATCATTTTATGCCCCTGCTCATTGAGCATATCAAGCAATTCAAATGCCTGGTCTATGTTTTGATTTTTAATATCCTCCTTGATAAAATCGGTTAACCCAATCACGCCACCGATCGGATTTTTAAGATCATGAGCCACCGTTCGGGCATAGGCGTCAAGATCCGCAATCAACCTCTCCTTTTCAACAATCTCATTGCGCAAAAGGGTATTCGATTCAAAGGCGGCATCAAGCGCCATTTTACGGATGGATATGTCATGAAGCAGAAAGATCCGGCCAATCAACTGATGCTTCTTGTTGGTTACAGGGCTATACTTTACCTCAAAATGTTTCACCCCTCCATTGGTCCGGATAGTAGTTTCGGTGAGAAATTCACTCTGGGACAGGTGTTCGGGCCTGTCGGCCAGAAACATCGAGCTAAATCTTTTAAATTGATTACCCAAAAGCATTTCCCTGTCGGCATTGATGATTCTGCCAAAAGCCAGATTGACATCTACAATCCGGTCAGCCATATCGATTACAATAACGCCGTCCGACAGGTTTTCGATTGCCTGTCGTCGGGCAACCGGGCCTACATCAAACATTCGCCGAAAATAAATTCCGATTGCCGAAATTATTCCCGAGAAAATGAGCACTATAGGGGTGAGATCCGCCTTGACCGGAATTAGCTTAAAAACATATATAATACTGGTAAACAATGGCATAACAGAGGCCACGATCAGGTAAATCATTTGAATCTTATAGACTCTATATAATCTGAAAGTGCCCACCAGCAGGACAATTATTGCGGAGCCTAATGCTAAATACTCATAACCGGCATATACCCAAAACCAACTCCCGTAATTATAGATACTTTCATTGGTCAATGGGTAGAATTCAACTTTTTCCCAAATTAAGTGATGATATGAATTCGTGAAAACCAGCAAAACCGTAATCGCCGGGATCAATAAAAATATCGCAATGATATGGGGTTTGGTAAATTTATTTGCCTGGGTATAGGCAAGAGTAAAAAAAAGGAAGAAAAGGGTTGTTGTGGAGGCACCGATATAACCGATTTGAGACCAAAGAATTTTGGTTTCCGGACTTGTCGCGGCATGTTCAAAACCATCGCTTATGGCCCAGAGTGATGCAGCGAATTCAAAAAGAATCAGAAAATTTACCCCTTCTGTCTCTCTTTTTTTCCAAAGTGCCCATACTAAGGCTAAAGCAAAAAAACCAGATAATAAGCGTACTAAAAAGAGCAAAGTAAATTCTAGACTCATTAGGAAAATTAAATTACCTTATTTATAGGGGAACTGCAACAGATGTTACTTTATACAAGATAAATTCCCGGAATTATTTGGGATTAAAACAGCATTTTAACTTTATTATAAACAAATTCAGGATCGGGGTTAATTGGGAAAATGAATTGAGGTTTCAGGTAGGATATTTTATGTTCACTTTTAAATTTTTCAATACCCCCCCCCCGTTATATTAAGCATTATTATCGAATCCCGATCCACTTTACCTTTCTGCACTGCCTGGATCAGGGAGGCCACCGCAACGGCCGCTGCAGGTTCAAGGTCATTCCCTTCGGTTGCTGTGAATAGGTTTGCTGCAATCTCCGCTTCCTGATTGGTTACTGCGAGCACTTCACCTCCCACATCTTTCATCGCATCATACAAGCCACCTTTGATGCCGTATGAGGGTTTTCTGTTGGATAGAACCTTGGCGTTAATCTCCTCAACCTGCTTTCTTGCCTCCTCATCATTGATCGGGAGCATATCGCCGGAACCTGCATCCCAGGCATCTTTAATGGGTAAAAAGGGGGTATTCTGAGATACCATCAGTTTCATTTTTGTCGAACCATACCGGCCATCTTCAAGGAACCGCATATTTGCTTCCCATGCTGCAATAGCCCCGGTGCCGCTTCCAATGGCCTGGAAATAATAATCGGGAATCGTCCCAATTGTTGAAACTGCCGATAAGACAGTAGTTCCCATTCCGTCCCGCCGGGCCACATTCTTGGAACCCCCTTCTGGATAAAACCCCTTGATCTGACAGACCAGATTTGATAAATGGATGGCATCAAAATAATCACCTCCCGATTCGGCAGCGATCAATTTTACACATGAATCAATCTCCCCTTCAAACCATAAGGCATTTAAATTGTCCTCCGGGACACAGATTAACAGGGGAATTTTATTTTCGGAACAAACCTTGGCAAAAGCACGGGCTGTATTACCGGCAGAAGCGACAACCATTACCCCATTACTGTTTCCGTTGATCCTGGCGCAAACGGTATAAGCCTCACACTCCTTAAAAGTACCGGTCTCCATAAATGCCCCTTTCTCAGGCCAGTAGCCGTTAAAGGTAATATAAAGGTTTGTTAACCCCAGTTCATTAGCCAGTGCTGAACTTTTAAAAGTGACGGGAGCACCCGAACCCTTCAAGGTTTTATGAACCGGAAGCCACGAAGAAAATTTGTACAATCCGGGAAGTGTATCATCAATCTCCAACTGCTTATCATCATAGATTGCCCTGATCAGGGCTGGTCCATCGTTATCCGGACAACTTAATTCCCAATTTTGATCTTCGAACTGCTTTGAGCAGCAAAGTGACTGAAGGTGGTATTTTGTTTTGGAAAAAGATGGCATAACAATGATTTTATGGGTTCAAAGGTAGACTTTTTGGGGGGTATACCAAAGGATTTTTAAAGCACAAAACCTTAAATATTATATAATAATACCGGTATTCAAACCGAAGTATCAGGAATTGATATTCTCATCAATCGCCCGGTTCAGATAGCGGTTAAAAGGGTGGATTATTTTAAATATTCCAACGGCCCGGTTCAGAAAATCAGCCGCCAGCAGCTCATCCTCCTTTACCGGATGACCCACCGCGTAGCTGCGGTTTTTGATCAGCTCAAGGTGTTCCCAATCTTTGGGATAACCTTTGGGAGCTTTCTTTAATTTATCGGAATAATCAAGGGTAAAGGTGGATTTGAACGGAGAGTTCTCAATAATATCGATAAAATCCCGCGGATGGTAGTAAATTTCCTGCCTGATCGCATGAAGATGTTCCGGAGGCGGCATATAAACCCCTCCTGAAAGGAAACATTCCCCGGGCTGCATATGAAAATAATAACCTGCAAAACCCAACTTCCTCCCTCCACGGGCGATAAAGCAACCAAAATTAGTTTTAAAAGGGCGCTTGTCATTCGAAAAACGGACATCGCGGAAAATCCGGAATACACAATCCTTGGGATTTAGCGCGGGAATCTCATCATCGAACTTCCTGATTTCCAGGATTAATTGCTCAGCAAAGATTAAAAACTTCTTGCGCGAATCCTCATACCTCTCCCTGTTCAGGTTAAACCATTCACGCGTATTATTTGCTTCAAGAGCGTTTAGAAAACCGAGTATCTCCTTCATAGACCAAAAATAACTCAAATTGGTCAACTAACTTTCAATTGGTTCCCTATTTTTGTATGAAAATTCAAAAAGCGATGAGAAGAAGTTGTATTATCGTGGCAGGGGGAAATGGATCGCGCATGGGAACTGAACTACCCAAACAGTTTCTGCCGGTGAGTGGAATTCCTGTGCTGATGCATACAATCCGCAATTTCTACGATTTTGACCCGTCGCTTCAACTGATTGTAGTACTTCCAGCTGATGAGATTGCCTACTGGAAGGAGCTTTGCCGGTCGCATCACTTTGATATGGCTCACCTTTTGATTGCCGGAGGGGCCACCCGTTTTCAGTCGGTAAAAAACGGACTCGGACTGGCACACGATGCTGATCTGATAGCTATTCACGACGGTGTTCGCCCACTGGTAAGTCATGAAACACTCGACCGCTGCTTTCAGGGGGCTGAAGAAACCGGGACTGCCATTCCTGTTTTGCCGGCCAATGAATCTGTTCGGGAAGGGAACATGTATTCTTCAGTACCCGTTGACAGGTCTCGCTATTTTATGGTGCAGACTCCCCAGGTTTTTAAGGCTTCCCTGATTCAGGAGAGTTACAAACAACTCTGGATTCCGGCATTTACCGACGATGCTTCCGTGGCGGAACATGCAGGAATTGCAGTGCATCTGGTGCTGGGGAATCGCGAAAACATCAAGATCACCTTTCCTGAAGACCTCCGGATTGCTGAATTATTTCTGGGATCGTAGAGTCCCCCAATCGTGGTGACGCACGATCGTACGACCCTATTGCTTTATTATTCCCTGATTACTTTAACCTCCATCCGGATATCCCTGACGGGCCGGTCATTCGGGCCGGTATGCTGTGCGGCGATAGAATCCAAAACCGACAAACCTTCAATAACCTCCCCAAAAACCGTATAATTTCCATCCAGGTGGGGGGTTCCTCCGACCGTGGTATAAAGCTCCTTTTGTTTTTCGGTCAATTTGAAAGGGGTTTGCTTCGCCTTTCCCATAGCCTGTGCCTGAAGATTTACCACCAGCTTTTCAAATGCAGGCCGATTGCCCGTGTTCTGATAGTATTTCAGTGAATCCTTGCTCGCACTGGCAAGCTGATTCATTATATTTTGTGCCAGTTTCCGGGTTACTTCATCTTCAATTTCCTGAATGTTATTAGCAGGAAAAACGACTCCCTGAACGATATAAAACTGAGATCCGGAAGATTTCTTCTCGGGATTGATCTGATCCCCTTCGCGGGCAGCCGCCAGCGCCCCTTTCTTATGAAATATGTTCGGATTAATCTCCTTATCCAGCTCATATCCCGGACCACCGTTCCCCAGCTTCTGTCCGGGTTGTGCATTCCTGGTATCCGGATCACCCCCCTGAATCATAAAATCCTTGATCACCCTGTGAAACATGAGCCCGTCAAAATATCGGGCTTTTGCTAATTTCAGAAAATTATCGCGGTGTTTGGGGGTCTCGTTATAAAGCTCAACCTTCATCTCACCAAATTCAGTCTTAATTACTACTAAGGGGCGTTTATCCTGGGCATTGCCACAGGAGATAATCAACATGGTGGCCAGAATAAGGATGCCTGAAAAAATTTTCTTCATCGGTCTTTGATGTTTTGGACCAAAGATAAGAAAAAATGTGACAGGCTTTAGGCAACTGACTTCCGGCAATTTCATCTTTCAGAAATGAAATTTCAATTGATCAAAGTGGACGATGTGGTGATTTCCCTAAATTAAAATCCTTTAAATCTAAATGAGTGATCTGCTTTTAACCAGGTGCGGCCGGAAGCCAGTTGCCGGCAACCAACAGCTCTTTAACAAGTGCCATTATTCCTTCAGTAAATGAGCCGTAATTTTTTTTAATTTTGCGGTCAAGTTTGAAAACATGAAGAAGATGAGCGATTTTATTATTTATAACACCCTTAGCCGGAGCAAAGAGATTTTCAAACCTTTAAATCCCGGTCATGTGGGGATGTATGTTTGCGGTCCAACGGTATACGGTGAAGCTCATCTTGGTCATTCACGTCCCGCGATCACCTTTGATCTGTTGTTCAGGTATCTGAATCATTTAGGATACAAGGTGCGGTATATCCGCAATATCACCGATGTTGGTCACCTGGTCAACGATGCCGATGAGGGTGAGGACAAGATCGCTAAAAAGGCGAAGGTTGAAGAGCTCGAGCCGATGGAGGTCGTTCAGCTTTATACCAACAGTTACCGGCGGAATATGGCCCAGCTCAATGTATTGCCTCCAAGCATTGAGCCTTCAGCCTCAGGGCATATCATTGAGCAGATTGCTGCAGTTCAGCAGCTGATTGATTCCGGGTTTGCCTATCCGATCAATGGTTCGGTCTATTTTGATGTGGAGAAATTTGCCTCTGTCCATGAATATGGAAAATTATCTGGAAGGAAGATAGAGGATCTTTATTCCAATACGCGTGATCTCGATTCTCAGAATGAGAAGAGATCGGGCCTTGACTTTGCTGTCTGGAAAAAGGCTTCATCGGGGCATATTATGAACTGGCCATCGCCGTGGGGTAACGGATTTCCGGGCTGGCATATCGAATGTACCGCCATGAGTACCAAATATCTGGGTGAAACTTTTGACATTCACGGCGGTGGGCTCGACCTGCTCTTCCCGCACCATGAAGCCGAGATTGCACAAGGTGTGGCCTGCTTCGGACACGATACGGTCCGCTATTGGATGCACAACAACCTGATCACCATCAACGGTCAGAAAATGGGGAAGTCGCTTGGGAATTTCATCACACTTGACGAATTTTTTTCAGGAACGCATCCCCTGCTTGAAAAGGCATATTCTCCGATAACGATACGATTCTTCATTTTACAGGCCCACTACCGGAGTCCGCTCGATTTTTCGAATGAGGCACTCCAGGCTGCCGAGAAGGGACTTGAACGGTTGCTCAAAGCGGTTGCCTTGCTTGATGAACTTAAACCTTCGGCAGATTCAACGCTTGATGTGGAGGGGCTAAAAGAAAAATGTTATGCGGCGATCAATGATGATCTGAACACACCGATACTGATTGCCCATCTGTTCGACGGGGTCAAAATGATCAATTCGGTTAATGATGGCAAAGCCTCGGTAAACGCTGGGGACCTGGCTCTTTTGAAAAAGCTTTATCATGAATTTACATTCGATATCCTGGGCTTCAAATCTGAAACTGCTATCGGCGGATCCGACCAGAAGGTGTTAAAAGAGGTGGTTGATCTATTGCTGAATCTGCGTGTCGAAGCCAAGAAGAACAAGGAGTGGGCCACCTCCGACAAAATCCGCAACAGCCTTTCCGAATTGGGATTTGAGATCAAAGATACCAAAGAGGGATTTAGCTGGCAGTTGAAAAAATAAAACTCGAGTGAGCAAGTGTCTAATTCAGGTTCTGAGCTAATCACCTCCTCACTTTTAAAAGCAGTTTTACTGTAACGCCTTCTCCATTTTTACCAGCCCCTCTTCCAAAACTGAGCGGGGACAACCGAAATTCAGTCTGAAATAGCCATCTCCACCGGTCCCGAACCTGCTACCGTGATTCAAGGCAACACCTGCTTTGATCAACCGTTTTGCTAACTCTTGTTCGCTCAGACCATAGGAATTCAGATCCATCCAGACCAGGAAAGTAGCTTCCGGTTTCATGATTTTCACCCTGGGCATTCTCTCTGAGATGAAAGACTCCAGAAATTTATAATTGTCTTCAAGATAAACCATTAATTGATCAAGCCAGTTGTACCCATCACGCAGGGCAACCTCTGTGGCAATATTTCCGAAGATATTTCCGCTATGGATATGTACGGTATTTAAAACCTGCTCATACTTTACCCGGATCCGTTTATTTGGGATGATGACAAAAGCGGAGGAGAGTCCTGCCACATTAAAGGTTTTGCTGGCGGCCATCAAAACGGCACTGTTCATCGCGATTTGCTCAGAGATCATCGGAACTGGGATATGCTTACTACCAGAAAAAACCAGGTCCGCATGAATCTCATCCGAAACAATGAATATGCCGTTTTCTGTACAAATCCGGCATAACTCTTCGAGCTCTTCCTTGGTCCATACCATTCCTCCCGGATTATGGGGGCTGCACAGGATGAGCATTTTGGTATTCTCATCGATCCCCTTCTTCAGATTTTCAAAATCGAAAGTATACCTTCCGTCCCTAATAATCAATGGATTTTCAACCATCTTCCTGCCCAACCCTTTAATGCTGGTGAAGAATGGAAAGTAGACCGGAGGCTGAACAATAATCTTGTCACCGGGTTCTGAAAGGGCCATAACCAACAGGGAGACTGCCGAGACTACCCCGGGACTGGTGGTAATCATCTCTTTTTCAATCTTCCAGTCATGCCGGCGATCCACCCAATTGATAATCGACTCGTAAAAACCATCCGTACGATAAGAGTAAGCCAGAATTTCGTGGTTCAGCCGCTGCCGCAACGCATCTATGATAAAGTCAGGCACCCTGAAATCGGTGTCGGCAACCCAAAGTGGCACAGCATCCGCATTTCCAAAAAAGACATCCAGCATATCGTATTTGAGGCAGTCAGTGCCGCGTCGTTCTATGATCTCATCAAAATTGTATTTCTTCATTTTTAAGTATTTTATTTTATACTTTGCCAGTTGCCACCAGCCAGTTGCTAACTCTCTATTTTCTTCAGCCAGTTAAAACCCTCCCCCTTTTCAATCTTTAATACAAAATCAAAACGATTTGGATCAAGACAAAGTTCAAAATCAAAGGCGGGTGACCACTCGTGATTGGCGGGGTCGAGTAGACGAGCCCCGTCACCGATGGCGAGCATTTCCTTCATTTGATCGAAATCGGGCTCCGTACCCTGCAATTTATTGCGTATATATTCCGCCAGAAAGGTATCCTCCTGAGTCGGATAGCGCCCTTCGTAACCCATGCAAACGAGGCTTACTACAAGTGGATCTTTTTGTTGGATATATCGGATTATGGCACCCGCATTGACAAAACTACCTGTTACAATCTCATCGGCCAAAGAGGCATTGGCAATACCCTTGGTTCCCGAGCTGGTGGTCATGACGATCGTTTTTCCTTTAAAATTTTGGTTTATAATATGCGTCGGGGAGTTCCCAAAATCAAAACCAGGGACTTTCCGCTCGAACCGTTCACCCAGCATGACTAAATCAGGCATCGCCTTCTTCAACTCAAAAGCTTCCCCAACATGTTCAACCGGGATAATCTTCTCAGCTCCGGCGGCAAAAACATAACAAGCAGTGGAGAATGCCCTGAAGACATCGATCACAACTGTCAGCCCTTTCGCCTTTTTGGCCCCCTTTGTAAGCTGAAGAATTTCAATTTCCATATACCGCTTTTAATCGTTCCTTGCGGAACTTTTGTAAATTGGCAGCGAATTTAACGTAAAAAGTAGAAACGTACGATGATTTCTGTCGCTATAAAAGGTTTATCGCTATTGCAATTCAATAATCTGTCCGGTTATCCTGAATTGGTCCACTTCTCCACCGTACGTACCGGAGGTAAAAGCACTGCAAATTACAGCTCGTTAAACCTGGGGCTCAACTCGGGTGATGCCCATGAAAATGTAATCGCCAACAGAAACACCCTCTCTAAAGCATTGGATATAAGCACTGACCGGTTAATCTTCCCGAAGCAGACCCACACCTCAACGGTAAAAATAATAACCGATGATTTTTTTGCAGCCGGTGAAACGGAGCAAAAACAGTATCTTCTTGAAACTGACGCCCTGATTACAAATCTCAGGGGAGTTTGCATTGCCGTAAAAACCGCCGATTGCGTACCAGTGCTCCTGTTTGATCCCCGCCGGAAGGTTGTTGCAGCGATCCATGCCGGGTGGCGCGGAACTGCACAAAACATAGTTTTAAAAGCAATTCACAAATTGGCTGAAGAGTTTGGATCAGATCCGGCCGATCTGGTTGGTGCCATAGGACCTTCCATAAGTCCTCAGGTATATGAAGTCGGGGCCGATGTTCATCACCAATTTGATCCTAAATTTCATCGTGACACAAATCCGGTGATCCCGGGCAAACGATTGCTTGACCTCTGGAAGGCCAATCGTCATCAGCTGATCGGAGGAGGTGTCTCTGCTGAAAAGATCGAATTAGCAGAGCTTTGCACCTGGACAGAGAGCAGCCGTTTTTTTTCAGCCCGTCGCGACGGAGCCAGGACAGGCAGAATGGCTACCGGAATTATGCTCCGATAGTTGATTTGAGCAAAGAATGTTATATGTCTATTGAAGGACACAATAAATACAAATTCAATACCTTGAGCGAAACATATAACTATTTAAAAACTGTTTAATATTGGGTTCTTAATCCCGTCAGGGATCCGCCAGTTGGCGGATGGGTAGAAAACAGAATAAAATATAAGGTTTCGTCCCGGACGGGACGATATACTATATGCTATTCTATTCTTCTACCCATATTTTAGGCCTAAGGCACTACTTTAAAAAAGCATTGGGCACCAATGAAACCGAAGTATAAAGGTTAAACAATTTCTAATGCTCTATGTACAAAATTAAGATCAAATGTAATTTTCAAACAGTCGAGTAAAGAGCCGCCAGCAACCTTTCTTAAATCTATTTCCCGCGATTGGAAAAAGAATAGGGAAGGCTTTCAGGTGAAGTTCCCCTTGATTTATTGGGAGCTTTTGTCATGTCAAACTGAAGTTTTCCCCCTTTTAAAAAAGTGGTATGTGTGATATAATTTTTATCATATACGGCTCCGTTGAGGGTGACTTTATTTAAATAAATATTCTCAGCACTGTTTTGAGGTGCATCAATCTCAAATTTCTTCCCGTTTTCGAGCGTCAGGGTGATTTTTTTAAAGAGCGGTGAGCCGATGGCATACTCACCCGTTCCGGAGGCCACCGGGTAGAAACCCATTGCCGAGAAGACATACCAGGCCGAAGTCTGGCCATTGTCCTCATCACCGCAAAGTCCGTCCGGATTGGGATTATAGAGCTTGTCCATCGTCTGTCTGATCCAATACTGACCCTTCCAGGGTTGTCCAAGATAATCATAGAGGTAAATTGCATGCTGTACAGGTTCATTCCCATGCGCATATTGTCCCATGTTGGCAATCAGCATCTCGGTGATTTCGTGAATCTGTACGCCATAATAGGAGTAATCGAAGGTTGGGGCAGCAACGAACATCTCGTCCAGACGATCAGCCATCTTCTGACGCCCTCCGAAAAGGTTCGCTAACCCCTCGGGATCGTGGAACACACACCAGGTCCAGTGCCAGCTCGACCCTTCGGTAAAGGCATCCCCCCATTTGTCAGGACGGAAAGGGGATTGGAAAGTGCCATCCTCGTTTCTTCCGCGCATGAAGTTGACCGATTTATCAAAGACATTCCGGTAATTCAGGGCACGTTTCGCAAATCGGTCGATCTCCTCCCGAGGACGCCCGAGATCCTTTGCCAGCTTCCAGATGCACCAGTCAGCGAAAGAATATTCGAGGGTTCTGGCCGTATTCTCATTCACCCCGACATTATAGGGGATATAACCCAATTTATTATAATATTTAACCCCATAGCGACCCACAGAATGCATTGGTCCTTCGTTTTCGGTGTTTTTCAGGATAGCCTCATACAATTTCGAAATATCAAACCCGCGGATTCCCTTGAGGTAGGCGTCTGAAATAATCACCGCTGAGTTCGAGCCAACCATGCAGTCGCGGTGACCCGGACTGGCCCACTCGGGAAGCCAGCCACTTTCATCGAATGTATTGGCAAGCCCCTCCATGAGGTGAGAACTCAGGGTTGGATGCATCAGGGTAAAATAGGGGAATACCGCCCTGAAAGTGTCCCAAAATCCATTGTCGGTAAACTGATATCCCGCAACGACCTTCCCATTATATGGACTGTAATGGACTACCTTATTATTCGCATCAATTTCATAAAACTTGCGGGGAAAGAGCATCGTATGGTAAAGAGCCGTGTAAAAAGTACGGTTTTGGTCAACGGTTCCCCCTTCAACTTTTACCCTGGCAAATTCTTTGTTCCAGGTCTCTTCTGCTTTACTTCTGGTCTGATCGAAAGTCTGATCTCCGACCTCTGTGTTCAGGTTAAGCTCTGCCTGTTCCAAACTGATAAATGAAGAGGCCACCCGAGCATGGACCTGCTCTCCCTTTTTAGTCTTGAAGCTGATTATCGCCATCACGTGGTTCCCTTCGGCCATTTCACTTCCCACGGTCAGAACACTGTCTTTCCAGGTAGCTGTTTCCGTGAATTCCTTGTCAAACCTGATCACAAAGTAGTTGTGAAAATTCTCGGGAACACCCCCGTCGTTGTTTCTGCAATAGCCTGTAATTTTCTTTTCCCTGGGTAATATCTTCACCATCGATCCTTTGTTAAAGGCGTCAATCAAAATATGTGAAGAGGCAGATTCGGGGAAGGTAAACCGGAACTGTGCGGCACGCTCAGTTGGGGTTATCTCTGTAACGACGTCATAATCGGCAAGGTATGCGCGGTAATAATGAGGTTTCGAAACTTCGGCCTTGTGCGAAAACCACGAAGCACGCTTATTTTCATCAACGATGAGAGTGCCCGTTTCGGGAAATAACGAAAATGCAGCATAGTCATTGATCCACGGGCTCGGCTGATGGGTCTGTTTAAATCCCCGTATTTTCACATCATGATACCTGTAACCCCAGCCATTTCCCATTTTATTGGTTTGAGGGGTCCAGAAATTCATTCCCCAAGGTAAGGCAATGGCAGGATAGGTATTGCCGTTCGACAGGGCATGGTCAGAATCGGTTCCTACTAGCGGGTTCACATATTCCACCAGCGAACCCTGACCACTCTTTTGCTGTCCGGAGGTATTCAACGCGAACAGCACAAACACTAATACTACAAATCTAAGTCTCATTTCCATCGTTTTAGTCGTTTTCCTTATCAAAAGTTTAACTCCACTATTTTATTTCCTTATTTCCGTTTATTTAACCAGCTGCAAAACACAAATTATCCTTTCCGCCTATCCGCTCACCTGGACCTCAAGACCGGTTTCCACTTTAACCCGGAGTGCAATTTTCTCCAATTCATCGACCGAAACTTTAAATAGATCGTTGGAAGGGGTATCACGGGCAATGGTATAAATAGTCACAGATTTTGGCTGAATCTCCCTGAGCAGAGCGATCCAGGCCACCAGTTCTGATTCTGTCGTATTGTCTATTTGGGTCCCTTCAAAACTACCCCGGATGAACATTGTCTGTATAATCTGGCTGCCATTGAATTGCTTTAGATTCTGCACCACCTTCACAAGATCAAATATTCCTACAGGTTGATCGAGAACTCGTATGGTCTCCGAAATACCCGAATCAAGTTTTAGAATATTATCATCCACCTTTTTTAAGGCCTCAACAACCTTTGCTTTATGAAGCATCGTTGAATTGGAGAGGACAGCAATCCGCGCATCCGGGCATATTTCACCCCTTATCACCAGTGTATCATCGAGAATAGCGGGAAATTCAGGATGCATTGTCGGCTCGCCATTTCCGGCAAAAGTGATCACATCAGGGAGCGATCCCTCCCGTTTCATATCCTCCAGTTTTTCCCTGAGCAATCTTTGAACCGTAATCCGTGCCGGGAAAACGGCTTTAACACTCCCTTTTTCAGGATTCCATCCGCACTCACAATAAATACAATCAAACGAACATAATTTGGAATCGTTGGGCAATAAATTGATTCCAAGCGAAACACCCAATCTTCGACTGATTACGGGTCCAAATATTGTCTGATCAAAAAGAAATGTCGGCATACGGTTGTTTTGAATTAAATGATTTAAACCTAAATAAAGTTCATTTAGATAAGCTTTTTTACCCTCGATTGAGGTTTCAGCCGAAGGTTCTGCAGATCCATCCCGGTAATCAGGTTGATTCCGGGCCGTTTCCCGATTTCAATGGTTCCGGCCCAGCGATCCATTTCCAGGGCTCTGGCCCCGTTAAGCGTAGCCCACGATATTATTTCGCTCAGGGGAACAGACGGGAAATGGGTCTGGATTGTTTTCATCTCCTCCAATATGGAGAGTTTATGGTTTGAGCAGAGACCATCTGTTCCGAGGCATATCTGAAGTTTATTTTTGCGGAAGAGTTCAATGTCGGGAAGGAGGTTTTCGATAAAAAGATTGGATTCCGGACAGAGGACAAACCAGGTCTCACTTAGTGGCCTTGTCCGGCTGATCAGGTCAATATCCGGTTGCCCTGTCCGGATGTTGTGCACCAGAAGAAGTTTATTTCCCGTTGGAATCCATCCGATGACGCTTTCCAGAGCCCCGACTCCTGTAGGGCTGAACGAAGAAAGATCCAGATTGAGATTTTCTGTCAGGTGGCGGTAAACACCCCCATTGCCGGACCGGAATAGATCATCCTCTTCGGTACACTCCTGGCTGTGAATCGACAAAATTGAGTTTTTACTGATCGCAAAGGATGCTATTTTATCGAACAGCTCCTTAGAGATTGCATATGGCGAATGAGGGACTATTGAAGCGGACAATCCCATTTCCAGCGCTTCATCATAGCACCGGGACGCCAGCCCGAAGGCTTTTTCAGCCCGTTGGGGAGAAAATCCGAGAGCCTCAACAAAGGTATGATACGTGATTTTTGATTTCGATTTTATGGCAAATGTTGCATTTGTATTGGAGATATCTCCCACAGCCACTACACCTGCTCTCCAAAGTTCGGAATCGGCACTCGCAGCTCCAGACAGAACCGGTGCCTCTTCCTGATTACGTTGGGCCGCCACATTTTTCAGAAATTCGGGAAGTCCCGATTTTTCCCGGAAAGCCGAATGCAAGTGGGACAATTCCAGATGACAATGTGTATTGATAAATCCGGGAGTAATAACCCCGCTGTAAAACTCAACTCCGGCTCTTTCGTCAAGCTGCCCCCCGGTGTCAATAATATCTGCCACAACCCCCTGATCCGTGAGGACGATAATCCCTTTTTCAAGAATTGTCCCATTTCCCATGAAGATATAGTGAGCGGAGAACCTGGGCATAGATCACTATTTTTTTACGCGCTGTATGGAGTCTTTTGCCCTGGATCTGGCGTCCATTTCGTTTAACCGGTTGAGCACCTCATCATAAATAAGCTTGTACTTTTCGGGATACTTGCCATAATACAGCACCGAGGATTCAAGCTCTTTCTCGTTGACCTTATATTTCTTAAGAACAGAAAGATAGAGGTCTTCCTGATAATTTGGACTGGTAATCTTCTGCATGTAACGCTGCGCATAAATACCTTCGGCCAAATGAATTTCAACGAGTATCGGAGTGAGCTCCTTTTCAGACATAATCCCATTGGGTATTCTGTTTCCCGAGCAGGCCAGAACCAGCATTACAGCTAAAATGATCAGGCTATTTCTCATTCGTCATCCTCCATTTGCTTTATTTCCCTGAATTTTTTTGAGAAAGGTGATGCAAAAACAAAAGCATTGAGCTTTTTATTGCGCGTATTAAAGATCTGAGAACTATTTCCTTCCCAGCACTTTTGCCCCTCTGAGATGAAAAGAATATTGTCGCCGATCTCCATCACCGAATTCATATCATGGGTATTGATGAGTGTTGTGATGTCAAATTCGGAGGTAATCTCTTTTATGAGTGCATCGATCAGGATTGAAGTTACCGGATCGAGCCCCGAGTTTGGCTCATCACAGAATAAATACTTAGGATTAAGGGCTATAGCCCGTGCAATGGCAACCCTTTTGCGCATACCTCCTGAGATTTCTGAAGGAAACAAGTGATTCGATTCCCGGATATTGACCCTTTCGAGGCAGAAATTAACCCGCATCATCTTCTCCTTCATGGTCATAGTGGTAAACATATCCATGGGAAACCTGACATTTTCCTCAACATTCAGGGAATCAAAGAGAGCTCCGTTTTGGAAGACCATCCCAATCTCCTGACGGAGTAACTTTTGTTCTGAAAAATCCATGTTAAGTGTATTCCGTCCATCAAAAAGGATTTCGCCCATATCGATATCGAAAAGTCCAACAACAGACTTTAAAAGAACGGTCTTCCCGGAACCGCTTTGGCCGATGATCAGGTTGGTTTTCCCCTTTTCAAAAACGGAAGATATGCTTTTCAGAACCTCCCGACCTTCAAAAGACTTGGATACATTTTTTATTTCAATCATTTGAATAGCAATTGAGTAAGGACCAGATCGAAAAACAGAATCAGGATGCTGGTATTGACCACCGCCTTGGTACTTGCCCGCCCTACCTCAAGGGCACCACCCTGAACAAAATAGCCCATATAGGCCGGCACCGAGGCAATTAGAAAACCGAAAACCAGGGTTTTAATAATCGAGAAAGAGACATAAAACGGAACAAACAGGGTGGTTATTCCAGTCAGATAGGTTGCTATGGTTACCGCCCCGGAAAGAGGACCGGTAATTAATCCACCTACTAACCCGCAGAAGACACTGATTATAAATAAGAACGGGCTAATAAAGACGACTGCAATGATTTTTGGAAGGATCAGGTAGGATGCTGAGTTGATCCCCATAATTTCCATTGAATCAATTTGTTCGGTGATCCGCATGCTTCCAAGTTCAGAAGCGATATTGGAACCCACCTTCCCGGCAAGCATCAGACTCAGGACTGTAGAGGAGAATTCAAGGATCAGCGTATCGCGGTTTCCAAGTCCGATAATATAAGTGGGCATTAACGGATTAACCATGTTATAAGTCAGCTGAAGCGTGATGATGCCTCCCATGAATACGGAGATTACAGCCACAATTCCAATTGAATTAATACCCAGTTTTTCTATTTCAAGGATTAATTGCCGGATATAAATTGAGTTCTTCTCCGGCTTTTTAAATACCCTGACCATCAGCAAATAATATTGTCCAATGTGATAAAATATACCCACTTACTAAATTTAATTATTAATTATTGAAAATTAACTGATTACAAAAATAAATCTGGTCAAGCCAAAAGAATTCCTACCGGTTAAATTTTCCCGTAAAAGTACAAAAAAATGGTGCTACGACGAAATATAGCAGGAAACAAAACAAGTAGCAAAATGCCTTTTAGATTTTGATCGGAAATCACAGGGAGTAAATATCGGTAACCTTTTAGTCGGGACCAAACGTTACCTGGAGATTTAGCTGGTCTGCCAGTTTTTTATTTATAATATCCGTGCCGATGGATGAGCTTTTCATTGGCAGGAGATCGCGACGCTATGTTAATTGTATGCTTTTTTATTTCAAAAAAATAAATAATTTTGACTAAAAATAAGAGGATGGAAAATAATAAGAATTTTTGTGTGATTATGGCCGGTGGTATCGGTAGCCGGTTCTGGCCGTTAAGTACCGCTGAAAAGCCAAAACAGTTTTTAGATATTCTGGGCGTTGGACGTACCCTTTTACAGCTAACTTACGACCGCTTCTCGCGAATTATTCCCGCGGGTAATTTTTTGGTTGTTACAAGTGAAAATTATAAAAACCTCGTCCTGAGCCAGCTTCCTCAACTGAAGGAATCGCAGGTCTTATCAGAACCGCTGCGCCGCAATACCGCTCCGTGTGTTGCCTATGCAACCTATAAAATCCTCAGCACCTGCCCCGATGCCAATGTTATTGTGGCTCCCTCGGATCATTTAATTTTAAAGGAGGATTACTTCCTGGAAGAGGTTAATAATGGCCTCAGGTATGTTGCTGGGACCGATGTTCTTCTCACCCTGGGATTGCAGCCAATCCGTCCTGAAACTGGTTATGGATATATTCAGGTGGCTGAAAAGATAGCTTTTGAACAAAAAAACAACATGTTCAGAGTCAAGACTTTCACCGAAAAACCCGATCGTAAAATGGCTGAAGTTTTCGTTGAGACCGGCGAGTTTTACTGGAATTCAGGGATTTTTATCTGGTCGGCCAGGGCCATTCTGGACGCCTTCACCAAACATCTGCCCGAAGTGACTGCACTGTTTGAATATGGTAAAAAGCATATCAATACCCCAAATGAGGTCCAGTACATCAACAAAGTTTATTCCGAATGTCCAAATATCTCCATTGACTATGGGGTAATGGAAAAAGCCGATAACGTCTATGTTTTGTGTGCCGACTTTGGATGGTCAGACCTGGGAACCTGGGGATCGCTCTACGAAAATCACAAAAAGGATGAATCGGCCAATGCCATTAGCGGCAACAAAATTTTCCTCTACGATACCCGGGAGTGTATCATCAACATGCCAGACAATAAAATAGCTGTTATTCAAGGACTTAAAGATTATATCGTCGTTGAATCAGAAAAAACTCTTCTCATCTGCAAGAAAGAAGACGAACAGCAAATCAGGCAGTTTGTAGCTGATGTTATGCTGGCCGAAGGGAAGTAATTATCACAATCTCTTGATCGTCAGCTGGTGCACTACTGAATCGCGCAGCACGTTGAATTTGGAGAGGTTGGCAGGTTTGACCGGTTCTGCTGGCGGCGATTTGACCGTCAGCGGATCAACCGGCGTTCCCCCCATATATACCCTGAAATCGAGATGTGGACCCGAGGCAAGCCCGGTGGCGCCGACATAGCCAATTACCTCACCCTGTTTTACATGGGCAGCAATTTTTAAGCCGGCAGCAAACCTGGATAAATGCATGTAACTGGTAGAATAGACCGAATTATGTCTGATTTTTACAAAATTACCACCACCAGCAGGCTGGTACCCTTTTTGAAGAACGACCCCATCTCCAATGGTATATACCGGTGTTCCCGTTGCAGCCGCATAGTCGACACCGTGATGGGGCCTGACGATGCGCAACACGGGATGCATCCGGTTATTTGAAAAGCGGGAGCTGATATGGGAAAATTTCAGCGGCGCCTTCAGAAACGATTTTCTCAGACTGTTTCCCTTCTGGTCAAAAAAACTATCCCCATCTTCCTGGGTAAACCGGATGGCATAAAAATCGTTTCCACCCTGGGTAAATGATGCAGAATAGATTTTTCCCGGACCAATTGACTCACCGTTTACAAAGTCTTCATCATAGATAACAGTAAACTGATCACCCCGCTGGATAGCAAAGAAGTCGATGGTCCAGGCATAAATATCTGATAACTGAACGGCTAACAGAGGACTGATATGGCTCTCTTTTATCGCATTCCAAAGGGAACTGGTGATCACTCCAGAAGCGGTTTGTCTTTTGGAGGTCACTTTTTGCTTGCCCGCGGTGACCAATAACGAACCGGTTAATGAATAAAGGTAATAATCGACATTATTGTTTTCATAGGCCAGATAGAGTGGTTTTCGGTTTGAATCCCTGGAGTAGAACATGGTGTAACGGTTCCCCGCTTTCATTTTCCGCACATCAAAAACGGCAACCGAGTTTTTTGCCAGCTGATCCACACTCTGCGGAGAAACTCCACGGTCAATCAGGATGTCCGAAAGATTCTGATTTCTGGTCACCCGCCCCTCCTCGATATGGAATGAATCGGCCTTTAAACCATAAAGCAGTTTAGGCTCAGGAATACGAACCACCAGATCCTCACCTATTGGGGGTATCTTTTGATAGTAACGCATATATACCGAAGTGATTAAAAACCCAAGTACGGCAATCACTAATCCTGCGATCACATATTTCAGACGATTGGTCATTGATTCAATTTAAATTTGATACTCCCTCTAATTAATTACAGGAAAACAAAACCGTCCCAATTTTCATTGGAACGGCTTTTTTATTTGTTTAAGAATTTCTGGCTTACCGGACTAAGGGAATCAAAGTCAAATCAGCTTTAAAGAAATTGAAAATAAAGACACTTTTTAAAGATCCTTAGAAGGCCCTGACCGCTCTGACGATAAACAGATAGTCCTTGTAATTGTAATATTGGTAGCCGGTCTTGAATAGCTGGCTCCAGGCTGTTTGGCTGTTGTTCTCACTGGAACTCCAATAGACATAAATACCGAAACCACCCAGGTTCGCGTTGGCGCCGTTAGCTCCCTGACCAATATTCATATACATCAGGTTAAGCTCATCCTTTGACGGCAAAAACCAGTCCGTATATCCCCCAATGGTGAGTGACCTGCAAATGCTTGCTGCATTGTTGCCAGCCCCCTGAGTTAAAAGTATAGCCTGCGTGTTAGCCATCCCTGTCCCAACTGCAGTGCCTGTCGCTCCACTGCTCTTGTAACTTCCATTCCACCAGGGAATACTTAATGCCTGATCGGTCGGTGCGGCAACCAAACCGTGTTGACCGGTTGCATCGATATAAAACACAATACCCCCTAGATCTCTTTTCCCGACAAACGAAATGGCTGCTGTAATCGAAAACTGGGCTCCGTAGGATGTTCCTACGCTATTGGTGGCATATGCCCTGACATAATAGGTCGTTCCCGGATTCAGCCCTGTAAGTGTGCTGGCATAAGAGCCGGGACCACCCCCATCAACCGACTTATTGTCAGTAATCTTAGGATTCTGAGTAGTTGCCCAGCAAACTCCGCGGGCTGTTATTGTCGCACCGCCATCGGAATAGATTGACCCTCCGCTCGATGCAGTTGTTGAGGTTACTCCCAGTACCGGAGTGGTAATGATGGTGGATAACGTATCATTGGTGGTAATCGTCAATTGATTGCCGTAAGAGGTTCCACCGCTATTGATCGCATAGGCTCTCACATAATAAAGGGCTCCGGGGTTTAATTTGGTAAGATAACTTGTAAAGGTACCTAAACCGGTTCCATTACTGGTTTTACCATCGTTGGTCGTCGGATTCTGATTGGTGCTCCAGCAAACTCCACGGACTGCAATTGGAGATCCGTTATCGACCGTAACATTTCCACCTCCAAAGGCTGTGGATGAAGTAACTCCGGACAAACTGGAGGTAGTCACTACCGGAGCAAGAGGCAATGTGTTAAATATCAGCTGATTACTATAAGCTGTTCCCACGCTGCTGGTAGCATAGGCCCTGACATAGTACGTAGTTGACGGATTTAACCCCGACAAGTTGCTCGAAAAGTTCCCGATACCGTTTCCATCACTGGTTTTATTAGCTGCAGTAGTAGGTTCGGGACTTATACTATAGCAAATACCAAAGGCGGTAACCAGGGCGCCTCCGCTGGCGGTTACCGCACCACCGCTCATGGCAGAGGTGGAGGTAATATTCGTTACGCTGAATATGGCAATTGTGGGCAGCACATTTGGCACCTGACTCTTCTGGCAGCCAAACAGTAAACCCAATAATACTCCGGAAAGGAGTGCTATGTAAATTGAGGATTTTGTTTTCAATATTTTTTCATTTTATAATTTGCAAACATAACGAATTAATTTTTTTTATGGCTACACTATTTTTCGTTATAATTTAATATCATTTAAATACTCAGTATTTGAGTTTATCAAAACCCTTCCCATATACCCCCATCACCTTATTGAGAGAGATAAATGCATCGGGATCCAGCTCTTTTATTTTGCGAAATATTTCGGGTGACTCGCGCTGCCGGACAACGGTCATGATGACTTTTACATTTCTTCCTGTATACCAGCCAGTTCCATCAAAAATGGTAAGTCCTCGCCGCGATTCAGTATTGATAAAGTTGGCTATTTGTTCATATTTATCTGATACGATAAACAACTGGACCGATTGCTGGGCGCCCGTGAGAAAGGCATCAATAGAATAGGCAACCACCCACATCGATACATAACCGTATACCAGCTTTTCAACCGAATGGAGCACAATAAACGAGGAGGCGATGATAATGACATCACAATACATGATAATCCGGCCAGGACTAATATTCCGGTATTTATTAATTATCATAGCGATAATATCAGTCCCCCCGGTACTTCCCCCTTCATTAAAAATCAGACCAATGCCGACACCTCCCAGGATTCCGCTAAGTATCGAGGATAAAAACATATCTTTCAGGATTGGCTCGGTAACAAAGTTTTGCATCACCGTTAACATTATCGCTATAATCGACATGCTGAAGATCGTTTTCAATCCAAAGTTGACTCCAAGCACTTTGATGGCAATAATCACCAGGAATACATTGATTATGAAGTAGGTATATCCGGTCCCGAATCCTGTGGCATAAAAAATAAGCATTGAAATTCCTGTTACACCCCCCCCTGCGATCTTCAAAGGGATAAGGAATGCGGTTATACCAAAGGCATAAAGTGCCAGGCCAATCACCATTACCGTGTAGGAACGGATTTGCAGAAAAATTTTAGATCTCATTTTTAACCCTATTTTGGCGCAAAAGAATAAATAGTTAGCTTAAAAAAAGCTGAAATATCACAGATTCTACCTGTTTTTGTAAAATTTATCTAAGTTGTTCGATAATTTTAAATCAGATAACCAATTTAAAACTATTTTTGGCAAGTTATTATTCTAATTACCGAATAATAAGCATTTCACGACAAATCTAATAAGAATCATACACAACAAATCGATCTCGAAATGAAAATTCATGAATATCAGGCTAAAGAGATTTTAGCGCGTTATGAAATACCGGTCACAAATGAAATACTGTGCTATTCGGTTTCCGAAGTACAGGCAGCTGCCGATCAGTTAGGTTTTCCATGTGTCGTTAAAGCTCAGGTACTTACAGGAGGAAGAGGGAAAGCAGGCGGTGTTAAGCTGGTCCGGAATGGTGAGGAAGCTACCCTTGCTGCCGGGAAGATACTTGGAATGGATATTAAAGGCTTCACGGTAGAAAAAGTGCTGGTTGCTCAGGGAGTCTCCTTTGTAAGTGAAATTTATGCAGGACTGACGATTGACAGGAATACCAAATCTGCCGTTTTCATGGTTAGCCGCGAAGGTGGTGTAGAAATTGAAGAGGTGGCCAAAGATAATCCCGATGCTATCTTTAAGTTTGCGATCGAGCCTGATCTCGGAATGGCCCCTTTCTTCGCCCGGAAAATCGCTTTTGCCCTTTTTGATGATCTTAATCTGGTCCGTCAGGCAACCGATCTGTTTCAGAAATTATACAAGGTATTTATTGATACGGATGCCTCGCTGGTCGAGATCAATCCGCTGGTGATCACATCGGACAACCAGCTTCTTGCCCTTGACGGTAAGATGACTTTTGATGACAATGCCCTTTTCCGTCAACCTGAAATTCTTGCCCTTAACGAACCCTCTGAAGATGAGAAGAAGGAGATTGATGCAAAGGATAAAGGGCTCTCTTACATACGTTTGGATGGCTCAATCGGCTGTATGGTGAACGGCGCCGGACTGGCCATGGCTACCATGGATATGATCAAATTATATGGTGGTGAGCCTGCTAACTTCCTGGATATCGGCGGGAGCTCAAATCCCCAGAAGGTGATTGATGCGATGAATCTGATCATTTCGGATAAAAACGTAAAAGTGGTGATGATCAATATTTTCGGAGGAATAACAAGGTGCGATGACGTGGCTAAGGGTTTGGTCGCAGCGCTGGAACAGATAAAAATCAAGATCCCGATTGTAATCAGGCTCTCCGGGACCAACTCAAAAGAGGGGCTCGAAATTCTGAAGAATGCCAATCTTCCTACTGTAGAAACGATGAGTGAAGCTGCAGAAAAAGCGATCAGCCTAAGCGTGGATTTTTTAAGATAATCAAATTAAAGTAATAAATATGAGCATTTTAGTTAACAAGAATACAAAATTGCTGGTCCAGGGAATTACCGGCCGTGATGGCAGTTTTCACACTCAAAAAATGATCGATTACGGGACAAACGTAGTTGGTGGTATTTCTCCCGGTAAAGGTGGACAAACAGTCCATGGAGTACCCGTTTTTAATACTGTCGCTGATGCCGTCAAAGAAACAGGGGCCAATACTTCTGTCATTTTCGTCCCTGCACCCTTTGCTGCGGATGCCGTACTCGAAGCTTCTGAAGCAGGAATCGAACTGGTCATTGCAATATCGGAAGGTGTCCCAACGCTGGATATGGTCAGAATCACCCCCTATCTGAAGAAAAAAGGGACCAAACTTGTCGGAGCAAACTGTCCGGGATTAATCTCTCCCGAAGAAGCGATGATTGGAATTCTGCCGGGAAGTATCTTTAAGAAGGGAAATATCGGTTTGATGAGCCGCAGCGGTACATTGACCTATGAAATGGTTTATCAGCTTACTCATAGCGGACTGGGACAAAGCACCTGCGTCGGAATTGGCGGGGACCCTGTAGCGGGACTATATTACGAAGAGTTATTGCAAATGTTTGAAGAGGATCCTGAAACAGCTGCAATTGTATTGATCGGAGAGATCGGAGGTGACGCAGAGGAGCGGGCAGCCCAATATATAAAAGAGCACATCACCAAACCTGTGGTCGCCTTTATCGGAGGATTAACCGCCCCTCCGGGGAAACGGATGGGACATGCCGGTGCGATTATCTCCAGCGGAACAGGAACAGGCGCCGAGAAAATTGCTGCTTTCGAGGCCGTCGGAGTACAGGTGGCTCGCCAACCCTCTGAGATTCCGGAACTTTTGAAAAAATTACTGAAAATTTGAGTTCGAAGAAAGAAGATCAACCCCAAAATATAGTTGCACATAAACCCGGTTAAAGCCGGGTTTATTTTTGTTAGATTGGAAACTTTGTTGTTTTTTTGGTATTTCAAAAACACTTATTTTTAAAATATGCCCGTTCTTAAGCTTATTTTTTTATTTCTTGGCAGCGTACTGGTTATTTCATGTTCAAAATCGACCGATCAGGTCAACATATCCGGACAGGAATTCCATTCCGGCACTTTTATCAGCAATGGTGACACCCTGAATTCCAAGAATGGCTCCAATGGAAGAACCATAAAAGGAACTCTCAAATCGGGTCAGACCTATTATTTAAACAGCCTCTTTGCCGATGCAACCATCAATGCAGGAGACACCCTGGTCATTCAAAGCGGGGTGACTGTACTCATTGACGGACCGCTCACGGGCAGAGGCGCCATCGGAACCCAGGATCACGCCCCTGGCATAGTGGTTAACGGGACTTTCCTGAGCATCGGAACTAAAGCAAACCCCGTTCTTTTCACTGTCAAGGATGCTTCCCTAAAATCAGATCCGACCAAAGATCCTCAGGATCCCAACGCAGATCCTGCATTTAAAGGTTACTGGGGTGGAATTCAAGGGGGAGCCGGATCAGGAGACATTATTATTAAATGGACACGTCTTGAGTATCTTGGTGGTCTCACTCCTTTATCAGCGGCAACCCGTTCGGGGAAAGCCCGTTACGGAATACTGGCGGATAATCCCGGTGCCAGTTTTGTACTCGAGGATTCATGGCTTTATGGCTCCAATAACGACATGGTGCGACCTGCAGGATGTAAATACGAGATTCTTCGTAACACTTTTGAAAAGGTAGGGCTCAGTGCCGGAGAATGCGTGAACGTTAAAAGTGGCAGCATTGGCGATATCGCTTATAACCTGGTGGTTGGTGGAACCGGTAATGCTTTCAAAACTGCGAATGCAGGCGGACTCTCTCCGCAAAGCAATATGGCGACCTATAACAATACAATTATTACCACCGGATACCGTCAGGCTAAAGCGGGCGAAGGTGGCTCGATCGATTTTGAAAACGGAGGACGTGGATTGGCCTACAACAACTTCATTGTGGATTGTGCCTATGGTCTGAGTGTTTTAGGGGGTGGAGGTGCCACTCCGGCAGCTGATACGATCAATATCAGTTACGGGTACACCTATAATTACGGAGACAATACAACCTTCACAACACAGTTTCTTCCGGCCGGTTTTATTTCCGTGCAGAAGACAGGTGACATAAACGGTGGTAATAATACTACTCCCGGAGCCAACAATCCCCTCTTTGTGAATTATTCTTTGCCAAGACCAGCCGGTACAAACTTCAGTGAAGCAAATTACGTGGGAAATTATGATTTCCATTTGCAAAGCAAGTCCCCGGCAATCGGCAAAGGCTATACCGGATTTCTGCCTTATGCAGTTGTTAAAAAGGATGCTGTATTTGGAGTAACTGAAATTACCCCTCCGGGTAGAGACATAGGTGCCTTTCAGGCAGACGGCTCAGGTAACAAACATTAATTATGAAACGGAAGGCACTTCCATCATCGATAATCCGAAGTCTGGTTTATTTTGTGCCGCTTACCTTTTTTCTGTTATCTTATACTTTAGCCTGCGCCCGGAATATGGACTCACTTCTAATCAAAGTGGCTGAATATCAGAAATCAGCAGGTGCTATCCATGGGAAGGTTCTGGACGCTTTTGACAGGAGTCCTTTGTCAAAAGCAACAGTCAGTATCAAAGGGGCAAACCTTTCTGCAGTCACCGATTTTAACGGCAATTATTCAATCTCCGGAGTACCTCCGGGAACCTGGGAATTGGATTGCAAGGCTGCAGGTTATGAAGAGAGGCTTTGGTCCATTACCCTGACCGGAAAAGAAATCACCGATCATGATTTCCTCCTCTCTCCCCTGAATAAACTTTTACCGGAGGTCACGGTCAAGGGATATGCGGATCCCGGCAGTTCAAAATATGCATTGCGTCTGCAAAAGGCTGCCGTACATATTATTGAGATTGTCCCTGAAGAGGTAATTGAACGATCAACAGATCTTACGATTACTGACGTAACCCGCAGGGTGATTGGCCTTTCTGTCAATAAAGACAGGACAGGAGAATCCGACCGGACAATCATTCGCGGTATTGATCCCAAATATAATTATACTTTGGTAGACGGGGTGAAAATACCAAGTCCGGGTGACCGAAGCCGGTATATCCCGCTTTCCCTATTCCCGGCTGATTTGGTTCAGCGGATAGAGGTATACAAGAACCTGACTCCAGACATGGAAGGGGATGCGATCGGAGGTGTTGTTAATCTGGTGATGCGAAATGCTCCTCCGGATAAACTGTTCAAAATCAGCTTCACAAGCGGGTATAATCAGACTTTTATAAATCAACCCTATCTCTCTTTTGGTAGGAACGATATCCGGAAAAGATCGCCCTATGAGATTCATGGTCCAAATTATCAGGCGACCGGAAGCGATTTTACGAAAGACAATTTATCTTTCCGGAATATACAACCTCTGCCCGATGCCTTGGGCAGCATCGTATGGGGTCAACGTTTTTTCCATCAGAAAGCTGGAATAATTGTAGCTGCGGATTATCAGGATATCAAAAGAGGTTCAACCGATTTCTTTATCCCCCAGAACAATCAGCCGCAGGAAAACAATGCGCCGGGACTCACTGACTTTTACCTTAACCGCTATTCCTCGACGTTGATCCGTGAAGGTCTTCATTCCAGGCTTGATTATGATTTCAATCCTGGAAATGCAATCACCCTTTCTCAAATTTATGTGAGTCTGAAGGATATAGAGAGCCGTCATCAAATTGATACCAGTCTGACCCAGGGTCGTACGATACCCGGTACCGGAAGAATAAATATTTCAGACCGCTCCCGCGAACATCTTCAGAATATTTACAATGCAACCCTCCAGGGTAACCACCAGGTAAATGCTCATTTATCCGTAAAATGGAGAACCGCATGGTCAGTGGCCAACGGACTTTATCCCGACTGGGCTGAGTTGTCTTCAGGTACAGCCCGTATTCAGCAGCCCGACGGATCGGTAGCTACAAGTCCTTTGCTCCTTAACCCACTTACGCGCAACTGGTTACGAAACAGGGAGCGGGATATTTCGACCTATCTTTACCTGGATTACCGCCTTTCAGTTAAGGACCACGAGTTAACGCTGAGTGCAGGTGGCCTATACCGGAATAAGGAACGGAATAACTTTTACAACGACTATATCTTTCAGCCAGCTATCACAACGAATCAGGGACAGCCATTTACAGATATCTATCATGCGCAGTGGACCAATGTCAATGGTCCTCAGAATCCTTTAGGGGCAGTGGCAAATCCCAATACCTATTCAGCCCGGGAAAATATAAATGCGGGATATTTCTCCCTGAAATTGAAGGGGCAAAAGGCCGAGTGGATCGCCGGCATCCGTTACGAAACTACAAATCAGGCATATATATCTTCCGTTGACCCAACCGTCAGCTACGGCAAGCAAGGGTCGATCCGATATTTTGATTTGCTGCCGTCAATACAACTAAAATACCAGATCAGTGATCAACAAATATTAAGGGCCTCAGGCTATGAAAGCCTTTCAAGACCGGCTCTGTATGATGTTACTTTTTATTCAGTGCAGTACGAGGATTATCAGGAAGCCGGGAACCCTTTTCTGCGGAGATCGCATGCTGACAACCTGGATTTGAGATATGAATTGTATTCCGGCGGACTAAATGTGATACAAGCAGGGGTATTTTATAAACGAATCGCAGACCCTTATGAAAGGACATTGCTCAACGCCGGAGATGAACTTTATCCGATTCCCTACCAGGGATTATCCTATACCCCAGCCGGTGTGTTAACCTCCCAGATGCGGAATGCCCCAACTGCCAATGCCTGTGGTTTAGAGATTTCGGCGGTCAGGTATTTTGGAAGATTAGGAATACAGGCAGGATACACCTATACGTATTCAAATATAAATCTTCCGGACAAATTCATTACGCGTGAGGATCCGGCAAATCCTTCAAGCAATCTAATTCCCGTAACCCGCAATGAATCAAGGCCATTACAAGGACAGTCACCCCATTTGGCGAACCTGGGTCTTCTTTATGCGGATAATCTGAGCGGATGGAATGCATCACTCTCCTGCACCTATACAGGCAAACGCATATATTCCGCTTCAGGCTGGTATGGACTTGACTACTGGCAGCGGGGCTACACGATAATGGATGCCTCAGTAGAGAAAAAACTGAATAAGAAGATGAAGGTATTTCTTAAAGTGACCAATCCGCTTAATACAACTATCGATGTTGATCTTCATAAGAGTAACCCTTCGTACGGGCAGGGATTAATTCCCGGACAACGGCGCAGTGACCTAATTACGGTGCTCAGGCAAACCGAACTCCCTGTATATTACGTGGGATTGCACTGGAACCTGCTTTAAATTGTAAATACCCTGAAGCATCATAGGATTAAAACCTGGCACCCAATCCGAAGTAAAAATTTCGGGCAACTGAAGTGATAATGCCAGGACCCGGATATTCATCTGTTCGCATCGTAAAATAGCGCTTGTCGGCCAAATTATTTACCCCCAATTTCAGATTGTAATTTTTAATCTTCAGCGATGCGCTCCAGTCCATCACACGATAGGCAGGGATCACACCTACCGCGGCATCAGGACTAAAGCGTGTATTGTTGGCATCGGCAAAGGAACGCGAGGTATAACTGATCAGCCAGGTTGTTGAAAACCTGCTGATTGCATAAGTTATTCCAAAGCGGTCAATGATATTTGGGGCAAACTCCACCCAGTTACCCCGAAATTGCCCGTTTACATATTGGGCATTTATGCAGGCCAATGAATTGAAAAAGCTGACTTCTCCTACCTTTGATTTACCAGTCAGCATCTTAACGGGATTTAGTTCAATATAGGTTTCGATCCCCTGATGGACCGAATTGGCCACATTGGTCCGGTAGGTGTATGGATTTCCATTAACATCCGTCAGCAATTCTATTCCAATTCGATGATTATAAGCCATATAAAAGGCTCCCACATCAAAATTCAAATAATTCCTGACTGTTCCCCTCCACCCCAGGTCGGCATTCCAGCCACGGGCATCCTTCAGGTCTGGGTCTATTTTGGATGACACCCCAATTGGTGTCTGATTTGAATAATCTGTCGGCCGGTAGGCTTGCGACCAATTGGCATAAATATTTGTTGTTGATGATGTTCTAAATTGAAGTCCTAATCCTGCAAGCGGAATATTCCGGTTTTTGGAGCGGTTAACCCTTAAAATGTCATCAGAGGCATCGTCAGTAATATAACCCCTTGCGGCTGACTTCAGATACTCAAAGCGAAATCCCGGAGTGACAGACAGATTGTTTCCGATCCTGAATGTATTCTCTGCAAAAACCGCCAGATTAGTGGTCTTGAAGTTTAAATCGTTTTCATAATTGCCTCCATATAAATTCAGATCGAAATCACTTCCAGTAGAGCCTGGACCGCCCTCCTCTCTTTTCATATCGCCGGTAAAATAGCGCACCCCTGCCGCAAGAGTCTGATGTGAGTTGCCAAGTTTGTACTGTGAGAGCAACCTTAATTCACTCGTTGAACTAACAAAACCCTCATGTTCTACTTCTCTCGGAACGTAAGTATTCGTTACCGGACTTATGCTGTCAGGAGTTTGAATACCGCCGTCTTCATTTCGCCAGACTAAATTACGGGCACTTATGTTTAATGCAGATTTTAAGGTAATTGAAGTATTTTCACTTAATTGATATTGCGCTGTTAAAGCCACAATGTTCCAGGGCGAACTTAGCCAGTTTCGCGCTCTGACCGATTGATGCGCATTTTGATTAAACTGAGCGTCATCCAATCCCCCGGCCATGTGGATCGTGTTGCGCAGGAGCGAATATTCAAGCCCCACCTTTAATTTATCTGTAGCTTCATACTCAACTTTAGCAAACCCTGTGAACTGACTGACCTGTGAATTTGGTCTCCAACCAGTAAGATCTTTATATTGCGAGTAGGCAAAATAGTGCCATTTCCGATTTGTTCCGCCCATCGAGAGGTAAGAGTTATGCAAACCAAAACTTCCGGTTGTCTGCTGGAAGCTCCCTTCAAACGGGTGATCCGGAGTACCATTCTGAAGGATATAATTGATCACTCCACCAAACTGCGGACCAAATTGCAGGGAAGATGCGCCGCGTGTGACTTCAATTCGTTCAACAGCCTCGAGAGGGGGCAGATAATAGGATTCAGGATAGCCATATAAATCGGCTGTAATATTATATCCGTTTTGCCGGGTATTGGTTTCGATAGATTGAGCAGGATTTAATCCCCGGAATCCGATACCGTTCGAAGGAAATCCCCCTCCTTCCGTCTCAGAATAATTACTGCCCGGGATCCTCCCCAGAACCTGCCGCGGATTATTAAGCGCTGTATTTGCGTTAATACTGTCGAGTATCAGCACTTCATTTTTCTTTCCGGAATAGATTATCCCGTCATGAACCTCGGTCATACGCCCCATCCCGCTGATTCGCTGAATGCCACGCACGGTAACCTCTTCAAGTGTGACAACTTTGCCGATACTGTCAACGGATATTCCCATATTTTTGACATGGTCGGATGCGATATTCCGGCCCAAGCCATTAAAAAAACCGCCGATTGCCATAAAAAGTAAAATTATTCTCATTTTGAATCGTTTATTTGACGATCCAAAATTAGGCGGCACCCCCGGGAGCCACAATCCCAAGATATGATGATTTAAATGAGATCCGAAGTACTGATGTCGTCCAGATCGATGATCTTTTTCAGGACTGCATACATGGTCAGCCCTGAGGCCGATTTAATCCCGGTTTTTTCCGAAATGTTCTTCCGGTGCGAAATGACGGTGTGGATACTAATCGACAACCTGTCTGCAACCTCTTTATTAGCCAACCCTTTGGAGACCAGCTGCAGAACATCAATTTCCCGTTTGGTAAGTTCATCAATCGTTCCGGATTCACTCTTTGTTCCCAAAGCGTCCAGAGATTCATTTATTTTATTGACTATCTGTATTTTAGAGTCAATCAAATTGAAACTGTCACCGGAGTTCTCAACTTTTTCATTAAGGTTCAGATACAAATATTTAATTTTCCGGACATGGGAGAATATTTGGTTCAGTAACCTTTCATTTACCTCAAAGATGCTCCTTGGAACGATGACAAGGAAGTATCCCGATAAATAAGGATAATCCATTAACTCGTTTGAATGGTGCAGCAGGATAACCTCATCAGAATTGGAGCCGGTTAAAATTTCAGCCATTCCGGCCAGAACGATATCCGAATTACAAATAACAATTATTTTATTTAAGTTGCTATTCATCTTTCCCGATCATCTTTTCAAGTTGCCTGACTTTTGGGATTAGAATTTTGTCTTCAATGCGTGAATGGTTTTTCATATCCTTTTCGAACATAAAAAGACTGGATAACAATGAATTGCCGATGTTTGGATCATAATTGGGCGGCAGATATTTTATAATTATATTTTTCAGATCAAACATTTTTTCATCCATATCACTGTGTTCCTTTTCAAAGCCCCGGATATTTGAGCCCCGGAATTCACTGAAAAACAAATCTTTATCCATAGGGTCGAGGATCGCTTCATTGAGTTTGAGAATATAAGGAAATACCCGCAGCTCTTCGATCTGAACATGATTGATAAACTCTTCCCTGAATTTATGATAGAATTTTCTGACGAGCTCATTCTCTTTGCATTCGCCGTAGCAGTCCTGCAGGAACAGATCAATTAACCTCTCCTGCTCGGGGAAGACATATTCCAAATAATATTTATGGGTTTTTCGCAGATAATCAATCACAATGACCACCGAGAAATCGAGTAATTTTTTCTCGGAAAAATAATTCTCATTCCTGAACACATTAATAATTTCGAGGAAGAAGGTAGCATCAATGCCATTTATGACACATAACTGTTTGATTGTAGCATCGCCAAACCCCAGTTTTAAACCAAACCTGTTTATTACAGGGAGTAAAGTATGGTCTTTATGAATTACTGCAGCGAGTTTATCCGTTTCCTTAAACAATTCCATCGAACGATCCGGTTTTCATTAATAAATATTCCTTATTTCAAGGACTTCCTTACAGAAACAATCAAATTGGAATGAATGTTTCAGCCTGATTTAAAACCGGTGGTCATCACATCTCTATAAAATGAAAATGCCCGGGTGACTGTTCATATTCAGAACAGTTACCCGGACACAAAGAAAATTGCTGGTTCGTGAAAATTAATGAATTACAGCATCAATAATCTCAATCACCTCATCTGAAGCCGCTACTATTACTTCCCGTACATTCCCCGGTAAGCCTGCAGCCAGTCTTTCGCCATCCAGAAAGGCTACATAGGTCTTATCGTCCTCTTTGAGGTAAACCGAAATCCGGCAAGGCATAATCACAGAAACAATCCTTTCGTCATTTTTCTCCAGCATTTGACCCGAATATTGAGGTTTGCAAACTTCAATCACCTTTACAGATCTCACTGTTTTACCCGATTTGGCCAAAGATTGCTGCAAATCGTGAACCGCCGGAATCATCCAGTTACGCCGTTCAGCCTCCGCTGTCAATAATTCCACGGTCTTTTCGAAGTCAAAAGGACTTACTTTTTCGAGAATCAACTGATTTGTTTCCATACTGTTATAAAATTTATAAGAGGCAAATAAATTTAATATTTTAGTTTCGAATGATGTGATCAAAGCGATAGGTTGGATTGGGCCGGCCCGGACTCAGGCAGCGCAATGCCATAATATTGGCAGTCAGGTTATCCTTCGCAGAGTTATTAAGTGTCTTTCTAACAATTTGTTCCAGCTCATCGGGACTCATCTCCACGCGGGCATTTAAGGTTAGACGGGCCTTGGTACTTATTCCGGCCAGACCGCGAAAGTTCAGGGTACTATTTAACCCGGTCAGGTTGGCGATCAGGTAGTTTTCATTCGATTCAAGGATAATTTTGAGATGTCCAACCGATGCTTTCAGGCTGTCGAACTGCTGACTCAGATCCTGCATAAGATTCCGTGCAAGATCATCCCAGTTTGTGGGTTCACCACCGAGTTCAATCGTGGTATTCAGCCAACCAAGAACCGCTTCACCTTCAGCATAGACATCATAATCAACCTCAACAATCCGCTTACCGGAATCAGTCCGGCGGGTTACCTCATTGAGCCACTCACCAATACCCTCTCCTGAAACTGCACTGATTGTCATCACATCTGCATCCGGAAAATTCAGTTTTGCCTTCTCTTTCAACAGAACCAATTCATCTGGTTTGAGCTGATCGGTTTTACTGATCAGGATGATATCGCTTTCTTCAAGCTGTTTTCGGAAAATATAAGCTGCACTGGGGTGAAGTCCTGCACTGCCACCATTTAAAATATCTTCGAGTCTCTCAGGATCGGCAAGGACAGTAAGCGGGCTGATTAAAAATTCACTTCCCATCTTTTCCTTAAGCGGCTGGACGATGGTCGCCGAGAGATCTGTGCAGCTGCCCACCGGTTCTGCGATGATGACATCGGCATTTGCCGAATTACGGACTTCCTTCATGCTGTTTATCAGACCGTTGAAATTGCAGCAGAAACAGCTGCCGCTCACTTCCCTAACCTGTACCTCATTGCGTGAAAGTATTGCAGTATCAACCAGATCAGGTGCCTGATCATTGGTTATCAGTCCAACCCGCTTTCCGCCATCCATAATTCGCCGGGCGGTCTCCCATAACAAGGTGGTTTTTCCTGCCCCAAGAAATCCGGCCACCAAAATAAGTCGTGTTTTTTTCATCTATTCCTTTTTACTATTTTATCTGATTATCAGTGTTGCAGTTGCAATCACACTTTGGGTTTGAACTCTTCATCGCAGGTTCAAGAAAATACACAAAAAAGAGGGAAGCCAACATCCCTCCAATTATTGGCCCTAGGATATACACAAAAAAGAAACCTCCAACCTTATCGGGAAATGCCGCGGGACCCCATCCGGTAACCCAGGCCACAAGCCGCGGACCAAAATCGCGTGCAGGGTTCAGCCCGGCCTGTGTAAGCGGGGCAACAAGACAAATTATGGAACTTACTGTCAATCCAATAAATAGCGGTGCCAATGCATCGTTTGGCCGTCCAATATTGCACCCTTCGGTAAGGGCAAAAATCATCAGTAACAGCACAAATGTTCCAAAGGTTTCTGCTCCGATGGCGAGCGGTAAAGATACGACTGCCGTACTGCCGGCATTTTGGTAGTATTCGCCAAACATTTTGGCGGTCTGAACCGATTCAGGAGTTCCCCGGATGATACTGTGGAGACTTTCGTATGCAGCGATTGAAGGTCCAAAAAGAAGATAGACCACCAATCCGGCCAGGATAGCACCCGTGAATTGGGCGATAAGATATACCGGCAATTTTCGGGCCAGCATCCGTTTTCCGATGACCATTGCAATACTTACAGCCGGATTCAGGTGGGCACACGACAAATGGCGGGTCAGATAAATGGCAAGAGTAACACCAATTCCCCAGACCAAAGCTATTTGCACAATTCCCTGATATGCACCAAATAACACAGACACCGCAACTGATCCGCACCCAAATAATACGAGCAGAAAAGTCCCCAGTGTCTCACCTATAAATTCTTTGGAATACCGCATTTCTATTTCTTATGATTTATGAATACCTTCAAATTTACCAACAACCCTCTTTATCAGATTATTGGGAAAACTGCTCCAAAGGTATTAAAAATGGAAAGATACAAAATCTTATTTATACCCTTCCATCACAATTCATGACCCTTTTCTTCCTGTATTTATTCCAAATGGCAAATACAACGGACAAAAACTGATTAAGCTGGTTAACACAAACACAGCTGCCAAAACCAGAAGTACAATTCCCAATACTCCGGTTATTACCCCGGTGTAGAATAAAACAGCAATTGCGACTGCAACCACCAGCCTGATTGCCTTGTCAATAGTACCCATGTTCTTTTTCATCTTCTTTTTTTTAGTGATTAATTACAATTTCAAACGCAAACCTATTCCGTAGTTTTTTTAATTTGTCCGATGATTTGGTTGTTTCACTAAAACAACCAGGTGATCAACTGACCGCCGGCTTTTGACTTCATTAACAATGCATAATCCTGATTCTCTTGCAAGATGAAGGATTCCTCCGTCAGCCATATAAGTCAGGTAATTCCGGTAATGCTCTCTGCCGGCCAGGTATTCAATCGTTTCACTAATAAATCCCGATAAACCGGTTGGCCTTGGAAACAGATAGTCACCGATAATTATCTGGTCTGCGACCAGGGAAATATCATTTAAAAGTTTGATCCTTTCATCCTTATTGACCTCATGAATCACATAGGTCAGGACAGCATAATCAAAGGGTTTCTCAACCCCTTTCTTTAGGTCACCAGCAGGGATATAAAGGAACGAAATTTTATCATTAGGCTCCCTTTGCAACATTGTGTCTGCCCTGCCAATATTCCGTTTCGACAGGTCTATCCCCAATACAGTTTCGCAATGATTCCCTAATGCAAATGCCAGCCTCCCGGTCCCGCACCCGACATCAATAACGGTTGAGTGGGGATCAATCAGCTCTTTTACCTGCACAAATAACGGATCCTGATTCGGTGCAATGACCCTGTCATAGAACCATCCATCATACCAATGATTTTTATTCTCTGTCATCGTTTTGCTGATTTTTAGCCTGTTTCCGGATGAAGTTAGATATGCTGATTCAAAATACCTGCCAGCTGATTTTTACTCACGACTCCCGATTGTCTCCAAACGATTTGCCCGCTCTTAAAAATGATTAAGGTGGGAACACTCTGAATCCGGTATTGCCCTGCCACAACGGCATTCTGATCAACATCTATTTTTATGACCCTGACACGCTCCCCGAATTCTGCAGCAACCTCCTTTAAAATCGGAGATTGCGCTTTGCAGGGGCCACACCATAAGGCATGAAAATCAACAATAACAGGTTTGCTGTCGTTTATGATCGATTCAAAATTCGCTTTCATACTTGATATTATTTTCTCCGGTACTTTCCTATCTCTTTCTCCAGTTCCTTCCCATGCAGGTTTTTTGCCAGGATTACACCTTTGCCGTCAATCAGAACATTAAAAGGTAATCCCTGAATGTTGTAGGTCCTGGCAACCGGCGATCTCCAGAACTTCAGATCACTTACCTGAATCCAGTTTATTTTATTCTTAACCAAAAAATTCTCCCAACTGATTTTTTTTGAATCCAGGGAGACTCCATAGATTTCAAAACCTTTGCCATTGCTAAAATGGGCGTGTTGATAGCTATGATATAACTTTGCCAGTTCAGTTTGTTCTTCAACACACGGAGCACACCAGGTACCCCAAAAGTCGATCAGGACTAACCTGCCTTTTAAAGAGGATAACAAAACGGTATCCCCATTGACCGAAGGAAGTCTGATCTCCGGAGCCTTGTCCCCTTTTTCGGGCCCGGTAGTCTGTGCCGTTGAAGGTGAAATTGTACTAACAGCCAACAAAAGGGCGACCACCCATATCAGAATTCTCATAAATTAATGATTGATAATTTATTCCGAAACCGGATAACCCTTGTCAATCCAGTCCACCTTGATGTTCTGAGGCAGGTTTAAGAGTTTATAATTGGTAAATTGCATGCTTTTTAAAAGCGCCATGGCAGGTCTTACATTGGGGCACCTCGAAAATGGGCAACATCCGCAGTAAACCACGATCTGTGAATTTTTTGGCAACTGATTTAGTTTTTGCTTTAAGGTATTGAGGTTATCCGCACGCATGGCAGGGCCAATATCTATTGATCCTTTGATAATAGCCTGCATACCAATACCAAAGACAATTGGCTGGGGAGATTTGGGATTGTTCAGAACTTTTGCAAGTTCAGCTGGTGCCAATAATTGCGCCTGTGTCCATGGATCACTCTGCCCCTGAGAAGATAACGGATTTGTTACAAGCAGACAAGTTGTAAACGCGACAAGTAAGAAAGTCAAAATTTTTGTTTTCATGTTTTAAAATTGATGAAGGGTTAAGATATTGATTTTGAGATTATAATTTGTAAGTCAAACTACCGTTGGGACACGAAGCTACACATTCCAGACATTTGGAGCAGGTATAACTTTCGCCAGGTTTTGTCATGGCTGGTTTGTACAGGCTGTATTTGGCAGGTTCCATGGCTACGATGTAGCACTTTTTGTCACAAATACCGCAATCCAGGCACGTATTTTCATTCAGTTTAATTTTGAAGACCGAAAATTTATTGAGCCAGCCCGAAACCCAGGCAATCGGACAACCCATTTTGTGATACTGATACATGCTTGCAAATTGTCCACTTTTACCAAACATCAACTCCATCACAAAACCTATCGGACACATCCAGCGACAAAACACCTTGCCGAAAATCACTCCGGTTCCAATTCCAAACAAAAGGATATACCAAAGGGATATATTAAAATAAGCCGTCGTAAGATAAGTCAAAGCTCCTAAAACTGCAAGTATTATAATGCGTATGGAAACAATGAGTTTAATTGTTTTTCTCATCCGATGAATCTATGGTTTTTAATAAGATTGACATCTAATAAATTGATTTGTATCGCTTTGAAGATGTATTCTATTTCTTCAGCAGGAGCCCGGTTATTGTATTTTTGAACGATTCTTTTGACATAGCCCCTTTTATCACTTGCGGAGCGCCATTCATCGGACAGAAGAATATTGTCGGGATACTTTGAATACCGTAAGCCCCGGCTATTTCTTCTTCGGCATCGATATTCACCTTATACACATAAATCTGGCCGTTGTATTCTTTGGCTAAGTCATCCACAATTGGGGCAACCAATCGGCAGGGACCGCACCACGAAGCATAAAAATCAATGATACAGGGTTTATCGCCCAGGTATTTCCAATCAGTCGGATTTGTCTGGAAGTTGGCAACTTTTGATAAAAACTTAGCCTTGGTCAGGTGCATTGGCGCATTCACTTTGTCCGCGTAAACCTCGCTTTTGGCCATTTCTTTCTCCCTGTTTATCCAGGCAAATGATGCCAGAATCAGAACAACCATCACACCCACATAAATATACACTTTCTTATCCATAATGATTTAATTTTCAAACCTGTGTTTCACTTTACAATCCGGGTAATCTTGGGAATTTTCCGACTTTTGTCAGCCTTGAATAGAGACCCCACCCTTGTTTCATCCAGTGTCCCAGAACCGGCATGGGAATAATAAATGCCTTCTGACCGTTTCTGAAAACGAAGGCGGCCCCATCACCGGTATCCATGACACACAAAATATTCAGATGCTCCTGGTATCCTTTCCGTTTAGGGGTTCCATTTTCCATGCCGAGGATATTATAAGCGGCATTCCGCCCCATTAACTCGGCAATGTGTCCCTGTTTGGCAATCCATTCCGGCCCCTCAAAGGCGGCGATATCACCGATCGCAAAAACATTGGGGTATCCGGTAACCTGACAAAAATTATCGATTTTAATGAAGCCACCTTCCGACAACGGAAGATCTGATTCCTTAAGAAGAGCGGGTCCGCCACCGGCAGCAATAAACATCGTAAAATCAGAATCCAGTTTTGAATCGTCTTCAAAAACAACTCCATCATTAACGAATTCCCTGATCTTTTTCCCGAATCGCTTTTTGATATCATATCTGGCAAACATCTTGTCCAGCATTACCAGCGCTCCTTTTCCCATTCTGGCTCCGGGCTCATCCATCGGAGCGAAGAAAGTGAGTTCGAAATTCTGCCGGATCTTTTTGCTTTTCAGGTAATTGTGAACATTAAACATCAGTTCAAAGGCAGGACCGCCACGTACGGCTGACTTCTCCTTTGGATTTCCGCCAAACCCTATCGCAATTTTGCCCGCCCCCTTTTGAACCAGCGCGTCAATCCTGGCACGGATCTCAAGGGCCATTTCAGGCTTCGCGCAAATTGATAAAGTGTGATTTATCCCTTTATGCACCATCTTTTCAGATCCAAATGCAACAATCAAATAATCAAAGCTTAATGCATTAATCTCGCAAATAACCCTATTTTCTGCAGCCTTGATCTGAGTAACTTTATCCACGATCAGCTTAAAGGGGTATTTCTTTTGAATATTCGCGATTGGGACCTTCACATCGTTTAATTCCTTTTTATGGACCGGAATCCAGATGGAAATAGGAAAAAGATATAGGTAGTCCCGGTCAGAAACGAGTGTTACAATAAATTTCCCGCTTTTCTGCAATTCGATGGCTGTCTGAATACCTGCAAAACCGCCGCCTAAAATTAAAACTTGCTTCATTTGGATGAAATAATGGTCAATTGAATAACTTCGATCTTTAATAGATTTACCTGCGCATCATCATCTGCATAAGTCCTCCGCCATTTTTTACATTGGTAAAACCAAGCTGAAGAAGTACCCTTTGTCCGTAAGCGGAACGGGCGCCTGAAGCGCAATAGAGTGTCAGTTCTCTGGACCTGCTGCCCAATTCACCGATTCTTTTTGGCAATTCATCTACCGGAATATTGATTGCCCCGGGGAAAGCGCCACCCGAAAATTCTTCCTTCGACCGGACATCCACGATGAGAGGTTCTGATGATACAGCTGCTGCAGAAACCTTTGTACTTCGCTGTGCCATCATTGAAGCAATACCACCGCCGTTTTTTACATTGGAGTAACCAAGCTGAGCCAGCATCCGCTGCGCATAAGCCGAACGGGCTCCGGAAGCACAATAAACAATGATATCACGTGATTTATTATTTCCAAGTTCGCCATACCGTTCCATTAACTGATCAAGCTCAATATTTACAGCACCCGGATAAGCACCCGATTGAAATTCATGGGGAGTGCGTACATCGACAATAATTGGTGATTTATCATCGTCAGCTTTTTCCCGGGTCTTTTCTTCCACCTTTAAAACTTCATTTTCCAAAGTTTTTAACACAACAGGCAGGAGATCAATGTTCAGATGTTTAAATCCGAGTGTACGCGCCTGCCGTTGTAAGGAAGTATGCCCTCCCGAAATATTAATAACCTCTTTAAAGCCGGCACCCAATAAGGTCCGAAGCGCCTGATGCCCCTTTTTCCCTGTTTCGTCATAAACAATCACAGGATGGCCTGCAGGTATGGATTTGATTTGTTGCGGCAACACTTCCAGCGGGATATGAACCGCACCCATGATGTGGCTTTTTTGGTACGCAAAAACATCACGCACATCCACGAAAACCGGATTTTTCCCTTCGATAAAAGCGTCAAGTTCCGATACGGTAACCGAAGGACTAAAACCGGAAATTCTGTTTTCAGCGGTATAGGCAGCCATATTAATGACATCATTGGCCGTCCCGATGGGTGGAGAATAGGCAAAGTCGATATCTGCCAGATCATTGATGGTTAATTTTGCTGCAGTTGCTGTTGCAATCACATCCAGCCGCTTATCGGCCCCTTTGTAGCCGGCAGCCTGACCGCCGAGAATAATTCCTGTATTGCGGTCATATATCAGCATCGTGGTGACTGTTTCAGCTCCGGGATAATAAGAAGTATGATGTTCCTTGTGCACAACAACTGCATCAGCGTCCATTCCGGCAGCGCGTGCCTGCTTCAGCGAAAGACCGGTTGTTCCGGCCACAGCTTCAAAAACACGAACCACTGAAGTCCCAAGTGCCCCTTTGTAGTGATGATCTCCACCAAGTACGTTTTCAGCGGCAATCCGCCCCTGCCGGTTTGCAGGACCCGCCAACGGAATCCTCACTTTTTTGCCGTTTACGCGATGTTCAATCTCAACCATATCGCCTGCTGCAAAGATATCAGGATCTGAAGTTTGCAGCTGTGAATTGACCAATAATCCCCCTGCTTCCCCGATTTCGAGACCCGCCTCTTTGGCAAGTTGCAAAGTAGGACGAACTCCAATTGAAAGGAGTACCATATCGGCCTCAAGGAACTTTCCATTGTCCAGTCTTACAGAATGGGGCATTATCTGGGTTACACCGGCACCGGTATGAATGCCTACACCATACGAAAGAAGTTCATTTTCAATAAAACCCGCTGTCTCGGCCTCCATCAGCGCCATCACATGGGGCATCATCTCAACCACATTCACCTTCAGTCCTCGTTTTACAAGGGCCTCAACCATTTCAAGCCCAATGAAACCGCCACCCACGACAACGGCATTTTTAGGTTTCTTCTCTTCGAGATGATATGAAATTTTATCCATATCCTCCAGGGTCCAGAGGGTGAAGACATGATCCAGATCTGCTCCGGGCAAGGTTGGCGTAATAGGACGACCACCCTGTGCCATAATAAGTTTCGTGTATTCAAAGGTTTTTTGTTCACCGCTTCTGGTGTCCATTGTTTTCACCAAATGGGCAACCCGGTCAATTGAAGAAACGATGGTATGGGTATGCACTTCAACCCCGTATTGCTCATTAAAACTTTCGGGGCTTTGGAGGATCAGTTTTGACCGGCTCTTTATATCCCCACCGATAAAATAGGGTAACCCGCAATTGGCAAACGAGATATCCGGCCCTGCTTCAAGCATGATGATTTCAGCGGTTGGAGATATGCGGCGTACCTTGGCTGCCGCAGTTGCGCCGGCGGCCACCCCGCCTATGATTATAATTTTTTCCATGTTCTTATTTTATTCTCTTTATATCTTTATTTTATCAACTATTCCCTTTCTCCAAAAACGATCTTGTCTTTGAGAATCTATGATTCTTATCAATGCACTATCAAAATGGGGCATTCGTAAAGACGCACAGCTGTGCGTCTTTACAACCATCCTATACCAACCTTCTATCCGACTTTGGCAATCTCTTTTAATAAAAATTCCTTCGACTTAATTCCCACAAACCGGTTTATCTCAGCGCCATTTTTAAAAAGGATCAAGGTTGGAATACTCCGAACCTTAAATTTTTGAGCAAGCGATTGAAATTTCTCAATATCTACTTTTCCAACCAATGAATTTCCCGATAGTTCAGAGGCTACATCATTCAAAACAGGGGCCATCATCCGGCAAGGGGCACACCAGCTTGCCCAGAAATCGACCAGAACCACTTTATTTTTTGTCTGCTGCTGAAAATTCTGTTCTGTCAGCGTCAATACATTCATGTGATCAGCGACCATTGGGGTATTCTTTATCTTAGCCATGGCGAACGCGCGGAAAATAAAAAAAGAGAGAATCAGAACTCCGGTAACAATTAATACTGTTTGCATACTATTCAATTATTTGTTTTTAATACAATGAGTTAAGCGTGAACATGAACTGCAAATTCTTTATCAAGGATTGCAGTTATCTGAGCTTTCGATTGAATTCCCGAAGTGGTACTAACCACCTTCCCGCTCCGGTAATAAATGGTAAAAGGGATACTCATAAAACCACTGACTTCAGGAAGGTTACGAATTACACCCGATTCAGGATTATCAAATTCCATGTCATAGAAGTTTACCTGAGTGTATTCATCCTCCAGTTCTTCCACAATCCTGTAAACAGGGATCGACGTGGCACCCATGCGGCCACAAATAACCATTACGTATTCATTCGAGCTTATTACCCTGGCATGTTCAGCAGCACTTTCGATGTGTTTCAGATTTGTATATAACATGACTTATTCTTTTTAAATTCTACTCTGCAAAGGTAAATTGAACAAGCTACCGAAGTCATTCTTTCGCGACAGACGGCAACAACTCCCGGATTGAATCAGGACAACTTTTTAATTGATGTTGGATTGAAATACCAGGAAAGTAGGGGATGCACCGCTGGCACAAACAAGTAAGATTATTCGATTTCAATTGATTGTAGAGTTTTATAAACAGATCAGGCTCCAAACCTAAATTATCACGAATTATTTTACGCATAAATCCTATTGGAAGATCTTCATTTTTGTGAACAGGACCTGTGGTGATCCTTCCATCAGTAATTTTTAATCTATGGTGGGAACCAACGATTCGAACTACAGTAAAACCAGGAAGTTCAAGATAAACTATAATATTTTTACCTGAAATTACCGGTAATTTGGGCATAGCCAATATTTAGATAACAGCTTTTTTTAACGATACCTGAATTTCTCTAAAACCGACAAACTGGCTAATTTCTGAAATCTTTTCCTTCTCCTCTTCGATACACATCTCTATCACTTCCTGAATGTTGGCTAAAGCCTCATCAATGGTTTTCCCATAAGAGTGGCATCCGCCAAAAACAGGACAACTGACGATATAGATATTATCTTCGTCCCGTTCAACAAGAATTGGCAGATGTAATATATGAGTTGTATCTTTTATCATTTTATTTTCTAAGGGTTAGCCCTCTTTCAATAGTTGTAATACAATGATAAGAAATATTCGTCGGCACTTATCCGAATTCGACTCAAAACAACGATCAAAACCAACATCCTAAAAGTATCTTAACTGATTTGTTTAACTTTGATCGTTAAAATAAAAGATCAGTGAATGAAAACAATTCTCGAAACCGACAACGACTTTATCTGTGACATACAGGCACCCTGTTTTCAGATGCTTTCAGCTGAAGAGGTGGAGCTCGTAAGAGGAAGTAAAACACAGGTGCTGTTTCGCAAAGGGGACCATCTGACCAAACAAGGGGCATTTTCTTCCTATGTGTTATTTATAATCAGCGGTCTGGCACGACAATACATTGAAGGAGAGAACAATAGAAGCCATAATCTACGGATCATTAAGCCCGGCGAATTTGTGGGACTGTCGGCGGTCTTCACCAGGAATACATTCAATTATTCATCCGTTGCACTCACCGACTGTCAGGTATTTCTGGTGGAAAAGGAGGCGATTACCAGTGTGGTCAAGCAAAACGGATTATTTGGTTTTACCATGATTAAAAGGTACTGCGAACAAAATGCCAACCTTTTTGATACCCTCCGTACAGTTCTATACAAACAAATGAACGGGAGAATTGCGGAAACATTGCTTTATATCGACGGGTTTAAAAATGACAATTCCGGGATATTCCAACTGCTCTCACGAAGAGATATCGCTGACTTCGCCGGTATTTCAACTGAAAGTGCCGTGAAACTGCTTAAAAGTTTTGAAAAAGACGGTCTGGTTGAACTCAATGAAAAAGATATCGTGGTCATAAACAGAAACGGATTGCTCGAAATAAGCAGAAAAGGTTAGATTTCCATGAATGAAAATGCCGGAAAGTATTTTCTTTTTCCGGCATTTTCCTTTTAACTCTTAAATGATTTCTCCTGATACACTTTCCCCTTAATATATGTGTGACTCGGTCTTAATCTCCTCAATATCAATTTTTTTACTGTCTATTGCCCGCCAGGCATACCAGATATAGGCAATCACAAAGGGAACCATAAGTGAAACATAGCTCATTGCGGCTAACGTATAATGACTCGACGAACTGTTTTGAATAGTCAGTGAACTTTGCAGGTCAAAGGTTGAAGGGTAATATGCGGTATTGTTAAACCCTGCCAGCAAAAGCAACGAAAACACCGTGAGTATGGTTCCGATCCCTGAAAGCCATATCCCCTTGGTTCCGCATTTTACAAAACAGGTTAATGGCCTGATAATTCCTACCAATACCATGGCTACACCCAGTACAAGCAGAATTGCAACAATGGGCATTGCTATCAGATTATGAAAATACTTGAAAGGTTCCATGGATACAATACCTGTTGCCGGATTCACTGCAAAGCCTGAAGAAAGCATTAGCCAGATTACAAAGGTCAGGAAGAAAAGAACAAATGGGATGGCATTATACAATAAGTGTTTCTGTACCCGAATCATGATTTCGGTATTTTTGATCCGGTTCATAAAATAGAGCAAAGCCAAAACGCGTGCCAGGAAGAAGACGGCCAATCCCAGACTTAGATTTTGTAGGTTAAAGGCAGCCTCCAAACCATTTGCGAGCCCTTTCCATTCGGAGATTATAGGCATTTTATTTCCTGTCAGCAGGGTCAGATTCATCTTGTCGACTGAAAATTCAGAGCCGGTAAAGAAGGTGGCCACGGCCGTACCGATCAGTACAGTTCCCAGTAAACCATTGATAAACAGCAGGATTTCAAAGGTTCGTTTCCCTAAAAAATTATTTGGTTTCTGACGGTATTCGTACGAAACCGCCTGAACCACAAATGCAATCAGGATCAGAATCCAGACCCAGTAGGCACCCCCGAAACTTGTAGAATAAAACAGGGGAAATGAGGCAAAAAACGCACCTCCAAAGGTTACCAATGTGGTGAAAGTAAACTCCCATTTTCGGCCCAGGAGGTTTACCAGAATAGTCCGTTCATCCTCTGTCTTACCAAGGGTATAAATCAGGGTTTGTCCCCCCTGAACAAACATCAGGAAAACCAGTATGGCCCCCAGCAGTGAAACGATGATCCACCAGTATTGCTGCAGCAGGATATGTGAAAATGTTTCAAACATAATTCAGATTTTTAAAGAGTTAGAATGAGTTTTGTGAAGATTCGGCAGCCGGACCTTTCTTAATCTGGGAAATCATAATCTTAATTTCTGCAATCAATAACCCGGTAAACAGGATAAAGAAGAGCCAAAAGGTAATTTGAACCGAAGCAGGTTTAATCTGTGAGACGGCAGCTATGGTGGGCAGGATGTCCTGAATGACCCAAGGTTGACGCCCCACCTCGGCAACAACCCAACCCAGTTCGGAAGCAATATAGGCCAAAGGGATTGTCCAGAGTGCTGTATAGAGAATAAATCGTTTCCTGGCAATCTTATCTTTCTGAGTCAGGATCAGAACCACCAGAAGCAGCGCAATAAAATGAAATCCCAGACCTACCATAATCCTGAACGAATAAAAGGTTATCGGGATATTGGGTATTAACTCATGCTCATCCCTGCCGGCATAATATCCGTAACCAAAATAGGGATAGTTAGTTTCAAATTTAGCTAATGCCGATTTTGCAAGTGTGTCGTTTTTTGCCGTTTTGGCATTCCGGTAAGCAGCCAGCGACTGAATGGCAATTTTCCCTTTCTCACTTTTTTCCTGAAAAGACAGGATATTACGTTCATGATTCCCATGAACAAGATCTTTAACACCCGGAACATAGGCATTTGGATCCAGAAAAGCCATATAGGAGAGCATATTTGGAATCTCTATTTCAAAACGGAAATCCTGTTTTTTGTGATGGAGCTGCTTACTATCCTCTTTAAGCAATCCTATGGCAACAAGGGGGGCATTTTGCTGTCCGACGTACAGATTTTCCATTGCCGCAAATTTCATTGGCTGGTGTTTGGCCATATTTCTTGCCGAGCCATCTCCGGTTACGATAGTCAGGAATGAGGCTGCCAAACCAAAGATTGCAGCTACCTTTATACTTTTTTTGGCAAATATATGCTCGCGGTTCTTCAGTAAAAACCATGCACTCACACCAACCACAAAGATCGCAGCCAAAATATAGGCTGAAAAGACTGTGTGCAGAAACTTATTGATTGCAACAGGGGAAAACAATACATCCCAGAAATTGACCATTTCGTTTCGTGCCGTGTCGGGGTTAAATTTCATGCCAGCAGGAAATTGCATCCAGGCGTTTGCCACCAGGATCCAAAGTGCCGAGAGATTTGATCCGATGGCTACCAGCCAGGTCGAAGTCAGATGAAACTTCTTGCTCACCTTGTTCCATCCAAAAAACATCACTGCAATAAAGGTGCTCTCCAGAAAAAAAGCCATAATCCCTTCGATGGCCAGAGGGGCTCCAAAAATATCCCCCACAAACCAGGAATAATTCGACCAGTTTGTCCCGAATTCAAATTCGAGAATAATTCCGGTAGCTACTCCAATGGCAAAATTAACGCCAAACAGGGTCATCCAAAACTTGGTGATCCGTTTCCATTCGGGATTCCCCGTCCGATAATACAGAGTTTCCATAAACGCTATAATGAAAGATAGGCCCAGCGTCAGAGGCACAAACAACCAATGGTACATGGCTGTCAGGGCAAATTGGGCCCGGGACCAATCAACAAGCGAAAAATCAATGTGTTCCATGCTTTGTTTTTATTTAGTTAACTGTTCTATGACATAATTACTGCGATCCTGATCTGTTTTAAACTTCGTCTTCAAAAAGTCTGGGAAGAAAAACAACTTCAACACTAAAAACATCAATATTAATTTTATGATAATGATAAGCCACAGCCTTCTACCAACAGTCATCCCTCTAAAACCCTGGTAATAGAGTTGAAAAATAGTTTCAAGAAATAGTTTCATTTCAAACGATACAATCCTGGAGGGTTGGCGCAACAGATTATCCCACTATCCGGCTATTTTCAATATTGGAAATTGCCGGATAGTGAAGTTTATGGACAGTTTCAGCGGATTTATTTATAGAAGAGCTTACCGGTAACCAATAAACCTGTAAAAACAAATATTGCAAAGATAAAGCTGCTGGCAGCCAACTGCATTCCCCCCGAAATGATATGCCCGCTGGTGCATCCGCCAGCCATTCTTGAACCGATGATGATTAAAAATCCGCCAACAAATGACCAGATTATCCGTTTGGCAGGCGAATCACCCTTATATTTTCTCCAGTTGTCATGAACCAGAGTCAGCTTAAAATCCTTTCTGATCAGTGACAAAACAAGTCCTGAAATAAATGCACCTCCCAAAAATATCAGTTCCCACTGTCCGGGCTCCTTTATTTTGGCAAAATATTCATTACCGGTGAATCCGGTCATCAAATCGCTCAGGTAAGGGTAAGTGGTTGAAGCTCCGATTGGCCTGTTGGAAACGACAGTCAGGAAAATAATCGCATTAAGGATTGCCAATGCGATTCCTGCAAAAAGCCATTTTAAATCTTTGGTTTTCTCCAGCCCATGTATCCAGAATGAGAGACCGATAAAAAAAGCGGAAATGAAGATAACAAATACATAAAACAGAAAGGTATGCTCTCCTAAAGATGATTTCAACGTGATATTGCCAAAATCGGGGCCTAAGATTCCATGAATCGAGGGTAATAAAATGGTATACAGAAGTCCGGCCACTAATCCGCCTAAAATTCCAACCAGAGCATCCAATGAGCCTTCGCCCAGCGAAACAGGCAGCGTTCCGGGACAATAACCTAAAATCGCCATTCCGATCCCAAAAATTAACCCGCCTATCATAATCCCCCCCATCAGGATCGGTTTTGTGTGATAGGAAGCAAAACCCAATCCGATTTCGACATTCACCAGTATGGCGCCTACACCGATAGCGACTAAGATTGCCTTCGCCACTGCAAAATTTTCAAACAGAGCTAATCCACTGATTGTGTTGAATTTATTCAGTTTTGCGAATTGCAGTATTACCCCAAACAGAAATCCCAGACTTAGAATTGTAATAATCATAAACAATGTATTTTTGATAGTTTAAGTAGAAATTAAAAAAGCACCTTATTCTGACAAAATTAAGAAGATCCTACTGATCGAATCAAAGAAAATGGATCTTCCTCGTGTGATATTTAGCACACACTGTTTTTCAGATGCTTCTGTCTTTATATTACTTTCCAGATCGCTCCCGGAATTCTTTTTTCTTCAATTCAGCTCTCTTGCAATGGAGATAGCCGCGATCGTACCATCAGCCACGGCGGTGGTAATCTGCCTGTATTTTTTGCTGATCACATCGCCTACGGCAAAAATGTCGGGCATGCTGGTACGCATATCCTCGTCGGTTTTGATATAACCCCACTGATCAAACGTGAGTTTATCCTTGAATAGCTGAACATTGGGCTTCATTCCGATAAAAATAAAAACACCATCCGAAATCAGGGTTTTCATCACGTTTGACTTAAGATCCTCAACTTCTGTAATAATTTTATCCCCCACGCGTTTGAATGACCGTGGTTCATGTTCGAGCATGGTGCTGATTTTGGAATTGGCAAGGAGTTTCTCCTGGGCTGTCTTGTTGGCTGTAAGAGCATCAAACTGATGAACCAGTGTGATCTTGCTCGCAAATTTGGAGATAAAGCCGGACTCCTCAACGGCCGAATTTCCACCTCCAATAACGACGACCTCCTTGTCTCCATAGTATTTGGCATCACAGGTAGCGCAATAAGAGATCCCTTTCCCCTTTAATTCTTTTTCTCCCGGAATTCCCATCAGGTTTGGCGAAGTTCCGGTAGCAATAATGATCTTCTTTGCTTTGATGGTTTCAAACTCATCGAGGATTACCTCCCGTTTCTCAAGATCAACCTTCGAAACATCCACGGCAACCTTATAGGCTGTTCCGCAAAGCTTGGTCTGCTCAGACATATTGTGCGAAAGCATATAACCTGCCTGAGGCTCAATAAAGCCCGGATAGTTCGAAACTTCATGGGTAGTGGCCACATGACCGCCGGGTAATGCAATATCAATCAATACGGTATTTATTTTGGCCTGACAGAGGTAGAGACCGGCAGTGAGCCCTCCCGGACCGGCACCAAGGATCATCACATCGTATTCAGTGATACTGGGTTTTATTTTCTCTATGATTGCAGCTGCTTTATCTGAAGAAATTAATTTGTTCAGGTTGTGAATGATCTCTTTTCGTTTAACTCCGCCGGTGAGAACTTCACCGATCTCTTTGCCGTTATCAAAGAAAAGTAGCGTTGGTGATGACTTAACCCCAAGCTGGTCGGCCAGCTCCCTGTTTTTTTGGCGGAAAATTTTTAAAAACTTAATGTCATTACCATACAATTTGGCCAGCGATTCAAATTTTGGAGCCAGCGCTTCACAAGGAGGACATTCCGAAGAATAAAAATCGAGAACTACTTTCCCACCCTTCAAAACTTCCTGATCAAATTCTGAACTTACTATCTCTTTCATGATAAATTTTATAATTCATTATTATGTCGGAAAAATGCTATTTATTTAATTCATGCCGTAGGCATTAAATATGGGTAGAAGGTGAAAATATCGTACAATATTTCGTCCCGGATGGGACGAAACCCTGCTCTTTATTCGGTTATATACCCATATTTTATCCCTTACGGGATTAAGAATATAATTTTAATCAGTCTTTAAATATTATGCGACTAACCTATTCATTAAAATAAGCTCCAAACCCTAATTCCAGTAATTGCTCCACCGGACGGCAATCGGATGAACAGATCGATCCGTTTTTATTCTTGGCAACCGATCCGCATCCTCCGCCGCAAGCCAACTGAACCGCGCAGGTTTTGCATTCCGGGATGGTGGTGACATCGCGTGATTCCCAAAGATTAATGATCTTGTCAATGCGGCTTACCTCCGGATAAAAGGTTCCCAGCGATTCATCCGCTTTGCCAACTGTGGCTGTGCAGGAATAGATTTTTCCGGTATAATCGAAGGCCCATTCCGTTTTGCAGGCAGGACATGAATCAAACAATGGATCAGGCATGTTTCCGTTTTCGGCCAGAAATTTGGAAATAGAGTAGGCGGGTTTATAGAATTCAAGAATATGAGGGTGCTCCTTAGACAAATCATACAATTTCTCATACAGCGAAATACGGCTAAAAAGCTTACTGGCTGCTGATTGACAATGGTGCAATTCATAATTGCGCCCGATCTGGGTTTTGAACCAGGAAGATGAAGTCCATCCTTTATCAATCGCAAATTGAGCCAGGTCGGCCAGATTCTCAATATTCTCCTTGTCGATTACCATTCTTAAATTGACCGTGATATTGTTGGCAATGCAGACATCGACCCCTTCCACGATCTTATCGAAGGTCCCCTTACCCCCTTTCATAAAGCGGCGTGCATTGTGTACATCAGCCGTGCCATCCATGGTTATCTGAACCTCCCGGATTATTCCCTGGTTCAGGATATCGATATAATCAACTAAAGTATAGCCGTTTGTCACAAGGCAAATCTCAAGCTGAGCCGCATTGGCTTTACGAATCAGGTATGAAATGTTCTCCTTTTGACCGGGAGAATTCATGAGTGGTTCACCCCCAAAAACGGTAATGTATTTCCGGCGTCCGGCAAATTCTTTGTGGATATATGCAAAAAACGAATCGATGATCTCTGTGGTTAAATTGCCTTTGGAGGGGGCATATTCATCCTGATAACAGTATGAGCAGGCAAAGTTGCAGGTGTAATTTGGGACAAAAAACAATTGGATTTCATCGTCATCGCGGGTATCCAGAAAATCGAGGTATTTGCTTCTGAATAGTTTGCTCTCCCGGGCCTCATCAATCAGGTAGCCCTTTTCCTGCAATTCGAGGATTAATTCAGGATCATCCACCTCCCCGTTATGCTTGATTTTATGCACTTTTCCCGCATCTACAGGGTTCAGGATATCGGCATTTCCGGTAAGTGAATTGACGATGAAATAATTGTCTGAATCCTTTATTTTGGAGAAAATATTGTGTTTCGAAAAATACATATTAATTCACTAATAAAATTTCATTGATCGCCTTAACCAGGGTCTCCTTGGGGACTGCACCCATCGAGGCCTGGGGTTTACCTTTAACAGGAATAAACAACAAGGTGGGCAGACTTGATATTCCCATACTCTGTGCCAGCAATGGTTCTTTGTCGGTGTCTACTTTATATACAACGATCTTGCCGGCGTATTCCCTGGCAATTTCCTCAACTTTTGGTGACAGCATTCGGCAGGGACCACACCAGGTTGCATAAAAATCGATGATTACGGGCAGATTTCCTTCAAATTTCCACTCTTTATTGACCTCATAATTAAAAACCTTTAACTTAAAGATGTCGTTGGTCATTACGATGACAGCCTCCGATTTTGGATTACTGCTGTTTGACCTGGTTTTATCCTGAGCTCCCGCACTACAATCACTCAAAAGTAGCGAAAAGCAAATTGTTAATGTAAGCAGAGTTGATTTCATTATCGTTTAATAGATAGATTAACATCTGCCATTGGCACAAGGACTTTTCACCAGAAATAAACCCAGCATACTTCCGTATGCGGTGCTCATGAAGGGGTTGCCGGTGATGGCACAACTGCCCGAAGAGCAACCGACATAATGATAATAGAGGAATCCTGCCAGACCTCCAAGTACAATTCCGAGAAAAGGTTTCAGGAAATTTCGTGATTTAAGAAACTCTTTTGTGGTCTGCGGTTTTTCTCTTACTTCTAAATTATCTTCCATATTAACTTTATTAAACTGTTAGAATGCAAAGCTAATAAAAATTAAAATATAAATCGCATAAGTATCACCTAAATCTTTTTAATGACACTATTACTTTTTGGCTACCACTAAGAATATTGGGAATTTCTCGCCCGAGGGGCGTTTTACCTCATAACAGGTGATGTAATTTACACTTTCAAATCCGGCATTTTTAAGGATAACCGAAAGTGCATCAGGGTCAAAGCCTAAATGGACATCAAGATTATTAATTCCATGAAACGAGCCATCTTCAGGGAACAAATCTGCAACTGCCAGATAACCACCAGGATTTAGCAGGTCGTAAAATTTATGGAGCATGGCCTCATAACCATTTACATGATGGAGAACCATTTGATTGTATATAATATCAAATTTATCCTCAAAATCAGTGTGTTCTAGGTCTAACCACAACGGATGGATATGACTGGTCCCGAAGTATTCGCGCTTCTCCTGGCACACGTTAATCATCTCCTGCGAACTATCCATAAGGGTTATATCGGAAAAGCGATCTTTAAACAGAAAGCTCAGGATACCAGTTCCTGCTCCATATTCCAAGGCTTTCATCGAATCATTGAGGGGGATCATCTTTTCAAGCTCAGCAGCAATTGCCACTGATCGCTCCATGTGCATTTTATCTTTGTCCCATTCACGGGCACGCGCATCAAAACTCGACATCATTTATAATTTTAAATTGTTAATACTTGTTATGGTATGGTGATTATTTATGCGGTCTTTTACCAGGATTGTGGAGACTGGTGAGGCCGATTTTTGATTGAAAATCATATCATGGCCAACACACAACCCCATCGAAATATTCATGTCAGTGTTATTTTTCTGCAGGTATTCTGCTTGTCCTGCCGGATTACACATAACAGCCTTACCCTCACCTCCCAGCATATCGCACTTTGGAATCCTTCCGCATTTGCAATCGACACTGAATACCTCAAATTCATCCGATAAATATTGCTTTAATTTTTCAGCTTCAGCGGGAAAAGTAACGCAGTGAGCAATTCCGATTCGCTTAAACCCTGCTTCACGCCCAAAGTTTTTGATCTCCTCCACCCGGTTTGAACCACGAATATAGGCTTGCTCAGCCGCCTGCATGATTTCGAGTGAAGAGCTGTCATACAAGTGTTTAATCTCTTTGTCTTCCATTGTGTTAATGGTTACACTGGTGTTCTTCTCCATGATCCTCATGATTTTTACACCCAAAGCCGGAATCAGCAACCTTCCCCTGCAAATAGGCTTCAGCAAGTTGGCGGACGTTTCCCGAGCAGCCCCGATAGACATTGATACTATGATTGTTAAGTACATTTAATGCACCATTCCCCATATTCCCGGCCAGCATTACAGTTACACCTAACTGCTGCAACACAGCTGCGATATTGCTTTTACAGCCGCAACCTTGCAAAGAAGGGAGCATCTCTGTACCTTCTATCTGATTGGAGGCACCAACCGTAAAAACGGTGTAAGCTTCACAATGTCCAAAATGGTCGTCAACCATGTTTCCTCTTGTTGGTACTGCGACTTTCATATCGATTTACTTTATTTGGTTTATAAATTCATTCAATGTTTGCTGTGTCTCAGGAATAACCATCTGAATATTGAATTTTCGAAAAACATCGGTAACCTTCGAGCCAAAACGCCCGGCAATGACCATGTTTACATTTTCCCCCTGTAAAAATTCAGCAGCCATGCACCCGGCACTTTCCTGATGATTCCGTGAAAGATTTTCAGTGAAAAAACTGATATGGGTTTCAGTATTATAAATGCAATACCATTCACACCTTCCAAAATGAGGGTCAACAATTGCATTCAAATTATTCTCACTCGCTGCAATGGCAATTATCATGGCTTAATTATTTTCGGTTATTTCCTCACTCTTGCAAACAGGACAAAACACCCCTGAGCCTTGAGAGATAGTAAAAGTCATTCTACATTGATTGCATTTATACCATTTTGAAATGGTGAAATTTCCACCCTCAAAACAGATGGAACTTCCTTCAATAAATGCTTTGGCTATTTTCCTGCGGACACTTTCGTAAATCCTGGTGAATGTTGGTCTTGAAATATTCATCAGCCTTGCGGCTTCAGCCTGGGTAAGCAATTCATAATCACATAATTTCAAGGCTTCGTACTCCTCAAAATTAACACAAACCTCATCCCCGGGTTCACATTGCAATCCATGAGGCTTGAATCCACCGAAATGGGGAGCCATCCCGATTAATCTGTTTTTTCTGGTGCGAGCCATATTCTGATAATTGGTACAAAAATAGTGAACATATGTTCACTAAACAAGAGTTAATGAACATTTGTTCATTATTATCTTAAAAACTATTGGGAATGAGTTTGCAGCGGGAGATTGGACAGAATAGAATAGGCGAATGACCCATCCCGATCATACGGATAGAACTAATGCTGGGTGCCATAAACCGGCGGACATGCCCAACCGGGTTAAAGGCTTCGAAATGTGTGAAAAGCTTGCTGTTTAAGTTTGAAAACAGGGGAATGCCGGTTTTCTGAATTCCAGCACTCCCCACTAATCATGATGCATTAGTCATGACAACCAACAACTGTACTTGAGGTTTTTGCACAACACTGAGCAATTTTTGCAACCTTTGGTTCCTCTTTCTTCTTGATAAGACTCTTCATGAAATTAAATATTAAGTTGTTGTTATAGCCTCAGATCCGGTAAATTGACTAAGGTTTATCTTTAGCTGCAGCAACCGGAGGGTCTTTTCCCTGCGATTGTTAAGCTTGCGACTTCGGCTTTCCCTTTTAAGTAAGGTTTTGATTCTTCAATGATCTCTACGCCCGTAAATCCAAGATTATTCAAAGTGTTCATATATTCGTCACGGGTTATAGCTCCTGCCCAGCACTCCGCCACAGCGACCGGATCATTGCGATATTCCTCTGCGATAGGAGTGGTTGCATAAATATCGCTCACCACAAACCGGCCCCCCTTCTTAAGTATCCGGAACACCTCGCTCCAGACCGCTTCTTTATTGGCGGCATGATTAATGGTGCAGTTTGAGATCACAAGGTCCGCGCTACTGTCGGCCAAATCAATCTTTTCGAGTTCACTTTGAATAAAGCAGACATTTTCAACCTCCAACTTTGCAGCATTTTGCCTGGCTTTTTCTAGCATCCCTTCCGAAATATCTATTCCGAAAACGAATCCTGTATCTCCCACTTCGTCTGCCATTCGCAGAACATCGGTCCCCCGACCACTGCCCAGATCAACGCACACTTCACCGGGTTTAGCTTTGGCATAATTAATTGCGCCACCACATGAGAGACAACAATCGGAACTGGCCAATTTGCCATATCTGATATTTATCGCCGAGTAATCCATAGATTGAAGGTTTTAACTTTGAAAATCCTGATTTAAAAAGGCCTGAAAGGGCTTATTATGGAAAAAAAACACTCTTTTTCCCAGATTTTATGTTCCGCCAAAACTAAAAATAATTTTCAACAAATCGCATAGATGACACTTAAATCTTTTTAATAACACCTATTTTCTTATATTTGCAAAACAATAACTTGATTATGAGTGAAATTTTCAATGAGAGCCTAAGTCCGGAGCAGCTCGACCAAATGTTTCAAAGTGACGAAAAATGCCTCGAATTTTTGGCTCAGATAAAGTGGGCCAATGGTTTTACATGTAAGAAATGTGGCAATACCAATTCCTGTGCAGGGAAAGAGCCTTCTTCGCGCCGTTGTACCAAATGTAAATCGAAAGAGACTGCTACAAACGGAACGATTTTTCACGGTGTTAAATTTCCGATCAGCAAGGCTTTTTACATCGCCTACAACATTTGCAAAGGGAAGGAGAATATCTCATCCTATGAATTTGGCCGTCGCCTCTCTCTGCGTCAAATGACCTGCTGGACCTTTAAAACCAAAATTGAACATGCTCTTTCGGACATCGGCACCCTCTCCGAAAAGGAACGAAACTCTATTGAAAAAATTCTGACTAGCTGAATGTTCAGGGCTGTAACTTTAATTTAGCCATATACATTGCAAATGAACGATATATAAAATGGGTCCATTTGCCGAAAGGAACAATTATCAATGCCCATTGAGCCAATACCATTAAATGAATCAAATAAATCCAGCTATTCCCGGCAAGTATATGTAGGTCAATGAACAGGCGGACCAGAAACCCTGTGAAGCCTAAAAGTACCAGTCCGACCACAAAGAACCAATCGGAAGGCTGTGAATTTTTACTCACTTCTTTCTTCTTTTTAATCCGGTCAAGCACAAAATCGATTGTGACAAAGAAGATGATCAGGCTCTCTAAATACCCCAGAATGATAATGAATAAATTGGTAGCCGAGAACCAATCGAGAAAGACCGTGGTAAACAGCAGGGTCAAATAGCCAATCACCAGCATAAAATGTTCAAACCATCTGAATTGGTTGTCATCGCAACTCAGATACCTTTTCTGGGTAAACATATGGACAAAAAGTTCCCCTAATGCTATGAAATAGGATTTGAATGATACCTTAACCTTCGGTTTGGCTATTACAAACCACCACATCCGGATAATATTGGGAAGCAGGATAAAGAGTGAGACAGATCCAATGGCAATCATCTCAAAATAGTGTCCGACATGAACCATTTTCTCCAGCTCAAAACCAACCGAAGAGGCAAATGCGATTACTCCGGCCAAAACCAGGACAAATGCAGTCAGGCTTAAGGTAGGCGATTTGTACAACAATCCCGACAAACCGGTCCAGTCGTATTGTGCAGTCAGCCAGCGCCGCAGCGACATCATCAACTCACCCGGCTTGGCCTGCCTCGGACACTGAGCGGAACATTCGCCGCAATAATAACATTTCCAAGGCTTTAGCGAAGCTTTCAGGTGGTCTTCCAATCCAAGTGTGCTGTACCTGATCATTTCGCGGGGAAATGAGTTTTCGGTGGTCGAAAGGGAGCAGGTTGCCGTGCAGTTGCCGCAATTAAAGCAGGCTTTAAAATCGCCGGCGCCATATTTGGTGATTTCAGTTGCAAATTCAGGATTTACAATGGCCATTTTACTGATTTTTAATTTTGTAATAGTAATATTCTTCTTTATCGTCCATTCCGGCAGCCATCACTACGCTGTATTTATTCATGGTCATCATGTTGTAGGTGACCACATCCTTATCTGCACCTAATTCTTCGGCAACCTGAGGAATTGATTTTTTTGTTCCGTTCATGGTTTGGAGAATATTTTTCCAAAGCTGGGGGTACTCTTTCATCGTAACGGCATTCTTATCCTCGGCGGCCTCCGTCGAAACTTCACGTTCCTTTATCTCCACATCTTCCATAAACCCATCAATCATCGACTCAATTTCAAGATCGGTGTATTGGGCGATCTCGATCGCGTTAACCGGACAAACCGGGGCGCAGATTCCACAACCGGTGCAGATTGCCTTGTTCACCATGGCAATCCGTTTCCCGTCCGATTCAATCTCTTTGATAGCGGTATAATCGCAGACTTCGGCGCACTTCCCGCACCAGGTACAGGCATCCGCATTCACACGGGCAATAACCGGATCAACCGAAACAGTACCACTTTTCAGCAGGGCGTTTATCTTGGCCGCCGCAGAAAGCGAGGACTGAACGGATTCGCTGATGTTCTTTGGTCCCTGGCAGGAGCCGCCGATATAAACCCCTTTGATCACTGTCTCAACGGGTTTAAGCTTCGGATGTATTTCGTTAAAGAATTTGTCGTTTCCGATCGGTATTTTGAAGTGTTCGGAGATCCTCACCGAATCTTCGCGAGCCACCATTCCGGTCACCAAAACCACCATATCCGCTTCAACTTCAAGCGGCATTTTGGCAGTGAGGTAATCCTTGAATTTTAACACGAGCGATTTCCCTTTTTGCTCGACAACCGGCGCCTCCTTTTCTTCAAATTTGAAATAGAAATCACCTTGTTTTGAGGACTGATCGTATAAAATCTCCTGCTTGCCATAGGTCCGGATATCGCGATACAGATGAAAAGTGGTAATCTCTTTGTATTTCTCCTTGAGCTGCAGTGAGGTGTAAATCGTTGAGGTACAGCATTGGCGGCTGCAATATTTGTTTGCTCCCTTGGTTTGACGGTTCCCTACGCAATAAACAAAGGCGATCTTCTTGATCTGCTGATTGTTATAAATCAGTTTCTCAGGACTTAGCTCCATGAGCCGCTTAAATTCCGGCAGGGTAAGCACATTAGGCAGTGTTTTATAGCCGTATTCACCCTCATTGGGTTGATATGAATCATAACCTGTTGTGATCAGCACCGAGCCGACGATCAGGGAAAGTACCTCCTCCTGCTCGTTAAAGTTGAGGACAGAGGCATATTTTGCCTTAAAATCCGATTCATCCTTCAATGCTTCAGCATCAATTACAGGCACATCGGGTAATGCTTCGGGATAATTCTTGTAAATGGCCTTTCGCCTGGCGAGACCCAGATTAAATTCATCGTAGACATATGCCGGGCACTCTTCCATAGCCAGCTTAACAGCCTGCTTATCGGCTTTCCCATTGATAAAACGCGGTTTCACCTTCACATCCACATGAAAATTACCAAGACTACCCGAAACTTTATCAATTGCTGCTCCGGTAAAAAGGGTGATGTTTTTAAGGGTTTTCATCTCCCTGTACAACGCGGTTACCACCTCTTTCCCTTTTTGTCCCGACATGAAAAGTTTTTCGTTCTGGGCAATCCTCCCCCCGACGAAATAGTCCTTCTCAACCAGGAAAACTTCGTTTCCCAGACGGGCAAGATCGATGGCAGCTTTCATTCCGGCGACGCCTGCACCCACAACCAACACCGCTTTGGTGACAGATATTTCAATATTGTCGAGTGATTCGGAATGGGAAACCCGGTGAATTCCTGCGCGGATCAGTCCGGCAGCCTTAACGGTTGCTTCCCTTGGTTTATCGGAATGTGGCCAGGAACACTGTTCCCTGATATTTACCTGAACATAGTTGGTTGGGTTCAATCCCGCACGGCTTGCCACATTTTTAAAGGTGTGGAGGTGCAATTTCGGAGAACATGAAGCAACAACAATTGCATCGAGCTGATGATCTTCAATATCCTTCACCATCGCTTTCTGGTTCGAATCGGCACAGGCAAACATCACATCCTTGGATATGATCACACCGTCCTGTTCGTGAAACATTTTCCCCAACTCCTCAACATCGACGTAATCGGAAATATTTCCGCCGCAGTGACAAATATAAACTCCTATTCTTTCCTTCATGGTTAATTGTTTTTGACGAGGGTGAAATTTCCACTTGCATAGACCGCCTTGCTTTCAAGATATCCCGCAACTTCTGTCGCAGCACAACCGGCTGATAAGATAGAATCGGGAATGTCTTTCGGTCCCGATGCGGCTCCTGCCACAAACACCCCTTTGATGCTGGTCAGGGCTGGACTTACCAGTTCGTCGGTCTGCTTTACAAAGTTGAAAGTATCGAGTTCCAAAACCTGATTTTTAAAGATTTGGGGAATCTCCTTGTTGGGCAAAACCCCTACCGAAAGAACCACCAGGTCATGTTTGGCTTCCTTTACGACCCCCTTGGTCACATCTTCATAACGCAGGATCAGATCACCCTTCTTATTTTCGTTTTCAGTGATTTTGGCCACCTTCCCTTTGACAAAATTTACCCCCATTGACTTCGACTGCATGAAAAACTCCTCATAACCCTTTCCAAATGCACGGATATCCATATAATAAATGGTGATATCGGCCATTGGCAGAGCCCCCATCAACAGCTGGGCCTGTTTGATCGAATACATGCAGCAAATCTGTGAACAGATCGGGTTGTTGGCACAGTCGGCGCCGCATCCAGAGTTCTCAATAGCCGAATCGCGTGATCCGGTACATAAAACGTAGGCTATATTATCCGGAACCTTGCCGTCTCCGGGTCTGAGTACATTGTTAAACGGACGGGTTGGTGCAATTAAACGATCCATTTGCATGGAATCGATCACATTGGCATATTTCGAATAACCGTAATCGGGCTTACCGGTTGGAGGAAAAAGCTTGTATCCGGTAGTTACGATGACCGATTTCACCTTTTTCCGGACAGTCTGCTTCTTCTGGGAGAAGTCAATCGCATTGGCCGGACAGATTGAAACGCACTGGTGGCATTCGCGACAGTTGCTGCAATCCATGCAACGGTCAGCGCTGGCTTTTAACTCCGTTTCGGTGTAGCCAAATTCAACTTCATCGAAACTATTAATCCGCTGATTTACAGGAATACACCCGTTTTCGATTGCATCTATTTTACGATTCCCGTATTTCTTATATACCTGTGTTTTATCCACCGCAGGTAATTTATCGCCCGACTCATACTCTTCCATCGTCAGATTGCTGAGATATTTGTCCATATAGAATGCGGCCTTTTTCCCTTGTCCGGCAGCCTCAATCAGGGTAGTTGCCCCGGTTACCGTGTCTCCTCCCGCAAAAATATAGGTTTTTGACGTCTGCAAGGTTTTTTCATTTACCCTGATGGTTCCGTTTTTATTGAGCTCAATATCTTTGGCAAAAAACGATGTTTCGGCTTTGAGGCCGATCGCTTCGATCATATAATCAACCTCTTCGAGGTATTCCGAATAGGGGATGGGAACCGATTTTCGTCTTCCGCTCTCGTCAGGATCTTCAAGTTTCATTTTAATCAGCTGCACCTTTTTCAGCTCACCCTTTTCTCCGATGAGTTTCACCGGATTGCGGAGCAGCAGGATTTCAACACCCTCCTCTTCCGCTTCTTTAATCTCCGGGGCAAAGCAAGGCATTTCGGCACGGCTTCGCCGGTAAACGACGGTCACCTTTTCGGCTCCGAGGCGCATAGAGGTGCGCGCCGCATCTATAGCGGTATTCCCGCCACCGACAATCATTACTTTTTTACCGGTCAGGTTTTCCTTCTTCCCGATATTTGATTCCCGCAAAAAGTCGAGACAAGAGACAAGCCCTTTCAGATCTGACCCTTCAACCCCCATTTCAACGGTTTTGTGAGTTCCTACCGAGACAAAAATCAGATCAAACCCCTGTTTTTTGAGTTCGGTTAAGTCTTCTATTTTCCGGTTGCATTCAATTTCAACACCCAGAACGGTAACATTCTGAACATCCCGGTCAACCACATCCTTAGGTGCACGGTATTCCGGCAATGCCAGTTTCAGCATTCCCCCTGCCTGGGGAGCCGCTTCAAAAATCTTTACCGTATGTCCCTTAAGTGCAAGGTGATAAGCAGCAGTCAAGCCGGCAGGACCTGAACCGATCACCGCTATTTTTTTTCCGGACTTGTTTTTAATCTCTACAGCAGGAGCTTCCGGGTATTTTTCGTAATAATAGTCAGCGAAATACCGTTTGATCTTCCGGATATCCACAGCGGTATCGAGTCCGGCCCTGGTGCAGGCATTCTGACAGGGTGAATAACAGGCCCGACCCAGGCTTCCCGGAAACGGGATATCTTCGAGGTGAAGTTTCATCGCCTCTTCATACTGGCCATTTCGGGCAAGGGTAATATATCCATAGGCTTTTACACCACCCGGGCACTCATTGATGCAGGGTGCCGAGTGATCCTGACGGTCGATGGTGGCGATGCGCGGATTGGCCAGGCTGAACGGGATATAGGCCACCTTTCGTCCGGCCAGGTTGCAGTTATATTCGTCCAGCCGCACTTCCGGGCAGACCACCTCACATTCCTGGCATCCGGTGCAGTTCTCCTGGATCACATAACGCGGCTTTTTGGAAATGTCCACTTCAAAATCATTTCCCACTTTATTGATGCTTTCGATCTCGCTATTCAGCATCAGGGTGATATTGGGATGACGAGCTGTCTCCGACATTTTCGGAGTTGTGATACAGGCTGCACAATCGAGTGTCGGGAAAACCTTGCTCAGCTGAATCATCTTCCCTCCGATAGAGAGCCCTTTTTCAACCAGCAGCACTTTGTGATTCATATCGGCAAGGCTAAGGGCCGCTTCCTGGCCGGCAATTCCTCCTCCAATAATTACAGCATCAAAATCACTATTCATTGGATCTATTTTTTCTGTATTTGATTGCATGGTCTTTATTCCTTTATGTTTTCCAGGGTAGCCAGAATCTTGCTGAAATTCTCCATATGACTTGCGAACGGTTCGGCACAGACCGAACAGAGTGCCGCCATTCTGATCCGCTTCGGGCTGATTCCCTTGGCAGTCATCAAGGCTTGCGAATCGAGAATAATCTGGTTGGTATGTTCAGCGCATTTTGAACTATAAGAACATTCATGTCCGTCAGCTGCAATAAAAACACCATCAAAACCTTTTTCCAGGGCATGCATAATCCATTTGGGTTTTACCCCCGATGAACACGGTAAACTGATTACATAAACCGATGGGGTATAATGGATCTTCCGAAGACCCGCCTGATCGATGCCCGGGTCGGAGATCTTGTCGGTTGAAAAAACCAGGATTTTGGGCTTAATTGGTTCTTGTGTCATTTCCTTATGATTTGTTGAAGCAATAGAATCTCAAATATTATATATGATGCTCATATTCTGTAAAATTGAAAACGATCCTCAGGCTTATTCAGGACATAGCAATACCATTACCGTAAATTGTCAGTCAAATTACGGCCTTCAAAAAAGGTATCAGGATGGTACTTTAAGCTTTTTTCAGAAAGAGCCTGGTGTAACTGTCCAGATCGGTGAAACCAAGATATTCATGTCCAATCTTGTCGCACCAGCGTGGAATATCGTGCTTGGTCCCTTCGTCGGCAGATAGGATCTCCATAATTTCCCCCGATTCGATCTCTCCGATCGCTTTTTTAGCGGCTAAGAGCGGGCCTGGGCAAGCTGTCCCTCTGGCGTCAATAACCAAATCCGCGGTTAAGTTGTTTAGTTCTTCTGTTGTCATGATAATGATTAATTGGAGTTATTATTGTTGGCTGAACTGAAATTTAAATAAATAGCTGGATGCGGCTTTCGTCGGCATCGGCAAGGTAGCTTCCAACACCGACATATCTGAGATTTGGATAATCGATCATCTCTTCGCGTTTAAAACCCATGAGATCCATGCTCATTTCGCAAACATTGATCTCAACGCCAAGCTCGCCGGCAATATTGATCAGTTCCTCAAGTGATGGAACACCTTTTTTCTTCATTAAACCTTTCAGCATTGTGGTACCCATGCCACACAGGTTCAATTTCGACAGCTTTAGTTTGGTACTCCCTTTGGGTAGCATACATCCGAACATTTTGGAGATGACGTTTTTCCCTTTTCCACTTTTCTTTGGGTCACGTAGCATAGCTGTACCCCAAAAAGTAAAAAACATTTTAACTTCGGTATCCATCGCCCTGGCTCCGGTGGCAATAATCATTGCTGCCAGCATTTTATCCAGGTCTCCTGAAAACGCGATTATGGATATCTGATCTTTCTGCTGGTTTTTTTGAAGCAATTTTATTTTTTTTCCCAGTTCTTCGACTTGTTGTTCAATTTCGTTAGCCATGATTTTACATTTTTAAACTGTTTGCATCAATGGTTTCAAAAATAAACAGGAATTTACCGCTTTTCTTGAAATTGGCTGTGAGGATTTGCATGACATTATGTGATATAGCGCACATTTTTTCCATACCTTTACACATTAAAATACAAAAAATGGAGAAAACTTCCTGTAAATTTTGTAGCCTCAAATCAGCTGCTGCCCATACACTAAAAAACAGGGAGATTGGCGTTCTGGAGAATAACTGTGCCCAGGTGGAATTTATGCCGGGAGACAATATTGTAAGGCAGGATTCACTATCGACAAATGTGGTTTATGTTAAGTCCGGACTGGTAAAAATTCATATCCGGGGGCCAATTAAGGAGCGGATTATGAAAATCGTCAAGGCTCCCAGCTACCTGTGTCTTCCAAGTACATTCGGAGCCAAAATCAACCATTTTTCCGCCACGGCCATTGAAAACACATCAGTATGCTTCATCGATGTTACCGTTTTTAAGCAGTTTATTTACAGCAACGGGGATTTTGCACTTCAAATTATCCTTGATCTGAGCCAGGGTGAGCTTCAGAGTCTTCACCACTGTCTCAACAATGCGCAAAAGCAAAACATTGGGCGGGTTGCTGATGCCATTTTGTTCTTTGCCCGCGAGATTTATAATTCAAATACCTTTATTCTGCCTATTTCCAGGCAGGATTTAGCAGACCTGACCGGGATTACCCGCGAAAGCGCAAGCCGCATCCTCACCGATTTTCACAACGAAAAGATCGTTGAAATCGATGGCAAAAAAATTTCAATAATCAATGAATCCCTGTTAAGACAAATCAGTGAAAAGGGGTAATTCTGCGGAATTTTTTCACCTTCAGCAACCCCCATTATTCCAATATCCGAACACGGTCACCCCTTCCAAAAACGGATGGTATTAGCTGTTCTAAAGGTTCATAAGTAACAATTCCTCCACGACATCAAACAGAGCCCCTTTCTCAGGAATGCCCTCCAACGATAATGCGCATAATCCTAAGATTAAGCACGATAAAACGCCAGGCCTGCCAGATCAGGTT